>Ga0070741_10016776_pt1 | contig 12136 bp, 5 predicted proteins | sample Coa_R1_4_FD_66440 | JGI IMG/M metagenome (GOLD analysis project Ga0070741, IMG submission 66440) | Surface soil microbial communities from Centralia Pennsylvania, which are recovering from an underground coalmine fire - Coalmine... | ecosystem: Environmental > Terrestrial > Soil > Unclassified ...
CAATTTAAAGTGTGGACACGGGATCTGGCCCGGAGTCTCGACCCGATTATCACTCCGGAGATTCTCGAAGCGGCAAATGAGGCGACCGTGGCCTTCTATGAATATTATCGTGCCCTGATTACCAAGCGTCGCCAGGACCTCCAGAACGATCTCCTCAGTGGCCTCATTGCCGCAGAGGAACAAGGCGACCGGTTGAATGAGGAGGAATTAGTAGCAACGGCCGTCTTACTACTTGGCGCCGGTCACGAGACCACGATGAATCTGATCGGTAATGGCACGCTCGCGTTACTGTCTCATCCCGACGAACTAGCCCGATTGAAAGCAGACCTTTCAATCATTGCGAACGCGGTGGAAGAATTTCTTCGCTACGACGGTTCGGTCCAGATGACCGCGCGGACTGCCTTGGTCGGTGTTGAGGTTGGCGGTAAAAAGATTCCCAAAGGGGCACAGGCTATCATTCTGCTTGGTGCGGCAAACCGTGATCCTGAAGTATTTCCCGACCCTGACCGTCTCGACATCACTCGCAAAGATAACAAGCACATGGTGTTCAGTTATGGGATTCATCATTGTCTTGGCGCGCCGCTGGCGCGGGTAGAAGCCCAAGTCGCATTGGCCACACTTCTTCGCCGCGTGCCGAATCTCCGACTTGCGACAGAGAATCTAGAATGGCGCGAGACCGTGACGTTGCGCGGACTCAAATCACTACCTGTTGCATTCTAGCGAAAAACGACTTGTAAGGGATAATACGAGGCCGAACCGGAGAAACGGACTACAGAAGACCACCAGGAGAACGGGCGGCCGAGGAGGGTGGGGTGGTCTCGGGTTCTCCCGCTCGCCGATTCGCCGGTTCGTTTTTTGCCGCCCCGTTTCTCCGATTCTTTTCCGCTTTCCCGCTGTTGCCGCTATCAGCCAGGTCGTGCTACTGTCCCCGCCATTGGAAACGCAGGAGGAACACGATGAAGGGCAAGATCGCCTTTATTCCGCAAGCGCGAACTATTGAATTCCACGAATTTGAGTTACCAGATGTTGAGCCGGGGGCTATTCTCGCTCAGGTGAGCCGGACAAATATCTGCGGCTCTGAAGTCCACATGTGGCGCGGTGAGTTCGGCAAGCGGGGGGTGATGCCCGGCCACGAGATGGTTGGGCGTGTGTACAAGCTTGGAAAAGGGGTGACGACAGACACGGCGGGCCAACCGTTGAAAGAAGGCGACCGCATTGCGCCAGTGTATTACCGCACCTGTGGTTTGTGCGCCAACTGTCGTGACGGAAACGCCGCTGCTTGTCTGACGATGGGCATTCGGGCGCGGCGCTTAGTGCCGCAAGACCCGCCACACTTTCACACACCGTTTGGTACACACTATTACATTCAGCCCGGACAGCATGTGTACAAAGTGCCGGACAACGTGCCTGATCACGCGGCTTCGTCGGCGAACTGCGCCTTGTCGCAAGTATTCTTTGCCCTCGATCGCGGGAATCTCCGTTACGAGGAGACACTTGTTGTCCAAGGCGCCGGCGGACTCGGGCTGCATGCGATGGCCGTAGCCAAAGCGCGCGGCGCGCGGGTGATTGCGATTGATGGTGTTGATCTCCGCCTCAAGCGCGCGAAGGCCTTTGGTGCGGACGAACTCGTCGATATGCGTACCTACTCAACCCCAGAAGCGCGAGCGGGAAGGGTACGTGAGCTGACCAATGGCCTTGGTGCCGATGTTGTTCTTGAAGTCGCCGGGATTCCTGAAGCGTTTCTTGAAGCGATCAATCTCGTGCGGAACGGTGGGCGCGTGTTAGAACTCGGCAACATCTCTCCGGGTCTCACTGTCGCGATTCCGCCGTCGTTTGTAACTTTCAAATCTATTTCGATTACTGGGGTGGCGACCTACAACCCGCATTATCTCCAGAAGGCGCTCAATTTTTTGTCCAGTCACATCGACAAGTATCCGTATCATGAGATGGTTGACGCGGTGTTTCCGCTGGAGAAATCCGCTGAAGCGATGGATAAATCAGATCGCAAAGAGATTACGCGGGCAGCGATTGAGCCGTGAAGAAGTAGTCAGTAGCCAGTATTCAGTAGTCGGTAGAGAAAAGAGTAGGGTGGGCACCGCCCACCTTCTTATGGTGGGTTATTGTGGAGGAACAAATGAAAGACACACTCAAAGTAGGCATGGGACACGAGAAGGTCATCACCACAACGCCGGAGATGGGCATCTCACACATGGGGCCAGGGGTGCCGAGCATGTACTCGACCCCGTCCATGATCGGACTCATGGAGGGGACCTGTGTGGAGTTCCTAACCCCGCACATGGACACAGGCGAACAGACTGTCGGCTTTCATATCGACGTGAAACATCTTGCGCCGACGAAGATCGGACAAAAAGTGAGGGGCAAGGTTACACTCAACGAAATCAAAGGCCGTCGTTTGCTATTTACGGTCGAAGCCTTCAATGAAGACGGGACCAAGGTCGGCGAGGGAACGCACGAACGGGCAGTGGTCAACATCAGTAAGTTTGCTGGGCAGTGATAGTGGGGAGGGACGGGTTGTCATGCGTCCCTTCACTGTTTCTTCCACAGAAAATCAAACACTCTGTTACTCTAAAGCCCCAAGGTATTCGCCAGCATCCTGGCGATCCAACTTCTCGTGATGAGACTGGTTACTGTAATCTTTTAAGCAGTCGTAACACGCTTTTTCACAGGTGCAGGTGTCACAAATCTTACGCGCTTGCTCCACCACTTGCACCCAGTTTTTCAATCCATCTCTAACGAATCCCGCCCCTCCGGGAGTACGGTCATAGAGAATAATTTCAGAACGAACGCCGCCTGCCGTTCGGTTGGCCATCCATCGCCACGAAACACCAATGTCCGATGGTTCAATATCCACTACCTGACACAAACCTCTTTGTAGGGCAAACGCTAATGACTCGACTGATGCTGTCGGCTCTATCGGACGAGCGACGAGACAAAAACTCTGGAACTGATGACCGTAAGCTAGCGGTTTGGTCCACGGGAGATCGTTTATACAATCCATAGTTCCCGAAGATGCCCGCAATCTCTTATGTTTCTTACCAATTTTGAAGCCTCGTAGCGGTTCACTGTACCCGCACGATGGACACAACATGAAGCCTTTATTTTCTGGTCCCAAGTTGTAGCGAAACAAGGTACCAGTTTCCTTCAGTGCTACAGCGAACGGACCGATATCCTGGAAACTTGACTCTTCCATGGAATCAATAAAATGGGTGAGTGCTTGTCGTTGCCGGATCAATGAAGTGCGCCGATGTCTTTCTGCACCTCCGCTTTTCTTCTCTATTTTCACACTAAATGCGGCCGGTTCAACAAAGGGCTTGATGTATTGAGTGGTGATTGAGCGTTGACAGACAGGGCAATTAACAATTAACGGCTCTTGCGTCTGTGAAGTGCGTATTTGTTCGCAGCCAGGACATTTGGAATACCACCAGCGATCAGGTTTGTCTGTGCGACTCACCACATAGAGCCCAGCACTAGTGAAGACCTTTTTGCGGGCGATTACTTGCGCACCAGGCGCGAACTCGGCAATGGCAATGCCGCGGTCACGGCTCAGTTCGACATCGGAATCACGTGACCAACGACTCCAGCCAGTTTCCAACGTGACCACATCTAATGGGAATGCGTAGCGTGGCAAGAATCCACGTTTTGCCAGAATTGCGATGACGTCACTACCCAGCAGATTTTTCACCGCACGGTCAATGTCTTCCCTGGAGTCACCCTGCCGAAACAGCTTCTGACGCTCAGCCATGAGGGCAGACAATTCTTCCACAATATCTATCAAGACCCTTTCGTATGCTTCTTCTGTCTCTCGCTTGCCTGCATCAAAGTCACCGGTAGCATGTAGCAATGACCGTCCGGTTTGGGTTTGAAATATATCTCCCTCACTCTGAGTTCTAATCCATTCCAGAAAATCTAAGTACAGAGTGGCTGGGCGCATCTGAAACCAGCCGTGAGGTATGTTCATGTTCGTTCGCGAGTCGGGCGGTATGAATGCTTCCAGGCGGATTTTCTGTTCGACGCCTCCCAGGACTCGTTCGTTGGCAACCTTGATGCGCAAGAACCGTGCAAAGGCGACTGCGTTAAAGTGTCGTTGCGCGATGACACGGTTCTCCGTGAATACTGTCGGAGTTCGGACTTCGCCTGACATTAAACGGTTAGGTGGATTGCTCCACGCATCGGCATCGTATTTGGTCCGGCGACAAAGGGTTACACAGACAGCATTTTTATCTGCGCCTCGCCCAGTACGTCCGACCCTTTGCACGTAGCTCGCGCTTGTCGGAGGCGCGTTACGAAGCAAGACCTTTTGCAGATCGCCGATATTGATGCCCATCTCAAAAGTGGTTGTACTACTGAGAAGGTGTACACCTTCAGCACGGAATTCGTCTTCAATTTTTTTCGCTAGGTCTTTGTTGACTTGTGCCGTGTGTTCTTCAGATTTCAAGGTCGTGAATCGCGGTTCCCCTACGCCCGCCACCCAAAGAGCGATGATGTTCTCTTGCGCCGCATTGAATGGCCGAGCTTGCAGTTTTCCTACACATTCTTTGCGTGGACAACATTGTTGAGCCGAGTAAGTCGTTATCACACCGCAACGGTCACATACATAGCGCGCTACGGGTTTCATCACAAAGAGACGCTCATGATCAAGTTTCCACCCGCCTTTATTTTCTATGAGCAGGAACTGCGACGTCAGGAATTGCCAAATCTGCTCCGCAAGCTCGAATGTTTGATTTGGTGATAAAGTCAACAAACGGCGTAAGTAATCAGTGATAAAGTTGTCGCGATAGCTGCCATCTTGATTGAGACGTGCTGGCAGCCAACCCTGTGTGTTTTTAATACCTTCGCGTTGGCGGACGTAAGCAATGTCAGCGGTGACACGCCCGAATGCAAGTGCGTCAGGCTCGACACGGCCTTTCGGCAGAGTGAAGGCCTTTCTCTGTCGCACAAACCCAAGCAAATGCTGCAAAGCCGCAGTGGAGTCTGGTAGCGAGAGTGTCGGCGTTGAGAGTAGTTCGTGAAAGGTGCGCTTCTCAACATCCTTAAGCTGATATTCCACGGCGACCAAACCTAAGTCGTCCGCCGATTCACGCGCAGAGTCTGGAATGCCGAAGTAGCTGAATGTTTCCGCAATCCAGAGATTCCGCTTTTCCTTCGTATTCAGATCTTCATCAGGTAAACGCGAGGCGGGAAGGAAAAAATCTGGGTCATGGCGGTTTGACTGTGGATCAGCAAGATCAGCCAGGTTTTCACCCAAACTTACGAAATCGAGTGGCATATTTTGTGTGCGAACAATCTCAACAATCTTACGCCCTAGGTCATGCGCGAATGTTTCCTCTTCCAGCAATGCGGGAAAAGCGGCGGCACGTTGGCGATGGTCAGTAAAACAAAGCAGCTTGCGCGGCAGCTTGTGCGCCGCTTGTTGTGGACTGACCTGAAAATGTGCAAGTGGAATCGCCATCGCCAAACCCGTCTCGTCCTCCGATTCCTGAAATCGTCGCACTGGTTCAAGCCCCGAGCTGTTGCGCACGCCACAGTTTGGACACGAGGTTAGGGGCTTTTTCTGCTGACTGTACAAGTTGTCAACATCTTTAGCTTTGCCAGAATGCGGACACTGGCGATGAAAAATTTTAATTTTGCGAAGGCGAGGGGATTCACACTCGCAATTGTCTCCCTCGCCGTCATCACTCTTTTTTCCGCAAATGACGCACCAATCCAACTCTGCGGGGTTGAGAAATAGATCATCTTGATCCTCATCATCATCGTCAGCATTGTGCTGGGGTGGATAGGGTAAATCTTCTGCAACGCTAAAATATGACCAGAACGAATCCGCCGCCCAGCCTAATTCAGTAGTGAAGGAGTCGAATTGAGGCTTAGGTGTATTATTCCCGGTTTCCGGATTCTGCGCGCGACGCGGTCCTAGGTCTTGCAGCGCACCGTAAAGATAGCCGCACTTGCGGCACGTCACGACTTCAACGAGTTTTGATGGATGACCTGCTCGGACACAAGCAGGGCAGATGCCTTCGGGTGTGTCATCATCATTCTTGCGCGAGACAAAGAACGCAGGCTTTCCATCGCGACGTCCTGGACATTTTTGATGTAGACAGACATGCAGTCCATCTTGCGCTCGTACGAAGTAATGTAATCGCGTTGGCAATAAATCTTCATGTGTCTCATCTTGTTTAGCAGCCGCAGCGATTTCCAAAAGAGCTTGCAGGCCGTCTTCAGCTTGGGAATCACTCGGCCACAGCCTGTTAGCTGCTTCACTCAACAAGAAAGGTCGAGTAAGGATTTCCTTGCGCAGACGATACAGATTCTCGTCGCGACCAAGCAGAGCTGCTAGCGTTTCGACGGAGTCGCTCGAGTATAAAGACCGACGTGCAACGGCTTCATCTCCAGCCCGTAAGGACTCGGCTGCTTTTATATATTGAGTTGGAGTCGAGCAAAATGACGGCATTTCGAGTCGAGGTTGCGCTGCTGTTCCGTAAATCGGATTCGGTTCGATGAAATCTTCGCCGAAAAGATCAGACGCGAACTGGCGGACTTTTGCCGTACTTTTGGCGTCATCTGGTTTGCCGAGTGTGGCAGAAGTGCCGACACATATCAATTTCTCTAACCCTAAACGATCCTTGAGGCGGCGAATCAGAAACGCAATCTCTGTAGCTTGCACGCCACGGTAGGCATGCACTTCATCGAGCACCAGAAACTTGAGCCGTGCATTCTCAAAAATCGGCGCATCGACAGGACGTTCCATCAAGTATTCCAGCATCGAGAAATTAGTAATGAGCACTTGGGGCGGCTTGGCGCGGATGGCCTCTCGGTGATTGAGGCGATTCCGGGGTTCATTGGGCAATTGTTCTTCCAAGCGTCGCGCGATTTCACGCTGTAACTCTTGCTGCGTAGGCTCTTGGTCAGCCAGTTGTTCTCGGATCGTTACTTTCAATCGCTCCTCGTACTCCCTTTGCGAGTTGGGGGTTTGCCCCGTGAAGCGCGCGAAAGTGATTTGCTCGTGTCCCTTAAGCATTTGTTCCCATTCGTTCAACTGATCGTTAACGAGAGCATTGAGTGGATAAATGATAATCGCACGCAGCCCTGGCGACGAATCACGGAGTAAATCATCTAGAATAGGGATTTGGTAACAGAGTGTTTTGCCGCTGCTGGTACCGGTGGCAATGATCACGTTCTTTTCCTTCAATAGTAAATCGAGCGTATCTGTCTGGTGCTTGTAAAGCGGTCGTCCTCCAAGCCGCGTTTGGAGCGTTGCTATTGTTTTTTCGTGCAATGGTAGTTCAGCTAAATCTGTACCTGGCTTGTACATTTGCGATTTCTCCAGGTACGGGCCTCGGACCAATTCTCTCATCGTAAGCTTTTCTTCCCACATACGTTTTGCATGGGCAAATGAGGGATGAAAGCGGTACTCAGCCTTGAGCAGGTCGAGATAAGGAGAAAATACTTCTTTGGTGAAACGCGCAGTGAGGGAATCCATAGTTAAGGTCTCCAAAGGTCGGCAACGATGCGGACATCGTGGTCTGTCAGGTACTTTAACACTTTTACCGCAAGATCCGGGCTCCATCGCATGAAAAGAAAAGGTGGTTGTCCTCGTTCGTTGACGACTTCGATGTGAGGGAGAGGCCGCACAGGATGTTTGTTTTCTAACCACAACACTCGCTGCTTCAACAAACCGGGAGTGGCAGTCAGCACATAGCGATACAATCCCCACAGCACGGATGGATCACCACAAAATAGAACCTGAAATTCCCTCGTCGATGACTTCAATACCGCACGCGACTCGGAGATTTTCCATAACTGCCCCTGTTGCATAAGCAGACCGTACTGTTCGTATTTCCGCAGTAAAGACTCTCTGATTCGCTGTCCGGGCACGAGCATATCTCTTGTCAGCAGAAGTTTGTCCCACTTCATTCCATTCGGTGACTGGCAAAGTATAAACCAGGAAAGAAAAGCCCCAGGTAGGTTCTTCCAACACTCCTCCAGAGCAAGTTGTGGGACGAGTTCGACTCGATGAGGTGGAAATTCTATATGGAGGGTTGGGGCCTTAACATAAATCGTTCTTGGACCGGTGAAATCCGGAGGCTGGTAATTTTTTTGGAAGTCCTCGAATCCGCGGAAAGTGCGAGCTTCGCGCTTCTGCTTGATTGGCCTCTCCGCCCAGCGCCAAAAGAAGAATTCTTGAGCATCGTCTTCATGGTGCTTTTCCCACCGCCCGAAAGTTTGGAAAGATTGTGTGTCATCGAGAATGACGCTGAACTTGCTTCGCAAAACGGAGACAGGATCGGTGAAGTAGCCATGAGGTACAGCGACACAAAGTAGCGGTAGCTTCTCCATCCCAAGCCTGCCATCAAAGCGAATAAAGCGCGCCGCATTGTTCCCTTCCCCGACAAAAAAGTGAGGTTCGATTTTCGCTGCCGGGCAGAAACGCAAGTGTGCTTTTCTTCCTTTTTGAGTAAAAGAGAATTCGGCACTCTTAGTGGGAGAAAGAAACGTTACATAGCAAGCCGTTCCATCTTCGAGTTCATACGGTTCGTTTGTCGAGCTTTCTGTTTCATCCTCGTCAAATCCTCTGCGTGAGATGTCATCGAGCTTTTCTCGCGAGATGAGCACATATCGGCTAATAGGCAATTGCTGACGGTCCAGATTGACGAATCTGTTCCTCGCTAGATCAAATAATCCCCACGGCGCTACGCCGCGCAATCGTTGCACTTCACTCTGCTGCCCGCTTGTCAATTTCAGCAGCAACCAAGGAGCAAATGCCTCGGAGTTCAGGGGTAACGAAGTTGGAGTTGCTGATGCTTTCCATTTGCGATTGCCAAGTGCCCAGATCGCAGGAAGCTTGGCAGCGGCCACCTTAGGTAAGTCTAACCTAAGCCTCCAGCGTTCTTCGTCCCAGACAAGTCTGGCTCGATCTCCAAGAAGAGATTCAGGATCGGTCGGACGAAGAAATTCCGCTGTATCAAGAACTTCGTCAAAGTATTCTTGGCGCAACAGAGAGGCCTGTTTCAAATCACTGATGGTCAGATGCTGCTCTTCAATCAGTATCTTACGGGCGTCGAGCATCTCCTGAATAAAGGTGCTCGCAGCCTCGCGGTTTTCTCGCAAAAAGTTCCCGAGTCTCGCGCGGCTGCCTGCCCGTTTGGCAGTGGCTTCAGCCCATTCTTGATCGGACAATTCTTTCCAATTGTCTTGCAGCAGCGCCCATTCGCAGACTTCAAGAAATCCGTCCCACAGCGAAAGCGGGACACCGATATGATGGACGGCAGAGCCCACGTAGTCCGTCCCGTTATCTCGTGGTCGAATCTTTAATCCAAAGACTCTAGTTGCATCCGCAAACGCGTGGTTGATTTCATTTTGCTGGTTGGAAGGAAGCCGCTCATATCCCAGAACGTTGGCAAATTGAGGCCAAAGCGTATTCTCATCGTACTTATAAAAGGCCAGACCGCCGTAAAAGACAATCAAACAGTGTGGGTATCGGTGCAGGTCTCTGCGCCAATTCTGCCATTCAATTTTTACTGCGTGAAGAAATTGGTCCCACTTTTCCCGGCCAGGAACGAGGGACAACAGAATGCCGGCCTTTTGTCTCTCGGTCTTATCGATCTTCCGTAAGGCTTTTTGGAAATTGTCTTCCCAATTCGCTAGCACATGCGTCGTGTCCACGCCGATACGGATTGTGGATCTAAGGTCAGGTTCCTCGATATAAACTTGGTTCATGCCCCAATCCCCTGTACCAGGTCTCTTTATTTACGGCGGCTTAAGAACAGGGTTAACTTTAGCCCCCTTTTCCCGGCTTTGTATCCTGCCCCTCTCCTATTACCGGAAGAAGACATGACGCGGCAAAGCTTACGCTGCACTGCACAATACGGATCAACCGTGTCGAAAGGAGAAAGGAAAGAGGCTATCCAAGCCCACACTCAATCCGCTTGAGAAATTTATCGGCTAGTTGCAGAAGTTCTTTATAGGAACCTCACAGCCTTACGCCCTGAAGAGAGGTTTTGTCCGAAAGAGGAAGATAAAGAATATCACATAATGTGAGAGAAAAAACAAGTCTTGCAAAGACACCGGCTCTATGGTCTGGCCCTACTGTTTATCCGGTCGTTAGAACTCGCATGTCCAAATCTCGCCGCGGGTGATCTCTATTCGTCTAGCTATACCCCTTCGTCTACTTATCTACTCAGGTCTGACTCTGCGAGGTGCTCGTTGTAGTCGCGGGGATAGGCTTCCGCAATCATTGTTCGTCGCTTGGTGCGTAGATAGCCGGCAACCGTACGAAGGTGCACACGACGAAGACGCTCATTTCGATCGCGCGAGACGTATTGAGCACCGACGCTACCATGATCGCACTGTGTTCAGTGAAGGCATTGAGTAGCACAGGCGAAAACATGGGCGCATGAGGTGGTCGCAATTTGCGATTACTTGCACTTCTCTTCCTCCGTGAGCTGAAACATGAAATCCATCGGGAAGCGGTCCTGGTTGCACCCTCCTCTGCTAACGGTTGCAAGAAAGCGAAATATTAAGGGCAACAGGCCCAAGAGCAAGAACACTCTTTATGAGAGGGGAGAGCGGTTCTAATCACTAATCGACAGATAAATCCCACGAGAAACGGACATCTCTCCTTTGTCCGATCGTCTTTCATGACTTTCTACACACAGACTTATGCTGCTGTTTCTTCAATAGGCACAGGAGTCATCAGGTAATTGTCAGGTGTCACAACATCGCTGATACTTTTAACTTGGCAAAGTGTCAGGACATCGCTGACAGGTGAAGCCGAAATGCGATTGCATTCTCCCATACGGGAGGGTGCATGGACGAGCGAACAGAATACCGGTTGCGCCGGAAGGCGATGCGGTGGTTGTGTTTGGGGAAGAAACCTAGCGAAGTAGTGAAGCGGATCGGACGGAGTCGCACATGGTTGGCGAAATGGCGCGCACGATTTGGCAACGAAGGGAACGCGGGATTGCACGGGCAGGCACGTCGGCCGCAGACGTCTCCCCAAGCGTGGGCGACCCCGATGAGGCGCTTGATCGTACAGACTCGCAAGCGCCTGAAAACTCCGCCAGCCGGTTTGATTGGTGCCCGAGCAATTCGCCACGAACTCAGACATCTGATGCCTCGCCGCCCCCTGCCTTCGGCGACCACTATTTCCCGGGTGTTGCGTCAAGCAGGCGGACTGCCCTCTTCCTACGCCATCGACCCCGGCTCCTTCCCGGCCCCGAGCGAGGAAGTGGCGGGCAGCTTGGATGCACTGGATTGGACGTGTCGCTATTTGGAAGGGGGCACCAAGGTCTATGCCTTCCACACCCTCAATCTGCGCACCCGTACCCTTCATCAAACCCTGGCTCGTACCAAAGAGCTGCCTATTGCTCAAACGCAGGTCTTGGACGCTTGGCAACGCCGAGGCCTTCCGCGCTTTTTGCAACTCGACAACGATGCCGTCTTCTGCGGAGGCTACAAAGTCGCCCGCGTGGTGGGACAGTTTGCGCGGCTGTGTCTGTATGCTGGCGTCGAATTGATCTTCCTGCCGTTTGCCGAGCCGCAGCACAACGGGCAAGTCGAACAACTCAAGGGGTTGTGGGGTGGGCCAGCCTTTTGGGAACGTCCTCACTTCGGGTGTTTTTCCCAGGTCTGTCGGCAGAGTACCCGCTTCGTCGAGTGGTACATGCACCACTCTTGTCCGCCAGCTTTGAACGGCCAGACTCCCGCCCAACGGCAGCGTACCGAATACCGGCCCCGGCTCACCGGCCCGCTGCGGCGCGCGTTGCCTCCTCTTTTGCCGATCACTGCAGGCCGCATCCATTTCATTCGCCATGTCCAACCCGACGGCACGATTCGTATCCTCAACGAACTGTGGCCTCTTCCTGAAGCGCTGGCCGGTCACTATATCTGGGCTACCCTCACAACACATCGGCACGAGCTCAAGGTCCGGTCTCGCCGAGGTCCCGCGCATGACTGGAGATTGATTACCCATGCCCCTTATTCTCTCACGGAACCTGTCCATCGACGGCCCCCACTTTTTGCCACTCTGTTCACGATGTCCTGACACTCCTCTGAGCTACTCTGCCTCAGCAAAAGTGTCAGCGATGTCATGACAGTGCACAGGTAATCCAGGATCTCTCCT
>Ga0070741_10016778_pt1 | contig 12135 bp, 8 predicted proteins | sample Coa_R1_4_FD_66440 | JGI IMG/M metagenome (GOLD analysis project Ga0070741, IMG submission 66440) | Surface soil microbial communities from Centralia Pennsylvania, which are recovering from an underground coalmine fire - Coalmine... | ecosystem: Environmental > Terrestrial > Soil > Unclassified ...
GCGATCACCCGGCGCTGCCCAAGGTCGAGCCGGTCACCGGCCGCGCCATGTCGCCCTACGGGCTCACCAAGCAGGTGAACGAGCTCTACGCCGATGTTTTCGCGCTGTGCTACGGCTACCGGGCGATCGGCTTGCGCTACTTCAACGTCTTCGGCCCGCGCCAGGACCCCAATGGCGCGTACGCCTCGGTGATTCCCGCCTGGATCGGCGCCCTGCTGCGCGGCCAGGTGCCCTTCATCAACGGCGACGGCGCCGCGGCGCGCGATTTCTGCCACGTGGATAACGTGGTGCAGGCGAACCTGCTCGCCGCGACTGTCGAGGATCCGGCGGCGCTCGGCCAGGCCTACAACATCGCGCTCGGCGACCAGACGTCGCTCGTCGAGCTCTACGCGCTGATTCGCGATGGCGTGGCGAAGCGCCTGCCGCAGGTGAAAAACGTGCGCCCGGTGCATCGCGAGCCGCGCCGCGGCGACGTGCAGTTTTCGCGCGCCGACATCTCGAAGGCCGAGCGCCTGCTCGGCTACCGCCCCGCCGTGCGGATCAAGGAAGGCCTCGCGCAGACGATCGCCTGGTACGCGGACAATCTCGCGCCAGTCATCCCGGAGAAAAAGGTGGCGCATGTCTGAAGCAGCGGTACTCGAGCGCAGTCTCCCGCAAAGCGAAACCCCGGCGACGCTCGCCACCGTGGCGGTGGTCGGCCTGGGCTACGTCGGCCTGCCGGTGGCGGTGGCCTTCGGCCGCGAGCGGCCGACCATCGGCTACGACCTGTCGAAAAAGCGCATCGAGAACCTGCGCCATCACGTCGACGCCACCGGCGAAGTCGCCACCGCGGAACTGCTCGACGCGCGGCAGCTGCGCGCCACCTGCTATCCCGCCGATCTGTCGCAGGCGGACTTCATCATCGTCGCCGTGCCGACGCCGATCAATGCCGCGCGCCAGCCCGATCTCTCGCCACTGGAATCGGCGAGCGAAACCGTCGGGCGCTACATGAAGCCCGGCGCGATCGTGGTCTACGAATCGACTGTCTATCCCGGCGCCACCGAAGAGGTGTGCGTGCCGATCCTCGAGAAGGCCTCCGGCATGCGCTGGAAGCAGGACTTCCACGTCGGCTATTCGCCCGAGCGCATCAACCCCGGCGATCGCACGCACACGTTCACGCAAATATTGAAAGTCGTGTCCGGCGACGACGCCGACACGCTGGAAAAAGTGGCGAGCCTTTACGCCTCGGTGGTGAAAGCGGGCGTCTATCGCGCCTCGTCGATCCGCGTGGCCGAAGCCGCCAAGGTGATCGAGAACACGCAGCGCGATCTCAATATCGCGTTCGTCAACGAGCTCGCCATCATCTTCGAGCGCATGGGCCTCGACACCAACGAGGTGCTGAAGGCCGCCGGCACCAAGTGGAACTTCCTGCCGTTCAGGCCGGGGCTGGTCGGCGGGCATTGCATCGGCGTCGATCCGTACTACCTCACGCACAAGGCCGAGCTGATGGGCTACCACCCGGAGGTGATCCTCGCGGGGCGGCGCATCAACGACGCCATGGGCGCATATATCGCGAGAAAGACCGTCCAGCAGATGATCCATGCCGGCCGCAACATCAAGGGCGCACGGGTCAACGTGCTCGGCCTCACGTTCAAGGAAGACGTGCCCGACATCCGCAACTCCAAGGTGATCGACATCGTCCGCGAGCTGCACGAGTTCGGCGTCGAGACCTATGTGCATGACCCGCAGGCGAACGGCGACGACGCGCTGCACGAGTACGGCGTGCGGCTCTGCGAGTGGGACTCGCTGCCCGCCGCCGACGCGCTCATCCTGGCCGTGGCCCATCGGCGCTACCTCGAGCTCCCCAGTGAGGCGCTGATGCGCAAGGTGGTGCGGCAAGGCTGCGTCATCGACGTGAAAGCGGTGCTCGATGCGCAGACGCTGCGCAAGGAAGGGTTGCGGGTGTGGCGGCTCTAGCAATGGAACGCGAGCTCGCGCCCGCCGCGAGCCCGAGGAAAAGGAAGCTGCGCGTCGGCGTGTTCGCCGATGCGCCGCTGCAGCCACGCTGGGTGGTCGAGGCGCTCGCCAAGCTTGCCGCGGCGGAGTTCGCCGAGGTGCGGCTGATCGAAGCGGGCTGCGGCGCGCCCGGTGCGCGCCCGCTCGCCTGGCGCGTGTACGACCGGTTCGACCAGCGGCTTTTCGGCACCGCGCCGACTGATCCCGTGCTTCTCGCCGACCAGCTCGCGCCCGGTGCGCCGGACGCGCCGCTCGACATCGCCTTCGCGCTCGGCACGGTCGACGATGCGAAGCTCGAGGGTCGTGCGCGCTATGGCGTGTGGCGATTCTGCTTCGGCGCCGACGGCGCGCTCGGCGAAGCGCTGGCGGGCCTGCCGGAGGTCGCCGCGGCGGAGCCGCTGAGCGCCTCGGGCCTGAAGGTGCGGCTCGCCACCGACCGGCCGGCGCGCCTGGTGTACCAGTCCTGGGCGCGCACCTATCCGTTCTCGGTGGTGCGCAACAGCGACCACCTGCTGCGCAAAACCGCGGAGTTCGCCTATCGCGCGGTGCGCGAGCTGCATCACGCGGGCGAGGGCTGGCTCGGCCGGCTGCGCGAAGTGCGCGAGCGGCCGACGCCGCCGCGCGCACCGGGCGTTGCCGACCTCACCCGCATCATGGCGCGGGTCGCGCGCCGCAGTATCGACCGCGTCCTGCACATCGAGCAGTGGTTCCTCGCCTATCGCTTCGGCGGCCGCGTGCAGGCGAACCTCGAGGGCTTCACGCGGCTGATGCCGCCGAAGGACCGCGACTGGGCCGATCCCTTCGTGGTGGAAAAAAGCGGCCGCTATTACATCTTCTTCGAGGAGCTGATCTACGCCGAGGGCAAGGCGCACATCGCCATGCTCGAGCTCGACCGCGCCGGCCATGCGTCGGTGCCGCAGCGCGTCCTCGAAGCCGATTACCACCTGTCCTACCCGTACCTCTTCGAGCACGACGGCCAGCTCTGGATGCTGCCGGAGAGCGCCAACAACCGCAGCGTCGAGCTCTATCGTTGCGTCGATTTCCCGCTGCAGTGGAAGCGCGAGTGCGTGCTGTTGGACGACGTGCGGCTGGTCGATGCGACGCTGCACCGTGAAAAGATCGGCGGCCGCGAGCGCTGGTGGATGTTTGCCAACTCCGCTGCCGGCGGCTCGCGCATGTTCGACGATGAGCTGCACCTCTTCTACGCCGATCGGCTGATGGGCGAGTGGCAGCCGCATGCGAAGAACCCGGTGAAGTCCGACGCGCGCTCATCGCGCCCGGCGGGCGCGCTCTTCGCGCGCAATGGCATGCTGTACCGGCCGGCGCAAGTATGCGTGCCGCGCTACGGCGCGGGCGTCGCGGTGCATCGCGTGCTGAAGCTCACGCCCGAGGAGTACGCCGAGCGCCAGGTCGAGCGCCTGCTGCCCGGCGCCGAAAGCCAGCTCTTCGGGCTGCATACCATGAACCGGGCGGGCGATCTCATCGTGGTGGACGCGTTCGCACGCCGGCGGCGAATCTAGTGCAATGACGACACGCCTGTATTCCCGCATTGCGATGCTCGGCGCGGCGCCCGAGACGCACGGCAGTATCGCCGCCGCCGTCGACGCCTACCGCGCGCACGGGCTGTTCAATCGCTGGCCGATCGCCTACGTCGCGACGCACGGCGAAGGCACGCTCGGGCAGAAAATCGCCATCACCGCCAGAGCGGCGCGCGATTTTGCGGCGCTCCTCGCCGAGCACCGGCGCATGGCGGTCCATATCCATGTCTCCTCCGGCGCCGGCTTCTGGCGCGAGGCGGCGTTCATGGGCGCGGCGCTCGCCGCCGGCTGCCCGGTGGCGCTGCAGCTCCACGGCACCGGCTACGACGCCGCGAGCCGCTGGTTTCTCGAGCGCGCCGCGATCGTCTGCGTGCCTTGCGAGGCGATGCGCACCTGGGTGCGCAGCGTCGCGCGCGGCGCCGCGGTGGCGCTGGTGCCGCCGCCCGTGGCGATCGATGCGCCCCCGCTCACGCAGAAGGCGAACATCGTCCTCTTCCTCGGGCGCCTCGACGCGGAGAAGGGCATCTACGATCTGCTGGACGCCATCGCCGCCGTGCGGGCGAGCGTGCCCGACGTGCAGCTGGTTTGCGCAGGCGATGGCGACCAGGTCGGCGTCACCCGCTATGCCGAGCGGCTGGGGATCGCGGAGGCGGTCAAGTTCACCGGCTGGGTCGGCCCCTCGGGCAAGCGCGCGCTCCTCGAGCACGCGGCGATCCTGGCGCTGCCCTCTTACGCGGAGGCGCTGCCCACCAGCGTGCTCGAAGCGATGAGCGCCGGCATCCCGGTGGTGGCCTCCAAAGTCGGCGGCATTCCCGAAGTGCTGGTCGATGGCGCGAGCGGCCTGCTGGTGGCGCCCGGCGACACGGCGAATCTGCAGCGCGCCATCGCGCGCATCCTCGGTGACCGCGCGCTCGCCGAGCGCATGGGTGCCGTGGCGCGCGAGACCGCGCGCGTGCGCGCCGCGCCGGAGCGCGCGCTCGCCGCACTCGAAGACGTCTACGACGCACTGGGCGTCAAGGCTTCGGAGGAGCGCAGGCCTCGCCTGCAGGTCCCGCTGCGCAAGGCCGCGTGAGCCGCCCGGTGGTCGTGCTCCTGGGGCCGAGCCGCGAGGCGATCAGCGGGGTGACCACGCACCTGAACGGCCTCATCGGCTCGCGGCTCGCCACGCGCTTCGACCTGGTGCATTTCCAGGTCGGCAGCGAAGGGCGCGGCGAGAGCCTGCCTGGCCGCATCGCCCGCGTGGCGGCGAGCCCGCTGCAGCTCGCCGCGGCGCTCGTGAGGAGCGGCGCCGACATCTTGCACATCAACACGTCGCTCGATGCCAACGCTTACTGGCGCGACCTCGCTTACCTTCTCGTGGCGAAGCTGTGCGGCGCGCGGGTGCTCTACCAGGTGCACGGCGGCCAGCTCGATACGTTCGCCGCGAAGCGCGGCTTTTTCGCGCGCTTCGTCGATGCCAGCCTGCGGCTTGCCGATGCGGTGGTGGTGCTCTCGCGCGCGCAGCTCGATGCCTTTCGCGAGCGCCTGCCCGGGCATCCGGTCGAAGTGGTGCCCAATGGCGTCGACTGCGCCGCTTATACGCGCTACAACCGCGCGGCGCCGGAACCGGCGGCGCCGCTGCGGCTCATCTACATCGGGCGGCTCGCGCCCGGCAAGGGACTGCTCGAGACGATCGAGGCGCTGCGCATCGCACGCAGTCGCGGCGTGGCGGCGCGGCTGGTGCTCGCCGGCAGCGGCCCCGAGGAGCCGCGACTACGCCAGTACGCGCGCGACGCGGGCCTCGCGCGCGAGGTGACGTTCGTGGGCGCCGCTTACGGCGAGCACAAGGCGCAGCTCCTGGCGCAGGCCGATGCGCTGGCGCTCGCGAGCTATAGCGAGGGGCTGCCGTACTCGCTTCTCGAAGCGATGGCCGCCGGCGTGGTGCCGATCGTCACGCCGGTCGGCGCGATTCCCGACGTGGTGACCGAAGGCGAGCACGGCCTTTTCGTCGCGCCGCGCGACGCCGAGGCGATTGCGCAGGCGATCGCGCGGCTCGCCGCCGAGCGCGCCTTGCTTGCGCGCATGAGCGCGGCGTGCCGCACGCGCATCGCCGCCGCCTATTCGCTCGAGCGCGTGGCGCGCGATTTTTCCCAGCTCTACGCGACGCTTTGCGCGACGCGCACCCCGAGGATTGCGTAGCCATGTGCGGTATCGCCGGATGGATCGCCCCCAGCCGTAACGCGCCCGACGAGCGCGCGCTTGCGCCGATGCTGAACGCGATCGCGCACCGCGGTCCCGACGCCTCCGGCAGCTGCTCGTTCGTCGCCGCCGGCGGCGAGTACCGCGTGGCGCTCGGGCACCGGCGGCTCGCCATCATCGACCCGGTCGGCGCGCAGCAGCCGATGTGCGATGCGCAAGCCGGCCTTGCGCTCACCTTCAACGGCGAGATCTACAACTTCCGCGAGCTGCGGCAGGAGCTCGAGCGGCAGGGCTTGCGCTTCCAGCGCGACTCGGACACCGAGGTGCTGCTGCGGGCCTACCAGCACTGGGGCCCGCAGTGCGTGAACCATCTGCGCGGGCAATTCGCCTTCGCCGTGTGGGATGCGCCGAACGAGCGGCTGTTCCTCGCACGCGACCGCTTCGGCGAGAAGCCGCTCTACCTGCACCAGTCGGGCGGTGGCCTCTATTTCGCCTCCGAGATGAAGGCGCTGCTCAAGCTTCCCAACGTCTCGCGCGACATCGACCTCGCCTCGGTCTGGGACTATCTCGCGTACCGCTACGTGCCCGGGCCGCATACGCTCTTCGCTGGCATTCGCAAGCTTGCGCCCGCCACCGCCGCCACCTGGCACAACGGTCGCCTGCAGGAGCTGCGCTACTGGACGCCGCCCGACAAGTATCCACGCACTGCCGCACGAGAGCGGCCCGCGCAGGAAACGGTCGCCGCGTTCCTCGAGCGCCTCACCGAGGCCGTGCAGCTGCAGATGGTGAGCGACGTGCCCTTCGGCGCGTACCTCTCCGGCGGCCTCGATTCGAGCATGGTGGTGGCGCTGATGCGGCGCTACTGCGCCAAGGTGAAGACGTTCTCCGTCGGCTTTGCCGGCGACCGTTACAACGAGCTCGAGCACGCGGCGCTGGTGGCGCGCGAGTTCGGCACCGATCATCATCCGATGACGGTGACGCCCGAGGACTTCGTGCGTTGCCTGCCGCAGCTCATCGCCTACCGCGATGCGCCGGTGTCGGAGCCCTCCGACATCGCGATTTATCTCCTGTCCAAGGAAGCGTCGCGCAGCGTCAAGATGGTGCTCACCGGCGAAGGCTCGGACGAGCTGCTCGGCGGCTATCGCAAGCACAGCGCCGAATGCCTGGGCTGGATGTACTGGAGCGTGCCGCGCGGCCTGCGCCGAGCATTGGTCACGCCGCTCGTGCAGCAGCTGCCGTTTCGCTATCGCAACGTCAAGATCGCGCTGGCGAGCCTGAACTGCGAGGACTGGCGCGAGCGCTACGTGCGCTGGTTCGGCGCGATGGACTTCGCCGAGCGCCGCGCGCTCATGCGCCTGCGGGTGGACGAGCGCGAGATCCGCGAGCACCTGCCGCCCTTCGATGCGCATCCGGACACGAGCGCGCTCAGGCGCATGCTGTACTTCGACCAGACGAGCTGGCTCCCCGACAACCTGCTCGAGCGCGGCGATCGCATGACCATGGCGGCGTCGATCGAGGCGCGGGTGCCGTTCCTCGATCACAAGCTCGCCGAGTTCGTCGCCACGCTGCCCGATCACTGGCGCACGGACGGCTGGCGCAGGAAGCGCGTGCTGCGCGAAGCCGCCCGCTCGGTGCTGCCGCGCGTGATCACGGAGCGGCGCAAGGTCGGCTTCCGCGTGCCGCTCGACGAGTGGTTCACCGGCCACATGCGCGACTATCTGTGCGACCACCTGCGCTCGGCCGATTCGCTGACGCGCAGCTACTACAACAGCGCGGTGCTCGACCGGATACTCGATGAGCACACGCGCGGCGCGCAGACGCACGACAAGCTGCTCTGGACGCTGCTCAATCTGGAGATCTGGCACCGCCAGTACCGCAGTCCCGCGCCGCGGGAGGAGCGCCTCGCATGTGCGGCCTAGCCGGGTGGGCAGCCGCGGGTAGCGCTCCGGACGCGCAGGCGCTCGCGCCGATGGTGGAAGCGCTGGCGCATCGCAATGGCGAGGAGGCGCTCTGCGCGCTCATCGACCAGCAGCCGCGCCGCGCCGTAGTAATGGCCGCCTCGCTCTGCGATCCCCAAGGCGTGTCGGTCGCGCTCGATGGCGCGATCCTCAACGCCGGCGAGCTGCGCGCCGAGCTCGGCCGCCACGGCGTCGCGCTCGCCGCGGCGAACGACGCCGAGCTTCTTGCGCAGGCCTATCAATACTGGGACAAGGAAGTGGTGAAGCGCCTGCGCGGCGCGTTTGCGCTGGCGCTGTGGGACGCGCGCAGGGACCGTCTGCTGCTCGCGCGCGATCGCTACGGTCAGAAGCCGCTTTACCTGTACCAGGCGGGCGGCGCGCTCTTCTTCGCCTCCGAAATGAAGGCACTGGTGCGCGCACCGGGCGTCAAGACCGAGGTCGATAGCGTCGCGGTGAGCGACTACCTGGCGCTGCGCTACGTGCGCGGGCCGCGCACGCTGCTCGCCGGCGTGCGCAAGTTTGCGCCCGGCACCTATGCGGTGTGGCAGTTCGGCAATCTGCGCGAAACGCGCTATTGGTCGCCCCCCGACGGCGAGGCCGGCGCGCTCGCACCGGCGCCCAAGGAGCCGGTCGAGGGATTCATCACGCGCCTCGACGAGGCAGTACGGCTGCACATGGACGGCGCGCGGCCGGTAGGCGCGTTCCTGTCCGGCGGCTACGATTCGGCCGCGATCCTCGCGCTGATGAAGCGCCACAGCGAGCGCGTCGCCACCTTCAGCGCCGGTTTTGCCGACGACCCGCAAAGCGAGCTGCCCGCGGCCGCGCGCCTCGCAAAACACTACGGCACCTCGCACCGCGAGATCGTGCTCGCGCGCCGCGATGTGCTGAGCGCGCTGCCGCAGGCCGTGGCGCGGCGCGATGCGCCGTTTCACCGCCCGGCGGACGTGGCGCTGCATCTGCTCGCGCGCGAGGCGGCGCGCGAGGTGAAAGTGGCGCTCTCCGGCGACGGCGGCGACGAGATCCTGGGCGGCTATCGCCGCCATACGTTCCTGCGCGGCTTCGCGCCCGGCCCGAAGAAAGTGAACGGTCTCTTTGTGATTCCGGTCGCCGATCCGCGCGAGCCGGCGCCGGCCGAGGGCCAGACGAGCACGCTGCGGCGCCTGCTTTACTACGAGCAGGTGAGCTGGCTCGCCGACAGCGTGCTCGAGCGAGCCGACCGCATGACCGCCGCCGCCGCGCTCGAGCTGCGCGCGCCGTTTCTCGATCACCGCGTCGCCGAGTACGTCTCGGCGCTGCCCGACGCGGCGCGCGTGCGCGGCCTTTCCACCAAATGGATCCTGCGGCGCGCCGGCGAAAAGCTGCTGGCCGACGCGCACCTCAAGCCGCAGAAGGGCGGCTTTCGCATCCCGCTCGGCGATCTCATGCGCACGGAAGCGCGCGAGCTGCTGGTCGATCATCTGCGCGGCGCGGGCTGCCGCACGCGCGCCTATTGCGACGGCGCGGTGCTCGATCGGCTGCTCGAGCAGCACCTCGCCGGCAAGCGCAATCACGAAGAACTGCTGTGGACGCTACTGAACCTGGAAATCTGGCACCGGATGTACCTCCGCGGCTGAAGAAGACGTTGCGCTGGCGGCTGAACCGCCTGCGCTGCATGACGCCGCTGGAGCTCGCGCATCGAACGCTGCGCGCCATGCTCGCGCGCGCCGAGGGCAAGGGCCTGCTCGGCTCGCCGGCGATGAGCGCGCCCGATCTCGGCACGAGCGGCAAGGCGTGGGTGCATCACGACCCCGGGGTCGACCCCGCGCCGTACCTCGCTGCCGCGGACGAGATCGCGCACGGGCGCATTTCGGTGTTCGCGCTGCGCGAGGTCGATCTCGGCGTGCCGCCGCGCTGGAACCGCGACCCGAAGACCGGCATCGAGGCGCCGCTCGTCTACGGCAAGCTCCTCGACTACCGCAATCCGGACCTGGTCGGCGACATCAAGTACCTGTGGGAGCCCAACCGCCACCACGAGCTCGTGACGCTTGCCCAGGCCTACGCGCTCTCGCGCAAGCGGCGCTACTACGACGCCCTGGTGGAGCAGCTCGAGAGCTGGTTCATCGCCTGCCCGTATGCGCTCGGGCCGAACTGGGCGAGCGCGCTCGAGGCGGGCATCCGGCTCGCGAACTGGGCGGCGGCCTGGCAACTGGTGCAGCCGATCGCCGACGCCGAGTTCAAGGCGCGCTGGCTGCGCTCCATCTACCAGCACGCCTATTTCGTGCGTCACTGGTTCTCCGCTCATTCCTCGGCCAACAACCACCTGATCGGCGAAGCCGCGGGACTCTACGTCGCCGCGCGCACCTGGCCGCACTGGCCGGAAATGCGCGAGTGGGGCAGCCACGCCAAGGCGATCGTCGAGCGCGAGGCGCTCGCGCAGAACGCGCCCGACGGCGTGAACCGGGAGCACGCGCTCTGGTACCACCAGGTCGAGCTCGAGACGCTGGTCACCTGCCTCCTCGCAGGGAGAGCGAACGGCGAGGGCTTTTCACCCGCGTTCGAGTCGCGCATCGAGGCGATGCTCGATTTCATCGCCTCGCTGATGGATGCCGGCGGCAACCTGCCGATGTTCGGCGACGCCGATGACAGCTCATTCGTGCGGCTCGACCCCGATCGCGCTGCATCGCCGTGCCGCTCGGCGCTGGCGCTTGGCGCGCTGCTTTTCCGCCGCGGCGACTTCAAGCGCAAAGCCGGGACGCTCGACGATCGCGCGCGCTGGCTTCTCGGCCGCGAGGCCGAGGCGCACTACCAGGCGCTCCCGGCGCAAGCCAATCGCCTGCCGGTGCGGCAGAGCTTCGCCGAGGGTGGCTTCTACGTCCTCGGCTGCGAGCTCGATACGCCGGCGGAAATTCGCGCCGTCGTCGATGCCGGGCCGCTCGGCTACCAGTCGATCGCGGCGCACGGCCATGCCGACGCGCTGTCCTTCACGCTCTCGGTGGGCGGGCGCGAGTTCCTGATCGATCCGGGGACGTACGCCTACCATACGCAGGGGCGCTGGCGCGAATACTTCCGCGGCAGCGCCGCGCACAACACAGTGCGTATCGACGGCCTCGAGCAGTCCGAGCCAGGCGGCAATTTCATGTGGGTGAAGCACGCGCGCGCCGGCTGCGGCCTGTGGCTCTCGTCCGCGGAAAAAGACACCTTCGAGGGCTGGCACGACGGCTACACGCGCCTCGCGGACCCGGTGAAGCACCGGCGGCTCCTCGAGCTGGACAAGCGGGCGCGGCGCCTCGTGATCGAGGACTCTCTCGCCATGTCGGCAGCGCACGAGGTCGAGCTTCTTTTCCACTGGGCCGAAGATTGCCGGGTGCAAGCGGCGCTCGACGGCTTCCTCATCGAGCGCGACGGCATCACACTTCAGCTCACGCTTCCCGCAGGCGGCAGCGCCGAGGTTTACCGTGGCAGCCTCGCGCCGCTCTACGGCTGGATCTCGCGCGGGTACGATCGCCGCGCGCCCACCAGCACGATCGTCTGGCGCGCGAAGCTCGCCTCGCAGGCGCTGCTACGCACCGAGATCGTCATCCACAACCATTGAACGGTGCATCGCCTCAAGCGTTAGGACGAGGATCGCCGTGCGGCGCCTCAGGATGTGCGCCATCAGGCTGCGGTCGCGCGGATTCGCGCGGCGACGCCACCACTTCGAACGGCGAGGCAACGGCCGGCGCCGTCACCTCGCCGGGCGGATGAGCCAGCAAAAGCCGCCGACGCCGCTTTGCTTGAGCGCAATGGCGCGCACGCTGAACTCCGTGGCGAGCGCGACACCTTCGGCCGGTTGCAGCTTCACCTGCCAGGTGAGCGGCTGCGCGCTCCTGCCGCGCGTGACGCCGAGCGCGCGGGTGAGGAACGCCACTCGGTCCTCCTCGGCGATGTAGCTGGAAAGCGCCCTGCCGAGCACTGCGTCGCCCGGCGCCTTCAGCAGCTCGAGCGCCGCCTCGTTCGCCTCGCGAATGTTGCCCCCGGCATCGGTGATCACGTAGCCGTCCGGCGCAAACCGAAAGAACTCCGCATAACGCTGCTTTTCGCGCACAAGGAACGCAGCCTGGCCCTGCAGCTCCTCCTGCATCATGTCGAGCTCCTCGAGCGACATCTCGATCTCGCGCTTCGCCTCGGGGTCGAGCGACGCCGCCTCCAGGCGCTTGATCATCAGCTCGCGCACCGCACCTACGGTGGTGGCGAGCCACTCGGGCGACTGCTGCGAGCTCATCCGAGCGCCTCCAGCCGCCAGCAGATGCCGCCGTTGCCGGCGCGGCGCTCGATCAGCCGCGCGCTGAGCGCAACGTCGGTGCGCTGCCCCGGCGCGACGAAGATCGTGCGCCAGGAGCGCTCGGCGTGCGGTTCACGCAGCGCGTAGAGCCGCCGCCGGAACTCGTTGCGCTGCTCGAGCGCCACCAAGGCAACGAGCGGCTTGCCGCGCAACCAGGCCTTGCGAT
>Ga0070741_10016779_pt1 | contig 12135 bp, 9 predicted proteins | sample Coa_R1_4_FD_66440 | JGI IMG/M metagenome (GOLD analysis project Ga0070741, IMG submission 66440) | Surface soil microbial communities from Centralia Pennsylvania, which are recovering from an underground coalmine fire - Coalmine... | ecosystem: Environmental > Terrestrial > Soil > Unclassified ...
TTCGACCTTGCCGTCGTAAGTCTTGCGCAGATCGCGGCATTCAATGGCGGCAGGCATGCGGAGATGGTAAAGCTGCAGGGTGACCCGTCCCGGGGTGCCCCAACCTTCTTTCGCGTTGTTTGCGAAAGAGGGTGGGGAATTTGAATCCTTTTCGCTCGGACAGGAAATTCGGAAAGTCAAAACCCCCATCCTGTCGCATAAAGCGCGACAAGGATGGGGCACCCTTTTTGGTCCTCTTGGTACCTTTTGGGTGCCACTCTTCCTGGAACCAGGTTTTAGCGGCCGTAGTATTTTGCGTTGCGCTCGGTAAACGCGTTCCACTTTTCCGGCAGGTCATCGAGCGCGAAAATGGCCGACACCGGGCACACCGGAACGCAAGCGCCGCAATCGATACACTCCACCGGATCGATATAGAGCAACTCCTCGGTGGCATAGGCGGGCTCGTCCTTTTTGGGATGGATGCAATCCACCGGACACGCATCCACACACGCGGTGTCCTTGGTGCCGATGCACGGTTCAGCAATGACGTAGGCCATATAGGTTGTTTAGTCTCCTGGGATGTGTACCTTTATCTTACTACCACGGCGGTGTGCGAGGGCAACCCGCAGAACGGCACATTCTAGCAAGAAATCGGGAACATCGTACAGTACTGCCAAGCCCGGAATATGTCGCCCCGGACGCATACTTCGGGCGGCGCTTTTCGGCAAAAGCCCAAGCGGCTGTCCCTACTCTGCCGCGACAAGCCGGCTGCTGGGTTCGTATTCCACGATATAGCCTGCCACCGCGCTCGCAGCCACCGTAAGCGGGGATGCAAGATACATCTGCCCCGGGCCGCTGCGGCCGGGGAAGTTGCGGTTCTGCGCGCTGATGACCACCTGATCGGGGCGGGTCGAGACTCCCGGCCCCGCGTTGATGCAGGCCCCGCAACTGGGTTCGATCACCTGCGCCCCGGCTTGCTTGAAAATCTCGAGATAGCCGCGGCGCAGGCAGTAGTCGCGCGTCTCCTGTGAACCGAACTGGATGTAGAACTTCACCGAACCGGCGACCCGTTTGCCCTGCTTGAGTGCATCCTCCAGGACCAGGGCGTACATGTCCATGTCTTCGTTCTTGCCCGCGGTGCAGGTGCCGCCATAGGCGATCTCGACCGGCACGGGCGTGTGCAAATCGCGGATGTACTTACCATTACCGGGATCGCCCGGGGTAGCCACCATGGGCGTGATATCCGCGGCATCGAGTTCGATCACGTGGGCGTATTGCGCTCCGGGATCGCTGGAGAGACCTTCGATCATTGCCTGGGCTCGGGCGCGATCCATGCCGCGGCGCTCGACCAGGAAATCGACCGCCTTCTGATCCGGGGCGACGATGCCGGTGAATCCGCCGATCTCGGCCGCCATGTTGGTCATGGTGGCGCGCTCGTCCACGCTGAGTTCCTCGATCGCCTCTCCCGCGTACTCCATGACTTTCGCCAGCGCCTTGCCGCTGCGCACGTAGTCGAGGCTCAGAATCTTCAGGATAAAATCCTTGGCGGTGACATTCGGATGCTTCCTGCCGCGGATGACGATCTTCACCGACTCAGGCACTTTCACGCGGACATCCCTGGTGATCCAGGAATTGAAGACATCGGTGGTGCCGATGCCGAAGGCGACGCATCCGATCGCGCCCACGTGCGGCGTATGCGAGTCGGAACCGATGTTTAACTGTCCCGGCAAGGCATAGCTCTCCAGCACGATCGAGTGGCAGATGCCTTCCGATCCTTTGCGGTCGGTCAGTTCGCCGTGCAGCTTAATTCCCTGCTTCTTCGCGAAGTCCTGCTGCTTGAGCTTGAGCTGGGTGGCGAGGTCGAGCAGGCCCAGCTTCTTCTTTTCCTCGGAAATGACTTCGTCGAGGAATGTGAGGTGGTCGCGGAAGCAGAGTATGGTCCCGGGATCGTTCACCCTGGCATCTTTGCCGACATAGCGGTCGAAGAAGATCGCGGCCATGGGCGTGACGTATTCGTGGCTGAAGCGGAGATCGGCGCGGGCGAAACCGGTGTCTCCGGGCTTGACCGCGGGGACGCCTACGGGATCTGCCGCCGAACTTCGCTCGGCTGGACGGGCGGGGGCGCCCGTCCCTACGTGGCCTGTCTCGCTTCCAGCGGGCCTGATCATGTGGCGGGCGAAAATCTTTTCCGCGATCGTCATAGGGCGGCGCTCGCCCGCGCCCTCGATCTCCGGCAGAGACACTTTGCCTTGCATGCGCGCCACGTTGAACGGAAACAGGCCGCCGTATTCGATCACCTGGCGGGTGATCTCATCCTCGCCCGCCGTGAACTCGGCCAGGGGAATCTGCTCTCCGCTGCGGATGCGATCGATCAGGGAGAAATTCGTCGAGGTCAACAGGCCCAGGTTCTGGCAGTTCTGCTTGTAGATGCGTTCGATGTTCTCGGCGATGACCACGCGGATTCCGGCGCACATCTCGGCATAAGGAGACTGCTCGCGGCTCGAGCCCTTGCCGCGGCGCTTTCCGCTCACGGCGCAAACGAAGCCGCCGCGCTTCACGTCGCCCCGGCCAATCGGCGTCACGTTGCCGCACTTCAATCCAAGATATGGAATCTCCCCCAGGGTCTCGTCGAAGTAAAAGCAATAATGCGCGGGCGTAATCTCGTCGGTGGAAATGTCGTCGCGCAGCTTGGGATTGTTGGCGGGATTTGCCGTGTCCCAGGGCAGGTCCTCGCCCGCCAGTTGCCGCTTGATCAACTCGGGATCTTCGGTAAGAAAAAGAATGCGCCCTTGCAGCTTGACTCTGTCCGGCCGCTTTTCGATTTTACGTTCCAGAAGTGAGTCGATCACGGGTTGACCTGAGGCGTTCGAGATTGGCCGCCGGAGCGGAGCCGGCGTCCCCACATGCAAATATTGTACCCCTGCCCGCCCGGAAGGACGCTAGTTTGCAGGTGGGGTTAACGATCCGTCCGGATTGCGCTGCCCATGTGGTCTCAAGGATGCGCATGCGCGGCTTTGTCGAACTTCTCGCCTGCGGGCACCGCAATGGGCAGGCGGTTTTCCCTGGGAGCGAGGGGACACGTGGCATACGGCGTCACGGCGCAGGGCGGGTTATAGGCGCGATTGAAATCGAGCATCACGGTTCCATCGCTAACCGGACCGGTATCAAGAAAGCGTCCGCCCGGATAGGTATCATTCCTCGCGGTGGCGTCGCTGAAGACAAAGAACAAAGTCTTGCCAGGGTCTCCTCCCAGCGCCGTCAGCTTGAACTCCCGGCCTTGAAGGGTGAATACGACTGAACCCGGAACCGGTTCAGCGATCACATCTCCGAGAACGTTGGGAATCTGGATCGTCTGTTTCCCGTCAGCGGGAACCCATCTGGCCGTCACGCGGTAGTCGAGATTCAGTGGGAAGAACTGCATGCCTTTGAACTTCCGCGCGGACTCGCTGTCCGTATCCTTCACCCGGATACCGACGCGTTCCCCGCGTACGATGACATGAAAGCGTAATGTGCCCATCGATACCAGGCTTGGATGGTCCGAGGTGTCGGGTTGCAGGACCGCGATGCGGACGCGCTTGCCGTCAATCGAGGCTTGCGTTGCAGGAAGGAGTTTCAGCGTGACATTCTTGCCCGCAAGATCGAACTCCCCGGCACGCGCCGGCCCTTTGGGAAAAACGACGGCATTGGCGGGGTCGCTGCCGAAAGTATTCGCGCCCGGCTTGAGCCAGAAGAGGCCGACCAGGGGCAGCCAGTTTGCCTCGAGGTCCGCGGTCTGCTCCGCCTTCCACTTTTCGAAAGACTGGATGTACGCGGCATCCGGCGTCCCCGGTGAGTCCGCCGCGCGGGCAGACCCGGGCCAAGATGCGGCGAGGAGCAGTGCGAGAGCCGGAAGCGCGCGAGTTCTAGTCATAACAGGCCGTCCGGCCGCGTGCAGGTTTGGGATGCCGGTGCAACTCTCACCTGCGATATTCGCGGGGATCGGGCAAAGGGTCAAGGCCGCGGCCGGCCATGATTTCCTGGAATTCGTTCAGCAGAGCTTTGTGGATCAGACCGTTCGAAGCCAGGGTCTCGCGGCTGTTGAGTTCGAAAGCTGATCCGTCGAAGCGGCTGACGGCTCCGCCCGCTTCTTCGACGATCAGCACGCCCGCAGCCGTGTCCCACGGGTTCAGGTTGAATTCCCAGAACCCCTCGAAGCGCCCGCAGGCCACCGCGCACAAATCAAGCGCGGCCGATCCGGCGCGCCGCACGCCATGCGTCCGCAGGGTGATCTGATGATAGAAGTGAATATTGGGATTCTGGTGCCGCTTGTGGCTGGGGAATCCTGTCGAAACCAGCGACTCCTTGAGGTGCGCGATGCTGGAAACCCGGATGGACTTGCCATTCAACTGGGCGCCCTTGCCCTGCTCGGCGCAATAAAGCTCGTCGCGCGTGGGGTCGTAAACGACTCCGGCCACGCGGGCCGCGGAGTTCGCCGCGCGGCGCTCTACCGCCAGCGAAACGCAAAACACGGGATAGCCGTGCGCGAAGTTGGTGGTGCCGTCGAGCGGATCGACATACCAGCGGTATTCATTGCCCCGGTCGTTGAGACCTTGCTCTTCCCCCAGCACATCATGCGAAGGAAATTGTTTGGCGACGCGCTCGCGAATCAGCACTTCGGAAGCCCGGTCCGCCGCCGTGACCAGATCTGCCTCGCCCTTGTACTCGACCTTCAATCCCTGTTGAAAGTACTGCAACAGCAAGGCTCCGGCTTCGCGCGCGATGGCGGACATGGCGGGAATAAGATTGCTTTGGGGAGAATTTGGCACGTTCTCTGGATGGTCTTGGGTGGTGGGTTTCAGGTGTCAGGAGTTGGATGCCGGGAACAGCCGAGAGAGACATCGGATTCCCAAGGGCCAAGACCCACGACCTAAGACCCAAGACTGGTAGTCACTTCTTCTTCCCGCTTTCCTCGGCGATGTACATGATCTCATGCTTGAAGATGAACAGATTGGGCTCGCCGTCGCGGGTCAGCCTGACCATGTTCCTGTCGTAATACTCGATCCATCCGCGGACCGTCTGCCCGTCCATAAGCTTGACGGTGACGTGCTTCTGTTTTTCGCCGAGCGCTTTGAGGAAAGATGCTTCCTCAAACGTATCCTCTGGAGGCGGCGTCCGGCCTCGCTTTGGATTGTTGTTACCGCCCTGCTGACCACGAAATGGCATGCAGGCATTGTACACAATGGCGGAGCCCCGAAGATCACACAGGCCGGGAACAGGCTGGCTCCGCGGCGTTCCGTGCGGCGATGAAAAGCTCACCAAGGTCCGTGTAATCGATCGCGTCCGAGGGGAGTAAAATAGCTGCCAATTCCCCGCCGCCGCGCAGGAGGCACGCCCGTGAACAACCGCTGGATGCTCTGGTTCGCCGCGTTCGTAATGTTGGCAAGGACAGGCGGCGCGCAGTCCCCGTCGCGCGGATTTCCGAAGCCCCCGCCGTCGATGGATCCGCAGACCCGGGCGGAGGCCACGGCCTCATCTTCGCCCGCAACCTCGCGGCGCCCCGATCTGGCGCAGGCGCAGAGAGAAGCCGAAGACCTGGCACGCATCGCCCAGACCATCCCCGCGGACGTAACCAAGATCCGCGAAGGCATGCTTCCCAAGGATGTCAGCGAAAAGCTGAAGCAGATTGAAAGGATGTCGAAACACCTGCGCACGCAATTGAGCCCCTAGGCGGCTTGCCGGAAATACAACCTCGCGCAACTTCTCCTCCGGCCGGAGGTACACCGTGAAGAACACATTCCGCCCCTCACACCTGATCCTGGCGCTGATCATCTTTGTAATTCCGGTGAGTTCGCAAAGGGGCTTGGATCAACTTCCTGCAAAACATGAGGTCGAGACACATCAACTAGTGCTGGAGCGGCCTGACGGTCCGCAGCCGGTCCCATTAAATGTCGCCGAATTGCATCGTGACGCGATTGATCTGGCTCAACTCGCACAATCAGTCGCCCGCGACATCGACCAGGCAGCACAGGGAAAGCTTGCCAAGGATCTTCCGGAGAAACTCAAGCGCATCGAAAAGCTTTCGCGACGCCTGCGGGGACAGCTCGCGCGTTGAGCGAATTCAGCAAAGTGGCTCACGGGTGGTCGGTTTGCAGCCGCTGAGCCTCGGCCTGTTCCGCGCTCGCCTTCTGCGCGTCTCCCAACTCGAGATAGATATTGGCGAGGAATTTGTGGGCATCCGGCGAAGCGGGTTCAAGCGCGACCGCTTTTTGCAGAAACGGGAGCGCCGCCGAAGGATTGTTCTGCATTCCCAGCAACCTGCCCAGAAATAAATTGGCGCGGTAATGTGCGGGATTGATCTGCAGGGCCCGGCGGAAATTCTTTTCCGCGTCCGCCGCGCGTCCGATGTTGTCATAGGCTCTGGCCAGATAATAGTGGAGGTCGTCGGAGCCGGGAGCCTGCGCCACGGCCTGCTCCAGTTGTGCCGCCGATCCTGCCCAGTCTCCGGTCTCGCCGAGCGCGACTCCCAGTTCGTAATGGGCCCTTCCGGATTGCGGCTCCAACTGCACAGCTTTCTGAAGCCATGGCAGCGCTTGCCCGTACTGCTGCAATCCATTGAAGGCCCGGCCCAGCTCCAGGTTGGCAAGGGCCAGCTGCGGCTCTTCTTTCGCGACTTGCTGCAACTGCGGAACGGCTTCCGCATATTGCTGGTTTTCCATGGCGACCAGGGCGCGGTGCAGCCGGTTGGCGGTTTCAATCTTGTCTTTTGGATCGGGACCTCGCTTGCCCTCGTCCTGGGAATACGAGCCGGAAGACATCAGGTATCCGAGGGCCTGCAGCTTCTCCGCCTGCTGGGGCGTGAGATTGGCGGATCCGCCGGAGTCTGCCGCGCTGGTCTTGCGGCGGAATTCGTCGAGCTGTGTTTGCAGAGTATCGGCCACAGCGGGTGAAACATCGGCCAGGTTGTGCAGCGCCTTCGGGTCACTGGCCTCATCGTAGAGCTCGCGCCGGGGAGCATCGACGTACAGGTACTTCCCTGCCCGCCAGGAGCGCAGCCAACTCCAGCCGAAGGCACGCTGCGGATAGTTCGTCTCCGAGTAAATGGGGAGGTCCCCGGACTGCGCCTGACTTTTCTCTTCTGCCAGAAGCGACACACCTTGCATCGCGGGAGGGGCTTGAAATCCCGCCACCTGCAACAGCGTGGGCGCTACATCAACCAGGCCGACGCGACGGCTGACCGGAGCGTTGCCGCGACGATTGCCCGGCATCTTGAGGAGAAGCGGCACGTGCAGCGTCTCGTCGTAGAGAAAGAAACCGTGGCTCTGCTCGCCATGCTCTCCGAAGGCCTCGCCGTGATCAGCCACAATCGCTATGGCGGACGAGTTGTACAAACCGGCGCTCTTCAATGCGCCGAAGAACTTTCCTAAGCACGCATCCATGTAAGCGATCTCACCGTCGTAGGGGGCCGAGGCGTATTTCGACTTGAACGGCTCGGGAGGGTCGTAGGGATCGTGGGGATCATAGAGATGAACCCACAAAAAGAACGGACGGTGCTGCTGTTGCTTCAGCCAGAGCAAAGCATGATCCACGACAGTGCCGGCGCGGCGTTCTTCACTCGAGTAGCGGTCTTCGCCCTCCGCACGGCTGTGAAAGCCGGCGTCGTAGGTGTCAAATCCTCGATCAAAGCCGGGTGCAGCGGCGCTGTCAGGGTCGAGCACCTGGGATCCGACGAAGGCGGCCGTGGCATACCCGCGCAGATGCAGCAAAGCGGGGACGTAGGGCGTGTCCTTGGGCAATGCGTTGCCCAAGTCGCCGAGATGGTTGAACTGCGGGTAGGTGCCGGTCAGGATGGTGGCATGAGAAGGAGTGGTAAGCGGCACGTGGGCGTAGGCGCCGGAAAAAATAAGGCTGTCGTGAGCCACGCCGTCCAGATTTGGGGTTAACCCGATATGAGAGCCAAGAAACCCCATGCGGTCGGCGCGGGTGGTATCCAGGGTGATCAGGATGACATTGGGAGGCTTGGCGGAGTTGGAGGCGAGGAGCGAGGCGGGATAAGCCGCGGCCAACAGCAGGAGCACCAGAAGAAATCGCTGGCCGAAGATCATGAACGCTTTCAGTGTAGCACTCGTATTGCGCGAGAGAATTCTGAGTGAAAAATGAAACGCAAAAGAAAAAAGACCGGCCCATGAGGGCCGGTCAGTGGAGTGTGTTGTAGCCGATTAGAACGTGAGCCGCAGGCCGAATTCCACCTGCCGCGACGCCCCGACCGCAAAGACCCCGGAACCGGTGCCCGTACGGACGGAGTTAAGGTCCGCTATGGTCGGGTTATTACCCTTGTGTGAACTGAGAGTGCCGGTAACGCTTCCTCCGGCGCCGAAGCCTGTGTTTGGATCCGGAGTGTTGAGGAATCCGGTGAGGCGTCCGAAGTTGGCGAAGTTGAACACGTTGAAGGCGCTGATAGACGGCTCCAGCGTGAAGCGCTCCTTGATTCTGATAGGCCAGCTCAGGACTGTGCTGACTTCCTTGTAAATGCTATTGCCGGCCTGACCCGGAGGCGGGGCAGCGAGAAGTTGCTTCACGCCACCCAGCGCCTGCAGTTGATCCAAACGGAACAGCCCGGAGTCGATTAGGGCCTGGCCTGCCGGGGTCGGCGTGCCGGCCTGGTTAGTGTTCCACTTGCTGATGGCTTGCGTCATGCTCGAAGCGTTGACTCCGCGCATGAACTGGCCCGGCTGGCCGACCGTTCCGCCGTTGATCGGGAACAGATCCTCCACGGTACCGTCACCGGTAAGGTCGCTGCGGAAAATTTCGCCGGTGCCGGTCGTACCTCCCGGGGAAGCCAGTTGCAGAGTCGTCGGCGCTGGAGACGCGAAGTTGCCGATCACGCTGAACCGGGGTCCACGATGGGCAACGTCGAAGGTCACGCCAAACTTGAACTGGTGCGTGCGATCGAGAGCGGTCGGACCGAAGAAACCGGTTGGATTTCTGAAGTCCCAAGCCAGCGGGCTGAAGTTTTGATCGCTGCCACCGGTGCCCTTGAACCGAGACAAGGTGTAGGAGATCGTCAGATCCAATCCGGTCAGGCCTCGCATTGGATTGGAAACCTGCTGTTTGTAGGAGCTCTGCAGACCGTCATACACGGACCGGCCGATCGGAAAGTTGAACTCCCCCACGCCAAGGTTCTTATTGACGCCTGCAAAAGCGGCAGCCGTATCCGGCGTGTAAGGGGCATCAGTCGTGAAATTGAAGAGGGCGGAAGCGGGACTGCCGGTGGTACCCACCGCACTGGAGAAAGCCAATCCTGAATCCAGCCCATTGCTCGCAAAGTCGTTGATGCTGGCACCTGGATTTGCGCCGATGTACGCGTCCACAGCAGCTTGCGCTGAGGCTGCATCCGTCACGCTGGTTCCCGTTGTCAGGCTGATCGCGTTGAGAGCGGCAGCCGTATTGAGGTATCGCGAGTCGCCGACGTGATTGACGTCAACCGCCTCCTGGAAGTGCAGACTGACATTCCTGACGTAATCCACACTAAGAACGCCCTTCCCAATTTGCCTTTGAAATCCCAAGTTCATTTGATAAGACCGCGCAGTGCGGAAGTTGGGATCGAAAGCAGGACCGACTACGTGCGTGTTCAGGGTGAGGTCGTTGCCAACGAAGTTACCGTTGGACTGCGGCCCCGCCGCGGCCACTGCCGCCTGGTATTCCTGCTGCAGCATGGCAACCAGAGGAGCCGCGACCGACAGAGGCTGCTGGCAGACTCCCAATCCCAAGTCCACACCATTCACTGAGGTTACTGTGTCAGTCGGTGTGAAACTAAAGCCAACGGAACCCGGTGTTGTGCCCGGCGAAAAACAGTTCAAAATGCCGTCACCGAAGAAGAGGCCTTTGGCCAATTTGTTTGGGCGATCAAACAGCGTATTGTTGAAAATGTAATTCTCATAATAAAGCCCTGCGCCGCCGCGAATCACGGTTTTCCCGTTCTTGGCCGGATCCCAGGCAAAGCCAAACTGTGGCCCGTAGTTGTTGTCCGGGTTCTTTACTCTGTTGCCCAAGCCCGGTCCCCACATATCCAAGAGATTTCCACTGCAACCCGGAAATCCCGCCGCAAGCAACCCGGGATCTACGGCAGAGCACGGAGTAGGGGCCAGATCGCTATCGCTCCGTCCGGTATCGCGGTTATAACGTAAACCATAAGATAGGGTGAAGTTTGGCTTGATCTTCCAAGAGTCTCCGACATACCACTGGAAGCGGGTGTCGGCTTGTCCTCCGCCCGGATATCCGAATGCCGGCTTTTCCGTGAAAAATCCTTGCCCGTTGCCCAGAATGGCGAGCAAGAACGGTTGTGCCCCGAGATCACCGCTGGTGGGATTGGAAAGAGTGTAATCCAGAGGAGCGAGCCCAAAGAAACTGGCGAAGCCGCCACCCCGAATACGGTTCACGCCCGCTCCAAAACGGAGAATGTGCGCACCCCAAACCTTGCTGCCGTCGTACTTGATCTGTTTGTTGGTCTGCAGCGTTCCCTGTGGGGCGAGCAGGTTGGGGCCGGAGATGACTTCGCCGGTGTCGATGGCCGCGATTTCTCCACTCGGCACGGGATTGTACGAAGCGGTCGCGCCGGCAATCTGGTTGTGGAATTTCAAATATCCGGCTCGGATACTGTGCGACCAGCTTCCCTTATTCCAGTCGAGGCCCGCGGCGTGCGAGGGTGCGTTGTCTTTATTGGCGTAAATAGAGTAGTCGTAACCGAAATTGCTGGTCGAGACGTTCCAGTTGTAGGTGAAGCGGTAGAAGACGTGGATATCCTTGGTTGCGTTCCAGTCCAATTTCCCGGTGACAGCGGTGTCGCGGAAGGGCGAATTAAAGCCGCCGTTCAGTCCAGGGAAAGATGCCACGGCGACCGGCACCAGGCCGTCCTGCTTCATGCGTTCGCCGTCAACGAAGAAAAACAACTTATCTTTCCAGATAGGACCGCCCAGGCGCCCGCCAAAATTATTTCGCTGGTAGTAGGCGTCTACGTCTTCGGCGAAGTTGGCGGTCAAGGCGTTGCGATCGCGGAAATTGTAGAACGCCTGGCCATGCAACTGATTGGATCCCGAGCGGGTGGCAACGTTGACCGCGCCGGCAGAGGTCAACTCCGTCGACAGATCCAGATTTGAGCGGCTGATATTGAATTCCTGGATGGAACTGAGAGCAATATTCTGCGTGGTAGTGCCAACGTTCTCGTCGCTGATGTCCAGCCCGTCGACTTCAATGCGGGGAGTGCGTCCGTAGACGCCGTTAATGGAAATGGAAGAGTAGCCGGCCTTGGTAGGATCGAAAGTCTGGCCGTCCTGAATCTGAACTCCTGGCTCCAACTGGGCCAGATCGAGGAAGTTGCGGCCGTCCACCGGGAGCTTGTCGATCTGGTCGGCCGTGAGCACGCCCTGCACTGTGGCCTGCTCGGTGTTGATGGAGACTGCGGAGCCCTGCACCTCAACCACCTGGCTTTCCTGTCCGACCTCGAGCTTCACGTTTCCCGAAGCGGTGACAGCGACCTGAACCGTAACCGGAAGAGTAGTGGTCTTGAACCCTTTTGCCTCTACTCGAACTATGTATTCACCCGGAATCAAGCCACCGGAATTGTAGGTGCCGGAATTGGAGGTGCTCGTTGTCGAGACCTGGCCATTGGCCTTGTTGGTGATGGTAACCTTTGCGCCACCTACCACGGCGCCGCTGGGGTCTGTCACCGAACCCTGAATACTGCCTTGCGCCACTGTCGTCTGCGCAAAAACCGCCGACGAGCAAAACGCCAGAGTGGCCAACAGCGCGAAAAAGGGAATCAGCCGCGCGATGGCGCGAGGAGAGCTAATTCTGAGCATCATCTTCATCCTTTCGAAATTGAGGGGCAGCCCTAAGCCCGGGGGAACTCACTCGCCATGTTGAAGCGACGGCCGAATGTAAGCTTTGAAAGTTTGTCCCCGTACCCACCCGAAACAAATTCTTGTGACTCACACCTTTGCAATTGCTTTACCAGCCACAAATGCTGTTTCTTAGAGTTGCTATCTATCTATTTTTGTTGATGTTATGTCAATAACTTCGGGAATATAGAGATGGGACCTGCCAGGCCCTCGCTCCACCATTTATTCAAATTTTTGGATATCGCCTTCTGGAATACGGAGAGAGCTGGGATTGTTCTCCTGC
>Ga0070741_10016780_pt1 | contig 12135 bp, 7 predicted proteins | sample Coa_R1_4_FD_66440 | JGI IMG/M metagenome (GOLD analysis project Ga0070741, IMG submission 66440) | Surface soil microbial communities from Centralia Pennsylvania, which are recovering from an underground coalmine fire - Coalmine... | ecosystem: Environmental > Terrestrial > Soil > Unclassified ...
TCAGGTCCTGCGCACCGGGCCCGGCACCAATGAAGAACACTTTCATGGGTGGCGCTTCTCCCGTGCCATACGGCGGATCAACAGGGTGGACAGGTATCCGAGACTCGCGTCATCCGGCAGACTGCTGACATCGTGGCAGAGTGCCTCGCCCGGTAAACCGATGCGTGAAGCCAACGCGCAGTGCTCCTTGATCCCCATGTTGCCCAAGACCTCCAGCACCATCGGGAGCCGTTTACCGATCTTCATCAACACCACGACATCGTGAGTCTCGATCTCATGCCGGAGCGCTCCGGCCTCATCCGGACAAGGCAGGATGAGCACCCGCTCTTTACCCTCCCCAATCGGCCAGCTCATCGCCGCCGCGGCCGCGGCAAAACTGGTGATTCCGGGAAAGGTCGTCACTCGCACTGAAGGAATGCCATCCTTGAGCGCTGCAAGCGTGTAGCCGTAGGTCGAGTAGGTCATGGGATCACCGAGAGTGACGTAAGCGACATCCCGGCCAGCTTGGAGCTGCACTCCGATCTCAGCAGCCAATGAGCCATAGTGCTCACGCAGAACAGTCCGGTCCGGATCCATGGTGAATTCGATCTCCCGAAAACGAGCCGCGGGAATATCGATTCCCGCGAGGCACTGGCGGGCGATCGAAAGCTCGCTGGAGCGAGCGCGGGGAATGTAGATGAGGTTGGCCTTCATCAGCGCTTCGACAGCGGCCACCGGCAGCAATCCCCGCGGTCCTGGACCCACCCCGACGCCCCAGAACTGTCCCAACAGTCTGCCACTCATGCCGCCTGCCCCAGAGCCACTCCGTGCAGGCCAAACAGTCGAGCCTCGACGCGATCCACTCTTGTCAGTCGCGACTGCACCATCGTTGCGATTCGACGTTCGACCGCGCACCACAGCTCATTTGCGCGCTCATGCTCGCGTAGCCTTTCCACAACCGCTTCCACGGTGTTCGACGTCATCAATGCCTCGACATCTTCCCGCGCGAACCCACATTCCGCGGCAACGCGGGCAACGGCCCCCATAGCCATAGAGCTCTTTCCAGAGTGTGTATCCCAGATATCATCCAGCGTTTTCGCAAGCTTCCCTGGATGGCCGACCAACCACAGCAACGGCAGGCGACGCCCTTCCTCAGTCAACACGAGATTCGTGCAATCGAGCGCAAAGCCGATGAAGTTGGAGATCTGCACCACTCGTTTCTGCGGCAGGCGCAGGTTGTTGCGCGCGTAGGCCGTGCCGATTTTGCCGGGCGCATAGGCAATGCTGTCGGCTTCTCCACCCAGCGCGACTCGGATATAGACCTCGATCGAAGCCATGTAAGCGGCGAGCGACATCGGCTCGACCACACCACTCGTGCCGAGTATCGAGATACCCCCGACGATGCCGAGACGCGGATTGAACGTCTTCCGTGCGATCGTCGCGCCATCTTCGCAACCGATTTCCACGTCGAATCCGGGATTGGGAGCCCCCGCCAGCACCTCCTCGGCGGCCCAGCGCATCATCTGCCGAGGCATGGGATTGATCGCCGGCTCACCCACCGGCACCCGAATACCAGGCTCTGTGACGGTACCCACGCCGGGTCCGGCAATGAACCGCAACTCGCCCCGGTGATTGATTCTGGCGACCACAAAGATCACCGCGCGATCCGTGCAGTCCGGGTCATCGCCGGCATCCTTCACAACCGCCGCACGCACGGCGCCATCTTCAAGGCGCCGCAGCTCGCGCACCGGAACAGCCAGGAAGTATTTCGGGTCCGGCGAGGAACCCTCCGGTGCTGGGCGATCGGGCAAGCTGACCCTCACCTCCGTCACTGTCTTTTGTCGGAGTAGCAACAACAGAGCGGCTTTGAGCGCGGCTGTTGCGCAAGTGCCCGTCGTGCGCCCACGTCGCAGGCCGTTCTCGGCAGGCACAGTCAGGTCCAAAGCAACACGGCTCATAGCTGACATACCCCTGCGAGGTAGTCGACGGCATTGATCATCATTGCGTTGATAACGCTCGCGGCCCACGGCGATCCGCCGCGAGTACCTGAATTGGTGATGCGCGGGACTTGCAGGCAACGCCGGAGCTCATCCTTGCTCTCCCTGGTGCCTACGAATCCCACGGGGAGCCCGACGACGAGTTGCGGCCGCCAACCGGCCTCACGTATCAAGCGTGTTGCTTCAACAATAGCCGTTGGGGCATCGCCGATCGCCACAACAACGTCATTACCCCACTTTTCCCACGCACGACGGATGCCCGCAGCAGACCGCGTGATTCCCGCGCTCGCGGACAACAGGTGGGTCTCGCGATCATGTACGCCACACCAGACGTCGATCTCGAGCTGGCGCAAAAGAGCCCGCTTGAGCCCGCTCGAGACCATCGTCACATCGGTAACCACGCGTCGACAACGCAGCAAAGCTCGCACGCCTGTCTCAACGGCTCCGGCCGAAAAGAACAGGTCGTCCACGACGTTGAAATCACCACTGGTGTGCACGAGACGCTGCGCCACCCGACGTTGCCCCTGCGGCATCCCAGACCAGTCCCGGCCAGCCGCAATGATCTTGAAGCTCTCCGCCTCGATCGGGTGTGGCTCGTAAGGCAAGAACCTCTCGCCACGGCGCTCGGGCAGCTCACTCGCAGGGGCCGTCTTGGCGACCGTGCCCTTCTCCGTGGCTCCAAGCAGCCCGCGCACCTTCATGTGATGCGGCTGCTGGGGAGTCCCCACCTGGTTTTCAAACCCCACGATCTGCACTCGGTACTTGCAGAGCGAGCAATTCATGCTCGCCCTGCCCTCGATACCTTCCCGCGCCCGCTCGAGAAACACCTTGGCAACATCCGGGTGCGGACCCAGATAGGCTGCTTTCAACACCTCCAGACCGGGATAGCGCGCCTGCAGATCGTCGGCAGCGGCATAAATTCGCTTGACCAGCACTCCATCAAACAGGAAGTAAGGAAAGATGATCAGTCGCTGGTCCGAGAGTCGGGCCGCCTTGCGCAAGCCTTCGCTCACGGAAGGCTCCGTCGTGCCGGCATAGCAGACGTAGGAGGAGCCGAATCCCATACCTTCTTCCAACATCCGCGCGAGCTTCGATACCTCGCTGTTCGCATCGGGATCGGTGGTGCCTCTACCCACCACGACCAGACAGGTCTCGCTTCTTTTGATCGGCTGCGCCGAGTGGGTTTCGGCTTCCACGATCCGTTGCTGCGCCAGTCGCAGCAGCAAAGGATGCAGGTCCGTCGGAGCCCCGAAATGAAACTCCACGCCCGGAAACCGGCGCTTCAATAACGCGAGCTCACCGGGCATATCGTTCTTTGCGTGCGTGGCCGCGAGCAACAAGGCGGGCAGCATCACCACCCGTGTTGCGCCACTCGCGACGATCGCTTGCACCGCTTCGTCGATCGTCGGAACTGCAAACTCCAGAAACCCGTGCGCAATGTTTTGCCCTGGCGCAGCGCTTCTCATGAGCCCGATGAGGGAGTCGACCTCAGCGATGGCAGCGGGATCCCGGCTGCCATGCGCGGCGACGACGATGCTGTAGTCCGCAGGACGCGCCAGCGGTAGAGAGTCGCTAGAGATGAGCGAGGCCGCGCTCATAACGCAACCTCTATCTGGCTCGGCATCGGATGCAGCGTGCGGATCAGCATGATGCTCATGTCAGTGAATATTGCTGTGCAGTCCGCCAAGGCTCCAGACCAATGCGCTTCACGACTCGTCAGGTTCTCCCAGACCTCAGTCGGATGTTCGGGCGCGAGTCCGTGAGCGAGCAAAAACGATGCGATCTCCTTAGGCATGAAATCCCACGGCCGCGGAATCACGATTGCATTGCGCTCGTCGGCAAGCGCATGCACCAGGTGACGCTTGAACGGCTCGAGATCGCCCCGCCGGTGGAATGTGACGAATGTCGTTTCATCGAAACAGACACGCGCGCGCGAGGCGAGGATCTGGGCCGACGAAATGCCTGGAACCGTCTCCACGGCGTGGCCGCAAGCCCGCTCGACCCTTTCCAGATACTGAAAACCGCTGAAATGGATGTCGCCCATGAACACAACCACACAGCGCTTGTTGGCATGGTGCGCCTCGGCGACCTCCCGCAACCTGGCCGTTTGATCCTTGTATCCCATCGTGACCACGCGCGCGCCCGGGGCTATCAATGGCTCGACGACTTTCACCACTGCATCGAATCCTGCGACCAGATCGGCAGTGCGCACGAGATCGGCGCCGCGCTGAGTGATGTACTCCAGGCTGCCCGGCCCAGCTCCAACACAGACAATCACGATAGTCTCCGGATGGTGAGTGATAAGCTCTCCGCACCGAACTCCTCGAGCGATAGACTGCGCGTCCCCAGAGCGTCGGCAAGCTCTCGCGCACGCCCCATCCGCACGTAACCGACCTCCGTATCCAGCACGAGCGCTGGTATCGCTTTCCGGGCGAGGACTCTTGCCCACTCGAGGGACTCCTCCCACGGATCTCCAGATCCGTCATCCAATGAAACGTTTGCACGGCCGTCGCTCACCAGGATCACGAGCGGCTGGGGGCGCGATGGGCCTGAGGCTCGTACCAACACCTCGTCGGCGAGTTTCAAGGCGTGGGCGAGTGGGGTGCGACCTCCAGTGGGAAGATCGCGCAATTGACGTTCCGCCGTTTCTACACTGCGCGTCGGAGGCAACAACAGCTCCGCACCTGTGGCTCGAAAAGCAATCACGCCAACCTCATCTCGACGCTGATAGGCATCGCGCAGGAGTGCCAGGACGGTGCCCTTCACCATCTGCATACGGCGCAGCGCCGCCATGGAGCCGGAGGCGTCCACAACAAAGAGAATCAGGTTACCTTGCCGGCCTGACCTGACCGTCTGGTGCAGGTCGGCGCGCGTGACATCCGGCCGTCCATCAGCCGACAACCCGCCCGTGCGCAACAGGCTGTGATGCAAAGTGGCCGTCAGTGCCAGCTCGCTCGGTCGCTCCTCCGGCACAGCACGGACCTCACGCCCACGGCGTGACTCGGCCGAAGCACTTCGGCGTCCCAGGACGCCCCTTCCAACGGCACCCGATTTCACTTGAATCCGCGGCGCGGCGCCCACCTCCTCCGGTGCAAAAACGTCTTCGCGCAGCTCGCCCGCCGTATTTTTCTGCAAGCCCTCGGCTTCAGGTCCATTGGCCCCCGGCGCGCCGCTCCCGTTCACCGGATCGGCTCGCCCAGGCAACCCGCGCCGCCCCTGCGATTCGCCTCGTCGCTGCCGCTCGCTCACTCCATGCGATTCGCGCCCTCCGTCGCGCGTGCTCGGTCCGTTCGACTCGCCCCGTGCTGCGCTCGCGGTCTTAAGGGAGCCCTCGACCTGCCGGCTTTGCGAGCCACCTGAACCAACACCATCCGCCCCGCGCATTTCGTGCGCCCCTCGTGCTTGCGACCCGCGTCGCTCCCGGCCATCCATCGGCCGGTACGATTCGTCCCCCGGCGCGCCCGCACTATCGCGCGCGTCTAGGCCCTCTTCTGCCGCTGCGGCGCGCTGCATGAAGCGCTGCAGCCCCTCCTCATCTAACCCCGGCTGTTCGAACGGCTTGGTCCGACGCCGGTGGGGTAATACGAGCAGCGCGACTTCAGACAGATCATCAGGACGCACCCTGGTGCGGCCGTCGAGAGCGGCTCGCGCGCGGGCCGCCTTGTTCATCACAAGGTCAGCGCGCAGACTCGTGACACCCTGGGAACAACACAGCTCGCTGATCATTGAGAGCAAGCCTTCGGAGAGCGCCACTTCGGGCAAAAGCGCCTGTGCACGCACCACCTGCTCCCGAAGTGCCCTCTGTTCGTGCCGCCAAGCCTGACGGAATGATTCCGGATCGGCCTCCCAGGCGAGACGGCGCCTCACAATCTCGGTGCGCACGCTGGGCTCGAGCGGCGCACGCACCTCGACCATCAGGCCGAACCGATCCAACAACTGGGGACGCAGCTCCCCTTCCTCCTGATTCATGGTTCCGAGCAGGGCGATCCGCGCCGGATGTTGGATCGACAAGCCTTCGCGCTGCACGCGATTGACTCCCATCGCGGCGGCATCCAACAGCACATCGACCAGGTGGTCGGGTAAGAGATTGACCTCGTCGATATATAAAATGCCGCGATGAGCCGCGGCCAGCAGCCCCGGCTGGAAAGCCTTGCGTCCCTCCTTCAGGGCCCGCTCGAAATCGAGGCTACCGAGCACCCGATCCTCGCTTGCGCCCAAGGGCAGGTTCACGAATGGCACCGAAGTCGTCTCGAGCGAGCGCCGCGCCCCGTTGCAAACCTCACAACCGGGCGACGGCTGGTCGGTCGCGCAGTTGTAGACGCAGCCGACGACGCGCTGAATGGGAGCCATGACCCCCGCGAGCCCGCGCGCCGCCGTACTTTTCGCGCTGCCCTTGTCGCCCCGAATCAAAACACCGCCAATACCCGGATTGACCGCGCACAACAGAAGCGCCGTCTTGAGCTGCTCCTGGCCCACGAGAGCCGCGAGCGGAAAATCGTGCCCGTCCGCACTCACGGGACCCTCCGAGCCCTCCGAGCCAGCCGGAATCACCGCGCCCTCCAAGCGCACCAGGCCATCCGAGCTCGTCGCGCCATCCGAGCGCAACAAGCCCTCCGCGCGCTCTGAATTCAGCGAGCCCCCCGAGATCACCGGGCGCTCCGAGCTCACCGCTCCGTCGGCACCCAGCACGCCACTGGTGCCCACCTGAACCTCCCGGTTCATCGAGACCTCCGCGGGCCCGCCCCGCGCGTGCCTTCCCCACGCGCCTCCAACGCAGCCTCAGCTTCCAAGTAAGTATTCTTCAGCGCATCCAACACATCCGCCGCAGGCGCACTCCACATCTGCCGTTGAGCCGCCTCCAGCAGCCTCTCGGCTATCGCATGCAGCGCCCATGGATTGCTCTCCTTGAAGAACTCGCTCATGGTGGGATCCAACGCGTAACGACGCGCAACCTCCTCATACATCCAGTCCTCCAGCAGATCGGCGGTAGCGTCGAACCCGAACAGGTAGTCCACGGTCGCCGTGCATTCGAGCGCACCTTTGTAACCGTGGCGCCGAATGCTCTCGAGCCACTTCGGATTCACCACTCTCGAGCGGAAGACGCGCAGCGCTTCCTCTTTCAAATCGCGGACCACGGCTCGATCCGGATTGTGCGTGTCGCCGAAATAGTGATGCGGCTTGCGACCGCTAAGGCTGCGGATCGTAGCGATCAGGCCGCCATGGAACTGCAGATAATCATCGCTATCGAAGATGTCGTGCTCGCGGTTGTCCTGGTTTTGCAGAGCGACTTCCACAGAGACCAGCCGCCGACGAAACTCCGCGCGCGCATCGATCCCAGCCTCCTCGGCGGTGTACGCGTAACCACCCCAGTTGACATACGCTTCCGCGAAGTCCCCCTCATCCTCCCAATTGCGCTCCTGAATGAGCGGAAGAATGCCCGCACCATAGGTCCCGGGCTTGGAACCGAACACCCGATAACGCGCACTCCGCTCAGCTTGCGCACGGTCCTCGCGTGCGGCCACCCGGGCCGCGAGCTCATCGAGGTAGTGTTTGCGCACGAAGTTCTGGTCGAGAGGCTCATCGAGGGCAATGACCGCGTTCACCGCTTGATCGATGAGTTGGATGAGCTGCGGAAACGCATCCCGAAAGAACCCGCTGATACGGGTGGTGACATCGATGCGAGGACGCCCGAGCTCGGCCAACGGGACGACTTCAACACCCGTGAGACGCCGATTTTCAGCCTGCCAAACGGGCCGGACGCCCAGCAGAGCCAGGATCTCGGCCGCGTCGTCGCCGTGGGTACGCATCGCGCTCGTACCCCAGATGCTGATGCTCACACTTTCCGGATACCGACCGGTCTCCTTGAGATACCGTTGCACCACCTCCTGAGCCAGTTGGCGGCCGACGTGCCACGCCGACTGTGAGGGCAAACTTCGTGGGTCAACTGAGTAGAAATTGCGACCTGTAGGGAGGATATGCGCCATGCCCCGCGTCGGCGCGCCACTCGGCCCTGCGGGCACATAGCGCCCGTCGAGCGCACGCAGCAGGTTCCCAACTTCGTCCGCCGTGCGTGCCAGATTCGGCACCAGCGCCTCACATGCAAATCGCAGCACCCTCGCAATGTTGGCTGCGGCCTCGCCGCCACGCAGGGAGCCACACGTCGCCGCGCCCGCGTCCATCAGACACGTCGCCATGACCTCATCGACGCGCCGCGCGGAAAACTCCCGCGTCTGTAACCCGACGTAAAGCTCCCGGCAAACTTCCTCAATCGCCTCCAGCGCATCCGCGCGCGTGACGAGCGCACGGCCCGCCTTTCGCGCCAGCGCCTCCGCGGAAGGCGCCTCGAGGCGCTTCCCCTTGTCCTCCAGCAGCGCCCCAAACGCCAACCCATAATACCGAGCGACCTCGGCCGGCAAAGCCGGAACTCCGATGTTGGGCAACCTCGTCAACGCACATAACATCTCCACCAGCCGCATGCCCTGCGGAGCTTCGCCCATCACGTGCAGGCCATCGCGAATCTGCGCCGCGCCGATTTCGCACAGATAACCGTCGATATCCTCGAGCAGATGCGCAAAATCCTCCTCGGCCGGTCCATCGCCCTCCATCAACCCAAGGTCATGGTCCAGCTTCGCCTCCTTCACCAGCGACCAGATCTGCGCCTGCAACAATGGAACCTTGATCGGGTCGAGCATCTCAACCTGGTAATACTCGTCCAATAATCCAGCGAGCTGCGCCAGCACTCCGTAGGTCTCGGCAGTGGTCATGGGCGGCGTGAGATGGTCGACAATGACCGCGTGCGCGCGGCGCTTCGCCTGCGATCCCTCGCCAGGATCATTGATGATGAACGGATAAAACAACGGCAGGTCGCCTAGGAATGCATCAGGGAAACAGTCCTCCGACAATCCCACACCCTTGCCGGGCAACCATTCCAGCGTGCCGTGTTTTCCGACATGCACGACCGCGTGCGCGCCCCAGTCCTCGCGCAGCCAACGGTACAACGCATGATAGTGATGGGTTGGCGGCAGATCGGGCTGGTGATAGATGGCATCAGCGTCCATGCCATAACCCCGCGGCGGCTGCAGGGCGACGACAACGTTGCCGAGCTCCAAACCCGCCAGCACGAGGTGACCCTCCTCGACATATGCCGTGCCCGGCGGAGCCCCCCATTGAGCAAGCATCCGCTCGCGCAGCCTCTCAGGTAGATCCGCAAACCACCGCGCATAGCGCTCCGCCGGCACTCTCGCGAGAGCATTCGCGCACTGCGCGGCGGTCAACTGCTCCAGGTCATAACAGCCACGCTCGATGAGCGCATGCATCAACGCGTCGCTGCTCTCGAGGAGACCCGACACGTCGTATCCCACCTCCCGCATCGCTCGCAGGACGGCCAACAAGGACGCCGGAGCATCGAGACCGACCGCATTACCCACCTGGGAGGCCTTGGCACCCGAATTCGTCAATATGAACGCAACGCGGCGAGCCTTTCGGGGAAGTCTGCGCAGATGCACCTGCGCGGCGACGATCCCGGCAACCCGCTCGACGCGATCCGCCAATGGGGCGTATTCGACGATTTCCAGCCCATTCACAACCCGTCGTTCCTTGAACGACAGGGGAACGGTGACCACACGCCCGTCGAACTCTGGAATCACCACGTTCATCGCCGTATCCAGCGGATTCAGACCCCGGCTCGTGGCCTGCCACTGGGCCAACTCCATACCGCTGACCACCGCCTGAAAGACGGGCACATCGAGCTCAGACATCGCGGCGATCGACCAACCGGCGAGCGTAGGACCCTCCGGATTGACATCGCCTATCGCGAAGGAGGTCGTGTTGATGAGCGCATCGATTCGTTGATTCTGAAAGAACGCCAGCGCCGCAGATTTCCCGGCGGGGTTCAAGGCTCGCAGCGAGGAGGTATAGACCGGCAGCGCTTTCAGCCCTCGCCGCTCCAGAGCCGCAACGAGTGCGTCGACGAAACGCAAGTTGCCACTCATACGGTGAGCACGATAGAACGCAATTCCAACGACGGGAGCCCCGCTTGGACGCAAAGCTCCCCAGCTCTCGAGCGACGCGGGCTCCGCGAGCGCGGGATGGTAGATCCCATGCTCGGGAAGCTCCACCGGCGGCTCGAAGCCATAACCCGTGAGCAGCAGATGGTCAGCGAGAAAACGCAGCCATTGCGCGAGGTTGTGGGGACTACCGGCCTGCAGGTAGGCGAGCGTCTCCCGCAGGATACCTGGCGCGACACTGGAGACCGCATCCAACTCCGGATCGGGCTCGCCAGTTCCACTCACCACCAGGAGTGATTGCTTACGCTCTCGCGCGGCTTGCAGCAATCCTTGCCAACCCGCTATTCCGCTCAAACGCCCCAAGACACGCACCACCACGACACGCGCGTGCGCCAGCTCCCGCTCGAGCAACTCAGCCATGTCGCGCGGCTCGCGGACACTCTGCAAGCTGAACCCCCGGACTGGGGGAAAATCTTCCGGCAGTAGCGTGATCGCGCGGCTCAGCGCGGCGAGATCGCTATCGGCGTGAGTAAGAAAGACGAGAGGCTTATTCATCGAGCCGCCGCAGGCGATAGACCGCCATCGACACTAGCCAGCAGAGCGCGAACAGGGCAATCATGGCGTAACCCAACACGCCCACATGGCTATTCAGGCTGGTGACGCGATCCCAGAAGCCGCCAGTGAAGCCGAAGTGATCACTGAGGAGCCCGAGCGCCTCGATGCCGCCGATCAGGAAGGCCGCGGCCGCGGAAGCGAGGGTAACGACGATGTTGTAATAGAGCTTGCGTGTCGGGTGAACGAAGGCCCAACCATACGCACGCATCATCAGCACACCATCGGCCGTATCGACCAATGTCATACCCGCGGCAAACATGGCTGGGAACAGCAGGATAGTGACCAAGGAGGCCCCATGAGAGGCCTGCTCCGCGGACATGCCCAGCAACATGACTTCGGTCGCGGTCTCGAAGCCGAGCCCAAACAGAAATCCCAACGGAAACATCTGCCAGCTATGGCGCATCAGACCAAACAAGGGGCGCAGGCAGCGAGCCGCGATGCCGCCTTTCAACAACAGCCCCTCGAGGTCCTCCGACTCGTAGCCGCCGGCCCGGCGTGCGCGCCGGAACGCGATCCAGGTGCTTCGCAGCGCAACGAGATTCACGACCGCGATGAGCCACAGAAAGCCGAAGGAGACCAGGCTACCCACCGTGCGAGTGGGCGAAGCCCCAAGTATGGGGGCCGAGCGCCCGTGGCCGCCGAGAAATGCGGCGGTGAGCGCGACTCCCACGGAGGCCAACAGCACCACGCTCGAATGCCCGAGCGCGAAAAACAGCCCAACACTCACCGGCTGCTTGCCTTCCTGCATCAGCTTGCGGGTGACGTTATCAATGGCCGCAATGTGATCGGCATCCACGGCGTGCCGCAGCCCCAGTCCGTAAGCCACCATGGCAGTGCTGAGAAGAACAGCCTGCCCGTGCAGCGCGACCAGCGCCCACGCCCATACGCCGACATTGAATGTGATCAGGACAGCGTAGATGACGCCTTGCGGCGATACGCGTATGCGTCGTCCGAACGACCGTTGAATGAGCTGCAAGCGCGCCTCTTTGCGTTGACGTCGTCAGCGCAAACGCGGCCTGGCCCTACAAGAGGATGACCAAACCTACCAGCACACCCCGGCCGATATGTTCACGAGACGTCGGCGATGGCAGGTCTCCTGGCTCACGGCCTTGCGCCAATCACCGCCTTCCCGGTTTCCCAGTGGTTCGAGTGTGACTGGCCAGCCCATTCGGGCTTGCCGCTTACAGTTGCGGGGGCAGCTTCGGCATGAGCCCGTGAACGGGCCGCACCGAATTCCCTTTTTAATCCTTGCGAGGAACCATCTCACCGCCATGCTAAGGGCGCGTAGCCGATGGCGTCAATCTGTAAAGCAACCCGCGGCCCAAGGCGCACGTTTCCTAGCCCCGCGTTCTATGGATTGCCCCCGACGTGAGCGCCGCCCGTGGTGAACAGGCCAAGCGGCCGCACCCCGAGCGTGCGGACTTCTTCCACTATTTGCATCGCAATGGAGCCAAGGCAGGACACGCGACCCGGGTCGAACAAGATGCCCGCGACGGTGCCCGAATGCGAGATCTGTACCCCAAGCGCCCGGTGCTCCC
>Ga0070741_10016783_pt1 | contig 12134 bp, 8 predicted proteins | sample Coa_R1_4_FD_66440 | JGI IMG/M metagenome (GOLD analysis project Ga0070741, IMG submission 66440) | Surface soil microbial communities from Centralia Pennsylvania, which are recovering from an underground coalmine fire - Coalmine... | ecosystem: Environmental > Terrestrial > Soil > Unclassified ...
CCCGACATAAGCAGAAGCTTTGGCGTCTCAATTGCATGAGCGGTGAGAACAACAATATCTGCCGTGACCGATCCTTTCCCGCCTCCATACGAGAGAAATTCAACAGTGTGAACGAGGTCGTCTTTGTCCTTGTCTAGCTTGGAAACAACGCACCGTTCCCAGAGCGAGGCGCCTGCCGCGATTGCCTTAGCGACGTGAACCGAGCCGTCGTATTTAGCCCCTATTGGGCAGAGCGGCACGCAAATCGAATTTCCGGCACAAGGGGGACGGCCGTCGTACAGTTCAGAATTACGCGCCGAAGGCGTGCTCCGGACGCGGTACTCGATACCTTCAAACTTCTTTCCGTTGATTCGTTCAGCTATCCAGGTATCTGAATAACTGGGCCAAATCATGCTCATTGGGAAAGGCTTGCTGCGCGGTGAATCGAAGAGACCTTGCCATTCTTCATCGGAGCCGGCCACCCCCATCTCTCGTTCCGCTTCGCAGTACCAGGGTTCGAGGTCGTCATAGGAAGTAGGCCAATCGACCAGACCGGCCGGAAAGTCCTGACGGCCACCGTATCGTGATTGCATTTGAAAATCCGACCGGAGCATTCGCGGCGTGTGTCCAAGCCAGTGCCATGTCGAGCCGCCAGTCCTCCGTTCGTACGTGCTTTTGTAGGCTTGGCCTGGGCCGGCTTGAGGCTGGTCATAGTAATCATTCGGACCGTCAGGACTCGGCGCCTTCAAGTCGCTTTCGGCCTCCACGTAGGGGCTGTGCAGCGTCTTGTTCGCTGCAGTTGCATACATCCCAACCATTTGGAACCGTGGAGGGTTGCGACCCCCGGCTTCTATCATGAGCACTCGGGCGCCCGCTGTGGCGAGACGGTATGCGACCATACCGCCAGCAATCCCGGCACCGACCACAACCACGTCGAAATCACGGGGTTTCATGCGCGCTATGGCGGTTCGTTTTCCGGTCGATACCGCCAATGCCCGAAGTAACCGCCCGAAACTCCAGGAACATGACCGCCGATAGTCGACCACACCAAGCCGCTGAAATACTCCTCTTGCATCCCATATCGAAGGGCATTGGGAGGATTTGGGCTCTCCTGCATTGTCGACGTGTACCAAAGCAGAATAATTTGGCAAATGGCCGATCTGAATGTAGCGTCGGCCAAGAGCTCCTTCTTGACTTGGGTTATGAGTGTTGGGCCGCGTTTCAACGTGCGAAAGTGGACGATCATACGGCGCAGATACGGATCGAAAGGTGTGCTTCTCAACCGGTCCAAGTACGCCCGGCCCAGGGTTTCGTCCAGGCTTTCGACCCCAGTCAGAATTCGGGAAAGAGCAAGGAAGTCTTTGAGCATGGGTTCCTCAGGCGGACTCGGCGGCGATTTCGGTCTCGGCAGGTCGGATTCCTTCATACTCCTAACATCCAGAAACGCTGATTACATTGAGTATTACTGTCGGTAAACGGATCTCGATCCAGAGGTCGCCGAGTAGAGGAATCATAGTCGTTACTAGTACCCTAAACATTCAACGCAGTTTTCAGAATTTCCGGCAAACCAAACCGAGGCCACCTATGCACGGTTCCATCCGGATTACTAACGATCGAGTCCAGGTCTAGAATGGATTAAACGAGTTCATTTGAAGTTGACCCGCTCGAAACAATATCGAAATGCGCCTATTCGAGCCGAGTTCGATGACGATTTAAACTTCAACTAATGCCTTTTACAATGTAAAATGATTGTAAAAACACGACATCCAACTGTCGTAAATGAACCAACCGCCGCGGGACGTGATCGAGGTCCACACCCCACCCTGTGGAATCTTCCTGAGCAAAGACGCCCCCCGTTTTCGGCACAGTGCCCCGATAACCCGCACTGGGTTGCTTCAGGTGAACGCTAATCCAAACGGAAATAAGGATAATATTGGATTCGGATTTTACAGCATCCAAAGCACCTCCCGATCCGACGAACAATGGGCTAGCGAGGCTGTAGAGTCGTTTCTCAATGTGCTCAGGTTGCAACCCATCCTGACGCAGCGACGCAGCGCCCGGTCAAGATCGTAAAACAGCCTTTCCAAGTCCCATTCTCTTGGGAGGTTTTGAAGATTGTCGCCAAGCTGTAGTGCGCTCTACTGGCTCTACTCCTTTTCCAACCGCGCCGTGTAATTTACCGGCGCGTGGTCGGCAAGGAACTTAGGAGGGGCGATCCTGCCCTCACAAACGTCTTTTAGCTCAGTACTCAGCCTCATGATGTCATCGATATTTTTGAGGAACGGACTCTGCTGGTTGTCGTCATCGAGGATGTGGTGCAAGCTTCCCGCGTGCACAAATGGCGGCAGGTTGATCTCGGGGGGCACCTTTGGAATGATGTCACTTTGGTCCACGACCCGGCAGTGAGAGACGCCCTGGAGAGCGTCGGCGAACCGCGCATCTCCAACTCGGGGCGAGCCAAAAGTATACAGCGCCGCTGGTCTGAGCGGGGCTTCATCATGCAAGCATCGTCCCACGGCGAGAGTGGCGAGCGCAGCACCCAAGCTATGGCCTGTGAAGAACACTGGGAATCGAATCTCGGCCAGATTCTCCTTGATTGATCCCCATGCCAGCTCAAGCGCCTCGCTGAATCCTTCATGCACTTTTCCAGTACCCGCCCAGTCCTTAGGCTCAAAAAGAACGTCGATGATCATATCGGCTAATCCGAGTGTCCCCCGGAACACGAGGACCGCAACCTCCAGATCGTTATTTGAAAATATACTGGCCTGCGCATTGAGAAAGACGCCCCTTTGCTTATTGAAGAATGTGTCTTCCTGCCAACCTTTGTTTGCAAGAAACGACGAGCGGGTGCGAAAATCTTGGCTCCGTGAGGGAATCTCATCTTTTTCTTGCCTGTAGATCAGGCGAGAGAATTCAGAAAGCCAAAGCGCGTTCATTCGATAAAACCCGTCGGCTTCTTTGGGATTAAAGTCTTCCAATCCTTCTATTTCAAAGAAATCATCCGCCTCGCCAGGATTAAGAAGTGCCTGCGAACTATTGTTTACCTCCATATCAAGATGACGCCTTATTTAATTGGTTCGGGTGCCTGAAATCAACCTATCTCGTTAATGCTCTAATAAGTTCTTTAACATTCGGCACTCCGATCCCGGTGACCATATCATAGCCGATCCCGGCGTTAAACGCTCCGTTACTCCCTGTTTTTATGTCTCGAAAGGACGGCGTGCCAATGAGTGGATAGAGCAGGGGATTGAGAAACGGAAGCAGGGGCTTGCCCGCATTCTTGCGCGCCTCATTGATCAGAGCACAAAAACCGGCCCAAACGGGCGCGCTCCAGCTCGTTCCGCCAGTCGGGGGTTGTACCTTTCCGTGCAAAACAAGGAAGGCGCCCTCGTTGGGATCGGCGGTAACGCTGACGTCAGGCACAAGGCGTTGCGTGACTGCCGGCACGCCTGAGCCTTGCTGCCAAGAAGGCCGTTTGAAGAAGATGCTCTTGCCACCACCACCGCTCACCCACCCGGTTTCACTCGCGACACTCCCATCATTCGCGAGGCTCAAACTCGTTCCACCTACGCCAACCACACACGGGTCGGAGGACTCATATTCCGCTTGGGTGGGACCTATTGGATTGTGCCCGGTGTTGTCTGGATTAGATCCAGCATCACCGCTTGACACAAAAACGTTCACGCCGGCGGCGGCCAGTTTCAAAAACTTCAGATGTTGGGTTGCGATTTCCCCATTGGGTCCGCCCATAAAATGTTCGCCAAGCCCAAGACTGATGGACAATTGACGCATCGCAGGCACATTCGGCAGATCTGAAACAATGCGGTCAAGCGCCATGTCGAGGTCAACGAATTGAAGTGAACCGCTGGCGTAGATCCGGATGTTTGCGCCGGGAGCAATTCCGCTTGACCAGGAAGCATCCAGAGTCTCTTCCCCCTCAGGCACCGGAAGCGAGCCACCTTTTACGTTGATCTTCGTTACCTGCTGCAAGGTGCAAGGAACGTTGTTCGCTTTCCAAAACGCGGTGAGATCTTTGTCGGCTGGAAAAGTGTCAATAAGGATCGCAATTGTCTGCCCTTTTCCAGTAACGCCCACGGCGTCGGCGTTGTATGCTTTGAGCACCTCCGCCACCAGGTACGGAGGCGAATTCGCAATGCTCGGGGAGGGACCATCTACCGACGCCGTGTCAGGAACTAGAGAGAGTCGATTGTCGCCATTGGGACAACTCATCCTGAAGTGCTTGTGGGCGCGCCGGAAGGGCTGCAATCCGATGATTGCCTGAACGTTCTTTCCGACTTCTACAGGCAAACTGGGCGCGTCTTGTGCCGCCGTATAGGTAACTCCTTCTTTGGTGACGCGAACCGTTTTGACGGCCAAACTCTTTTCAATTTGGTCAACACTGGCTCGCGCGTACACGCTGCTTCCGTCGTTCGGAGCCGGCAAAATCTCAAATCCTTGTCCCTTTAACCAGGTCACGAGCTTCTCCACTTCGTCGGGGGATGGGACATATTTTGTTCGAAGTTCGTCCGGCGAGACGACTTCGCCTTTGGCTACGCGCTCCTCAAGCTGTGCCAGAGCCAGGGCCGGAATCTCAAACGAGAAGTGCAAGGTCATCTTTTCCTGGCGATCTTCTGGACCCGTTGCGTTGACCATGAGCCCGTTCAAGGTTAGTCCTTGCTCGGCATGTATCGGCGTAATGCTGTCGGGAAATGCCTTACGTTCACTCATATGTATCCTTTGTCTGTCCAATAGGTGCGATCTCGAATTCATCCACGCTCTCACAAGCGCACACTCAAATCACGGCACGGAAGCAGTTTATTCTTGCCGCAAGGGCTCACTAATCACTGGGGTATGTTGAAACTTTTTAGGCGAACCTGAACCCCCACGCAATGCGAAAGTATTGTAAAAACGCGACACTATTCTAAAGGCGCGACATAAGCTTTTCACCAGACACTTAATCGGGTCGCGTGATTTGAGGAGCCTTAACCGTCGCCAAGCGGCGTCCGCGGCCGGTTTTCACCGATCTGTGAGCTTCGTCGACCTTGCAGGAAAGATTCCTTTTGAATCAGATGTCTTGCAGAATAGAAAAAAGCACTGCACACCAGATTGTTAAGCTCCTAATTTGTGTGCTCCATATCACTCAAACGGTGGCCATTGGCGCCCTTGACGTGGCCGCGGTGGTTAGGGTTACTCGAGACTTTATGGGTAGGCATTGCGCTGGCCGCCACTGGCGAATTCAGGCCATAAACATTGAGACGGTCAGAAAACGTAGCGAGATAGACTTTGCCGTTGGCTATGGTGGGCGGAACGCCCTTGCTAAAATCGAAGTGATCCGACGAGTCGTTTTCGTCTGTGCTCCAGAGCAATTTGAGGGTGTCGGCGCGGAAAGCGCGCAGCGACCCGCGAACCACCTTCACCCAAGCGTCCTCGTCATAAGGAATGGCCGCCCAAAGAATGCCGTCCCGGTTGCCGTTGGCCGAGATCGACAGGAATCCCCCGGGCATGCCATCGTTTCCCATCATTCCCTTGAGTGGCCGCGTTTTGAATTTCTTGCGCGCGGGGTCGTATCGGAAGGCCTTGATATTATCCTCCTCTGGCCAAACGTAGATCATGGGACCGCCCGTTCCGTTCCAATAAACTGGCGAGCCATGGATGTGATGGTAGCCGACATTGAAAAGGAACGGAATCCAGCTCAGCCAAGTCACGCGCCAAGGTCGCGAAGCCTGAAAGAATTGGACCGGCGGGTCATTGCCATCATGCCACCAGTGGCGCTTTTGGAGACCGCCAAGATTGGACCCGTTTACCAAATACAGCTTGCCTTGCTTTCCACCGCCGATGACCTGGTCCATTCCGGGTATTAGCATTGGGCCTGCAGAACCAAGGTCCGCGTCGACTTCATTCAGTTCCTCGACGTTTGCCGGCGCAAACCAACCAATAGGATTAAGGTCCTTATCCAGCTTCATGAGGACGCTACCAAACTGCTTTTTATCGGGTGCGAAGGAACCGTTACCGGTCATTAGGTAAATGTTGCCCTCGCTATCGGCAGCCGGGCCGTTTCCGGCCTGCCAAATGCCCCCCATCTGACCGCCTGGCGTCGTGCAAAAAATCGTCGCGGCCAGTGCAAGCGTATCCGAATCGAAGGCCATTACCCAGCCTTGAAAAGGCCTGGCGTCCTGGTGAGCGCCAAACGCGACATAGACGCGGCCGTTCGCCAGCAGGAGCGCTGGGCGCTGCAAATGGCGGCGGACGACATCTCGTGCGGGAACACTTGGATCCTTCATTGGAATCACGATATTCGTCTTTTGAAGAACTGCACCCGTAGCGATGTCTAGCGCATGAATCCAGTACTCGACCGGACAAGCTTCTGTAGCCTCTCCTGTGCCGGCACAAGGCGGGTCGGCGATTTTAGCCATGATGTACATTCGTCTCTTTGCGCGGTCAATCACGGGTGTGCTTGTAATTCCGATATACGGCCGAATATTGTATTGGCCAAGCTGCGCTCCCGCGTCCTTGGGAATGCGATCATACGGCATCGGGGGACCCAGGTTGGTGTGCCAGAGTGGCAACACGCCGAGACCGTCGGCGTCATATGCATAAACGTGGTTACGCATAGTAGCCACGTAGACAACATTGTGCCCGCCTTTTCCCGGGATCTCCAGATCCTGCACCACCAAGGGCTGCGCGTAGATCTGTCCCTCGACCGGTAGCGAAAACAGCCGTCCAAAACCTCTCGTTTTGAGGGAGTTTGGAGAAAGGTTGGTTTCATTAAGAATAGCACCGGTTCGTGCGGGGTCATTGTGCTGCATGAGCACGTCGGTCCCAAGGGCCGGGGAGGCGGCAACGCATACCAGAATAGAAGTTGCCATGGGAAAAAACCTGCATTGGTTGATCCCAAATAAAACTGCTGCCATCCAACCAAGATTTAATTTCAGCAACCTGAGGGGGTACATATAGCCTCTTCTACCCCTTGCGATGGTTCTGTGCAATAACCAAAAAGCCTTTGCGCCTGAGCTTTGAATAAAAGGCTGCCTCTGCGGAGAATATCCTATCTCACGTGCTCGATCGGCGGCAGCCTTCGGGCCCCATCAATTCTTGAAAATGCGGATACGTTTTCCACCGAAATGCACGGGGATGAACGTTCATGACAAATAGCATGTCGTGTTTTTACAATTATTTTCCGTTGAAGTGCTCGTTTGGCAAAGATAAAAACATTACCGATTCCGCAAGGTCGCCAGTGATCGGGTAAAGCTCCGACCATGCCAAATGCGCGACACGAGCACAAATCTAAAGCCCCATGTGATCTGCTACCAAAACGGTCAACGTCGTTGCGGCTCTGCTGTACTCTTCGCAATCTCTCGGGAGCCCTCGATTAGATTCTTCTCCGCACAGGTAATCCGCTTAAGACGAGAATCAAATACCACAAATACAAGGACACTTGAACCACACCAAACAATATTTCACTAAGACTGTTGCAATTCTCCAACTCCTCTGGCTCTGCGGCTGCATAAGTCCGACGGTGCTTCACTTTGATCATGACGAGTATTCAAAGGTGTACGGGGACGCGTGTAACAAACAGCTGTTGCTTAACCTTGCTCGCTTGTCAAAGGACGAGCCTGTCTATTTTATCCAGCTGGGTTCGATAAGCTCTCAATACCAGTTTGTTGGCTCACTGGGCGCCTCCCCAACGTACGCTTTCAGACATACGCCGGCAAGTTTAGGGGGTACCTTCAATGCGGGGCTTACCCAGACTCCGATTTTCCAATTTGTGCCACTCACAGGCACAAATATCGTCCAAGCGATACTCAGTCCCATTTCGGAAAAGGTATTCATGACGTTTTACGATCAAGGCTATCCTGCCGATTTGGTAATACGAACCATGGTGGCCTCAATCGAACACAAGACGATTTCTAACGGTATGCAAAAATCAGAATTCTGGATCAATGATACCAACGATCCAACATACCACGATTTTCTAAAATTTTGTGCCGACGTTCGAAGCATGCAACTTTCCCATGTATTGATTCTCGATCGAGATGACCAAAAGTCCACCCTTGTATATACGGGACCAAAGACCAAACTGGCAGACGTCATCGCCGCAGTGCAAGCTCCCGGATTTGACGTAACCTCTAGCCCAACGGGAGATTCGATCGTGAGTTACAAACAACCTGGTTTTAGATGGAAGCTAAATGTTTTACCGGGATTCCGCCCCGAAAAAATCGAATATCTGATGGAAAATGGTGTCACGGGTACAAACGTGGTTTACCAACTTGTTGCCTCGCCTGCGACGTTCGAGACGAACTATTTCGCGACCGCTTTTTCTGCTCCTGAGGAACGGCCCAAATTCACCTACGATCGGCGCTCAAATCTGGAGAAAGGGACCAATGCAGTAAATCTGGCCGCTGACATTTCCCAAACCAACATAGTGCTGAAAATGCGAACTTTTGAAGCTGCAATGTACTCTGTGGCACGGCAACAGAAGTATTTTGAACGACATGTTGGCGCAACCTGGGGCAACATCGATTACGGTTTTGATGAATTTGGACCCTACGCCAAACTGCATGATGCTGATGTGAAAGTAAGACCCACCATGACGTTAGAGCATGCCCAAATCAAGGAGCACCCGGGACATCTATTGGCGCATTTAAGGCACGGCAATGCTTCTTACGCTGTCGCGGATTTCAAAGGTACCACCCAGAACTCTCTCGTGTTCACAGTGCTGAGCTACCTGTACGCTCAAACCGCTATCAGCACACAAAACTTGCCGGTCCAGCAGACCATCCGTTTGCAATAGGAGCATTGGTTCGTTACGGCTTAGATTGATACAGCTCCCGGTCGGATTTCCATTTGCAGGGGCCGTATTCTATCAACTTAGCCTCGCACCGAGATTGCACCGTGAACGCCGAGCGGATCTGCCGCGGAAGGGCGTGTCATCCAAAAAGCACTTCGCGGCAGCTCTTGCTGTGCACTTTCTTCCCTTGTAGCTAGCTAGAGTTGCCTGCAACAGGTTCAAAGACCGGTTTTTTTCTCAACCATGGCAACTCCAGCAGCAACAGGGCTCAAAGGCGATGGTACGTGCGGTGTAACATACTTCTCTGTTTCTGCGTCGTTTAGTCCCCCCGCACGACCCGCAACCGGACGCTCTACTACATTCGCAGACGAATCAACCGATTGTGATCCTTTTGTTTTTTGACTGCTTGGCTCCAGCGCGTTTGACGCTTTGGATACGGCAAGTGACAGGAGTGTATTGAGAGTTGCTCCGGCGCCCAAGGCCGCCACGCCCACCACGAACGGTTGAGACGCAGCAGCGCCCAGGACTAAGCCTTGGTAGACAAAAATGCTACCCAATGGCGCAAAGAGCATAAAAAACTGATTCTGGACGAGTATAAGCATTCGTTCGCGAAGTTCGGCGGGATCCGGCGCGAAAAACGACGGAGGAGAGCGAATCTCTTTTACAATAAGCGCCACGGTGGAGAGAGCTGCACCGATTACCGCAAGAAAGACCACCCACATGGGAGCGCCTAAGCTTTGAATAACTTTTAGCGGCACGCTTCCCGGATCAGGAGCCTGTGAGGGTGCAGCACTTTCACCTTTGGTCGCCTTATTATGCACAGTCACAGGCGCGGTACCGTTTCCGTCACGGGGCGGACCAGTCATTGAGATTAGCCATTGCTCAGGCAAATCCTTCACGTACGTGCCTTCGAAAATGCTTACAAACCCAACGGACCATGTTTGGCCGGCAGTAACAGACGCTTTCACCCTCATGTACGCCTCTGCAATGGCAAAAAGCATTCCGGCCGTGACACCTAGCGCGGTCATAACAGAGGCAACGTACAACTGACGCCGCCATTCTGTGTCGACTACTTGGATCGCCATCCCAAAAAGGATGCTTACACAGAAAAATGCAAGCGTACAGGGCCACAGCTTGCTATCCATTATATTGGACTGATGAGCAGGTCCTTTCGTCATCAGAATTGTCTCGCCTCTTAAAATCGTGGAGCTAAATAGAGCTTGTCCCAAGAGCAGCAGGCCCGTCAGGCGTGCGGTTTCATGATTTGGTGGCTGTCCATAACCAGCGATTTTGCCGGGGATCGATCAAAATCGGCGATTATAATGGTGGCCGGAGGTTTGTTTTTAGCGCGCTCGGCGTTTGGTGGTCGGCGGCGGTGTCTCAGGTCGCACCAGGTGAAGCTCGCTTCGCTCTAAGAGCTCCCACTGGACGGTTTCTCCGCCTTCCAAGCCAATCGCCGCGGCTAAGGCCAGAGGAAAGCTGACGTAGAAGCGGGGTTGCTGGCCCTTGGAGCGCATGACTTGAACTTTCAGCGGGTAAGTTGTTTGCATGTTTTTTAAAAAGGACTTGATTTTGCTAAGCTAGATAATACTCTAGCTTTATGCCGGACACCACCATTATCCCCTTTGAACTGCCCCTGCCGCAAGTCCTGCCCACCATCGAGGGCAACGTCGATTATCGCCAGTTCCGCGACCAGTTGCTGCGCATCGATGAGTTGCTGCGCCTGAGCGGATTGGAAAGCCTTTTGATCCGAAAGGATCTCCAGCGCTGGCTCGCCCGCTGCAAAAAGCCCAGCACCAAGGCCCAGCAAAACCGTCAACTCCACTGCGGCCGGGCCTTGCGCTGCAACATCGCCCGAGTGCTGCTCCAGGAGGAATACCGCGGCTTCGCCGCCCGCTTGGCCGATAGCCCTTTGCTCCAATATTTTTGCGGCCTCAGCGAAGTGGCCTGCGTGACGGTGCCCAGCAAGAGCACGCTCCAACGTTATGACCAATGGTGGCCTCAGACCGAAGTGCGCCAGGTCATTCAGCAACTGGTAGGATTGGCGGGCACCGACCCTAAAAAACTGGACTTGTCTGAAGCGGTGGATTTGGAGAGCGCCTTCCTGGACAGCACCTGTTTGAGCGCCAACATCCACTACCCCGTCGATTGGGTGCTGCTGCGCGATAGCACGCGGACCTTAATGAAGGCCGTTAGACTCATCCGGGACCAAGGCATCAAGCACCGCATGCCCGCACCGGAGAGCTTCCTCAGTCGCATTAACAAGCTGTGCATTCAAATGACCCATGCCGGCAACAAAGACGACAGCCAACGCCATCGCAAGAAGACCCTGCGCCAAATGGATAAGCTCGTGTGCACCGTGCGTGACCACGCCAAGCGCTACCGTCAGTTGTTGGCACAGTGCTGGCCGCAGACGCAGTGGACCCAAGCCCAGGCAGAGCAAGTGCTGGGGCGCATGGGCCAGGTCTTGGAGCAGCTGCCCCAGGCCCGCAAGCAAGCGCGCCAGCGCATTCTCCAGGGCCAGGCGGTGCCTAATGAGGAGAAGATTTTGAGTCTCTACGAACCGGACGTTCACGTCATTGTTCGCAAAAAAGCCGGCGCCGAAGTCGAGTTCGGCAACACGTTGTTTCTGGCCGAAAATCCGCAGGGCTTAATCCTGGATTGGGAGTTGTTTCAGCAAAGCGCGCCGGCCGACTCGGCCTTAATGCCGCGCAGTGTGGGCCGGATGGAGAAGGTTTACGGTCCACTCAAAGCCGTAGGCGCTGACCGTGGATTTGATAGTGAAATGAACCGGGTCGGCTTGGCCGAGGATGGCATTTACAACGGGGTTTGCCCCCGCTCACCTCAACTATTAGAACAGCGGAATCATTCCTGGAAATTTAAGTGGCTCCAGCGCCGTCGAGCGCAGATCGAAGCACGGGTGAGCATCATCAAAAATGTCTTCCTGCGCGGACGAGTCCGCAGCAAAGGCTTTGCTCATCGCCAACTGGCGGTCACTTGGAGCGTGCTGGTGCATAACCTGTGGGTGCTGGCGCGGCTGCCGCAACCGGAAGCGGCCGAGGCCGCTCGGGCGGCCTGAGCAGCCGCCACACAAATTCCCTAGTAAACAAAACCGCAGAAGAGATCCGTCCCGGAGCTGTGACTTTTAGAGGAAAACAAAAGCTCGCCGATAGTTCGATCACTTCATCTCATCAGCACGTTGTATCATGTAAGATGATTTGCTCCGTCTTCAAAAACACGCACTTTTGGGACAAGCTCTAAATAGAGCTTGTCCCAAGAGCAGCAGGCCCGTCAGGCGTGCGGTTTCATGATTTGGTGGCTGTCCATAACCAGCGATTTTGCCGGGGATCGATCAAAATCGGCGATT
>Ga0070741_10016784_pt1 | contig 12134 bp, 11 predicted proteins | sample Coa_R1_4_FD_66440 | JGI IMG/M metagenome (GOLD analysis project Ga0070741, IMG submission 66440) | Surface soil microbial communities from Centralia Pennsylvania, which are recovering from an underground coalmine fire - Coalmine... | ecosystem: Environmental > Terrestrial > Soil > Unclassified ...
GTGGCTTAGGGGCTGGGGGCTGTGGGTAGGGGCTGGGCATTGGGGACGGGCGCTGTTGGCGTGCCACCAATTTCTCTTTGCGGCGAAGCGTGAATCGCTGACAAGTAGCCCGGATGAAAGCGGTAGGTCGGAATCCGGGACACATGGCCGCTCAAGCGAGGCGATGCCGGCATTACCCGTTACGCCCCGGATTCCGCTGCGCTCCATCCGGGCTACGGGGTGGCGGGCTGCGGGTGGGCTACGGGGTGGGCGCGCCATGGGTGAGCGGGCCACGTGTTGTCATCCAACCGCGTTGCGACCTTCAATCCAGGGTCACCATCGTGCGCACGACACCTGCCCGTTCGTGGCGCGCAGTGAGCCTAACAGTCGATCCCAGTGCAGCGCGCACGACCCACTCCACTTTCGCGCGGTCGTCGGTCACATCGGCGCTCCAACCCGCCCAGCTGCTAGGCGTCACCGGTTTGTAGGCGCGACCCTCTAGTTCACTGCGCTCTTCGCGCGGTTTGCCCGTCTCCAGCGTCGCGCCCGCCGCCAGCTCGATCTCGCACACCACGCCGCGCGCGAGCTTGTTCGACAGCGCGCGCTTGGTCACGTAGGTCGGCAACCAACCGGTGTTTTGCACGACGAACTCGACGCGCCAGGTGTCATGCGCCAACCGAGTCGCCGAGGCGCCGAACAACTCGAGTTTGGGCGAAATCAGCAGCTGCCACACTAACCACTTCGGAAAGCGGGCAATCTCTCGCTCGAGTAGCCGCTGGGGCGGATTGCTCCATGTGTACAAGCCGTTCCACCCGCCGAGCTGCACCGCACCGAGCTGAGGATGCTGGTAGTCGTACCACGGCACGAAACCTTTTCCATCGAGCTCGCGATCGTTCCACTCGAGCAGCTTCAGATCGTCCTCGAGCGGGTGCTCGCGATACCACTCGATGAACTTGTAGTCCTGCACGCCGGCCGCGCGCTGCGGGCTCCAAATCTCCACCGTCCAGGCGAAGACGCCCTGGTGGTCGTACAGCCAATCGTCTAGCGACCCGGTAATCACTTCCTTGGGGTGGTAACGGAAATCATGGAACACGGATATGTTTGGATATCCAGTGATCTCGGTACCCTTGGCGCCGATCTTTTGGTACGTCCACAGGTCCTCGGCAGGAAGCGAGTCGTCGGCCAAGTGCGAGTACGGACGCAGCAGAACTCCGCTGTAAGTATGGAAGGCCACCCCCGCGGTGATGTTGGGATGCGTGCTGATGAACTGCACTGCCGCATGAACTTCGGGCTCGGAGGCCGGAAACGGGCCGGCGCCGTGTTGCTCGTGCTCTTGCCGCCACCCCGCGGGAAAGTTACGGTTCAAGTCGAGCTGTTGCTTGCGAGGCTGCAGGTCGATCGTTACACGATCGAAGTTCTCGATCAGTCCTTCGGGAAGCAGACGAAAGTACTGCCCGCCCACTTCGGTCGGCTCGCGGCGAACCATCAGCCGGGCATCACGATCGCAGATCTTCCAAGGACCATTCGGATCCGACACGCGCATCGTAAGGATGCGGCCATCACCGTCGATGTCCTGGCGCTTCAATCCACCGATCGGCTCGTCGTCATGGGGGTAAGGTCGTGTGCTGGAGCGAAGCAGCTGGGGAATATCCGCGAGTGCCAACTCCGCCCCGTCCGGGTTGAGCCGCGGGCAGATGTAGAACGCGCGGCTGTCGAGGCAGCGCGTTACGTCTTCGTCTTTGCCGTAGTACGAGAGCAGCCGATGGAGGAAGAACAGACAGGCCATCGAGCCGGCAAGCTCGGTCGCGTGGATGTTGCCGTCCACCCACATCGCCGGCTTCTCACCGTCGGCCCCGGTGGAGAACCGCGTTACGGTCGCCAACCAGATGTCTCGCCCCTCGAAGCTATCCCCGATCGATTCGACCCTGAGCAGATGGGGATACGCCGCAGCCAGCTCGTGCAGGATGCGCGTCAGCTCGGCGTAGCGCACGTACGCGTCGAAGCGAAGCTCGCTCATACGGCGATCTCTACGATCGAAGGGACCCGGCCGCGGCCTGCGCGCCGGAAAGACGAATTACTTGCGTCCCTTCTGCGCGGGCGCTTTCTTCATGCGATGCGGCCGGGTCTTGCCGTAGGAGCCGTTGTAGATCTTCCCGCGCCGCGTGCGGCGATCGCCTTTGCCGTTCGTCCTTTCCATGGGTGTGTCCCTTCCGATCTATTGCGAAGGCCGCGATTCTAAAGCAATCGAGCTGACTAAGCGCCATCCGGGCTCACCAAGAAGAAGGGAAGCGCGCGCTTCCCTTCTTCTTGGCTTTGACTAGCGATGCTTTCGCCGCCTCCCTAGCGGGGCTGATTGGGTGCGTTCGAGTTCGGGTTCGTCGACATGCTCTGGCCGCCTTGCTGGCCGCTCGGCTGGGCTGCGTCGCCTTGCGACGAGTTGTTCCCTTGCGCACTGCCTGCGGGTGTTTCGGCGACGCCTTCGCCTTGTCCGGTGGTATCCGCTTCGCGCGGATGGCCTAAGCTGCGCATGCTCTGTTCAGGAACCTGGGTATCCGGTTGCTTGACCTCGGAGGTGTTGCTCTCGATCACCCCCTGCCCCTCTCCGGTCGTTTGCGCTTCGCGCGGATGTCCCACCGTCGTCTGGCTCTGCCCTGGTATGTTGGGCTGCTGCTGAGCAGAAGTAGGCGGCTGATCGGTACCGGCTCGGGCGCGGCCAAGAATCTCATCGCTCTTCTCCATGGTACCGTCGCGTTGCCCATGCAAGCGCTTCTCGGGGCCTTCGACATTCTGCGTGTCGTTTCTGCCGTTTGCAGTCGCTTGGCTATCCATCTGATCCGACTGCTGCGCATTGTGCATCGATTGCGTGTTGCTTCCCTGCTCCATGCGCTGCATGTCTTGCGCGCCCGTTTGACCGGCTGCCGCGTTCTGCGCCGACGCCACGTGCATGCCCAAGCCGAATCCGGCCGCGATCAGCGCAGCTGCCAATTTCGATACTTTCATCATCGACCTCCTTGCCGAATGGAAGTGCAATGGCGACCCACGGGTCGCCATGCGTGTGTACAAATTCGGCAACGCCCGTGCCCACAGATCGGTGGCTTGAAGGAGTTGGTGCGCGCTGCCGATCTCCAGTATGCTGCTGGCCGCACCGGCCCCATCAAGACAGGAAATCGATAAATGCGTTCGCCCAAAACACTGGCCTTCTTATCGATGTATGTGTTGGCTTCGATCGCTGCTGCACAGACTTCGTCTCCACCCGCCGACAACGCAGGTAACACGAAGCGCGCTGCCGACGATGCTGGCAGTTTGAAACGCCAGGTGTCGACGCTCCAAGCCCAAGTCCGGGCACTGCGCAGCGAATTGGCCACACAGAGCGCGGCGCGAGAGGTGTTGCAGGACCAAGTGGCGAGCATGCAGAAGCATCTCGATGCCATCAGTCGCGCCGTCAAGGGCCTACAAGGCAACAGCATTCTCGACTTGAACGGCTATCTCACGCTGGACAATTCGAGCGGTTATCCCACGGCACTCTTTCGCGGCATCAACGTTCAGGTCGTCAACGGCACTGGCAACACCCAGACGGCCAACGGGCTGGGCAACTTGATTGTCGGCTACAACAAAAGGCGCACCGGACAGCCGGTCTGCTCGATCGGCTACTTCGCCACTCAATCGGAGTGCCTGGCGCAGGGCGGCGCGTGGGGAAGCAGCCACAAGACCGGATCACATAACATCGTGGGCGGCGACTTCAACGCCTACTCGGCTTGGGGCGGTTTGATCATCGGGGTGGAAAACGCGATCAACGCGCCCTATTCCAGTGTGAGCGCCGGGTCGTCCAACGTCGCCAGCGGCGACCTGTCGAGCATCGCGGGCGGTAGCTTCAACACTTCGGCTGCGATGTATAGCAGCGTGGGCGGTGGCTTGAGCAACATGGCCGGTGCACCCTTTGCCACCGTCGGCGGCGGTTCTTCGCGCAAGGCCGAGCGCACCTACACCTGGAAGGCAGGCGGTCTGACGCAAGACCAGTAGCGCTGTGCGGGCGCGTTGAAAAGGCGCTGAGAGAAGTCTTGTAGCGCCTCCTTATTCTCGCTGCATCGACGCATCGCGCCTCGCCCGCGTCGCGCGCCCGGTACGCGCCTTGCCGAGCACGGGCGAGGGTGAATATGCGCGCGACAACAGGTTCGGCAGGACCTATCCTCGTCGGGTTGATGACAGCATGGCTGTGCGCGACCGCGACGGCGGGGCCGAGCGAGGACGGCGAGTGGCCCATGGCGGGCCGCGATTACGCCAATACCCGCTACAGCCCGTTGAATCAGATCAGCCGAGACAACGTTGGGCAGCTGGTCGAGGCGTTCAGCTTCTCGACCGGCGTGCTGCGCGGCCACGAAGCCGCACCGCTCGTGGTTGGCTCGACCATGTACATCGTCACGCCCTATCCCAACGTGGTCTATGCGCTCGACCTGTCGAAGCCGGGTGCGCCGATGAAGTGGAAATACGCGCCCAACCCATCGGCATCGGCACAAGGCGTCGCTTGTTGCGACGTCGTCAATCGCGGCGCCACCTACGCCGACGGCCGCATCTATTTCAACACGCTCGACGACCACACCATCGCGCTCGATGCCGCGAGCGGCAAGGCGTTGTGGCGCACCCGGCTGGGAGACATCGCGCGCGGTGAGACGATGACGATGGCGCCGCTGGTCGTGCGCAATCGCGTTTTCGTCGGCAACAGCGGCGGCGAGTACGGCGTGCGCGGTTGGCTCACCGCGCTCGACAGCAAGAAGGGCAACATTGTTTGGCGCGCGTATTCGACGGGGCCGGACAAGGATGTCCTCATCGGCGAGCGCTTCAAGCCGTTCTACGCGCAGGATCGCGGCAAAGATCTCGGTGTGCACACCTGGCCGGCGGAAGCCTGGAAGATCGGTGGCGGCTCGGTTTGGGGCTTCCTATCGTACGACCCGGAGCTCGACCTGATCTTCTATGGCACGTCGAACCCGAGCCCTTGGAATCCGCAGCAGCGCCCGGGCGACAACAAATGGACGGCGGGAGTGTTCGCGCGCGACCCGGCCAGCGGCGAGGCGCGTTGGTTCTACCAAACGAGCCCGCATGACATGCATGACTACGATGGGGTCAATGAGAACGTCCTCATCGAGATTCCCATCCAGGGTAAGGCACGCAAGGTCGCCGTTCATCCCGATCGCAACGGTTATCTGTACGTCTTCGACCGCGCCAGCGGCGAGGTACTGTCGGCGACGCCTTATGCCCACGTCAATACCTCTACCGGCGTCGATCTGCAGAGCGGACGCATCCGCTACACGCCGTCCAAGCAACCCGAAGAGGGCAAGGTCGTGCACGAGATCTGTCCGGTGTCCGCCGGAGCGAAGGACTGGCAGCCTTCGGCCTATTCGCCACGCACTGGTTGGCTCTACGTCCCGCAGAACAATCTCTGCCAAGACGCGGAGACCTCCAAGACGAGCTATATCAGCGGGACGCCGTTCGTCGGCGCGACGGTAAAGATGTACGCAGGTCCAGGCGGCCATCGGGGCGAATTCAACGCCTGGGACCCGGCGAGCGGTAAACGCATATGGAGCATTCGGGAGAATTTCCCGGTGTGGAGCGGTGCGCTGGTGACCGCTGGCGACGTCGTGTTCTACGGCACGATGGATGGATGGTTCAAGGCAGTCGATGCGCGCAACGGCAATCTGCTGTGGCAGTACAAGACTGCGTCGGGTATCGTCGGTCAGCCCATTTCGTATCGCGGTCCCGACAACCGTCAGTACATCGCAGTGTTGGCCGGCGTAGGCGGATGGGCCGGTGCGGTCGTCGCCGGCGACCTCGATCCGCGCGATGGCACGGCGGCTTTGGGCTTTGCCAATGCGATGTCGGATCTTCCCCGCCATACGGCCAAAGGGGGAGTCCTGCATGTCTTCAGGTTGCCGTAAGCGGCGCTCGGAACTGCGGCGCGCAGAGGCGCTTGCACGACGCTTCCTCGCACCGCGTCCGATCACATCGCCCCTTATCGTGGCGGGGCTGGTCGGATTGTCATTGCTAGGGTGCGAGCGCGAGCAGCGCAACTTCGAGGTGCCGGCTGCGCAAGCGCGTCCCGCCACGGCGCTCAGAATGAGCGAAATTACGCCCGGCCCATCGCCCGCACCCACTCTCGAGCGTCACGTCTACGAAGACAACGCCTACGCGATCGCGCAAGGCAAGCGGCTGTTCAAGTGGTACAACTGTGACGGTTGCCACGCCGAGGGTGGTGGCGGCAGTGGTCCGGCGCTGATGGATGCCCAATGGATCTACGGCGATGCGCCGCAGAACATCTATGCCACCATCGTCGAAGGCCGTCCCAACGGCATGCCGTCCTTCCGCGGACGAATCCCTGAATTTCAGGTCTGGCAGCTGGTCGCGTACGTGCGTTCGATGAGCGGACTGGTACCGATGGACGCCGCGCCCGGCCGGGACGACAGCTTGCAGGCAAAACAGCCCGAGCAACTGAAGGACAAAGAGCAGCCGGTGCAGTCGAGTCTGCCGCCCGCTTCACAGCGCTCGCCATGAACAGCCTTCGCGCCGCCGCTGTGGCACTCCTCGAGTTGCCGCTGGACGCCTTGGCGGGCGTGCAGGATGCCCTCGCGCCGAGCGGGCCCCAAGCCGCGCATATCCTCGAGCTGTGGCACCTCATGCTGGGCATATGCGGCGTAGTCTATATCGCCGTCCTCGTTGCACTCGGTATTGCCCTGTGGCGGGCACCGCGGGCGAGCGCGCAAACACCGCCGGACACCGAACCGCTGCACACCGCCGAGGCCCATCTGCGCCGATGGGTCGGTGGTGCCATCGCGCTGAGTGTAATTTTGCTGTTCGTCCTGCTGATCGCCTCGGTGCGCACCGATCGCGCCCTCGCGAGCCTGCCTACGGCCGACGCGGTGGAAATCCAGTTGACCGCGCACCAGTGGTGGTGGGAGGCGACCTATGACGCCAGCGATCCGGGCAAGCGTTTCACCACGGCCAACGAATTGCACATCCCCGTCGGGCAACCGGTGCGCGTCGCGCTGAAGTCACAAGACGTGATCCACAGCTTCTGGGTACCCAATCTGCACGGCAAGAAGGACCTCATTCCGGGACATACCATCACCACGGCCTTTCGTGCCGATGCGCCCGGCATCTACCGCGGCCAATGCGCCGAATTCTGCGGATATCAGCATGCGAAGATGGCCCTGCTCGTGGTCGCGGGCTCGCCACAGCAGTATGCGGATTGGGTTGCGCGCCAGCGGCAACCGGCCAATGCGCCGCGCAGCGCGTTGCAACAGCGTGGCCAGCAAGTGTTTCTGCGCGGCACCTGCCCGATGTGCCACGCCGTACTGGGTACCGATGCGAACGGCGAAAGCGCACCCGACCTCACCCATCTCGCCAGTCGACGCACCTTAGCCGCCGCCACGCTGCCCAATCGCCCGGAGCATCTGGCCGCGTGGATCATCGATCCGCAAGCGATCAAGCCCGGCGTGAACATGCCGCAGAACCCGCTGCCGCCCGAGGCGTTGCAGGCGCTGCTCGCTTATCTGGAAAGTCTGACGTGACGCACGCAACCGCATCGCAGGCCGAGATGTCCGCGCTCGAGCGCACGTGGGGTGACGTGCCGGGCTTCTGGGGATGGTTGACGACGGTCGACCACAAGCGCGTCGGCCTGCGCTTCATCATCACGGCGTTCGGTTTCTTCCTCGCCGGCGGCATCCTGGCGGCCATCATCCGGCTACAGCTCGCGCTGCCGGACAACCACCTGGTCAGCAACGATCTGTACCACCAGTTGTTCTCCATGCACGGCACGACCATGATGTTCTTGTTCGCGGTGCCCGTGATGGAAGCGATGGCGGTCTACCTCGTGCCGCTGATGGTCGGCGCGCGCAACATCGCATTTCCGCGCATGAACGCGCTCGCCTATTGGATCTACCTATTCGGCGGCATCATGCTGTACGTCGCCTTTTTTCTCGACACCGGGCCCGACGCCGGCTGGTTCAGCTACGTGCCGTTGTCCGGTCCCGCCTATTCACCCGGCAAGCGCATCGACTTCTGGGCGCAGCTGATCACCTTCACCGAGCTGTCGGCGTTGATGGTGGCGGTCGAGATCATCACCACCGTGTTCAAGCTGCGCGCACCAGGGATGGCTTTGCACCGGATACCGCTGTTCGTCTGGGGCATGCTCGCCACGGCGTTCATGATCTTGTTCGCGATGCCGGCCGTGATGCTCGCCAGCACCGCGCTCATCACCGACCGGCTGGTCGGCACCCACCTCTATAACTCGGCCGAAGGCGGCGACCCGCTGCTGTGGCAACACTTGTTCTGGTTTTTCGGCCACCCCGAGGTGTATCTGATCTTCATTCCTGCGCTCGGCATGATGTCTTCGATCATCGCGACGTTCGCGCGCCGCCCCGTGTTCGGTTATGTCGCCATGGTGTTGGCATTGTTCACGACCGCTTTTCTCGGCTTCGGTTTGTGGGTCCATCACATGTTCGCCACCGACGTGCCCGAAGTCGGCAAGAGCTTTTTCACGGCGGCGAGCATGGCGATCGCGATTCCGACCGCGGTGCAGACCTTCTGCTGGATCGCGACGTTGTGGACGGGCAAGCTCGACGTCAAGACGCCGCTGTTGTTCTCGCTCGCCTTCTTCGCCCTACTCGTGCTGGGTGGCATGACCGGACTGATGGTGGGGGCCGTGCCGCTCGACCTGCAAGTGCACGACACGTTCTTCGTCGTTGCACACCTGCACTACGTGCTGATCGGTGGCGCGGTCTTTCCTCTGTTCGGCGCCTTTTACTACTGGTTTCCCAAGTTCACCGGACGCATGTTGAGCGAGCGGCTCGGGCATTGGAACTTCTGGTTGTTCTTCGTCGGCTTCAACCTGACTTTCTTTCCGATGCACATCCTCGGTCTGCACGGCATGCCGCGCCGCGTCTACACCTATCCGAGCGAGATGGATTGGGGGACCTTGAATCTGATTGCCACGATCGGAGCGATCACGATCACAGTCAGCGTCGTGTTGTTCCTCGTCAACGTCGCTCGCAGCCTGCGCAAAGGAGAAATCGCCGGCGCCAACCCGTGGCACGCCGGCACGTTGGAATGGTGGACCCCCTCGCCGCCGCCGCCCTATAACTTCGCGGCCATTCCGGTCATCAACAGCCGCGAACCTCTGTGGGAACTCGATGGTGTCGCACGACGTGTCGAGGGACTGGCTACGCGTGCACGCGAGGTGCTGGTGACAAGCGCATTGGATGCCCAACCGGATCATCGCACCGTCTTCCCGAATCCGACGATGTGGCCCCTGCTCAGTGCGGTGGCCGTCAGCGCGCTGCTGATCGGTTCGATCTTCACGCCTTGGGCGGTGGTGTGGGGACTGATTCCGTCGGCCGTTGCGCTGACCATCTGGTTCTGGCCGAGCAAGGAAGAAACCGCCCAGCATCTCGAACTGGAGCGCCGGCCGTGATCGACGGGAACAACCGCGCGCGCGTCACCAGCCTCGATGTATCCGGTCTGCCGAGTTTCGGTTTTGGCCATCGCAGTTTGATGTGGTGGGGAACGGCCGGAATCATCGCGATCGAGGGGACCGTGTTCGCCCTCACCATCTTCGCCTATCTGTACATTCGTACCGCGGTCGACCAGTGGCCCCCAGGCGTCGCTCCACCGCAGCTGCGCTGGGGCACACTCAACACGTTGGTACTGCTGGCGAGCCTCGCGCCCAACCATTTCACCAAGCGCGCCGCCGAGCGCTTCGATCTGAATGGCGTGCGCCTGTGGCTGTCGGTTGGGTTGGTCTTCGCCTTGGCTTTCCTAACGCTACGGATCTTCGAGTTTCAGTCACTCAACGTACGTTGGGACACCAATGCCTACGGATCAACAGTGTGGATGCTGCTCGGACTACACACGGTTCATTTGCTCACCGACACCTACGACAGTCTCGTGCTGGACGTGCTGATGTTCAGCGGTCCGCTCGAGGACAAACGCTTCGTCGATGTCAGCGAAAACACCGTGTATTGGTATTTCGTCGTGCTCGCCTGGTTGCCAATTTACGCGGTAATCTACCTCGCCCCGCGCTACCTATAGAGACTCTACTCGTTGCGTGCGCAGGGCAGCAGAGCCGGGGATGGGCATCTCGCTTGCCGTCAGAATTCCTGGTTTCCTGTACAGGAGAGAAGGCATTATGCGAATCCCCATGCGCAGACAGTGGAGACGGGGCCGGCTGCTCGCCGGCGCTGTGCTCGCCTTCGCTGCGTCGCTCGTTTTCACGCCCGCCAGCGCGCACCTCGTACCGATGGGGACGGTCGATTTGCATGGAACAGGGCTAGGCGCCGTCTACAGCGTCCTCACCTTGACCTCGCCTGGGAATTCCACAACGGAAACGGCGTCGGTCGCATGGTCTACCGACCACGGCGAAGTGATCGAAGGCGATGCGCTGCGAGGTGCATCGCAGACTCGCGTGGTTCGAATCGGTAATTTGGGGCTGACCGATGCGAGCAACCTGCGCATCATCTTCAACTCACAGGAACCCGCCGACCGCGCGAACAACGACATCGCTTTGAGCAATCTCGTCCTGTCGATCTTCTCGCCCAACGGGGTCGTGTTGTTCGACTCCGGCCTATTCACCCCGGTCACTTTGCCGGCTACCGATCCCGGCATCGGGCAAGCAGGCTTCGTGTTCGCTTTGGACAGCGACCAGGCCGCCGCGGCTCAAGATGTGTTCGCGCCAGGCAATCTCATCGGGCTGTTGGCGACCTTGGAGGACGCCTCGGGCGGGCCCGAAACATTCTTCGTCGGCAGCTTGGACAAGGTCGTAGCGCCCCAGCAAATTCCCGAGCCGCGTGCTGCATTCTTGGCAGGCCTCGTTCTCTTGTCGCTCGGTGCAACGGCGCGGCGCCGGCTTGCCACGCCCGCTCCGCTCCTCGCTGCCGTACGAGGAAGGCCGCGGCCGCGACAGCGATCAGGCTGAAGGAATAAGCCCTCGCGCCGATAAGGGATACGGTTGGTTGTCCACGGCATCGCACTATGCGCGCAGGTATCCATTCGGTAGAAACGCCCGCGAGCTCCGAGCGCGGTCAAGCCCCGTCAGCCGCGAGCATCATCCGTTTGCTCAATCTTCTAAAATCGGACGCCGACGTTACGCTGGTCGAGCGCGAATTGAAGCGCGAACCGGTGCTCTCGTATCGACTGCTGCGGTTCGTAAATTCCGCGTCGAACGGATTCCAGAAGTCGATCAGCTCTTTCCGCCAAGCTGTTGTCATTCTCGGCTATCACCAGCTTCACCGCTGGCTTGCCGTGCTGCTGGTCACCACCGTCAAAGGGCCCGCTCGGGCCGATGTCGTGCGCTCGTCTCTGGTGCGCGCTTCCTTCATGGAAACGCTGGCGATGCACCAGTCGATCACCCTCACGCTAGCCGATCAATGTTTCATCGTCGGCGTGTTCTCCCGGCTGGACGAGCTGCTCGCGCAGCCCCTTAGCACCGCGCTCGCTCAGCTCAATCTCGCGCCCGAGATACGACATGCGCTGCTCAAGCGTGAAGGCATGGCCGGCGCGCTACTCGCTCTGGCCATTCAGCTCGAGAACGGCGACCGCGCAGCCGTCGAGAACAGCTTGGCGAAGATGAACACGCCCTTCAGCCTGGCCGAGCAAAGCTGGGCGGCTGCCCAAGCCTGGGCAGATAGCCTTCCCCTCTAGGCCGACGCGGCTGCTCGCTGCGACGCCCACCCAAACGACCCTCAACCTTGGTTGCTGTTGCAACCGGGTGCACGCGCTCTTTCTAAGCCGTCAACAGGCGTCCCAGCCATTGCGGCAACACGCTGGAGAGCAGCTCGGGGCGAGGCAGCAGCGCATATTGCCCCGCCCCGAACACTTGCGGCAAGTAGCTCGGCGCATGACGGTCGATGGTGAGGCAGAAGGCGAAAATACCTTGCAGCCGCGCTTCGATCACGGCTTGGCGCACGTCCTCGACACCATATCGCCCCGCGTATTCATCGACGTCGTTCGGCTTGCCGTCGGAGAGCATCAGCAGCAAGCGGTGGCGCACCGATTCACGCATCAATGCAGCGCTGATATGACGAATGGCTGCACCCGCGCGCGTGTACCGCTCGGGTTGCAACGCGGCGATGCGCAGCGGCACTCGAGCGTCGTAACGTTCCTCGAAGGCC
>Ga0070741_10016785_pt1 | contig 12133 bp, 11 predicted proteins | sample Coa_R1_4_FD_66440 | JGI IMG/M metagenome (GOLD analysis project Ga0070741, IMG submission 66440) | Surface soil microbial communities from Centralia Pennsylvania, which are recovering from an underground coalmine fire - Coalmine... | ecosystem: Environmental > Terrestrial > Soil > Unclassified ...
GCAGGCGAGCGCGCTCATGCGCCAGGGCGCCGAGCTCGGGGAAAAGCTGAAGCAGATGGAGTCGGAGAACGCGTCGGTGCAGGAGAAGATGCGCGAATTCGTGTCGCTCATTCCGAACCTCCCGCACGAAAGCGTTCCGGTCGGCAACCGCCCCGAGGACGCGGTCGAGCAGCGCCGTTGGGGCGAGCCGCGCAAGCTCGATTTCCAGCCGCGCGATCACGTCGATATCGGCGCCGGCCTCGGCGGGCTGGATTTCGACACCGCGGCGAAGCTCGCGGGCGCGCGCTTCGTCGTGATGAAAGGCGCCGTCGCGCGTCTGCACCGGGCGATCGCCCAGCTGATGCTCGACACGCACACGGCGGAGCACGGGTACACCGAGGTCTACACGCCCTACATGGTGACGGCCGCTTGCGCCGACGGCGTGACCAGCCTGGCGAAGTTCAAGGACGACCTGTTCAAGATCGAGGCCCGCGATCTGTACCTGATCCCGACCGCGGAATACCCGGTGACCAACTTCGTGCGCGACGAGATCGTTCCGTCGCAGACCCTGCCGCTCAAATACGTCTGCCATTCGCCGTGCTTCCGCTCGGAGGCGGGGGCCGCGGGCAAGGACACGCGCGGCATGATCCGCAACCACCAGTTCGACAAGGTGGAGCTGGTGCAGATCGTGCACCCCTCGAAGTCGTACGAAGCGCACGATCAGCTGACCGGGCACGCGGAGGCGATCCTGAAGAAGCTCTCGCTTCCATACCGCGTGATCACGCTGTCCACCGGCGACATGGGATTTTCGTCGGCCAAGACCTACGACCTGGAAGTCTGGCTACCCGGCCAAAACGCGTACCGCGAGATCTCCTCGTGCAGCAACTTCGAGGCGTTCCAGGCGCGGCGCATGCAAGCGCGGTTCCGCAACGAGAAGGGCAGGCCCGAGTTGGTTCACACGCTGAACGGCTCGGGACTCGCCGTGGGACGCACGCTGATCGCGATCCTGGAGAATTACCAGCGCGCCGACGGCGGCGTCGACGTGCCCGAGGCGCTGCAGCCGTACATGGCCGGCGTGAAAACCATCGAGCCGAAGCGGTAGAACAATGGAAGCAAAAAAAGCAGGAGGCGCCGAAGCGCTGCTGAAAGTGCTGCGCCGGGCCGGCGTCGAGCGCATCTTCGCGTCGCCGGGCTCGGAGTGGTCGCCGCTCTACGAGGCGCTCGCCGCGCCGCACGGCCCCGGCGAGATCCCCGACTATCTCTCCACGCGCCACGAGGAGACCGCGGTCGCGATGGCGAGCGGCTACGCGAAGATCACCGGCAAGCTGCCCGCCGTCGTCATCCACACGACCGTCGGCGCGCTGCACGCGGCGATGGCGATGCGCGCCGCGCTGCACGAGCGCGTGCCCATGGTGGTCCTCGCCGGGGAATCGATCGCGTTCGGCGAGGCGCCGGGACACGACCCGGGCCACCAGTGGCTGCGGCTCCTCGCCGACGTCGGCGGACCCGCGGCGCTGGTCGAGCGCTGCGTGAAGTTCAGCCACGGCGCGAACGCGGCGGCGCTGCTGCCGCGCGTGATCGAGCGCGCGTGCCAGCTCGCGGCGGCCGAGCCGCAGGGGCCCGTGTTCGTCTCGGTGCCGATGGAGTTCCTGTTCGAGGAAGTCGCGCTCGGCGAGCACGCGGCGGTGGCGCACGTCCCGGCGCCCCAGGCGCCGCTCGAGACCATCGAGCGCATCGCCGAGGAGCTGTCGAAGGCGAAGGCGCCGGTGATCGTCAGCGAGGAGCTCGGACGCCGTCCGCGCGCCGTCGAGCACCTCGTCGCGATCGCCGAGCTGCTCGCGGCGCCGGTGCTCGAGACCTGGAACATCAGCTACGCCAACTTCCCGCGCACGCACCCCCTGTACGCGGGCGCCGGCGGCACCGACCTCGCCGCCGAGTACGTGCGCGAGTCCGATTGCGTCGCGCTGGTCGAGACCGTGGTGCCCTGGCACCCGCCCTCGGCGCTGCCGCGCCCCGGGACGAAGCTGATCGCCCTCGGCGGCGATCCGCTCCAGAGCCATCTCGTCATGGCGGGCGCGCGGGCCGACCTGATCGCCGCCGGCGACGTCGAATCCGCGCTCGCGCTGCTGCGACAGCGCCTCGCGCAGCGCGTCCCCTCGGGAACCCGCAATGCGGCGATCGAGCGCTGGCGCACGCGCCACGAGGAGCGCCGCCGCGCGCAGCGCGAGGAGGCGCGCGTGCTCGCCGAGCGCAAGCCGATCGACACGCGCTGGGTCGCCGTGGAGCTCGACGAGGTGCTGCCCGCCGATGCCATCGTCGTGAGCGAGACGATCACGCACCGCCGGCCGCTGCATCGGTACCTCTCGCACGTGGGACCGGGACGGTTCTTCGAAGGTTGCTACGGCGGCCTCGGTACCGGCACCGGCACGGCGCTCGGCGCGAAGGTCGCGATGCGCGACCGTCCCGTCGTGCTGCTCACCGGCGACGGCTCGTTCAACTACAACCCGGTGCTCTCGGCGCTCGGCGCGTCGCAGGAGCACGCGCTGCCGATCCTGATCGTCGTGTTCAACAACTTCGGGTATCTGTCGCAGAAACGCGGCGTGCCGACGCACTTCCCGGACGGGTGGGCGGTGAAGTCGAAGCGCTTCGCGGGAACCTCGATCGCGCCGAGCCCCGATTACGCGGGGCTCGCGCCGCTGTTCGGCGGCTACGGCGAGCGCGTCGAGGAGCCGCGCGACGTGCGCCCGGCGCTCGAGCGCGGCCTGGCGGCCATCGCGGACGGGCGGCTCGCGATCCTGGACGTGCGCCTCGAGCCTACGAACGCGTGAGAAGAAGTGGCGGAGAGGGTGGGATTCGAACCCACGTGCCGGTTACCCGACCATCTGATTTCGAGTCAGCGCCGTTATGACCGCTTCGGTACCTCTCCGGGTGCCGACATTTTAACCGTTCTCGAGCAACGCCTGGATCCACCGCGCGACGGCGAGCGTCCTCGCATCGTCGCCGATCCGGCCGACGATCTGCACTCCCACGGGTAGGCCTTTCGGGCCGGTGCCCGCGGGAACGGTGACGCACGGCGCGTGCAGGAGCGTCCACACCTGGTTCATCACCGGGTCCCCGGTCGGCATCCCGGCCGGGGCCTCGCCCGGCGCGGACGGCGCGAGCAGCGTGTCGCAATCGGCGAACGCCTCGGCGAGACGCGCGCGGCATTCGCGCCCGAGCGCGATCGCGGACTCGTAGTCGGCCGGCGCCATGGCGAACCCTTTCTCGCAGCGCTCGCGCAGCGCGGGGCTCAGCTGCTCGGGGTGGCGCGTGTACTCGTCGGCGAGGTTGTGCGCGATCTCGTACCACATGACCGCGAGCTGCGCCTGGAGCAGCCCCGCGAACGCCTGCGGCAGCGCGACCTCGACCACGCGGGCGCCTTTGGCGATGCGCGCCGCCGCGCGTTCCATCGCGGCGACGGTCTCGGGCTGCGCCCGGTCCCATTGATGCGTGCGGCACAGGCCGACGCGCGCCGGGGCGGCGGCAGAGGCGCGCAGCTCGGGCCGGCCGGCGAGCGCCGACGCGAAAAGCGCCGCGTCCTCGACCGTGCGCGCGAGCACGCCGACCGTGTCGAGCGTGTCCGCGTCGTTCTTGAAGCCGGCGCGCGGCAGCGTGTTGTACGTCGGCTTGTAGCCGACGACGCCGCAGAAGGCCGCGGGCCGGATCACCGATCCCGCGGTCTGCGTCCCGAACGCGAGCGCCGCCATGTGATCGGCGACCGCGGCCGCCGAGCCGCTCGAGGATCCGCCCGGCGTGTGCTCGAGGTCGTGCGGGTTGCGCGTCGGGCCGGGGTGGAACGTCGCGAACTCGGTCGTGACGGTCTTCCCGAGCACGATGCCGCCCGCGCGCCGCGTCAGCGCGACGACCGCCGCGTCCGAGGCGGGCCGGTGACCCGCGTAGATCGGAGAGCCGTAGGCGGTCGGCATGTCGTAGGTGTCGAACACGTCCTTCACGCCGACCGGCAGGCCGTGCAGCGGCCCGCGCACCGCACCCGCATCGAGCGCGCGGGCGCGCGCGAGCGCGTCGTCGCGAGCCACGTACTGCCATGCGCGCACCTGCGTCTCGCGCGCGTCGATGCGGGCGAGGCAGTCGCGCAGCAGCGCCTCGGCGGTGATCTCGCGGCGCGCGAGACGCCTCGCGGCCTCTGCGGCGGAGAGTCGGTTCAGGTCGGTCATGATCGGGTCGAGCTCGGGCGGTGTATTCTACTGCGCCGCCGCCGGCGGTCGACCGGGAGAAGAAACTGGCCAGCGTTTTCCGCCGCAGCGACGGCCTCGCTCCGATTCTGAAGGCGCTCGCCTTCGCCGCGCACAAGCACCGCGACCAGCGCCGCAAGGACGCGCGCGCCTCGCCCTACATCAACCACCCGATCGCGCTCGCCAACGTCCTGCGCAACGAGGCGGGCATCGCCGATGCGCTCGTGATCTGCGCGGCGCTCCTGCACGACACCATCGAGGACACCGAGACCACGCCCGAGGAGCTCGAGCGCGAGTTCGGCGGCAAGGTGCGCGACGTGGTGCTCGAGGTCACGGACGACAAGCGACTGCCGAAGAAGGACCGCAAGCGCCTGCAGATCGAGCACGCACCGCACCTGTCGCGGGCGGCGAAGCTGGTGAAGCTCGCCGACAAGATCTGCAACCTGCGCGACGTCGCGGACAATCCGCCGGCGGGCTGGGACCTCGCGCGCCGGCGCGAGTACTTCGACTGGGCGCGGCAGGTCGTCGACGGGCTGCGCGGCACCCACGCCGGCCTCGAGAAGGCGTTCGACGAGGCCTTCCTCAAGCGGCCCGACTGACCCGGCCGCGCCGGGGCGCGATGCTAAAATCGCGCCTCCCATGCCGGTCTCGACCAGCTCCGCGAGCCTGTTCCAGCCGCAGTCGCAGCAGCGCGCGCTGCTCGCCTGCGTCGGGGCGTCGATCGCGCTGCACGCGGGCGTGCTGATCGCGTTCCCGGAGCTGCGCGGCCGCCCCGCGAGCGCGCCTATCGTGCTGACGGCGACGCTGATGCCCGAGCGCGAGGCGACGCCGGCTCCGGAAAAACAGGCGCGCGCGGAGCCGGCCCGACCCCGGCCGAAACCGCGTCCCGTCGCCCGGCCCGAGATCGCGCGTCCCGCCCCGGCGCCGGAGCCGGAGCCCGCGCGCGAGGCGAGCGCGCCACCCGAAGCGCCGGCCCAGGTCGCCGCCGCGGCCCCGTCGGCGCCGGCGAACGCCGAGCCGAGCGCCCCGGCCGTCGTGTGGGATGGGGCGACGCTGCAGCAATACCGCACCGGGCTGATCGCCTTCGCGAAGCAGTACAAGCGTTACCCGGTCCAGGCGATGGAGCGGGGATGGGAAGGCCGCGTCGAGATCCGGATCACCGTGCTGCCGACGGGCGCGGTCGAGAGCGCGCGCGTGAAGACGCCGAGCGGCTACCGGATCCTCGACGACCAGGCGCTCGACATGGTGAAGCGCGCGCTCGCGCGCGCGCCCGTGCCGCCGGCGCTCGTCGGCCGTCAATTCAGCATCGACATCCCCGTAATCTTCGAGCTGCAGGGCTGAGCGCCCTGCATCGCGCTTTCGGCTCAGCCCTGTCCCGCGAGACGGTCCGCGCGCCGATCGGAGCGCGGACCGTAGCCCGAGCCGCCCACGATCCGCGTCAGCGCGAGCATCAGTCCGATGGTGAGGACGTAGATCCCGAGCTGGATCCCGTACGGCTTGGCGCTGTAGCCGATCAGCGTGTGCAGCAGCTTTCCGACCAGGCTGTCGTCGGGCAGGAAACGCGACGTGTCCCAGACGGCCTGGCCGATCGGCGGCAGGATGTCCGCCTGCACCAGAAACGCGGCGGCCTGCGCCGCCATCCCGGCCGCGAGCAGCAGGATCAGCCATCCCGTGACGGTGAACAGCCGCTTCGCGGGGATGCGCAGCAGGCCGAGATACATCGCGAGCGAGAGCGCCACGCCGCCGATCAGGCCGAGCGCGAAGCCGCTCCCGAGCTCGCGCGTCTGCCCGGGTCCCGAGGCGGCGATGCCGTACAGGAACAGCACGAGCTCGGAGCCTTCGCGGAGCACGGCGAGGGCCACGACGATCGAGAGCACATACAGCGGCCGCGAGCCGCCGCGCACCGCCGCTCCGACCGAGCTCAGCTCGGCCGCCATCTGACGGCCGTGCCGGCTCATCCAGATCTGGTGCCAACCCAGCATGATCACCGCGACACCGAGCACGCTCGCGTTGAAGATCTCCTGGCCCAGCCCCGAGGCGGCGGCGGCCAGCCGCTCGGCGAAGGCAGCGACGACGAGCGCACCGAGCGTGCCGCCCGCGACGCCATAGCCCACCCACAGGCCGCGCCGATGTACGCCGCGGGTGGCGGCGAGCACGATGCTCACGACCAGGGCGGCTTCCAGGACTTCGCGCAGGACGATGACGGCGGTGGCGAGCATGGTGGCTATTTCGCGACGAGCGTGCCTTTGGCGGTGGCCTCGTGGAACTCACCGATGAACTTGTACGTGCCCGGCTTGAGCGGCCCGATCAGGATCGTCGCCTCGCTCTTTCCCGGGATGACCTTTTCGCGCCTGAGATCCGAGCTGTCGAACTCCTCGGGCGTCGCATCCAGGTTCTTCACCCGGAGCTTGAATTTCTTTCCCGCCGGCACTTGCAGCTCGGTCGGCTCGAAGCGATGGTCCTTGATCGTCAGCGCGAAGCCGGCGTCCTGCGCCCGCGCGGCGGTGCCGAACGCGGCGGCCGCCGCGACAATCAGGGCCGGAAACCACGAACGCGCCACGAAGCTTTCTCCCGGTGAATGGGACCGTTCCGGAAATGATATTGATTCTCATTAGAACTGTCAAACGCCCGCCCCGGGGCGGCCCGGTGATGCTCAGCGGGCCGCGACCGGCGAGTCCTGCGGATCGATGCGCCGGGCGCCGTCGAAGCGACGCGCCCAGTAACCCACGCTCATGCGCTCGACGCGGACCGAGGCGCCGGGCTTCGGCGCGTGGATGAAGCGGCCGCCGCCCAGATAGAGCCCGACGTGCGAGTACTTGCGGTGGCGCGTGTTGTAGAAGACGAGGTCGCCGGGACGCAGGTCGCCGGCATGGACGGGCCGTCCGACCTTGCTCTGCGCCAGGGTGTTGTGCGGGAGCGAGAGCCCGAGCGCTTCGCGATAAACGTGCACGACGAGGCCGCTGCAGTCGAACCCGGTGTCGGGCGATTCGCCTCCGCGTCGGTACGCGACGCCGACCGCGGCGAGCGCCTCCTGCGCCAGCTCGTCGGACGGCGGGGCCGGCGGTGCAACCGCCGGAGAAAATGAACGGGGAGCGGGGGGCGCGGCCGCGATCGGGGCGGCAAGCTCGGGAGCGGGCGGCGCGCCCGGGAGCGCTTGCGTCAAAGGCGCCTCGCCGGAGCAGCCGGTCAAAGATAAAATAAGGAGAAACAATAGCTTCTGTCGCATCGCGCGGCTTGGCGGCTTTCCTGTGCTTCGGCGCGTCCAGCGCGGGCCGAAGCAGCCAACGCTAGCGCCCGAACGTTGCTGGTTTATGAAAACCGCGGGACCGGACGATCACGGAATCATGAGCGGCGCCGTACCGAACGAACTGCAGCGCGTCTTCGGCGACGGCGGTGCGCTGGCCGGGAAGCTCGCCGGCTACCGGCCGAGGGCGCAGCAGCTTGCGATGGCCGAGCGCGTCGCCGACGCAATCCGCGACAACGCGGTCCTGGTGTGCGAGGCGGGCACCGGAACCGGGAAGACCTTCGCGTACCTGGCGCCGGCTCTCCTCGCGGGCGGCAAGGTGATCGTCTCCACGGGAACGAAGACCCTGCAGGATCAGCTGTTCCGGCGCGACCTGCCGCTGCTGCGCGACGCGCTCGGCGTGTCGGCGAGCGTCGCGCTGCTCAAGGGACGCGCCAACTACGTGTGCCTCTATCATCTCGAGCACAACCTCGCCGACGGCCGGCTCGCGAGCCGCGACGACGCGTCGGACCTGCAGCGCATCGGCCGCTTCGCGCGCGTCTCCGCGAGCGGCGACCGCGGCGAGCTGGCCGAGGTGCCCGAGGAAGCACCCGCCTGGGCGCTCGCGACGTCGACGCGAGAGAACTGCCTGGGACAGGCATGCCCGCGCCACGCCGACTGCTTCGTCATGACGGCGCGGCGGCGCGCGCTCGCGGCCGACCTGGTCGTCGTGAACCATCATCTGTTCTTCGCCGATGCCGCGCTGAAGGACGACGGCATGGCCGAGCTACTGCCCGCGTGCAATACGGTGATCTTCGACGAAGCGCACCAGCTGCCGGAGACGGCGACGCTGTTCTTCGGCGAGACGGTCTCGAGCGCGCAGCTGCTCGAGCTCGCGCGCGACGCGCGCCGCGAGACGCTCGCCGGCGCTCCCGATGTGCCCGCGCTCGCGGCGCGCATCGCGGCCGTGGAAAAGGCGGCGCGCGATTTGCGGCTGTCGTTGCCCGCCGAGGGCGCTCGCTACGCCGCGCGCGCGCTCGACGGACGCGGCGCGTTCGCAGCGGCGCTCGACGCCGTGCAGGAAGCGCTCACGGCGCTCGGTGCCGGTCTGGACGCGGTGGCCGAGCGCGGCGAAGGCCTCGCGCGCTGCGCCGAGCGCGCCGGCGCGGCGCTCGACCTGCTGCTGCGCTGGCGCGAGGGCGACCGCGAGCGCCTCATCCGGTGGGTCGAGGCCTACGCGCACTCGCTCGCGCTCAACGCGACGCCGCTGTCGGTGGCGCCGCTGTTTCGAAGGCAGCTCGAAGGACGGCCGCGCGCGTGGGTATTCGTCTCCGCGACGCTCGCGGTGGCGGGCGACTTCGGGCTCTACTGCGCCGAGATGGGACTGGAGGACGCGGACACCGCGTGCTGGGACAGCCCGTTCGACTACGCCGGCAACGCGACGCTGTACGTGCCGAAGGGGCTGCCCGACCCGAGCAGCCCCGAGCACACGCGCGCCGTCGTGCAGGCGGCGCTGCCCGTGCTGCGCGCGAGCCGCGGGCGAGCCTTCCTGCTGTTCACCACCTTGCGCGCGATGCGGCTCGCGCACGAGCTGCTTCGCGAAGCGTTCTCGCGCGAAGGGCTCGCGTATCCGCTGCTGCTGCAGGGCGAAGGCTCGCGCAGCGATTTGCTGGAGCGCTTCCGCCGGCTGGGCGACGCTGTGCTGGTCGGCAGCGCGAGCTTCTGGGAAGGCGTCGACGTGCGCGGAGAGGCGCTGTCGCTCGTCGTCATCGACAAGCTGCCGTTCGCGCCGCCCGACGACCCCGTGCTCGCCGCGCGCCTCGCGGCGTTCGAGCGCGAAGGGCGCAGCCCCTTCGTGGAATACCAGCTGCCGCGGGCCGCGATCGCGCTGAAGCAGGGGGCCGGGCGGCTGATCCGCGACGAAGCCGACCGCGGGGTGCTGATGATCTGCGACCCGCGCCTGTTCTCGCGCGCCTACGGCCGCCGGCTGCTCGCCAGCCTGCCGCCGATGCGACCGACGCGCGACGAGGCCGACGCCGTCGCCTTCTTCTCCGGCCCCGCTACCAGACCCTCCACCACGGGCTCGTGACGTCCTCGGAGGCGAAGTAGCGGGTCTTCGGGAAGTTGCGGCGCAGGACGCGCGCGGCGTCGCCGCTCAATTGCTTCATGCCGAGCGCGTCGTACGCCTGCACCATGATAAAGAGCGCCTCCTCGCACGCGGGCGACTCGGGATAGTTCTGCAGGGCGTACTGGGCCCGGTTGATCGCGGCGACCCAGGCGCCGCGCTTCACGTAATAGCGGGCGACGTACACCTCGTGTGACGCGAGCGCGTTCACGAGGTACTTCATTCGCGCGATCGCGTCCGGCGCGTACTTGCTCTCGGGATAGCGCTGCACCAGCTCGCGGAAGGCGTCGAACGCTTCGCGCGGCGCCTTGGGATCGCGCTCGGCGGGATTCTGGTCGGAGATCTTGCCGAGGAAGCCCTGGTCCTCGTTGAAGTAGATCAGGCCTTTCAGGTAATACGCGTAGTCGACGTTGGCGTGGTTGGGATGCAGCTTGATGAAGCGGTCGATGGCGGCCACGCCCGAGGCCTGCTCGCCCTGCTTGTAGTACGCGTACGCGATCTCGAGCTGCGCCTGCTGCGCGTAGCGACCGTACGGATAGCGCGACTCGAGCTTCTCGTAGTACTTGATCGCCTGATCGTAGTTGCTGCTCTCCAGCTCGTCCTTCGCTTCCTTGTACAGGCGGTTCGCGGGCCAGGTGTCGGCCGGATCGACCTTGTCGGGGAACAGCCCGCACCCGCCCAGCGCGAGCGCGAGCGCGAGGACGAAGCAGGCGGCTGCGGCTACACTACGTTTCATGCGTGACGCGAAAATGCGGCGGCAAAAATGAGCGACGAAAATCGGCCGGCCGATTATAGCCCGGGCTCGCCGCGCCGAGTGCCCGAATCGCTCGCGGGACTGCGCCTCGACCAGGCGCTCGCGCGCATGTTCCCCGAGCATTCGCGCAGCCGCCTGCAGCACTGGCTGCGCGAGGGCCACATCCGCCTCGATTCGCGCGCCGCGAAGCCGAAGCAGAAGATCTGGGGCGGCGAGCGGATAGAGATCGCGCCCCAGCCCGGTCCCTCCGAGACCGCGCACCGGCCCGAGCGCATCCCGCTGGACGTCGTGTACGAGGACGACGCGGTGCTCGTGCTGAACAAGCCCGCCGGGCTGGTGATGCACCCGGGCAGCGGCAACTGGAAGGGCACGCTGCTCAACGCGCTCCTCGAGCACGCGCCCGCGACCGCGACCGTGCCGCGCGCGGGGATCGTGCACCGTCTCGACAAGGACACGAGCGGGCTGGTCGTGGTCGCCAAGACACCCGAGGCGCAGACGAGCCTCGTGCGCCAGCTGCAGGCGCGCACCGTGCGCCGCGAGTACCTCGCGCTCGTGCACGGCGCCGTGAAGTCGGACGGCGAGGTCTCGGGCGCGGTCGGGCGCCATCCGCGCGAGCGCACGCGCATGGCGGTCGTGCCCGGCGGCAAGCCGGCGCTCACGCGCTACCGGGTCGCCGCGCGGCTCGAAGGCGCGACGCTCCTGCACTGCAGCCTGGCGACCGGACGCACGCACCAGATCCGCGTGCACATGCAATCGATCGGGCATCCCCTCGTCGGCGATCCCGTGTATCGCGACCGCCGCCCATCGCGCGCCGATGCGCGGCTCGCGGCGTTTCCCAGACAGGCCTTGCACGCGGCGAGGCTCTCGTTCGTGCATCCGGTCTCGGCGAAGGCCGTCGGCTTCGAGGCGCCGATGCCCGAGGACCTGCGCGCCCTGCTGGACGGCCTCGCGTGAGCGCGGCCTTCCATCCCGACTGGATCGTTCCCGACTGGCCCGCGCCGGCCGGCGTGCGCGCGCTCGTCACGACGCGCTCGGGCGGCGTCAGCGCCGGTCCCTACGCGACGCTCAACCTCGGGTCGCGCGTCGGCGACGAGCCTGCGTGCGTGGAGCGCAACCGGGCCGTCCTGCGCGCCTGCCTCCCGTCCGAGCCGCGCTGGATGAAACAGGTGCATGGAACGCGCGTGGCCGGCGCGGACGCGGCCGCGCACGACGTCGAGGCCGACGCCGCGGTGGCGACGCGGGCCGGCGAAGTGTGCGCGGTGCTCGTCGCCGACTGCATGCCGGTGCTGCTTTGCGACGACGCGGCGAGCGTCGTGGCCGTGGCGCACGCCGGATGGCGCGGCCTGAGCGCAGGCGTCGTCGAGGCCGCGGTCGCCGCGATGCGCGTGCCGGCACGCCGCGTGCTCGCATGGCTCGGGCCCGCGATCGGGCCGCGGGCGTACGAGGTCGGCGGCGACGTGCGCGAGGCGTTCGCCGGCGGCGACGCCGGCGCCGCCGACGCTTTCGCGCCGCTCGGCGGCGGCAAGTTCCTGGCCGACCTCGCCGCGCTCGCGCGCCGACGGCTTTCGAGCTGCGGCGTCGGCCGCGTCTACGGCGGCGGCTTCTGCACGGCGAGCGACCCGCGCTTCTTCTCCTTTCGCCGGGACCGGATCACCGGCAGAATGGCGGGCTTGATCTGGATGGAGCGCTGAGCCGCCCATGGGAACCGTCGCGTGGATCTCGGTCGCCAGCTTCGGCGGCGGCGTGCTGAGCTTCGCGCTCGCCTCGGTCATCGCGTTCTCGGCGCGGTCGAGCTGGATCCCGGGACTGATCAGCTTCGC
>Ga0070741_10016786_pt1 | contig 12133 bp, 12 predicted proteins | sample Coa_R1_4_FD_66440 | JGI IMG/M metagenome (GOLD analysis project Ga0070741, IMG submission 66440) | Surface soil microbial communities from Centralia Pennsylvania, which are recovering from an underground coalmine fire - Coalmine... | ecosystem: Environmental > Terrestrial > Soil > Unclassified ...
GACCGCGTCGCTTGGCAGCACCACGGGCGAGCGGGTAGTCTGCTGCGCGAATGGACCTGCGATCGTTCAAGCTGCACCTGGTCGATCGTCACGCGCGGCTGGTGTTCGCCGGCGCGCGCGGCGAGGAGCCGGCCGATCTCGAGGGCGCGGCGTTCGATCGGGTCGCCGAGTCGGCGCGGCCGCTGATCTCCGCCGTCGAGAAACGCGCGGGCGGCGCGGTGCGCGCGCTGTCGGTCGACGCCGCCGCGCGCGTCGTGCGCGTGTCGCTCGAGGGCGGCGGCGCGGCGCGCTTGCAAGGCGCCGACTGGGACGCGCTGGCCGAATGGATCGCGTTCACCGCGCGCGCCGCGTCGGCGGAGGCGCGGCCGCGGCGGCCGGATCGCAGCGGCTCGCCCTCCGCGCCCGAGTTCTGGTCGCGCGCCTACCGCGAGCACTCCGACGGCTGGGAGCTGGCGCGCGCCACGCCGCCGCTCGAGCGCTGGTTCGGCGCGCATTCTCCGTCGGGAAAGCGCGCGCTCGTGGTCGGCTGCGGCCGCGGCCACGAGGCGCGCCTGCTGGCCCGGCTCGGCGCGAGCGTGGTGGCGATCGACTTCGCCGCCGAGGCGATCGACGAGGCGCGCGCGCTCGCGGAGCAGGAGCAAATTCCCGTCGGGCAGACCGCGCCGGGCGCGGTCGATTTCCGCCGCCGCGATCTGTTCGCGCTGGCGTCGGATCCGGAGCGCTTCACGCTGGCCGTCGAGCACTGCTGCTTCTGCGCCATCGATCCCGCGCGCCGCGCCGAGTACGTCGAGGTGATGGCGAGCGTGCTCGAGCCCGGCGGCGAATTGGTCGGCCTGTTCTGGTCGCACGGCCGCCCCGGCGGCCCGCCGTTCTCCGTCGACGAAACCGAATTGCGCGCGCTGTTCGCGCCGCGCTTCGACTGGTCGCACGGCGAGACCCCGCGCGACTCGGTGGCGCTGCGCCTCGGCCAGGAGCGCCTGGTGCGCCTCATCCGCCGCTGATCGCGCGGCGCTTCAGTTGGGGTTGCCGCTCGGCCGCGAGGCGCGCTGCGACGGCGCCGCATTGCGCGCCAGCACCGCGAGCTTGAGCTGCCCGTCGTTCTTGCGGTGGTGGGTGCTCTTGCGGCTCGACTTTCGCGAAGGCCGACTGGTCGGGCTCGCCGGGGGCTCGAGCTCATAGGCGCTGTTTTGCGCGGCGCGCGGCGACTCGTTGTGCGAGCCGTCGCTCGGCGGTTTTGGATGCCGCGCCTGTTTCGGTTTGTGGTGCTTTTCGAGCTGAAGCTGTTCGTTGAATCGTTCTGCTTTGGTTGCCACGAGGCGAGTGTAGTGCCGCGCGACGCGCGTTCAATCGTCGAAGGTCTCGATCTTCGGCTTCTTGGCCGGCGCCTTGTCGTCGTCGAAGTTCTCGATCTTCGGCTTGACCGCCGGCTTCTTTCCCGTCGAGTGGGGGTGCTTGCCGGCGGCGGTCGCGTGCGCGGGCGGCGGCGTCGCCATGTCGGGCGCCGCCTCGAACGGCGGGATCGCCGGGCCCGACCCGTTGGGATCGATCACCGGCGTGTTCGACTGCCCGCTGCGCGCCCAGCGCGTGATCGCCCACGCGCCGCCGAGGAACACCAGCCCGCCGACGCACGCCGCGATCAACGTCTCCCAGCGCCGGCTCGTGCCCGCCGCCGCCTTGCCGGCGATCACCCGCGCGTGCGGCGTGCCCGGGTTGGTCCCGACCGCCACCTTGCTCGAGCCGCCCGACGGATCGCGCGCGCCCGCCGCCTGCCCGTCGGGCACCTCCTCGCGCGCCTCGGGCGGAAACGTGCGCGTCATGAACTCGGCCATGTCGTCGACGCCGAAGCGCGCGCCCTGCAAGTAGCCGTCGAGATCGCGCGCCATCTGTCCGGCGCGCCGGTAGCGCTGCGAGCGATCGCGCTCGAGCGCGCGCAGCGTCACCTCGTCGAGCTCGCGTGGCACGCCGCTCGCGAGCCGCGACGGCGGCGGCACCACCATCGTCTTCACCCGCTGCAGCGTCTCGAAGTCGTTCTCGCCTTTGAACAGCCGCTTGCCGACGAGCATCTCGTACAGCACCACGCCGGTCGCGAACAGATCCGACTCCGGCCCCGGCGAGCCGCCCTCGGTCTGCTCGGGCGACATATAGGCGATCTTGCCCTTGAGCGCGCCGGTGCGCGTCTCCTCGCGCGCCGAGAACATCGCCTTGGCGATGCCGAAGTCGAGCAGCTTCACCTGCCCGTCGTACGTGAGCATGATGTTGTGCGGCGAGACGTCGCGGTGGATGATCGGCTGCGGCGCGCCGTGCTCGTCGGTGTGCTCGTGCGCGCACGCCAGCCCGCGGCAGATCTCGCGCGCGATGTACGCCGCCGCCTCCGGCGGAAACGATCGCCGCTCGCCCGACTTCGCCAGCCAACGGAGCGCGTGCACCAGGTCGAGCCCCTTCACGTACTCCATCGCCATGAAGTACTCGCCGTCCACTTCGCCGAGCTCGTACACCTGCACGATGTTCGGGTGCGTGAGCTGCGCGGCGATCTTCGCCTCGTTGATGAACATCGAGACGAACGACGGATCGTCGTTGTAGGGCCCGAGGATCTTCTTGACGACCACGATGCGCTCGAACCCCGCCGCGCCGGTGGCCACCGCGCGGAACACGTCGGCCATCCCGCCGCGCCCGAGATGGGCCGTGAGCTGGTATTGGCCGAACCGCGTCGGAGTGAAGGCGGGCAGCACCGCGGGAGATTGTATTACGGGGTGACGGTGTTCAGCGTGCGAAACTTGGGCATCGACGGGACGCTGGTGTCGATGTCCCAGATCTCGATCGGCGCCGAGAGCACGTCGCCGGTCGTGGCGTTGAAGTCGATCGGCCCCGAGGTGCCGTCGAGATCGATGGCGCCGTTCGACAAGAGCGCGCTCACGCCCTTGACGTAATCCTCCGGTCCGACGCGCACCGTGTTCGGCTTGGTCGACAGCCGCGCCATCACGCCCGCCAGCGCGTCGCCGGTGAGCGGCACCTGCGTCGGAGTGCCCGCGATCGCGAAAGCCACCGCGTAGAACGCGTCGTAGGTGTTGGCGACGAACGAGGTGGAGGTGGAGCTCTGCCCGAACTTGTCGCGATAGGTGGAGTCGAACGCGTTGAAGGTCGCGCCCGACGGCTCGCCCGGCGCGGTGCCGCGGATGCGCGAGAGCACCTGCACGTTGGGCATCGCGCCGAAGAGATCGAGCCCCTTGGCGCCGTCGGTCATGAGGAACTGCGTCGAGGCCAGCGCGAGCGGCTGGTTGGTCGAGAGCGAGGCCACCAGCGCCGCCGCGTCGGCGTCGGCGATCAGCACCGAGACCGTCGGCTTGTCCATCGCCAGCTTGCCGAGCGGCACCGTGGGATCGACGCCCTCGGGAAACGAGATGGCCGATTTGGGCTGCATGCCCCACGCGGCGATGAACGCCTGGTCGAGCCCGACGCCGTAGACCGAGTCGACGTAGGCGAGGTCGAGCACCGACGGCGGCATGGCGTTCGCCGGCGCGAGCAGCTTGGCCTGCTGCGCGAGCACGATCGCCTGCAGCGTATCGGACGCGGCGGTGCGCCAGAGAAACGGCCGATCGGGCAGATCGGTGATCGCCGGCGAGGTGGCCGACGGCGAGACCACCAGCACGTGCGCCTGCGCCGCCAGCGGCGCGATGGCGACGAGATCGCTCGAGGTGGTCGGCCCGACGATCGCGACGGCGCCGAGCGAGAGCGCGTGATTGAAGGCGCGCACCGAGTGCGTGTCGTCGCCCGCGGTGTCACACATGTACAGCGCGATCGGCCGCTGGTTGAGCTGACTGACCTCTTCGATGGCGAGCCGCGCGGCGTCGGCCATCTCGGTGTCCTTGGCGTCGGCCGCGCCGCTCAGCCGAAACAGCCCGGCGACGATGACCGGCTTCTGCGCCAGCGGCGCGCCGAGCGGCGGCTCGCACAAGCGCTCGTCGGGAAGCCCGTTCACGCAAAAATGATCGCTGGTGCAAAACAGCCCCGCCGGATTGCCGCCGTCGGGCGCGAGCCGCGCGCAGTCCGAGTCGAGGTTGCACTCGTTGAAGTTGAAGCAGCCCGCGAGCGACACGGCCGCGAGCGCCAGTGCCGCTCTCAAAACTTCACCTCGACGCCCAACCCGCCCAATCGCGGCGTAATCGAAGCGCGCCTGGCCGGCAGCGCGCGCGTCCCGCGATAGAGGAAGTAGCCCGCGACGGCGATCGCTGCCGCGCCGACGCCGTAGAGCACGCCCGCGACGATGAGCTGCGTCTGCGCCGAGTCGCGAAACCCGCGCTTGTCGCTCTCGACCAGCGTGCCGTCGAACTGATCGTGCAGCGAGGACGCGTTGACCGTGAGCCCGATGCCCGCCGCGAGCGCGACCACGCCGGTGACGCCGAGCGCGATCCCCACGCCGCGATCCCTTCGCCGCGCCCGATTCGCGCGCTGCCAATTCTCGTCGACGGCGACCGCCGGCGGCGGCGGCGGCTGAACGATCGGCGGCGGCGGGGGAGGCGGCGGCTCCGGTTTCTCGACGACAGATTTCGCCTTCGGCGAAAGCAACTCCTTCAGCGCCGCCACGCGCGCCTCGGCCCGCGCTTTATATTTCGCGTCCGCGTCCTCGGCCGCGAGATAGCGCTGATAGCGGTCGAGCGCCTTCTCGTTATCGCCCTGCTTCTCGTACGCCTTGGCGAGGTTGTAGAGGATGGTCCCGACCGGCTGCGCCTGATAGGCGCGCTCGAGCAGCTCGGCCGCCTTGCCGTAATCGCCGTTGCGATAGGCCGCGGCCGCATCGCTCGCCAGCTTCTCCACCGGCGTCACCTTGCCCGCGATCGCGGACGCGGTGAGCGCCCAGCTCACGACGAGCCCGATGAGCCATCTCGCAGCGTGCATCCCCAACCGTCTCACTCCCCTCGACGAACTATCTAGCGTAGGGCGCACCGCGGATTCGTGTCAATGCGCGCCTCCACCCGACGCTGAGCATCCACGACTCCGCCGGCGCCGTGACCTCGCCCACCGCCCACGACGAATAGGGATCGAGCCCGCGCCGAACCAGCCCGTGCTTCTCCGCATTCGTGCGCACGTAATTGAGCGCATGCGCCACCTGTGTCGGCGTTTTCAAAATGTCCGCGAAATAGCGATCCGCATAGACCGCGCCCTTTCGCCTCATCACGCGATTGAGCGCCTTCGCCATCCGCACGCCGAGCCCTTTCATTCCCCGCGAGAGCGCCGCCGAATCCTCCGCCTCGACGAGGAAATGGATGTGATTGCCCATCACGGAAAAGTGGCAGAGCCGCATTCCGAACTGCGACCTCGCGGCCGCGAACGCGCGCTTGAGCACACGAAAGCAACGCCCGCTGCGCAGGCTATAGACCTCGCCACGCATCCGCACGATCACGTGCAAAGGAAAGCGTTTGACGACCGCAGGACGGCGAAGGTGCGAAACGCCCGCCCCGCGAATTGGATCTTTGGGCTTTCTACCCGCGCCTTTTGCACGCTTTCGCCTGGCCGCAAACCCAAACAAAAGCTGCCTTCCGCGCCATTTCATACTATTTAGCGTACATTCAAAAACTCCAACGTCAAGCAAAATAACCTCAAAAACGCCGGCAAAGCCGCCGCGGCCAGCGGCGGCAGGCACAACCCCCCATCTCGAGTAAGCCCAATCACCAGCCAGACCCCACCGGCGCGGCGACGTTCCTCTCACGCACGCCCACTGTCTGGTGTCGCAAGACCCTCCAACCGTGCACAAACGTCCTTTCACCCCTCACCAGCCAATGATCCCCTCTCTACAGAGCACCACCCCCTCAGTCGCGCGAGCAGCGCGCCACCCACTTCACTGAAGACCTCACTCCCCAATCACCTTCATCACCACCCGCTTCTCCCTCCTCCCATCAAACTCATAATAAAAAACCTGCTGCCACGGCCCCAAATCCAACCTCCCCCCCGTCACCGGCAAAATCACCTGATGCCCGATCAACAAATTCTTCAAATGCGCATCCCCATTCTCCTCCCCCGTCAAATGGTGCCGATATTCCGTCCCCGCCCCCTCCGGCGCCAGCCTTTGCACCCACTCCTCGATGTCCGCGTGCAGCCCGCTCTCGTCGTCATTGACGAGCACGCCGGCGGTGATGTGCATCGCGCTCACGAGCAGCATTCCCTCGCGCACGCCGCTCTCTTTACAGCACGCGGCCGCCTCGTCCGTGATCCGCACCAGCTCGCGTTTCTTCTGCGTACAAAACGTCAGGTACTTCGTATGGCTCTTCATTCGCGCATCCTACCGCTCGCGCCCGATTGACGCGATCGCGCCCGGTGCCGAGTTGACCTCGCCAACCAGCCGGCAACACCGGCCCCGACGAGGAGATCGCCATGCCCATCTTGTTCTCGAAAGTTCGTGTCGTGCCGTCGACCGATTTCGGCAGCGGAGGAATGCCGTTCGAGTGCCACGCGCCGCATCCCGGATTTGCGCTCGTCGGGCTCCAGCTGCGCGTCGGCGACTGGATCGATCAGGTGACGCCGGTGTTCGCCGAGCTCGACGAGGACGGCGGCGTCGGGCCGGAGCTGTTCGGCTCGTCGCACGGCGGATACGGCGGGCACCTGCGGCAGCTGCGCGTGGCGCCGGGCTGCGTGGCGACGGGGCTGCAGACGCGGTCGGGCAGCTTCATCGACGGCGTGCGGCTCTTGCAGGCGCGCTGGGACGGGACGTCGCTCGGCGAGTCGGCGTGGACCGAGTGGGTGACGGGCGCGTCGATCGGCGGCGTCGAGCGGCCGGAGCGGATCGTCGAGCCGTACGGGCGCAGCGTGATCGTCGGCATCGCCGGGCGCGCGATGGGCTACGTCGACAACCTCACCGTCGTGTGCGCCGAGCTGTCACGCATCAGCAGCACGGCGATCACCGCCCAGACCTCGCGCGGACACCGAAGCGCGTCGAGCGCGCACGCAACCGGCTGAGCGCGAGAATACATCTTCAGCCGTATTCACTCGCTCCGCGGTTTTGGATTATTGCTGTCGGCCCTGGGCGCTTTGATCAGCGTGGAGGTTGGCGGATGGAACGGCTGGCAGAGTTGCTGTCGACGCACGCCGAGGAGATCGAAGCCAACTGGCTCCAGGCGCTGCGCCGCTCGAGCTGGGTCCAGGGACAGGGCGACGCGGAGCTGCGGCTCTCGCTCTCGCGGCAGCTGCAGGCGTTCTCCCGCGCGCTCGCCGATCCAACGATCGGCGCGGCGGGCGCGCGGGAGCTGATTCGCGAGCACGCCGACGAGCGGCTCGACCAGGGGCACGCGCCGTGCGACGTGGTGCTGGAGTTTGCGCTGCTCGATCGGTGCGTGCACGAGGTGCTTTCTCAGCTCGAGCCACGCCCCGCGCGGCTCGACCCCGCCGAGGACGCGCGTTTTCAGGCGCTGGTGCGCGAGGCGGTGGACATCGCCATCGCCGGCGCCAGCGAGCACGAGTGCCGCCGCGTGCGCGCCGATCTCGATCAGCTCAAGCGCGAGCGCGCCGTGCGCGAAGGCTTCGTCGACACGCTGGCGCACGATCTGCGCGGGCCGCTCACGGTCGCGGTGGCGGCGGGGCACCTGCTCGAGACGCGCGTGAGCGACGATCACGATCGCCACCTCGCGCACCGCTTGCTCGAGAGCGTGCGGCGCGCCGAGCTGATGTTGCGCGACATGCTCGACGCCAGCCGCGTGCGCGCCGGCCAGGTGCTGCCGCTCTCGCTCGGGCCGTGCGACCTGACCGCGATCGCGCGCGAGGTGGCCGACGAGCTGACGCTGGTGCACGGGCCGCGCTTCTTCGTGAAGCTCGACGGCAACGTGCGCGGCGTCTGGTGCGCGCGCCAACTGCGCCGCGCGCTGTGGAACCTGGGCACCAACGCGGTCAAGCACGGCGCGCCCGACGAGCACGTGATCTTCAGCGTCGAGCTGTCCTCCGACCCGCACGGCGACGGCGCGGGCGCGCGCGTGGCGGTGTACAACCGCGGCCCGGCGATCGCGGCGCGCGAGCTCGAGCGCATCTTCGATCCGTTTCGCCGCGGCGGGCTGGCGGTGCCCGACTCGGGCTGGGGGCTCGGCCTGGTGCTGGTGCGCGCGTGCGCGGAGGCGCACGGCGGATCGATCGAGGTGCGCTCGGATCCCGACGAGGGCACGACCTTCGCGCTGCGCCTGCCGCTCGACTCGCGGGCGTACTACCAGGCGCAGCTCGATCGCGATCAGTCGTGGAGCAGCCCGTGACGGGCGGCGAAGCGCAGTAGATCGACCATCGAGTGCGCGCCCAATTTCTTGAGCACGTGCGCGCGGTGCGTCTCCACCGTCTTGACGCTGATGCAGAGCTGCGCGCCGATGTCGCCGTTCGAGTAGCCGCGCACCAGCAGATCGAAGATCTCGCGCTCGCGCACCGACAGCGCGTCGCACGGCCCGTCGGCGCCGCGGCCGCGCTGCTTGAGCCTGAGGAGCTCCTCGATGGCGCCGCGCTGCAGCCGCGGGCACAGATAGTGATCGCCGTGCCCGACCGCGCGGATGGCGTCGACGATCTCGCGCGGCGTCTGGTGCTTGAGCGCGTAGCCGATGGCGCCGGCGGAGAGCGCCTGCGCCACGAAGTCCTCGCTCGAGTGCTGCGACAGCACCAGGATCTTGCAGCGCGGATCGCGGCGCGTCAGCTCGCGCGTGATCGAGACGCCGTTCACGCCCGGCAGCGTGATGTCGAGCAGCACCACGTCGGGCTTTACGCTCTCGATTACGCGGTACGCCTCGCGCGCGTCGGCGGCTTCGCCGGCGATCTCGAAGCCGGCTTCGTTGGAGAGCAGCACGCGGAGCGCTGCGCGGAACAACAGATGATCGTCGACGAGAACCAGCCTGACGGACATGCCCACCCTACCCCGGTTTTTCCCCCCGAGATGGCGTTTGTATAAACATTCGTTGCTGGATGTAAAGAACGACTTGATTCAAATCAGACGAAATTATTGCGCCGTAATCGGACCGGTTGCGATCGCTTCGAAATCGGAGCCTTTGACCCCACCGAGTTTTCGCAGGTCGTCGTCGTTCCACGCGGCGTTGGGCTCGCCCGAGACGAACCAATCGGAGCCGTTGTCGGCGACGATCAAACCGTACTTCTCGAGCGCCGTCAGGATCACGCGCAACGGCGGTGAATACGGAGAGAGGTCGACCGGAGCGGGCAAGATCCGGCGGCGTGACGCGCGGGCGAAATATATCCTTTCTGCGTACGTGAAACGGTAAAGCGGATTGCGTGATTGATTGCTTGTCGATTGATGACTTCATCGTAACGTACGAGACCGGGAAAAATCGGCAAGCCGGCCACTCGACGTTTTGGATCCGTTATAAAGCTCATATAAAAACCCGTTGTCGTAATCCACGGCGATGACGTGGCGGTCGCCGCCGCTCTCGACCGGCGCGTGGTCACGCCGAGTAAAAACAAAATACGCATGGCTCGATGGTAGCCTGTGCGGATGTTTTCCGCGCGCCTGCCGGCCTCGCTCGCGCCCAACCGCATCGCGGTGGCGCTCGACGCCGCGCGCGCGTCGGGGCGCGAGCTCCTCGATCTCACCGAGTCGAACCCGACGGTGGTGGGGCTCGACTATCCCGCCGACGAGATCGCCGCGGCGCTGGCCGATCCGCGCGCGCTGGTCTACGCGCCGACGCCGCGCGGGCTCGACGACGCGCGCGCGGCGGTGGCCGAGTACTACGCGCGGCACGGGCGCACGGTCGATCCGGCGCACGTGTGGCTCACCGCCTCGACCAGTGAAGCCTATTCGCACCTGTTCAAGCTGCTGTGCAATCCGGGCGAGCGCGTGCTGGTGCCGCGGCCGAGCTACCCGCTGTTCGATCTGCTGGCGCGGCTCGAGTCGGTCGAGCTCGGCCACTACCCGGTGCGCTATCACGGCGGCTGGTTCCTCGACGCGGAGGAGGTGCGCTCCGCGATCGACGCGCGCACGCGGGCGGTGCTGGTGGTCAATCCCAACAACCCGACCGGCTCGTTCTTGAAGCGGCGCGAGGCCGGCGCGCTCGAGCGGCTGTGCGAGGAGCGCGGCCTGGCGCTGATCTGCGACGAGGTGTTCGCCGACTACGGCCGCGTCGACGAGGCGCACGGCGGCGAGCGGGTGACGACGCTGGTCGATCGCACGCGCGCGCTCACGTTCTCGCTGAGCGGGCTGTCGAAGCCGGTCGGGCTGCCGCAGCTCAAGCTCGGCTGGATTCACGTCGCCGGGCCGGCGGCGCTGGTGGCGGAGGCGGAGGCGCGGCTGGAGGTGATCCTCGACAGCTTTCTGTCGGTGGCGGCGCCGGTGCAGCACGCGGCGCGGCGGCTGCTCGCGCTCACCGAAAACATCGGGCGGCAAATTGCCGCACGCGTCCACTCGAACCGCGCGCGCGTGGCGGCGTCGGTGCGCGGCACCGCGCTGCAGCTCCTCGACGCCGAGGGTGGCTGGTACGCGGTCTTGCGCGTGCCGAACACGCGCAGCGAAGAGGAGTGGGTGCTGGCGCTGCTCGACGACGGCGTGATCGTCCAGCCCGGCTTCTTCTTCGACTTCGAGCGCGAGGCCTACTTGATCGTCAGCCTGCTCGTCGCCCCCGAGGTGCTCGACGCCGGCCTGTCGCGAATCCGCAAGCGCGTGGAAGAGGGTTGAAAACGCCAAGACGCCGAGACGCCAACTCGGAAAATCTAATTTTTTGAGATTGGCGTCTTGGCGTCTTGGCGTTTATCTCCTCTGCCGGCTGCGGCGCGCGTGCGTGATAAAGTCGCGCGAATGGTGGGGTTGACGTGCAGCGCGCATCCGCGGATGCCGGCGAACAAGCAGTGCACGCGGTGCCAGCGCGGGTGGTGCGATGCGTGCGTGCGGCGGGTGACGGTCGGCGACCGGACCATCGAGTCGTGCGCGCGCTGCGCGGCCAAGGTGCGCGAGCCGACGCCGGGCGCGGCGGTGCCGGCGGGCGAGCGCTGGGGCGCGACGCTCCTGCGCCCCTTCTCCGTCGAGGCGCTGCTCACCGCGCTGGCGATCGCGGTGCCGGCGTGGCTGTCGTGGATCCCGGGCATCGGCCGCGCGCTGGCGCTGCTCACCTTCGCCGCCACCGTCTCCTACTATTTTCAGATCATCGATCACGTCGGCCGCGGGCGTCCCGGCATGCCCGAGCCGTCGGGCGGCGTGGAGAGCTGGAGCGACGTGGTGTCGCTGACGTGGCGCGGAGTGCTGTGCATCTTCGTCGGCTTCGCGCCGTTTCTCTATTGGTACTGGTTCGACGCGCGGCTCTCGCCGGGAGCGCCCAATCCGCTGACCGGGCTCTCGCTCCTGCTCGCCGGACAGACGTACATGCCGGCGGCGATCCTGTGCGTGGTGCTCACCGACTCCAACGTGGGCGCGGTCTGGCCGCCGGCGTGGATCCAGATCGTCGCGCGCGCGCCGCTCTCGTACCTGGCGCTGGTCGGGCTCTACCTGGCGTCGATCATCGCCGGCTTCTACCTGCGGCTCTTGTTCGTGCTCGGCGGAATGGCGATCCCGGTGGTCGGGTCGCTCCTGGTCGGAGCGGCGGGCAACGTGCTCTTGTTCATGCAGGCGGCGGTGGTCGGCGGATTCTTGCGCCGCAACGCGGAGCATTTCGGCTACGACTGAGCGCGCGCTTCGCTATACTGCGCGCCATGCTCAAACCCGCCGCAGCCGTCCTATTGATGATGTGCGCGCCGCTCGCGCACGCCGACACCACGCTCAAGATCGCCACGCTCGCGCCCGAGGGCTCGTCGTGGATGCGCCTGTTTCACGATTGGGCCAACAAGGTGCAGGAGCGCACCTCGAACCGCGTGCGCGTGAAGTTCTACGCCGGCGGCGTGCAGGGCGACGAGAAGGACGTGCTGCGCAAGATGCGGCTCGGCCAGCTCTCGGGCGCGGCGGTCACCGCCATCGGCCTGGCGTCGATCGATCCGGAAGTGCGCGCGCTCGAGATTGCGCGCACGTACGACGAGCTCGACGGCCTGCGCGCCGCGCTCGGCGAGACGCTGCGCAAGCGCCTCGAGGAGAAGGGCTACATCCTCGGCGGCTGGGGCGACGTCGGGCCGGTGCACCTGTTCTCCAATCGCCCGATCAAGACGATGGAGGACATCCGCGCGTGCAAGCTTTGGATGTGGGCGGAGGATC
>Ga0070741_10016787_pt1 | contig 12132 bp, 11 predicted proteins | sample Coa_R1_4_FD_66440 | JGI IMG/M metagenome (GOLD analysis project Ga0070741, IMG submission 66440) | Surface soil microbial communities from Centralia Pennsylvania, which are recovering from an underground coalmine fire - Coalmine... | ecosystem: Environmental > Terrestrial > Soil > Unclassified ...
GCAGGCGGCCTACGCGAAGCTCGGATCGAGCCTCGGCCGCGTTCCCGGGCGCAGCGAGGTGACGGTCGACTTCGCCGCCGGAGCCGCCGCGCTCCTGCTCATTGCCGGTGTCCTCGGCGCGCTGTGGGCGCCTCGTATCCCCTGAAAGTGCTTCGCACTTTCAGGGGGTTGGAGGGTCCCGCTTCGCGGGAGCGCTCGCGGGCGAAGCCCGCGAGCTCTTACGGGTTGCGGGGCGACGGTTTTGTTCTGCGCGGGCGGTGGCGGGCTTGCGCCCGTCCCCGTCCGCTGGTGCGCCTGCGCGTAAGCCGGCTGCGCCCGGCTTACGCTCCGGCCTTGGTGATTGCTTCGGTTGGGAGGTCTACTGCTGTAAGCGCCCCGACCCAGTCCACCATCCCGGGCCGGAGCGAACGCGAAGCGTTCGAGCCGGCCGCACCAGCGTGTGGGGACGGGCGCAAGCCCGCCACCGCGCGCGCAGAACCGAACCGTCGCTTGCACTCCTAAGAGCTCGGCGGCTTCGCCGCCGAGCGCTCCCGCGAAGCGGGACCCTTCATCGCCTGAAAGTGCGCAGCACTTTCAGGCGGCGTTGAAAGTGCGAAGCACTTTCAGGCGAGCGGAGCTGACGCCGACGGACAGACCGCCCATGAGCACGGCGCCGTCGCCGAGGCTCGAGATCTGCACGCTCGGGGGATACGCAAGCCAGCCGGCCAGCCGCGTGCGCACGGCATCGAGTAACTCGGCGTTCGCACCGATGCCGCCGCCGAGCACCACGAGCCCGACGTCGGTGACGGCGGCGATCGGGACGATGTGCAGCGCGATGCGCCGCGCCTCTTCCGCCACGACCGCGCGTGCGACCGCGTCCCCGTTGCGCGAGGCGGTGAACACCGATCGTGCGTCGTAAGGAGGCAGCAGCGACGTGCGTGCGCCGTCGGCGCGCGCGAACTTGGCGGCGACCTCGGTGAGCGCCGCCGCGCACGGGTCGAGGTCGTCCTCCCGGCCGGCGCGGACGTAGTCGAGCTCGCCGGCAGCACCATTGTGGCCGCGCTGCAGCTCCCCGCGCAGCACGAGGCCGGCGCCGAGGCCCGTCCCGACGGAGAGGAAGACGAAGTCGTCGACACCGTGTGCCACGCCGAGGCTGCGTTCTCCGAGTGCTGCGAGGTTGACGTCGTTCTCCACGGTGACCGAGACGCCGATCCGGTCCTCGATCTCCGCGCCGAACCTGCGGCCGTCCAGGCCGGCGACGTTCAGCGCGAGGCGGATCGAGCCGTCCTCCTTCTCGACGACCCCGGGCACGCCGACGACGATCTCCTCGACGAGATCGACGCTCAGGCCCGCGGCCTCGGCGAGGCCGTTGCGGAGCTGAACGATCGCCTCGAGGGCGCGATCGGCGTCGGCTCCGCCCAGCTCGACGTCCTGCCGGGCGCGAACGCGCCCGGCGAGGTCGCCGAGCACCCCGCGCAGGAAGCGCGCGCCCAGATCGACGGCGAGGACGAGCGCTGCCTCGTCGACCGGCTCGAAGTACACGGCCCCGTAGCTCGGACCGCCGGGGCGGTCCGCCGCCTCCCGCACGAGACCGGCCTCGAGCAGAGCCTGGAGCGCGAGCGACACGGTCGGCTTGGAGATGCCGGCCCGGCGCGAGATCTGTGCCCGGGAGATCGGCGCGCCTGCCCGAATCGTGCGCAGGACTGCCTCTTCGTTGAGCCGTTTGAGCAGCGGCGGGGTCGCCACGAGGCCATTGTCGTGAAGAAGCTTTACCAATGCAAGCCTTGTTGACACGAGCGCGGCAGGCACTTAAGGTCGCCTCGTAAAGGTGTCTAACGAGCACCACTTAGGGAGGAGGAGGTTGCGAATGAAACGCGTGGCCACGGCCGCGACGTTGATCGCGCTCATGCTCGCCGCCGTCGGGACTGCATCCGGCGCTGGAACGCACCGATCCGCCGGGGCGACGAAGCTCACGGTCTGGGTCGGTTGGAGCGCACGCGAGCTCAGCGCGTTCAGGAAGCTGGCGGCCGAGTATCAGAAGGCGAATCCCAGCGTCGCCCTGAACGTCGTGGGGAGCATCAACGACGACAAGATCGTCGCGGCGATCCGGGCAGGCACCGCGCCCGACGTCGTCAGCTCGTTCAACTCCTACGACGTCGGCGTGTATTGCGGAACTGGAGGCTGGATCGACCTCTCGTCCCTGATGAAGGGATCGGGCATCACCACGTCGATGTTCCCGGCGACGACGAACTACTACACGCAGTACGGCGGCAAGAAGTGCGCGCTGCCGCTGCTGGCCGACGCGTACGGCCTCTACTACAACAAGACGCTGTTCAAGAAGGCCGGCATCGCCGGTCCGCCGAAGACGATCGCGGAGCTGACAGCGGATGCGAAGAAGCTCACCGTCCGCAACTCTGACGGCTCGCTCAAGCAGGTGGGGATCGATCCGTTCATCGGCTTCTACGAGAACGTTCCCGAGCGGTGGATCCTCCCGTGGGGCGGCACATACACCGACTCCAAGAATCAGGCGCACCTCGCCACGGATCCCGCGTGGTCGAAGTGGCTCACCTGGCAGAAGCAGATGATCGACTGGTACGGGTACAAGAACCTCGTCAAGTTCCAGGCCGGGCTCGGTGACGAGTTCTCCGCCTCGAACGCGTTCGAGGTCGGCAAGGTTGCGATGAACCTCGACGGCGAATGGCGCGTCGCGTTCATCAAGGCCGAGCACCCGACGCTCGACTACGGAACGGCGCCGATGCCTGCCGCGAATCCGAGCCTGTACGGCTCCGGATACATCAACGGCACGATCATCGGCATCCCGAAGAACGGCAAGCACACGCAGCAGGCATGGGACTTCGTCAAATGGGTGACGACGAACACGCATGCGCTCGCCGAGTTCTCCAACGCGATCAAGAACGTGCCGTCGACCGTGGCGTCGACGCACTCGAAGGAGATCGTGCCCGACGCGCACTTCGCGACGTTCCTCAAGATCTTCGCGAACCCGAAGTCGGGAACGTCGCCGATCGAGGCGTCCGGCGTGTCGTACACGAACGCGGTGCAGAACTTCGCCACGAAGTGGCAGGCGGGATCGATCAAGAACCTCGCGAGCGGGCTCTCATCGCTCGACAAGCAACTCGACGCGCAGGTGAAGCAGGCCAAGGGCGGAGGCGTGCCGTAGAGGCCGTCGCCGTACCGATGGAGCGCCGGCGGGCCAGGAGGCGAGCGGCGTGGCGACGCCGCCGCCTCGTGCTCCTGCTCATGAGCCCCTGGCTCGTCGGCTTCTCCGTCTTCTTCGGGTACCCGCTCGTGATGAGCGCGTATCTGTCGCTCAACCACTACGACCTGCTCTCGTCTCCGCGCTGGGTCGGGCTCGCGAACTACCGCTACCTGTTCACGGTCGACCCGCAGACGTGGACGGCGGTGAAGAACACGCTCTGGCTGATCGGCGTGCTCGTGCCGCTGCAGGTGCTTTCCGCGTTCGGGCTCGCGCTCATGCTTGCGCGGGCGCGGACCGGCGTGGGGATCTTCCGCACGATCTTCTACCTGCCGGCGCTCGCTCCACCGGTGGCCGCGACGCTCGGTTTCGTCTTCATTCTCAACCCCGCGACCGGACCGGTGAACACGATCCTGTCGCACCTCGGCATCAACGGGCCGCTGTGGTTCCAAGACCCGAGCTGGGCGAAGCCGTCGCTCGTCATGCTCGGCATCTGGGGCGTCGGCAACACGATGATCATCTTCCTCGCTGCCGTCCTCGACGTTCCGCGGACGCTGTACGAATCGGCGCAGCTCGACGGCGCCGGGCCACTCCAGCGACTGCGCTACGTCACCATCCCGTCGATCAGCCCCGTCCTGCTGTTCGCGGCCGTCCTCGGCGTCATACAGGGGCTGCAGTACTTCACACAGGCGTACGTCGCCGCCGGCGTCGCCTCCGGCCAGGCGTCGCAAGCGGCGGACGTCACATCCGTGAGCCTGGGCTACCCGGTCGACTCGACGCTCTTCTATCCCGTGCTGCTGTACCAGCACGGGTTCGTCGACTTCCAGATGGGCTACGCGTCGGCCATGGCGATGTTCCTCTTCGCCGTCTCGTTCGTCGTCACGCTGGCGATCGTCATCAACTCGCGGCGCTGGGTGCACTCGGGCGCGCGATGAGCACCGCCGACGTCGCCGTTCCGTTCGTCCGCCGCAGGCCCCCCGCGCGGGTCCGCCGAAAGCGCCTGCTCGTCTCGGTCGCGAACCACAGCATGCTGATCGCAGCGTCGATCGCGTTCCTCGCGCCCTTTGCCTTCATCGCGGTCACCGCGTTGATGACGAACGACCAGGCGCTGTCGGCGAACCTGTGGCCGCATCCCTTTGCCTGGCACAACTTCGTCGACGTCTTCACGAAGGCGCCGCTGTGGCGCTGGACGTTCAACACGTTCGAGTACGCGTCCCTCGCGACCCTCGGCGTCGTCGTCTCGAGCGTCCCCGTCGCCTACGCGCTCGCGCGCCTCCGCTGGCGCGGCCGCAACCTCGCGTTCATCGTCGTGCTGATCGCGCTCATGCTGCCGCCGCAGGTGACGGTTGTCCCGCTGTACGTCGCGTGGGCGAAGTTCCATCCGTTCGGCTTCAACTTCATCGGGACGCTCTGGCCGGTGATCATCCCGAACTGGTTCGGCGACGCATTCTCGATCTTCCTCCTGCGCCAGTTCTTCCTCACCATTCCCGAGGAGTACATGGACGCCGCCCGCGTCGACGGCTGCGGCGAGGTCCGGATCCTCCTCACGGTCGTCTCGCGCCTTGCGAAGCCCGCGATCGCCGCCGTGGCGCTCTTCTCGTTCCTGTACACCTTCAACGACTTCTTCCTGCCGCTCCTGTACTCGGGCGAGTCGCCCCATCACTGGGTGCTGTCGATCGGGCTTTCCGAGTTCCGCTCGCTCCACCAGGTGCAGTGGAATCTGACGATGGCCGCGACGCTGCTCGTCATGGCGCCGGTCATCGTTCTCTTCTTCCTCGCGCAGCGCGCGTTCGTCGAGGGCGTCACGCTCACGGGGGTCAAAGGATGAAGCTCGCCGTCATCGGGGCGGGCTCGACGTACACGCCCGAGCTCGTGTCGCATCTCTCGCAGCTCCCGGTGGACGAGGTGGCGCTGCACGACATCGACGTCGACCGGCTCGACGTCGTCGGTGGGCTCGCGGAGCGGATGCTCGCGAAGCAGGAGTATGACGGCGCACTCGTGCGGACGGGCGATCTCGACCGCGCGCTCGACGGGGCCGCGTTCGCGCTCTTCCAGATCCGCGTCGGCGGCCAGCAGGCTCGGCTGCGCGACGAGACCGTGCCGCTCCGGTGCAGTTGCATCGGCCAGGAGACGACCGGGGCGGGCGGCTTCGCGAAGGCGATGCGCACGGTGCCTGTCGTGCTCGAGCTCGCCGAGCGCGTCGCCGAGCGCGCGGCGCCGGGAGCCTGGATCGTCGACTTCACGAATCCAGTCGGCATCGTCACGCGCGCGCTGCTCGACGCGGGGCACCGTGCGGTAGGCCTCTGCAACGTCGCCATCGGCTTCCAGCGGTCGATCGCGGGCATGCTCGGCGTGCAGGCCGAGCGGATCGAGGTCGACCAGGTCGGGCTCAACCACCTGACGTGGATCCGGGCGGTGCGGCTCGACGACCGCGACGTTCTCCCCGATCTTCTAGCCGACCACGGCGACCGGCTCGCCGAGGAGGTCGGCGTCCCGCGGCGCGTGCTCGAGGACCTGGGCGCGATTCCCTCGTACTACCTGCACTACTTCTACGCGCACGACCGCGTCCTCGCCGAGCAACGTGACGGCGTCCCGCGTGCCCAGGCCGTGGCCGAGATCGAGCACGAGCTGCTCGAGATGTACAAGGACCCGAACCTGGCCGAGAAGCCGGCGCTCCTCGACCAGCGCGGCGGCGCGCATTACAGCGAGGCTGCCGTCGGACTTGTCGGCTCACTCCACCGCGGAGACGAGGCCGTCCACGTGGTCGACGTGCGCAACGACGGCACGCTCGCCGGTCTTGCGGCCGACGATGTCGTCGAGGTGCCGGCACGCGTCGGCAAGGCGGGCCCGGTGCCGCTGCCGCAGGCGCCGCTCGCGCCCGAGTTGCTCGGTCTCGTGCAGCACGTGACGGCGTACGAGCGCCTCGCCGTCGAGGCGGCGATCACGCGCGATCCTGCGACCGCGCGCAAGGCGTTGCTCTCGCATCCGCTCATCGGCCAGGTGGACAAGGTCGACGCGCTCGTTGATGCGCTCCTGCTGGAGACGATCTCCCGATGAGGCACGCGATCGCGGTCGACGGCGGCAACTCGAAGACGGACGTCGCGCTCGTCCGCGAGGACGGCGAAGTCGTTGCCATCGCGCGCGGCCCGGGAAGCTCGCCGTATCACCTCGGCGTGGATGGCGCTCTCGACGTCATCGGCGGGCTCGTCGACCGCGTCCACGACGCCATGCCGGTCGAGGCGGCGGAGCTCCTACTCGCGGGAGTCGACTTTCCCGCCGAGCAAGAGGCTGTTCGCGCCGGCCTCGAGCGGCGCGGTTGGGCGCAACGGGTGTCCGTCGACAACGACACGTTCGCCGTCCTTCGTGCCGGCACCGACGCTCGCTGGGGTGTTGCGGTCGTGTGCGGCGCAGGCATCAATTGTGTCGGTGTCGCCCCCGACGGCCGCCAGGCGCGCTTCCGCGCGCTCGGCTGGACGACCGGTGACTGGGGAGGCGGCCCCGACGTCGGCAGAGACGCCGTGTTCGCGGCGGCGCGGAGCGAGGACGGCCGCGGCCCGAAGACCGTGCTGGAGACGGCGGTGCCGGCGCACTTCGGCCTATCGGCGCCGAGCGAGCTCGCAGAGGCGGTCCACTTCGGGCGCATCGACGGCGCGCGCGCGATGGAGCTCGCCCCCGTGGTGTTCGCCGCCGCTGCCGACGACGCGGTGGCCGCGGGGATCGTCGACCATCTCGCGTCCGAGGTGGTCGCGCTCGCGCGGGTCGCCATCACGCGCCTCGGACTCGACCGCGAGCCCGTCCAAGTCGTGCTCGGCGGCGGCCTGCTGCGGCATCCGACGCCAGGCCTGCTCGCGGCCATCACGCGCGGCCTCGCGGAGGTCGGCCCGGAGATCGACGTGCACGCGACCTCCGCGCCACCGATCCTCGGTGCGACATTCCTCGCCCTCGACGCGCTTGCGGCGGAGCCCTCTGCGTACGAGCGCGCACGTTCCACGATGGAGGTGGTTCCGGTTGGCTGAGGTTCGCTTCGACCGCGCGACGTGCATCTACGACGGAACCGACAAGCCCGCCGTCGATTCCCTCGACCTCCACGTCGAGGACGGCGAGTTCGTCGTGCTCGTCGGGCCGTCGGGCTCCGGCAAGACGACTGCACTCCGGATGCTCGCAGGCCTCGAGGAGGTGACCGCCGGCGCAGTCATGATCGGCGGCCGCGATGTCACCGACGACGCTCCCAAGGAACGGGACATCGCCATGGTCTTTCAGAACTACGCGCTCTATCCGTACCTCAGCGTCGCGGCGAACATCGGCTTCCCGCTCAAGATCGCACGTGTGAAGAAAGACGAGCGCGAGCGGCGCGTGAACGAGGCCGCGGCGATGCTCGGGCTGACCGAGTATCTGCACCGCAAGCCCGGCCAGCTCTCGGGCGGCCAGCGGCAGCGCGTCGCGATGGGCCGCGCGATCGTCCGCGCGGCGAGCGTCTTCCTGATGGACGAGCCGCTCTCCAACCTCGATGCGAAGCTGCGCGTCCAGATGCGGGCCGACATCGCGGCGCTGCAGTCGCGCCTCGGAGTGACGACGGTATACGTGACGCACGACCAGTCCGAGGCGATGACGCTCGGGAATCGCGTCGCCGTCATGCACGACGCGAAGCTGCAGCAGTTCGATGCGCCGCGCGTGCTGTACGAACGGCCGGTGAACACGTTCGTCGCGGGCTTCATCGGCTCGCCGGCGATGAACCTCGTGACCGTCCCGGTGTCGAACGGCTCCGTCTCGCTCGGCGGCGTGGCCATCCCGGTGCCGAACGGCTCGCGCGCGAGCGTCGTCGTCGGCGTGCGACCGGAGTCGCTCGAGCTCGCCCCCGACGGCATTCCGGCCCAGGTGCAGGTGGTCGAGGAGATCGGCGCCGACTCATTCGTCTTCTGCACCGCGGAGGTGGCCGGCGAGGAGACGAAGCTCGTCGCGCGAGCCGCCACGAAGCACGCGCCTGAACGCGGAGCGCACGTGTCTCTGCGCCCGGCGGCCGAGGACGCGCATCTGTTCGACCCGGTCGACGGCACGCGCCTCGGCTAGGCGGCTCATCCTTTCGGAGGAGGACAGGTTCGTCCTCCTGCCGGAGGCGGTCGTGTGGCGGCGCCACTACGGTGGGCTGCAGTGATCGAGGCAACGGCACTCGTGAAGGACTACGGCGAGAAGCGGGCCGTGGACGGCCTGACCTTCAGCGTCCAGCCCGGCGTCGTCACCGGCTTCCTCGGGCCGAATGGCTCGGGCAAGTCGACGACGATGCGGCTCATCCTCGGGCTCGACGCGGCGACAAGCGGCGACGTGACCGTGAACGGGAAGCACTATCGCGACCACCGCGCGCCGCTCCACGAGGTCGGCGCGCTGCTCGAGGCCCGCTCCGTGCACACCGGACGGTCGGCCTACTACCACCTGCTCTCTCTCGCGCAGACGCACGGCATCGGCCGCAAGCGCGTCGAGGAGCTGATCGACCTCGTCGGGCTGCACGACGTCGCGCGCAAGCGCGCGGGCAAGTTCTCCCTCGGCATGGGCCAGCGGCTCGGAATCGCCACGGCGCTCCTCGGCGACCCGCACACGCTGCTGCTCGACGAGCCGGTGAACGGGCTCGATCCCGAGGGCATCCACTGGATCCGCAACCTCCTGAAGGCTCTTGCAGCCGAGGGTCGCGCCGTGTTCGTCTCCTCGCACCTGATGAGCGAGATGGCGGTCACCGCCGACCATCTGATCGTCATCGGACGCGGAAAGCTGATCGCCGACACGAGCGTGGACGAGTTCGTCCGCCGCGCCTCCGGCGCCGTCGTGCGCGTGCGCTCGCCGCAGGCGGCGAAGCTGCGCGACTTAGTGCTCGGGCCGAACGTCACGGTGACGAGCGAGGAGCCGACGGTGCTCGAGATCAGCGGTACGACAACGGAGCAGGTGGGCGAGATCGCCTCGGCGAACGGCATCGTCCTGCACGAGCTCATGCTCGAGCAGGCGTCGCTCGAGGAGGCGTTCATGGAGCTGACCCGCGACGACGTCGAGTTCAAGGCCGAGGTCGCGGCGTGAGCGCCGTCGCAGAGCCGGCCGTCCCGCGCCTCGAGTCGACGGGCCGCGTTACGCAGGCTCGCGTGATCGTCTCCGAGTGGACGAAGCTCCACTCGCTGCGCTCGACGCGCTGGTCGCTGCTCGTCGCCGTCGTCCTGACGATCGGCCTGCCGGCCATCTTCGCGGCCGTCACGTCGTCGCACTGGGCGCACATGGGCCCGCAGGAGCGCGCCGACCGGCACCCGCTCGACATCGCGCTGGGCGGCGTGAACCTGTCGCAGCTCGCAATCGGTGTGCTCGGGGTCCTCGTCATCACCGGCGAGTACGCGACCGGGATGATCCGCGCGAGCCTCACTGCGGTGCCGAAGCGGCTTCCGGTCCTGTGGGCGAAGATCGTCGTCTTCGCGGTCGTGTCGTTCGCGCTCATGCTGCCCTCCGTGCTCGTCTCGTTCTGGGTCAGCCAGTCCCTCCTGTCGAACGTCCAGCCGCTCCAGACCTCTCTGTCCGCGCACGGCGTCCTGCGCTCCGTCGTCGGCGGCGCCGTCTACCTCACGCTCTTCGGTGTCTTCTGCCTCGCGCTCGGCGCGATCGTGCGCAACACCGCCGGCGGCATCGCGTCGTTCGTCGCGCTCTTCTTCGTCATCCCGCCGCTCCTCAACGTGTTTCCGACCAGCTGGCAGAACGCGATCAACCCGTGGATCCCGAACAGCGCGTTCCGCTCGATCTTCCAACTGACGCACGGAACGCACAGCCTCTCGCCGGCCGGCGGCCTCGCGGTCTCGCTCGGCTACGTCGCGTTCGCGGTCGGCGTCGCGGCAGTGCTCTTGGCCCGACGCGACACTTAGATATCTTCCGGGGCATGACAACCCTGGAGAATCGGCCCAACACTGCGCTCCTCGTGATCGACGTCCAGAACGGCGTCGTCACGGGGAATCACGAGCGCGACGCCGTCGTCGCGAACGTCGGCAGCCTCGTGGAGAAGGCGCGCGAGACGCAGGTCCCGGTCGTGTGGGTGCAGCACAACGACGAGGGCAATCTCGTCGAAGGGAACGAGGCCTGGAAGATCGTTCCCGAGCTGGCGCCGGACGACTCGGAGCCGGTCGTGCAGAAGCGGTACGGCGACTCCTTCGAGGACACGAGCCTCGAATCGATCCTGTCCGATCTCGGCGTCGGACGGCTCGTCGTCGCCGGTGCGCAGACCGACATGTGCATCCGCTCCACGCTGCACGGCGCGCTCGCGCGCGGGTACGACGCGATCCTCGTCAAGGATGCGCACACGACGGAGGACCTGACGGCGTGGGGTGCCCCGCCGCCCGCCCAGGTGATCGCGCACACGAACATGTACTGGTCTGAACAGGCGGCTCCGGGCCGGACTGCCGGGACGGTCGAGACGAAGGACGTCGACTTCAGCTGAGGTAGGCGTCGACGGCGCCCGCGCAGCGGCGGCCCTCGTCGATCGCCCACACGATCAGCGACTGGCCGCGGCGCGCGTCACCGGCGGCGAACACCCCCGGCACCGACGTCGCGAACTCGGCGGCGTCGACATTGCCGCGCGCATCGCGGTCGACGCCGAGCGCGTCCAGCAGTGCGGTCTCGGGACCGACGAAGCCCATTGCGAGCAGCACGAGCTGCGCGGGATGCGACTCGTCCGTCTCCGGCACCGCCTCGAACGGCGGCGCGCCGGTGTTCTGCATCCAGTGGATCTGCTGCACGCTCCCGTTCCCTGTCAGTCCGGTGGTGGAGATCGCGAAGCTGCGCTCGCCGCCCTCCTTGAGGGCGTACGAGGAGCGGAGCTTCATCGGCCACAGCGGCCAGGGCGTGACGTCGTCCGGTCGCCGCTCCGGAGGCTCGCCGAGCAATTCGATCTGCGTCACCGAGGCCGCGCCTTCGCGGTGCGCGCTCGCGACACAGTCCGCGCCGGTGTCGCCGCCGCCGATGACGATCACGTGCCGGCTCGTCGCGCTGATCGCGGGCTCCGCCGTGCCTGCGACCGCGCGGTTGCGCCCGTACAGGTACTCCATCGCGAAGTGCACGCCGCCGAGCTCGCGGCCGGGCACGGGGAGATCGCGGGGGATGCGCGAGCCGGTGGCGAGGACGGTTGCGTCGAAGCCCGCGAGCGGCCCCGTCACCTCGGTCCCGAGCTCGAAGATCACGCCCTCGTCGCGCATCTGCTGCAGCCGCCGCTCGACGACGGTCTTCTCGATCTTGAAGTCGGGCACGCCGAAGCGGAGGAGACCGCCGGCGGCCTCGTCGCGCTCGAACACCGTGACGGCATGGCCCGCGCGCGCGAGCTGCTGTGCCGCGGCGAGCCCCGCAGGCCCGGAGCCGACGACGGCCACGCTCTTGCCCGTGCGCTGCGCGGGGGGCCGCGGGACGATCCAGCCCTCGTCCCAGCCGCGGTCGACGATCGCCCGCTCGATTTGCTTGATCGTCACCGCGTTGCCCTCGTCGATCTCGAGGACGCACGCCGCCTCGCACGGCGCGGGGCAGAGGCGGCCCGTGAACTCGGGGAAGTTGTTCGTGCGGTGCAGTTGCTCGAGCGCCTCGCGGAAGCGGTCGCGATACACGAGGTCGTTCCAGTCGGGGATGAGGTTCCCGAGCGGGCAGCCGCTGTGGCAGAAGGGCACGCCGCACTCCATGCAGCGCGCGCCCTGCTCGCGCAGCTCGACGAGCGGGAGCGTCTTGACGAATTCGCGGTGGTCGCCGACGCGCTCGCCCGGCGCGCGCTCCGGCGTCTCGGCGCGGGCGATCTTCAGGAAGGCGCCGAGCTCGCCCATTACGCCGCCGCTTCCTCGGTCTCGCGCGTGAAGAAGCCGTCGCCGCCCGTCGAGATCGCTCCGTCCTCGAGTGCGCGCCGGAACTCGTGCGGCATCACTTTCACGAATGCGTCGAAATCGACG
>Ga0070741_10016788_pt1 | contig 12131 bp, 13 predicted proteins | sample Coa_R1_4_FD_66440 | JGI IMG/M metagenome (GOLD analysis project Ga0070741, IMG submission 66440) | Surface soil microbial communities from Centralia Pennsylvania, which are recovering from an underground coalmine fire - Coalmine... | ecosystem: Environmental > Terrestrial > Soil > Unclassified ...
GAGCCGGGTATCCCGGCTCGCAGGGAGCGGAGCAATAGAGGTGGAGCGAGCGTGAGCGAGCGGAACACGCGAAGCGAACGGCCGCGAGCCGGGTATCCCGGCTCGCAGGGAGCGGAGCCATAGAGGGAGGCGGCATGGCGGTCGTCGACGTCGACACGCACTGGGAGTCGATCGACTTCGGGCCCGGAGAGCATCCGCTCGAACCGTGGCGCGACCGCTTCCCGGACGGCGTCGAACGGCTCGCGTTCGGGATCGCGGGCGACCTGCTCCGCGCGTTGCCGCCCGAGCGCCGGCCCGACGGCCGCACCCTGCTGCCCACGCTCGTGCGCATGGCCGAGGAGCGCGGCGGGCCGATCATCCTGCACCCGCAACACGACTCGACCGCGGCCGAGCGTGTCGCCTGGATGGACCGGGTCGGGATCGACCACTGTCTCGTGAACCCGGGCGGCTACTGGCAGATGCTCGAGTTCATCCCGGACGCGCGCGCCGAAGGCGTGCGTCGCTGCAACGACTACCTCGGCGAGCGCCTCTCGGACGCCGCCGACCGGCTGCACGGTGTCGCGGTGGTCGACCTGTCCGATCTGGGCGGCGCGGCAGCCGAGATCGCACGCGCTCGCGCTCGCGGCCACCGCGCGTTCTTCCTCTACACCGTGAACGGCAGGCCGCCCGGCTCGGTCCCGCCCGGTCACCCCGACTGGGACGTGGTGTGGCGCGCCGCCGTCGACCACGGGATGGTGGCGGTCATCCACGTCGGCAACACCGCGGCCGACTTCGGCGGCTGGGCCGACATCGGCTGGGACCTCCCCGGCGGCGGAGGCGTCACCGCGCTCACCCGCCTGGCGAACACCCAGCGCATCCACGTCGCCCAGAACCTGCTCGTGTCGCTCCTCTACGGCGGGGTCTTCGAGCGCCACCCCGACCTCACGGTGCTGCTCGAGGAGATGAAGGTGGGTTGGCTGCCGGCCTTCGTCGACGGCTGCGCCCGGCAGTCGCTCCCGTCGCCGGGGCTGGGCGACTGGCCCTATTCGACGGGCGGCGGCGACATGTTGCGGCGCAACGTCAAGATCACACCGCTTCCCGGGTTCGGCGACGTGGAGGCCCTCGACGTGCTCGAGCGGTTGCCCGAGATGGTGCTGTTCTCGTCCGACTACCCGCACCAGGAGGGCAACGCCGACCCGATCGTGCTCTACGGCAACCGCCTGCACGACCTCGACGCCGACCTGCGCGAGGGGTTCATGGGCGGGACGATCGAAGCATGCTTCGCCCGGACCGGCCATCCGTTGCCGTCACCTCAGGCGCTGCCGCCGGCGGCGACGCGCTCGACGTAGGGGACGAGCACCGCCATCATCCGGAACGTCGGGTCGAGCTGTACCGCGACGCCCTCGCACATCGCCATGGTCTTCGCGAGGAGGGCGAGCCGGTGCGGGAACCGCAGCCGGTGGCGCCGGAACACGCCGAACACGTCGTTCAGCAACGGGCCGACCGCGAGCTCGCCGATCGGCCGGTCGAGGTGGGTGGCCAGGAGCGCGCCGAGATCGCGGAGGAGCCCGTCGCGATCGATCCCGGGGCCACCGATGCCGAGGGCCGACACCGCCTCGCCCAGCGCGTCGGGGTCGCGGCCGAGCAGGGCGGCGAGGAGGGCGAGCAGCCCGGCGCTCGTCGACGCGTCGACCGTCCCCACCATGCCGAAGTCGATGATGCCGAGACGGCCGTCGGCCTCGACGAAGAAGTTGCCCGGGTGGGGATCGGCGTGGAAGAAGTTGTGCTCGAAGACCATCGTGAGCACGACGTCCGCCGCCGTCGCCGCCAGCGCGCCGCGGTCGATCCCGGCGGCGTCGAGCGCCTCGACGTCGTCGAGCTTGATCCCGCGGATCCGCTCGATCGTGATGACGCGTGTGGTGGTCTCGGCGCGGTGCACGGCGGGGATGTGCACCTCCGGGCGCCCCGCGAACTCGGTCGCGAACCGCTCGGCGTTCGCCGCCTCCAGCTCGTAGTCGAGCTCGGCGCGCAGCGTCTCGGCGAAGTCGGCGACGAGGTCCTCCAGGTGGATGCGGCGAGCCCGGCGCGACCACCGGGTGAGGACGGCGACCGACCGCTCCAGGATGCCGAGATCGTCGGCGACCTGCTCGAGTGCGCCGGGGCGCCGCACCTTCACGACGACCTCGCGCCCGTCGGGCAGCGTCGCGGCGTGCGCCTGGCCGATCGACGCCGCGGCCAGCGGTACCGGGTCGAACGCGGCGAAGAGCTCGGTCGACGGCCGGCCCAGCTCCGACTCGATCACCCCCTCGACCACGTCCGCCGGTTCGGGTGCCGCCGCGTCCTGGAGCCGGCCGAGCTCCTCGACGAAGTCGGGAGCGAGCACGTCGGGACGCGTCGAGAGGATCTGCCCGACCTTGGTCGCGGCCACGCCGAGTTGCTCGAGCGTGAGCCGGAGCTCGACGGCGGCCACACGCCGGGCGGCGGCGCGCGCCGAAGCATCCGGCCGGCCGGCGACGAGGAGCCGCGACCACGAGCGCGCGAGCGCGAGCCCGCGCACCCCGAGCACCCGTGCGACCGCCAGCACCCGCTGCCGGCGACGCGAGACCATCGACGCCGGCGGGTTCAGAACGCGCGGGTGACGGCGCGGGTGGGGCCGAAGCTGTGCAGCGCGAGCGCGTGGAGGTTGCCGAGCCCACCGTTCACGAGCACCAGCAGGTGGTCGGGATCCTCGACGAGGTGGACCATCCCCCGGTCGTCGACGCGGCCGTTCTCCTCGGCGGCCCGCCGGTGGATCGCGGGCCAGCGGTCGACCGGCAGCGACGCGTACTCGTGGAGCAGCCGCTGGACCGTCTCGACCTCCGGGTACTCGCGGGCGATCCGGTCGGCCCAGGGCGGGGCGATGCAGACCATGATCTCGGCGCCGTGGTGCGCGCCGATGAACGCGTTCGTGCCCGCGAAGGCGAGCGACTTCCCGATCACCTCGAGGAGGTCGGCACCGTTCTGAGCGACGATGTCGGCGACGTCGATCGTGCCCGTGCAGCCGTGCACCGTGACCGCGTCGCCGGCGACGCCGCGGCGTTCGGCGAACGGCGCCCACGGCGAGCGCTCCTCCCACTCCCCCACGACGATGCCGACGACGCGGCCGGGCTGGCCGAAGACGCTCTTCGAGCTGACGCCGACCACCTGACCACCGACGTTGCGCATGATCAGGCGCGTGGCCCGCCCGATCGCGGGTCCGGGCCCGGCGGCGCCGCCGAAGCACCCCGCCTCGTAGGGGATCCCGAGCCGGTCACGCGACGGGCCGTTCACGAAGATGCCCGGCACCACGCACGACGTCGTCGTGTTGAGCGCGAACAGGTTGAACTCCGGGTCGGCCATCGCCTCGATCGCCGCGCACAGGAGCGGCATCGACTCGGGCGGCGCGCCCGCCATGACCGCGTTGACCGCGACCTTCTCGACCGTCGCCCGGCCGTTGCGGGGCGGGAGCTCGGCCAGGCACTCGTCGGGGAACCGCCCGGACGCGACGAGGTGGGCGCGGACCCGCTCCTCGGTCGGCGGGATCAGCGGCAGCCCGTCGCCCCAACCCGCGTCGGTCGCCAGCTTCGTGAACGCGACGGGGTCGTCGTCGGTCTCGATCCGGTCGCTCGTGAGCCAGTCGACAGTGCACCCGTCGGGCCCACAACCGGATGCCTCGCCGATCGGCGAGGTGCTCGCCCGCTGCTGCGCGGGAGACGCGCTCCGCGACGCTCGCTCGAGGTCAGTCATCTGCTTCCTCTGTCTTCGCACCGATCGTGCGCAGCAGCTTGGGCCAGTGGTCACGCGCGATGGCGCGCACCTCGTCCTCGGGCCGCGCCTCGAGCGGGTACGGCAGCACGTGGACGCGCAGGCCGGCCCGCCCCGCGTTGGCGGCCATGGTGTGGGCCAGGTGCTCGAACTCCGCAGTCACGACGACGACCGCCGTCTTGTCCCGGTTGGCGACCGCGACCGTGTCGTGGACGCTCCAGGACGTGCAGGAGCCTCAGTTGCCCAGGCCGACGATCGCGATGTCGACGTCCGTCGCGAACGAGTCGAGCTCGGCGACGGTCCGTTCCCCCTCGTCGCCGATGCGGTTCCCGGCGCACCACGGACGCAGGTCGGCCCCGGCGGCACGGAGCTCACGCTGCCACTCGTCGATGACCCACTCGAACGAGCGCCACGCGTGGTCGAACCGGATGCCGACGAGGCGACCGGCGAGCACGCCGGCGTCGGGCCCCGGGTCGGCGTCGACGTCGGGTGGTGCCGCCGTCGGATCGAGCACCCTGATGCGAGCCATCGCGCTCCCCCTCTCTCTTGCCCTCTCGGGCCCGAGCGTAGGGCGCGTGAGCCGTCGCTACCCGCCCTCGACGTCCCAGCGGGGCGTGTCGCGCACGAGGCCGGGTGGCCGCACGACGCCGAGGTCGAGGTGGGTGTGGATGCCCGGCTCCGCGCTGCAGACGGCAGGGATCGCGTTGACGGCGTTCATCGCCGTCCACACCCGGCCCCAGTAGCCCTCGTCGCGGGTCGGGTGGCGGCTGGTCGGCTCGAGCGACACCCGCATCGAGGGCATCCCCTCGAGCTCGACCGTGTACTTGATCGTGCCGTAGCCCCAGTTGGGCTCGAGATCGTCGTCCATCTTCCAGAAGCTCCGGAACACGATCACGGGCCTCCCGGCCGACCAGGTCTGCCACTCGTGACGCATGCCGGCCACCGTGCCCGCGGCGATCGTGCCCGAGCGGACGACGAGGTCGCGCTTGGCAACCGCGACGTCGAACTCGGTCGTGGTCCGCTCGACGTCGATGCCGAGGCCGGCGGCCAGGAGCGCCATCGACTCGCGGAAGATGTGCTCCATCGTGCGGATGAGCGGGCTCGGCTCGGCCCGGGCCTCGTCGGGGTCGCGGCCGAAGCCGAGGCCGTCGAAGTTCATGACCGGCGACGGGTGCGGTGCGAGGTCGGCGACCTCCTGCACGGTGATCCGGTCGATCCGCGAGCACAGCCGGGCCGCCGTCAGGGGGAGCAGGTCGCCCGAGAAGCCGGGGTGGATGCCGCCGCCGAACAGCGACGCCCGCCCGTCGCGGCAGGCCGCCGAGAGCCGCTCGACCACGTCGCCACCGAGCGCGTACGGGTAGACGTAGCCCGCGGGCGTGACGATGCTCTTGCCCGAGCGCAGGATCCGGCACATCTCCTCGACGTCGGCGTAGAGCGGCGCGTAGTTCACGCAGTCGGCGTCGATCGCGAGGATCCGGTCGACGTCGTTCGTCGCGGTGACGCCGACCGGGTCGATGCCGGCCAGGTCGCCCGCGTCCCGTCCCGCCTTCTCCGCCGTCGTGACGTACACGCCGACGAGGTCGAACGCCGGGTTCTCCACGAAGTGGCGGATGGAGATCTTCCCGATCGAGCCGGTCGCCCATTGGACCACGCGGAAGGTCCGCGCGTTCACGTCGTCCATTGCCCTCCGTTCACCGACAGGTGCTGCCCCGTCACAGGTTCCGCGAGCCGGGACGCGAGGAACAGGACCGAACCCGCGCACTGGTCGGGTGTCGGGACGATGCCGAGGGCCATCTCGGTGGCCTTCACGTCGAGCCACTCCTCCAGCGTCTGGCCCGCGGCCGCGGCGGCGCCCGCGCCGGTCCGCTCGAGGTTCTCGCCGAGCACCGGCCCGAGGAACACCCCGTTCACGCGGATGTTCCACTGCCCGACCTCGAGCGCGAGTGTGCGGGTGAGCGTCGCCAGCGCCGCCTTCGACGTCGCGTACGCGCCCATGGTCGGCGGGTTGCGCAGCGCGGCGCCGCTGTTCACGAGGACGATCGCGCCGCCGCCGCGTTCGCGAAGGCGCGGCACCGCGCCGTGCACGAGGTGCAGCGCGCTGAAGAAGTTCACCTCGAACACGTGGCGCCAGCTCGCGGGGTCGGCGTCGGCGACGCGGGCCCAGTCGCCCTCGTGGTGCCCATTCTGGACGAGGATGTCGACGCCTCCGAAGCGGTCGGCGGCGGCGTCGACGAGGCGCAGGCAGGCGTCGCGGTCGGTGAGGTCGGTCGGGACGACCAGGGCGTCACGGCCGAGGGCTCGGACCTCCGCGGCGACGGCCTCGAGCCGCTCGCGCCGCCGAGCCGCGAGCACGACGTCGACGCCGTGGCTCGCGAACCCGAGCGCGATGCTGCGCCCCATCCCCGGGCCGACGCCGGTGACGACTGCGACGGAGCCCTCGCGGAACACGGGTTGGTAAGCTAGGTTACCGGCGTATGGCCCGTCCATCGGCCGTGGCCGACGAGCGTCCCGCCACCACGACCACCACGACCACCACCAGGGAGGCCGGGGATCGGCTCATCGCGGCCGGGCGGGCGCTGATGCAGGACCGGCGCAGCACCGACTTCACCATGCAGGCGGTCGCGGAGCGGGCGCGGACGTCGCTGCGGACCGTCTACGAGCAGTTCGCGAGCCGTGACGACTTCCTGCTCGCGGTCTTCCGCCAGGCGATCGCGGAGTCGGCCGAGCCGTTGCGCGCCGCGGTCGCCCGGGCGGGTGACGGGCCGGCCCGGCTCCGGGCGTACGTCGAGCAGCTCTTCGACGCCACCTTCGCCGAGGAGCACCCGGAGATGCCCGCGCTGGTCGCGCTGCACATGGATCTCGCCCGCACGAACCCGTCCGCGCTCGCCGGCGTGCTCGCGCCGCAGCAGGAGATCCTCGTCGACGTCCTCCGCGGCGGGGTCGCGGACGGGTCGTTCCGCGACGACGTCGACGTGACGGCGTTGGCGATGTTGGTCTCGCTCACGGTCATCGGCGCGCTCCACTCGACGGCGCTGGGGACCCACTTCGGTTCGGAGGTCGACGCGGAGCGAGTCGTGAGGTTCTGCCTCGGTGCCGTCGCGCGCCCCGACGGGGACCGGGTGGGCCGGGCACACTGAAGGAGAGGGGGTCGAGGTGGCGGACATGAGTGCGATTCGCCCGGAGATGCCGATGAGGCCCGGCGCGCGGACGTTCCCGCGCGACGAGGTCGAGGAGGCCTTCGCCCGGTACTTCAGCACCGGACCGGTGCAGGAGGACTGGGAGGCCTGGGTCGATCTGATGACCGACGACGTGTTCTACGTCGACCACTGGTGGGGCCCCCTCTACGGCAAGGAGGAGGTGAAGATCTGGATCGCCGCCTCGATGGGCGGCGTCCCCGAGATCTACACGGTGCTCGACTGGTACACGATCCAGGACGACACGGTCGTGTTCCACATGCAGAACCGCCGCGACAACCCCGACCCCGACGGCCCGCCCTACTTCGACTTCCCCGGTCTCTCCGTCGCGACCTACGCCGGCGACGGCAAGTGGTCGGGCGAGGAGGACTTCTGGGACCTGTCCGGCGCCCGCCGCACGGCCGGCGAGTACGCGCGGGCCTGCGAGAAGATGGGCGTCACCGACGCCGACGACCGGATCACCCGCAAGTACTGGCCCGAGAGCCCGAGCTGGGCGCGCTACGACGGTGTCCCGAAGCCGTCGTGGATCGCGGGCTCGATCCCGGGCGTCACCCGCCCGAGCCAGCTCGCGGCACTCCTCGAGCCGCTGCGCGCGGCCCGTTCGGTACGCGACTCCGGAGGTCACCATGGCTGACACGCAGACGATCGAGCACCCGGCATCCGACCTCTACTACGACCCGTACGACTACGAGGTCGACGTCAACGCGCAGGCCGTCTGGAAGCGGCTGCGTGACGAGGCGCCGCTGTACTGGAACGAGAAGTTCGAGTTCTTCGCGCTCAGCCGCTACGACGACATCCTGGCCGCGATGCTCGACACCGACACCTTCAGCTCGGCCCACGCGACCACCATCGAGCTCATGACGCCGGAGCCGGCGCAGGTCCCGATGATGATCTGGATGGACCCACCGAACCACACGCGGTTCCGCGCGCTCGTCAACCGGGCGTTCACGCCGCGCGCCATCTCCGACCTCGAGGGCCGCATCGCGCGTCTGTGCGGGCAGCTCCTCGACCCGCACGTCGGCGCCGGCTCGTTCGACTACGTCGACCAGTTCGCGGCGCTGCTCCCGCCCACCGTGATCCTGGCGCTGCTCGGCTTCCCGGAGGGGCACGAGTCGCAGTGGCGGACCGGGGTCGACGCGCTCTTCCACGTCGAGGAAGGCGGCACCGGCTTCGCGGTGGGCGACGACGGGCTGCCCGCGGGCCTCTCCGACCCGAACAGCGAGATGAACGCGGCCCTCCTGCACCTCCTCCCCGACATCATGGCCGAGCGCCGAGCCAACCCGGCGGACGACCTCATGTCGATGCTCGTCAACAGCGAGTTCGAGGACCCCGACGGCAACCTGCGCAAGATCAACGACGTCGAGTTCCACTCGTTCATCCAGATGCTGGCGATCGCGGGCACCGAGACCGTGGCGCGGCTCCTGAGCTGGGCCGCGGTGATCCTGGCCCGCAACCCCGACCAGCGGGCCGCGCTCGTCGCCGAACCCGCGCTGATCCCCAACGGCGTCGAGGAGCTCCTCCGCTACGAGGCACCCTCGCCGGTGAACGCCCGCTGGGTCACCCGCGACGTCGAGCTCCACGGGCGCGCCGTCCCCGCCGGGTCGAAGCTCGTCCTGTTGAACGGCTCGGGGAACCGCGACGAGCGCCACTTCCCCGACCCCGACCGCTTCGACGTCCGCCGCACGATCGACCGGCACCTCTCGTTCGGGTACGGAGCGCACTTCTGCATCGGCGCCGCGCTGGCCCGCCTCGAGGGGCGCGTCGCGCTGCGTGAGACGCTCGCCCGCTTCCCCACCTGGGAGATCGACGAGTCGACGATCGAGTGGGTGCACACGAGCACCGTCCGCGGGTTCGCGAAGGTGCCGATCCACTACTAGGCGCGGTTACGTCCCGCGCACGGCGGCCGCGAAGGCCTCGAGCTCGCGCGCGACGTCGGGTCCGGTCGGGCCATAGGCGAGCTCGGTGACGCCGCCGGCGGCCGCGTCGACGGCGCGCTGGCGGACGCTGGCGGAATCGCCGGTCCAGCCGCTGTTCAGGATCGCGGGTCCGGCCTGGGCGACGTACGCCCGGTCGCGCTCGCTCACGGCGATCATGTGGCCCTCGTGGACGGCCCAGTGCCGGTCGGCCTCGTCGTAGTTCGCCTCGAGATCGGCGAGCCACGCCTCGCCTCCCGGCATCGACGGCACCATGTCGCGCGCGAACTCCCACGTCCCGTGGATCGCGGTCGCGAACGACGGGCCGAGCGTCTCGACGACACGCGGCGTCGTGTGGTCCTCACCCGGTTCGAGGACCGTGCCCGCGCACAGCAACGCGCACGGGTCGAACTCGCGGCTTCCGGGTGGGGCCGCGACGATGACGCCGTCCGCGAGCTTGCGGGCGACCTCGAAGCCCTTCGGCCCCATCGGCGCGAGCAGCAGCGGGACCTCGATCGGCCGGGGCGGCGCGTAGCCGGGCGAGTGGATCATCCGGCACCGGGCCCCGTCGACCTCCACGACGTCACCTCGGAGGAGCCCACGGAGCTGCTCGACATAGGTGGCGAGATCGCTCCACTTCATGGGCTTCTGCCCCATCGCCCGCGCGCCCGTGAAGCCGGTGCCGATCGCGACGCTCAGGCGGCCCGGCGCGAGCTCCTCGATCGTCGCGACGGCGGAAGCGGTCACCATCACGTGGCGGAGGAAGCCGACCGCGACGCCCGTCGCCACGCCGATGCGATCGGTGGCCTCGGCGACGCGCGCGATGGCGACCCACACGTCGCCGTAGAGCGCGGGCGAGTCGAACACCCAGACGCGCTCGTACCCGAGCGACTCGGCGATCCGCGCGTGCTCGGGCAGGTCACGGCTCGGCGGGAAGCAGCAGGCGAGCGCGGGCACGGGACTCGTCACGGGTGCTCCAGTCGGTCGGCGCGGCGGCGGGCGAACACTACTGTTCGCGGTTACGGTAGTGAGCACTATGTTTCGGGCCAGAGCATGAGGGCCGGACGATGAGGACCGGACGATGAGGGTCGGACGATGAGGACCGGACGATGAGGGTCGGCGGCTTCAACCGGGTCGAGCTGGTCGTGCGCGAGGACGAGATCGCCGCGGCCGTCGCGCAGTTCAACGAGGCGCTCGGCCTGCGGTTGCCCGCGCCGCACGCGATTGCGGGCCATCCCGTGCTCTCCGCAACCGACTTCGACGGCCACATCGAGCTCGTCGCGCCGGTCGGCGGTGCAGGTCCCTTCGGACGGCGTCTGGCCGAGCACGGCGCGGGCCAGATCGGACCACTCGTCTGGGAGATCGACGACGTCGACGAGGCGCGCGCGTGGCTCGACGACCACGGCTACCGCATCACGTTCGAGTACGACAGCCGAGCCGGGAACGGGGCGGAACGGGCGGCGGGCGTCCACCAGCTGGTGCTCGACCCGGCGCAGTGGTTCGGCTTCCGCGTGACGCTCATGCGGCGCTCCGCCCCGCCGCCGCCGCCGACGACGACGGAGGCGAACACGGCGCTCGCCCGCGCGTTCTGCGACGCCTTCACCGGGGGCGACTGGGACGCCCTCGCCCTCGTGCTGCACGAGGAGTTCCGCTGGCGGGCCCCGACGGCGCGCCACCGCGACTCGCCACAGCTCGTCGACGCGCCCGTGCTGATGGACCTCCCCGGCTACACGAAGGCCGAGACGCTCGAGATCTTCCGCCGGACCACGCAGGCCTGCGTGGGCGGCCGCTTCGACCTGACACCGGTGTCGTTCACCGCCGAGGCCGACCGGGTCGCGATGGAGGCCGTCGGCCACGCGGTCAACGCCGCGAACGGGCGTACCTACGACAACCGCTACTGCCACCTCTTCACCTGCCGCGCCGGGCAGATCGTCGAGCTCCGCGAGTACCAGGACACGCTGCTGCTCTACGACGTCTGGATGGCACCATGACCCCGACCCGAGCTCCGGGAGCGCTGTGATGACGACGACGCCGATGACCCACGAACGGCTGATCTCGGCCGACGACCACGTCGACCTCGGCCACGACCGCGTGAAGCGGCATCTCGCGACCCGCTTCCACGACGACTACGACGCCGGGGTCGCCGCGTTCGGGGCGACGATGACGAGCACCGCGTCCATCGTCGCCAACCAGCAATGGCGCGAGCAGCAGGGCCTCCCGCCCGACCCCACGGTGAGCATGGGCAGCAACCGGACGCACGCCGCGTTCGGCCGGGCCGGGCACACCGACCCGGAGGAACGGCTGCACGACATGGACGCCGACGGCGTCGACGTCTCGTCGAGCTATTGCGAGGTCAGCGCGTTCCGCTACCTCTACCTGATCGAGCACGGGTGGAGGGAGGCGACACGGGCGTTCAACTCGGCACTGCGCGAGTTCGCGTCGACCGACCCGCGCCGCCTCGTCGTCTCGTACCAGATCCCGATCCACGACGTCGACGCCGCCGTCGACGAGGTGCGCTGGGCCGCGTCGGTGGGGTGCAAGTCACTGCAGCTCCCCGTCTACCCGGCCGAGCTCGGGCTGCCCGACTACTGGGACCGTCGCTACGACCCGCTGTTCGCCGCGATCCAGGAGACGGAGCTACCGATCTGCTGCCACATCGGCCTCAACACCCAGCTCGACGACCTCGCCCGCCGCGACCCCACGCCGCAGAAGGGCATCTTCGTGCCGATGGTCGGGCTCTCGACGGCCGAGGCGCTCGGCATGTGGATCATGGGTGGCGTCTTCGCCCGGTTTCCGCGCCTGAAGGTCGTCTTCGTCGAGCCCGGCCTCGGATGGGTGTCGTGGTGGCTCTACATCGTCGACGACATGGTCACGCGCCAGGGATACGAGTTCCCGGCCATCTCGGAGCTGCCGAGCCACTACTTCCACCAGAACGTGTTCCTCACGTTCATCGACGAGCCCGACGCGATCCACCACGCGCGCGAGCGGCTCGGCATCGGGAACATCATGTGGTCGTCCGACTACCCGCACCCCGTATCGAGCTGGCCGAACTCGCGAGCCATCGTCGACCGCATGTTCGACGGCGTCCCCGCGGCCGAGCGCGAGCTCGTCGTCAGCGGCAACGCGGCGCGCGTCTGGAAGCTCTAGATGTACTCGGCCGGGACGTTGGTGACGGTCCGCTGATGTGAATCGAAGACCTCCGAAGCTGTGGGGATTGCTGTCACCACACTCCGGAGGTCTTCGTGGGTCACCGTAACGCTCG
>Ga0070741_10016790_pt1 | contig 12130 bp, 9 predicted proteins | sample Coa_R1_4_FD_66440 | JGI IMG/M metagenome (GOLD analysis project Ga0070741, IMG submission 66440) | Surface soil microbial communities from Centralia Pennsylvania, which are recovering from an underground coalmine fire - Coalmine... | ecosystem: Environmental > Terrestrial > Soil > Unclassified ...
CGCCGGGCAGCCGGTGAGCCTGCCCTCCGGTCTGCAGTACCAGGAGATTAGTGCCGGCAGCGGCGCCACGGCGCAGCCCGGCAAGACCGTGACCGTGAACTACATCGGCTACCTGGACGACGGCACGGTGTTCGACCGCTCGCCGGGCCAGAGCGGGCAGCCGCTCAGCTTCACGCTGGGGCTGGGACAGGTGGTACACGGGCTGGATCTGGGCATTGCGGGGATGCAGGTGGGTGGCAAGCGGCGGATCATCGTGCCGTATGCGCTCGGCTACGGCGCCGGCGGGCAGGCGCCGGTGATCCCGCCCTGCGCCCGGCTGACCTACGACGTGGAGTTGCTCAGCGCTCAGTAGTGGCGCCCGCGGGCCGTGGCCGCCAGACTAACTTGAGGAAGTCAAGCGAGCGCGCTATCCTGCCTGCAGAAGGATGGCGCCGATGAAAAGCTACGGACAGGACTGCGTGGTCGCCAATACGCTCGACATTCTCGGCGACCGCTGGACGCTGCTGATCGTGCGCGACCTCTTTCTCGGCAAGACGCGCTTCGCCGAGTTTCAGCAGTCGCTGCACGGTATCCCCACGAATCTGCTCGGCGATCGGCTGAAGCAGCTCGAAGAGCACGGCATCGTCACCCGCCGCTTCTACAGCCAGCACCCGCCCCGCGCCGAGTACGTGCTCACCGATAAGGGCCGCGCGCTCGACCCGATCCTCGGCGCCATCGCCGACTGGGGGGCGCGGTTTGCCCCCGCGGGCTCGGTGCCCGTGCGCAGGCATACGACCTGCGGCCATCCCGTGCGGTTGCGCTGGTACTGCTCCGAGTGCAACGAGCTGGCCGGCCGCAACGTCGAGGTGACGCACACCGACGAGCCGCTCTCTGCCGCCTCCTAACGGCGCGACGGCACAGCGGCCGTTCACCCGTCGAACGCAAGCGGCACCGGTGCACCGGTGCCGCTTCCTGGCGCACCGCTGGTCGTTGCCTGATCTTCACCAGACGCTGGCCGTTCCGACACCGAATCGGTCTGATTCGGAACCCGTCGCGCTCGAACGTTATGATGGCGGCTGCGGGATGTGGCCGGCCGGCGTCCAAAGCACGCCGGCAGCCGGTGCAATCGGGGTGGTATGCGTTCGATCGGAAGGATCCTCCAGGGACGGCGACGCGGCGGGTTGCCGCTGGTGTTGGCGCTGCTGCTCAGCGTGGCGCTGCTGGGGCGCGCCGGCGACATCGCCTGCGCGAGCAGCAGCCGCACGGTGTACCTGGGCGTATGGCAGCCGGGCGCCCCGGCCAGCATGAGCGCCGTGACGCAGTTCGAGCGCGACGCCGGCAAGCACGTCGCCATCGTGCAGTGGTATCAGCAGTGGGCGGGCGGCAGCAGCGCCTTCGATCCGTCGCCGCCCGCCGCCGTGGCCGCGCACGGCTCGATGCCGCTGATCACCTGGGAGCCGTGGGAGCCGTCCGGCGACGCGAATCAGCCGGCCTTCGCCCTCTCGGCGATCGTCGCCGGCAACTACGACCCCTACGTGCGGAGCTGGGCAACGGGGCTTGCTGCCTACGGCAAGCCGGTGCTGCTCCGCTTCGCCCACGAGATGAACGGCACCTGGTATCCCTGGGCGCGTGGGGTCAACGGCAATACAGCGGCGCAGTACGTCGCCGCCTGGCGCCACGTACACGACCTCTTTGTGGCCGTCGGCGCGAAGAACGTGCAGTGGGTCTGGTCGCCGAACGTTGCCTGGGACGCCGCCTCCGCCTTCACGTCCTACTATCCCGGCGATGCCTACGTGGATTGGCTGGGGCTGGACGGCTACAACTGGGGCGGCAGCGGCTGGCAGAGCTTCGCGCAGGTCTTCGGCGCGTCGTATCAGCGCATCACCGCGCTGAGCGCGAAGCCGTTGATGATCGCCGAGACGGCCAGCGCCGAGGCGGGCGGCAGCAAGGCGCAGTGGATCACGGACGCGTTCAGCACGCAGATTCCGACGAAGTACCCGCGCATCCAGGCCGCGCTCTGGTTCAACCAGAACAAAGAGAACGACTGGCGGATTGAGTCCTCCGCCACGGCGCAGCGGGCGTTTGCGAAGGCCGTGAGCAGCTCGGTCTACCTCTCAGGCTGGCGCTGAGCCCGCACCAGTCCGGCTCCCGAGGCCGGTGACGGGAACGCTGCCTCTCCGCATGCGCGGCGGTCAACGCCGAAGGGTGACAGCCGCTTGCACCGCGGAGAAATGCACAGCGTGGCCGCAACGAAGGCGGCCACGCTCAGACGGCGCTATCCAGTTGTGTGCCGGCGGGCGTTACTCCCGCGGGGTGCGGATCTTGTTGTAGCAGCTACTGCAGTAGACCGGACGGTCGCCGCGGGGGACGAAGGGAACCTCCGTCATCTGGCCGCACTCGGCGCAGGTGGCCGGGTGCATCTGGCGCGGCGTGCGGCCGCCGTAGCTGGCGAACGTACCGTAGCGAACGTACCCGTTATCTTCCGGCGCATCGAAGCTGCCGCGCGTCTGCGACGCCTTCCGCGCCGAGCGGCACGATGGGCAGCGCACGGGGTCGTTCGTTAACCCTTTGCTGGCGTAGAACTCCTGCTCTCCCGCCGTGAATACGAACTCGCGCCCGCAATCCCGGCACACCAGCGTCCTGTCGACTGGACTCAAGACTTCCTCCGAAACCCGGGGCCACCGCGGACCCCATAGATCACAATGGGCGACGCCAGGCGTCGCCCGCGCGGCACCGTTGCCTGCTACCCCCTCATTATACGCAATACGCAGGTCCGCGATACCCCGCCGATCGGTCGACTGCGCCGGGTACAGCAGCGAGGGGGCCGCGGCGTTAGGCGCCGCGGGCACGCCGCCAAAGCGGCCGCAGCAGCGTCCACATCTCCTCCGAGCCGGTGAGCGCGGCGACGGCGAAGAAGACCAGCGCGCCGGTGGGCAGACCGACCGCCGCCTCGAACAGGTAGCGCACGCCGCGCCGGTCGGCGAAGAGCCCGGTGTGCCGCGCCCAGACCATCGCCGCCGCGACGGCCACCGCCATCAGCCATGCGGCCACGATCGACCGGGCGACCGTCCAGAGCAGCGCTCGCTCCTGCAAGCCGCCGATCCGTGCCCTGAGCACGACGAACAGCGAACTCGCCTCCACCATCACCGCCAGCGAGAGCGCCAGCGCCAGGCCGCGATAACCAAGCGGTCCGCGCAAGAGCAGGCTGAACAGCAGGTTCAAGGCCATGCTCAGCACGGCGAAGGCGACCGGCGTGCGCGTGTCGCGCAGCGCGTAGAAGCCGCGGCTCAGAATCTCGATCAGCGCCTGCGCCGCGAGCCCCAGGCTGTAGAAGAGCAGCGCCGTCGCCACCACGGCCGTGTCGTGGGCGGTGAAGCTGCCGTGCTGCAGCAGCAGCGACGTGACCGGCACCCGCAGCACGACGAGGCCGACCGTCGCCGGGATCGTCAGGAAGACGATGATGCGCAGCGCCTGCGCCAGCGTGTTGCGCAGCTCGTGGTGGTCGTCGTCCGCCGCCTGATCGGCCATGTGCGGAAACACCGCGGTCGAGATCGCCTGCCCCACCAGCGCCAGCGGCAGCACCACCAGCGACCAGGCGTAGCTCAGGCTGGAGACGGTGCCGGCCGCCATCTGCGAGGCGAAGAAGTTGGAGACGGCGAAATTGAGCTGCACCGCCGCCAGCCCCAGCATGCGCGGCAGCATCAGCGTGACCACCTCGCGCACGGCCGGGTCGCGCAGGCCGAGCGTGGGCACGTAGCGCATGCCGACCCGCGCCAGCCCCGGCAACTGCACCAGCAGATGGCCAGCGGCGCCCGCCACCGTCGCCACGGCCAGCAGCGTGACGCCGGAGCGGGCGCTGCCGCCGACGACCCCGTACAGAATCGCGCCGGCGATGATGCCCAGGTTGTAGAGCATCGGCGCGATGCCGCTGAGGAAGAAGCGCCGCCTTGCGTTCAAGATGCCGGAGACCATGCCGCTCATCGCGAAGATGATCGGCGCGGCCAGCATCAGCCTGGTGAGCTTCACCGCCAGCGCCCGCATCTCCGGCCCGCGGCCCACGCTGTCGCCGAGCCCCGGTGCCGTGAGCGGCACCAGCTTCGGCGCCAGCACGAAGGCGACGATCGCAAGCAACGCCGTGACCAGCGTCACCAGGTTGAGCGCGGCGCTCGCCAACCGCCAGGCGGCATCCTCGCCGCGACGGCTGCGCACGCGGGCGAACGTCGGGATGAAGGCGCTCGCCAGCGTGGCGCCGGCGATGACTTGAAACAGCAGGTCGGGGATGCGGTTGCCGATGTAGTAAGCGTCCAGCTCGGGGGGCGTGCCGAAGGCGTGGGCGATCGCCGTGGTGCGCAGGGCGCCGAGCACGCGGCTGCCGAAGTACGTCGCGGCCACGATCGCGGAGGCGAGCGTCAGCGCCCGCGCATGGCCCGCCGAGGCACGAGATGCCGCCGCGCCGGCCGCAGGCGGTGCGGTCGGTTCATCCCATTCAACTGAAGGCGGTGCGGTCATCAGCTTCTGCCGCGGCGCGCGGCCCACTCCAGCCGGCGGACAATCGATCGCCCTCGAATTACCCTTCCTACATGCATGCATGCATGTGACCATCTGGCATGAAGGGAAGGGAGACGCCGAAGGCGGCAGGGTTAGGTAACGCGCACCGCGACAGAATGGTAGCGGGAACGCCGCGTTGGCGCTCGCTTAGCGTGGCAGATCGATAAACTCGGCCGGGATCTCGTGCGCCTCGACCGTGGCGTTGGGCTGGCGCAGCAGATCGAGTTGGGCGAGGCGGGCGAGGCCGCGGCGCGTATCGCTGGCCATTTTTGCGCGGTCGCACTGGTGCAGGCGGTATTTGAACAGCCAGTAGGTGAACTCCCGCTGTTCGCCGAAGGTGGTGCGCTCGCTGTGCGGAAGGCCGCGCTGCTCGCGAAACTGCGCCAGCAGTACCTCGCGCGGTTTCTGGTAGATGCGTTGGAACGCCGTCTCGTCGGTGCGGGCGTCGAAGCCCCAGGCGCGGCAGCGCACCTCTTTCTGCACGTCCTCTTCGACCGAAAGCTGCAGCGCCTCTTCGACCAGCACGCCGTACACGTAGTTGAGGTGCGCCCGGTGCTTGACCGGGCCGAAGGCGCGGCGCATCGCGTCTGCGTCGAACTGCCGTGGGGCGCGGCCGTGGAAGATTAGCGCCTCGCGCTCCTCGGCCGGCACCAGTTCGGCGACCTCGTCCAGCAGCCGCTCGGCGAGCAAAAGCCAGTCGAACGCCTCGCCGCCGATCAGGTACGTGTAGTGGCGGTCGCCCACGGTTTCGGAGGGCACACGCCAGCGCTGGATCGCCTGCAGCACGGCGTCGAACCAGGGCACTCCGGCAAGCAAGGCGGCGCGCAGCGCGGCGATCACCTCACCCGGTGCGCGGGTAAGATCGTCGTATACCAGTTGGGTGGTCTCGGTTGCCATACCCTGCGAGCTTAGCGTTGCCACGCAGAGATGACAAGGAAAGCGGCGGCGCGAGGGCGTACGAACGAGCATGAGCGAGTCCGCGCGCCGTATTCTGCGGCCACTGCGATAGCCTGACCGCCGCTCCGCGGCGTTGTGATCCGGGCGCACCTCTGCGACAATGGATGCGCTCCACCCGATTCGCCGGTACCTGCCGGCCGTCCGCACGGACGGGCCATCGCCCTGACCGGCAAACGAGTGGCCGCGGCCGGCTAGCTCGGACCGGCAGCCGCCAGCGCCGCGAACGCCAATGGCAGCGCCCCGTCCAGGCCCAACGCCTCGCCTTCGCCCCACCTGATGGCGAAGCGAGGTTCGCCCAGCCGCTCGCGCAGCGCGGCGACGCGCCCCTCGTAGAAGCCGCGGTATTGCGGGGCGATCGCGATCGCTCGCGTTGCACGCAGCGCGCCCGCTGCGCCCATCAGCCGGGCCGCGTCCTCGGATTCTCCGCTCGCGACAGCCAGCAACGCGCAGCCGTCGAGGCAGGGCACGATCCGGCCCGTGCGCTTCAGTTCCAGCTCCAGCGGCAGCGCCTCGCGCAGCGGCGGGCCCGCCGCCCGAGCGTCGCCGCAGCGCAAAAACAAGAGCGCGCGTGCGGTGAGCGCGTCGAGCGTACCCAGCCGGTTGCCCATCTCCTGAAAGCTGGTCAGCGCCTCGCCGTAGCTCTGCGCCGCCGCGTCGCGATCGTCCTGCTGCTCCGCCACGCGCCCGAGCGCCAGGCTGGCGTAGGCGACGAGCTTCACGTCGTTCGTCTCGCGCGCGAGCGGTAGACTCTCTTCGAGCAACCTGCGCGCCTGGGCGAGGTCGCCGCGGCGGGCGGCGAGCAGGCCCAGGTTGCCGAGCGGTGTGCCGCGAAACGGATCGCCGAGCGTGAGATAGAGCGCCGCGCTCTCGGCGTAGGCGCGCTGCGCACCCTCCTCGTCACGCAGCGTGGCGAGCACGATCCCCTGATCGTTGAGCACGTAGCCCAGCAGCCAGGCGTCGCCGCTCTGCCGCGCCAGCGCCACCGCCTCCGCCGCCACCTGCGCGGATGGATTCCCGGAGCCCGCCAGCGCCGCACTGCCAACCCCGAGGCTGCGTGCCGAGCGGGCTATCTCGCCCAGCTCCCGCCAGATCGCGGCGCTCTCGGAAAGCAACGGCCAGGCGCGCAGGTGATCGTCCTGCACCCAGGCGAGCATCCCCGCGGCCCACAGCGCCTTCGCTCGCAACGCCGTCCGCTCCTCCGGGGCCGTCGCCGCCAGTGCCGCATCGGCCCAGCGCCGGCCTTCGCTGATCTGGCCGGTGAACCACCAGTACTCGACGATCGCGGCGGCGATCCGCACCGCGGTCTCCGGCTCGGCTTCGAGGCCGTAGGCGAGCGCGGCGCGGACGTTCTCCTGCTCCGCCCGCAGCCGTGCCAGCCAGGGCGCGCGGCCGGCGCTGGGCAGGTGCGGCTCAGCCGCCTCCGCCAGCGCGGCCATCTGCCCGGCGAGCCGCCCGCGCAGCAGCGGTGCCTCGCCGGGCGCCGCCGCGAGCTGCTCCTGCGCGTACTCGCGAATCGTCATCAGCATCGTGAAGCGCGGGATGCCTTCCACCGGGTCCTGCGGCCGTACAAGGCTGTGCTCCGTCAGCGTGGCGAGACCGGCGAGCACGTCCAGCGTGCCGTCCGCATTGCACACCTGCTCGGCGCTCTCCAGTGACCAGCCGTTCACGAACACCGCCAGCCGGCGGAAGAGCGTCCGCTCGAACGCGGCGAGCAGGTTGTGGCTCCAGGCGATCGTGGCGCGCAGCGCCTGCTGCCGTGCGGGACGGTCCCGCGGCCCCCGGGCGAGCAGGTCGAGGCTGTGGCCGAGCCGGCTGAGCATCGCCTGCGGCGGCAGCACCGTGATGCGCGCCGCGGCCAGCTCGATCGCGAGCGGCAGGCCGTCCAGGTGGCGACAGATCGCGGCCACGGCGGCGGCGTTCTGCTCGGTGAGCGTAAAGTCCGGCTGCACGGCCCGTGCCCGCGTCACGAAGAGCTGCACCGCCGTGCTGCCTGCGAGGCCGTCCGGATTCAGGTGGGGTTGCGCCATGTCGGGAAGCGGCAGCGGCTCGACGTGGTACTCTTGCTCGCCGGAGACGCGCAACAGCGTACGGCTGGTGACAAGAACCGAGAGCGCGGGGCAGGCGCCGAGCAGGGTGACCAGCAACGGCGCGGCGTCGACGACCTGCTCGAAGTTATCGAGCACCAGCAGCAGCGCCCGGTTGCGCAGCGCCAGCGCGAGGCTCTCCGCAAGCGGCTGGTCGCCGGCGTCCGCGACGCCCACCGCCTGGGCGATCGCCGACGTCACGAGCGCCGGGTCGTTTAGCGCCTCCAGCGCGACGAAGAACACGCCTTCGGCGTACGCGTCCTGCAGGTCGCGGGCAACCGCCTGCACCAGCCGCGTCTTGCCCACGCCGCCCGGGCCGGTCAGCGTCACCAGCCGGGCACGCTGCAGCAGGCGGGCGAGCGCCTCGCGCTCGCCGTCGCGCCCAAGAAAGCTGGTGAGCTCCGCGGGCAGCCGTACCGGCGGCAGCGGGCGCAGGGTGGCGCGGGCCGGCTCCGGCGCGGCGCCGGGCAGGCGCGCCTCCGCCAGGATGCGCTGCAGCAGGTCCGGCGTGAGCGTGAGGCCCGCCAGCGGACCGTGCTGGAACGGCCCGAAGAGGTCCAGCTCGCGGCAGGCGTCGAGCAGGGCCGCCTCCGCGCGGGCGTCGGGCACGGTTTCACCCTGCTCCCAGCGCTGCACGGTGGTGCGGCCGTAGCCCAGGCGCGCGGCCCAGCCCTCGCGGCTGATCCCTCGCGCCTCGCGTAGCGCCCGCAGCACCGGCCCGCTGGCGGGCAGTTGCGCCGTTCGTACCGAGGGGAGGGCGCGGGCGGTGCCTGACGTACGCATAACAGCCACCGGCGGTTTCTATCTCGTTGCGATTTCGGACCAAGTATATCCCGTGTGCCGATCACCACTCGCATCGTAACGCTCGCTTCGGTGCGAGATGGGTGCAAGAGTCCCAGCGTTTCAACGGCCGACGCGAGCAGGGCTCTGCTGCCGCACGCGGATCGGCGCCACCCGGACGGCCACGGCGGGTTGGAAACGGGTTGCGAGTGGGTTGATCGCGGGCCGGCGCCTCTGCCCGAGTCACCTACTGTCAGGCCAGGCCGCCCGTCCGGATGTGGCGGCCGCTCTCAGCTCGAAAGGGGTCTGCTATGAAGCGCTATCTCCTCTTTGCACTCGCCGTGCTCGGCGCGGGTCTGGTCGGGCTCAGCGGCGGCCACCGCTCGGCTGCACTGGCGAGTACGTCGGGAAGCGTCGTGCTGTATACGAATGCCAACTACAGCGGAATCTCGGGGAATTTCTTCGCGAGTGTGCCCGATCTGCGCGTGGAGGGGTTCAACGACGTTGTCAGCTCGATTCGCTCCACCGAACAGGTGCCGGTTGCGGTCTATAGCGACATCAACTACGGCGGCACCTGTCAGATGGTGCCCACGACCGGCATTCCGTCCCTCGTGGGCAGCGTGGTGGGGAACGACACCATCTCGTCGCTCAGGCTCAACGCGGTCTGTCCCGGCGAGATCGTCTTCTACCGCGACGCCAACTACCAGGGGGCGCTGTACGAGGACCGCGGCAACCAGCCGATCGCCAACTTCAAAGACATCGGCATGAACGACGCCGTCTCCTCGATCGCGCGGGCAGCGGGCGTTCAGGGCGCCGTCTATCGCGACGCCAACCCCGCCCCCGACTGGAGCGGAGGCTTCTACGATTATGACGGCAAGGGCTGGGGCGGGAACGTTTGCCAGCCGATCACCAGCGACCACTCCACGCTCAGCAACTCGGTGGTTGGCGACGACAAGATCTCCGGCTACCTGCCGGGCACCGAGTGCCGGCTCGTGATCCTCTTCTCCAACAAGGACTTCGGCGGGGACGACTACGTCGCGCCCTCGTTCATGGACCGCGATCTCTCCGAGGCGACGCTCTGTCCTCCGGGCTTCTTCACCACCTGCTTCTCGTTCAACGACGTGGCCTCGTCGATCGCCAACTTTACCGGCGGGCCGGTGGCGGTGTACTCGGATGCCGGGTACACGGGGCGCTGCCAGACGATCACCAAGAACGTGCGCAATCTCTCAGGCAGCTACGTGGGCAACGACGCGATCTCGTCGCTCAAAGTTGGCGCGAGCTGCTCGTAACGGCGTATGCGGCGCACCTGCCCCGCGTATCAGGTCCGTTCGTGCGAGCGCAGAGCAACGCCGGGGATGCGTCGCAAGGCATTCAGGCCGACGGTGGGCGTGCACACAGGAAACGGACCGCGGGGTGTTCGGTACCGCGGTCCATTTCCTGTGCCGTTGTGCCGTTCCTGGAGCCGGGCGCCGGCATCTACCACCAGATCACGTCGTCCATGCTGTCGTCGTCGTGCTGTTCCGGCGGTGGCGCGTTCCAGATGCTGGTGCCCAAATACTTCCAGCCGGCGTCGGCGAAGACGCAAACGATGTTGCCGTGATCGATGCGACCCGCGAACTTCAGCGCTGCGTGCAGCACCGCGCCGGCCGAGACGCCGGCGAAGATCCCCTCGCGCTGGATCAGGGCGTAGGCGTGGCTGAAGGCGTGGCGGCTGCGCACCAGCACGCGGCCGTCCAGCATCGCCAGGTCGAGGATCGGGGGGATGTAGCCGTCGCGCAGGCTCTTCAGCCCCTGCACGAAGTTGCCGGGGTGCGGCTCGACGGCGACGACCTTGGTGTGCGGGTTCGCCTCTTTCAGCCGGCGGCCGGTGCCCATGATCGTGCCGCCGGTGCCCAGCCCGGCGACGAAGATATCGACCCGTGGCAGGTCGGCCAGGATCTCGGCGCCGGTGCCTTCGTAGTGGGCGCGGCTGTTCTCCTCGTTGGCGAACTGGTCGAGGATGAACCAGCCACGCTCGCGCGCAAGCTGCCGTGCCAGCTCCATCGCCCGCTTGATCCCGGCCTCCGCCGGCACCCAGACGATCTCGGCGCCGTAGACGCGCAGCAGGTCGCCGATCTCGGGAAAGACGTTCTCGGGTACCACGACCTTGACCGTGTAGCCGAGCTGGCGGCCGATCATCGCCAGCGCGATGCCGGTATTGCCGGTCGTCGCCTCCACGATCGTGCCGCCGCGCGTAAGCTTCCCCTCGCGCTGCGCCACCAGCAGCATGCGCCGCACGATGCGGTCCTTGACGCTGCCGGTGGGGTTCTGCCCTTCGAGCTTGGCGAACAGCCTCACGCCTGGCTTGAGATCGAGGTGGCGTAGCTCCACCAATGGCGTCCCGCCGATATGGTCGAGCACGTCGGCGCAGGTGAGGTGGGCCACGGCGCCCCTCGCTTTCGCCCCTGGTCGTAACTACTCAGCCCAGAAACTCGACCACCAGCCGGTTGAACTCCGCCGCCTGTTCGAACGGCGGCATATGGCCGCAGCGGTCGAAGATATGCAGCCGCGCCCCGGCGACCTTCTTCACCGCGCGATAGGCGTAACGCACCGGGATCGTCGTGTCGTTCTGGCCCCAGATGATCAGCACCGGCATGGCGAGCTTCGAGGCGGTGCGCAGGTGCCGCCGCCAGCGGCGCACGCCCAGCAGGCTGAGGTTGCTGCGCAGGCTGCAGAGGAAGGCGCGGCGGTTGCCCGGCTGCCGCCAGACGTCGTAGACAGCCTCCACCAGCTCGGGCGTGATCGTCGCCGGGTCGTAGACCTGCCGTGCCAGCGCGGCGCGCACCTGCGCCGGCGTCGGCGTTTCGACGAAGCGGCCGACGAACGGCAAGGTCAGTACGCGCAGCGGCCAGCTCACGCGGCGGCCGAAGCCGGCGCTGCTCACCAGCACCAGCCGCGTCACCAGCTCGGGCTGCTCGGCCGCGGCGAGCGCGCACATCAGCCCGCCGGCGGAGAGCCCCACCAGCGCGGCCGGCTCGCCGCAGACGTCTTGAATGAAGGCGCTCACGAAGGCGGCGCCCTCCTCGGCACGGTACTCCGCCTCGGGCGCCGGCGAGTGGCCGTGGCCGGGTAGATCGAGCGCGTAGACCCGGGCGACCGCGGCCAGCTCCGCGATGTTGCGCTGGTAGCTGACCAGCGAGCCGCCGACGCCGTGCACGAGCACCAGCGGCGGCCCGCTGCCCGCGACGACGTAATGCGTGCGATACCCGGCGATCGTCTCGTAGCGCTCTTCGATGACGGCCATCGCCTCATCCTAACGCGGCGGAGCCCGCGGGCGGTATCGGCCGATCTCCCGAAACACCCGTGAAGGACTACGCCACCCGCTCGTCTGCGTTGCGCAGCCGCCGCTCCGGCAGGTGCACAACGGCGGTGCGGCGCAGCTCCTCGGCCACGGTGGGCAGCGTCTCCGCCAGCGAACGCGGCCGGCCGAGATAGTATCCCTGGGCGTAGTCCACGCCGAACTCGCGCAGCAGCGCCAGCGTCTCCGCGTCGCCAACGAACTCGGCGATCGTGCGCTTGCCCAGCCCGCGGGCAACCTCGACCATCGCCCGCACCAGGTGCTGGTCGGCGGTGTCGCGCGGCAGGTTGTGGATGAAGCTTCCGTCCAGCTTGATCACGTCCACCGGCAGGTGTTTGAGGTAGGTGAACGAGGCGAAGCCGGCGCCGAAGTCGTCCACGGCGAAGCGACAGCCCAACGCCTGCAGGGCGAGCACGAAGGCCCGCGCCTGCTCCAGATCGGCGAT
>Ga0070741_10016791_pt1 | contig 12130 bp, 14 predicted proteins | sample Coa_R1_4_FD_66440 | JGI IMG/M metagenome (GOLD analysis project Ga0070741, IMG submission 66440) | Surface soil microbial communities from Centralia Pennsylvania, which are recovering from an underground coalmine fire - Coalmine... | ecosystem: Environmental > Terrestrial > Soil > Unclassified ...
CCGGCTGTTGGGACCCGCCGTGTGCTGCGACAGCATCGTGAACACGTCCTGCGCAGTGATCTGGTTCGCGGTCTGCCGCGTGACCTTGATCAGCGCGGGGTTGGCGCTCGTGTGGAGTGCGCCCACCGAGTTCGTGGTCCCGCCGCCGGCGATGGTCATGTCGAAGTTCATCTGGTTCAGCACTTCCTGGCCGATCTGGCTCATCGCGGTCGGCACGAGCTCGTTCGTGAGATCGTCCTCGATGATCTCATCGGACATCTTCGTGATCGCGGCGTACTTGAAGACGGTGAGCAGCCGCTGCGCGAAGACGTTCTCGTACTCGTCCTTGGGCTGGCCCTCGCCGATGATCGAGATGGCCGCGATGCCCGCCATGGGGCGGCCCACGTTCGGATCGGTCTGCTTGACGTAGGGGATCCGGAGCGTGCGGCCGGCGACCGGGTACCGCCGCGCCGCCTGCAGGATGCCCTGCTGCACGTTCTCCACGCGGAAGATCGCGGCCACCTGCTGCAGGGGGAGGAGGAACTCGCCGCCCGTCGTATCGCCCGTGGTCCCGACGATCGCCGCGCGCGACAGGGCCAGGACGTCCTGGATGACGTGGGCCTGGCGGGTGGTGGGCTGGCGCCGGCCCGTCATGACGTCGATGTAGCGCTTGGTGCTGCCGAACGCGCGGGCCACGTCCTTGCAGAGCTTCTGGTAGCGCGGCTCGAAGGCGACGTGCTCCTCGTCGGACTCGGCGTTCTCGGGCGCCGCCTGTCGCAGGAGCAGGTCGCCTCCCTGCTCCTGGATCTCGTGCTCGGGCGTGATCCCCTCAGCGGCCACCGCGCGGGCCAGCAGGGCCGCGATGGCGTCCGTCTTCTGCTTCACCTCATCGGCCGAGAACTGCTTGGCCGGATCGAGCAGTTCCTGACGGAGCTGCTCGGCTTGGCGCCGGAGCTCAGCGCCGGCGCGCTCCTTGGGCTTCAGTGGCATGGTGGTACGCCTCCAACGCGTAGGAGTGGCGCACAGCCGCGACGCGTTCCTCCATCGTGGCCATGCGGGGACCCTGCGCCTCGGCAGCGCGATCCACGGCCACGGAGGGTGTGGCGTCTCGCTCGTCGGCTGGGGGTGTGGGAACGGACGGGGCGACGGCCTCCGAGGGTGCCGCCTCGCGGTGACGCACGTGCAGAACTCGGGTGCCCGGGACGCTCGGCTCTGCGGTGATGCTGATCTCACGCAGATGGGCCTCGGTGATCCTGAACACCGGCTGCCCGTCCTGGCCCCGGACCGGGTAGCCGCGCGGGTGCTCGCGCATCCCGATTGACAGGCCGGTCTCGCCGCCGGCCTGGAGCACCGTCTTGAGATACGCGTGCTTCTCGCGCCCCATGGGCGTGTCGAAGATGTCGGCCTCGATCATGGCGGCCCAGGTGCCGTCCGGGAGCTGCACGTCCTCGAGCGACCGGACGATCCCGATGTGGAGATCGGTGTCGTACGCGCCGCTCCGGGCGCTGTCGCCGTGATCCCAGTAGAGCTTCACCTTGCCGCCGCGGACCCGCTCAGCGGTCTTCTCCAAGCATCCGCGCTGAAACGTCGTGCCGTGCTCATCGACCACGTCGTAGACGAGCGCGATCCCGCGCACGCGGCCGCAGACACCGTCGCCGGCCAGGTCGGTGACTGTCTCGGGGTGGAAGGCGCGGTGCCACAGGGGGATGGTCGGGGCCTGCTTCTTCCGAGCGTCGTCACTCGCGTCGATGCCGAAGCGCCGGGCTGCAGCGTGGATCCGCGCGGTGATCGTCTTCTGGTCCTCGGGCGAATATTTCGCCCGGTTCTCCGGTTTCCCCCAATAGCTGAGCGCTGCGCGGACGTGCTCCTCGGTGTCGATCGGGTACTTCTTGTTCTTCTCGTCGGCGAACGTCACGTCGCCGTACTTGCGCTCACCCTCGGCGGGGCTGGTGTCGTCCCGCTTCGCCACGCGGAGCAGGGCAGAGTCGGCGGTCAAGGCCTTGACCTGGCCGGCCGCGGCGTTGGCGACCCGGATCGCGTGCGCATCGCACTGCGTCCCGCCCTTGTGCTGGCACTCCTCGAGCGCGCTGTTGGCCGCTGCCACCCACACCTTTTTCTGGTGCGGCGAGAGGCCCTTCATGTGCTGGTCGACGTCCGCTTCGGTCCACGGCATTCAGCGCCCTCCTCTCAGCGCCTCGAGCACGGCCTGACGGGCTCCGCTCGCTCCGCCTTCGTGGAACAGGAGCGTGCACCGGCAGTTGACGACCTCCTCGGCGGGTCCGTGCTGGTCGCCGGGGTAGAGCAGCCCGTTCGCGAAGCGCTCGTGCAGAGGCACCCGCTGGCCGTCCTGGGCAGCGTGGGTGTCGCGCACGCGGTCGTCGCCCTGGGTGAGCCATTCCTTCTCGCCGATGACACCCGAGGCGGCGGCGGCGGCGAACTCGCCGGCGTTCTGCGCGCCGATCGTCTCTGTGCGCGCGATGACGCGGGCACGGGCCGGCGCTTCGGACCCGAACACCTCCCGGTCGATGGCGTCTGCGATCTGGCGCATCGGCCAGCCCTCACGCTGGCCCTCGGCCACGATGTCCTGGATCCGGCGGTAGGTGGTCGCTGTGACGTCTCCGGCCAGCTTGTTCACCCGCTGATACACGGCCTGCTCCGGGATCTGGACCTCAGGAGCCACAGCACGGCCCGCCTGGCGCATCGTCGACTCGACCAGTGCGCGGAACGCTTGTACCCACCCCCGCCAGAACTCGCGCTCCGGCCCGTAGCTGTGGCCCAGGCGCTCGAGCGCGTCGGCGAGTAGAGCGGAGTCCTCCAGGGCCTGGCGAGGCCCACCCGCCAGTAGGGCGGCCACCGCCATCCGCTCCTGAGCGAACACGGCGAGCGCAGCGTGCTCGTAGCTGCTCTCCTGGGCCTGGGCCCGAGTATCGGCGGCCCGCCAGAGGTGGCGGCGCTGATCCGGCGTGAGCAGCACGCCCCGGCGGAGCATCCGCTGGGGGCCGTCGACCGGGGCCGGGGGCTCATGCAGTTGGGCCGGGTCGATCGCCCCGGGATGGGGCTTCCCGTTCCCACCGGGCCGACCGGAGGGCGGAAGCGGCGGAGGCGGCGGCGTGGCAAGTTCCGCCACCGGTCTGAACGTGACCGTTGCTGCCGCCGCGAGCGTGTGCTCCGGATCGGGATCGCTCTCCAGCCCCAGGAGCGGCCGCACCTCCTCGAGCGTCCGGATGCCGGCCGCGACTTCCGTCACGAGCCGCTTGCTCCGCCGCTCGGTGGTGTCGCTCAGCTCCTCGAGCCGGTCCGGGTCGAAGCGCACGTACTCGTCCCCGTACTCCGGGCTCAGCCACAGGTTGAGCTGCGCCTCGATGAGCGCCATCAGGGGTTTGACCGTGTGGTGGAGGAGGCGGAATCGGGCCTCCTCATACTGCTGCCCGGCGAGGGTACTGCTCCGTCCCTGGGCCGACGCGATCCCGATCATGTGAGGATCGACGCCGAAGGCGGCACAGATGTCCTCGCGCGCGACGCGCCGGAGGTCCGGGAACTCGAGCTGCTGCAGATTGAAGCCCACCGCCTTCACGTCGCGGACGCCGCCGAGGAATTCCGGCGTCCCCCGCCCGCCGCGATGGACGACACGCTCGAGCCAGCGCTGCCGAGCGGCCTCGATCTCGCCGTCGGCCGCCGGCTGCTCCAGCAGGAACACGATCGGCGGCGACCCGTCGTTGGTCACGACCTCGCGCACGTACTGGCTCGCCTCGCTGTCGCCGACGATCGCGTTGATCGCCGTCGCGGCGCGGGGGTAGCCGAAGACCCAGTCGGAGGCGTTCAAGTCGGGGAAGTGCACCATGTCCTCGGCCCGGGCGTAGTGCACGCGACCGATCCGATCGCGCCACTGCCACTGGAGCACCTCGAGCGTATCGGCGTCGAGGAACGCGTAGAGGATGTGCTCCGGATGCACGAGCCGGAGCGACGTGGGGAGCGAGCGCGTGGCAGGCGCGGGCAGGGGGCCTGGCGCGAGCGCATCACCCGGGCGCATCTCGCGTTGGCCTGGACGCTCGAGCTTCCAGAAGGCGTTCCCGTACAGCAAGATGTGACTGCTCGTCAATCCGAGCAGGCGCTGCTGTGTCATTGCGACGCGCGGCGCCTGCAGCCGCCGGGCGAGCTCGCTCTCCTTCGGCCCGACGACCACGGGGTCTCCATCCGCGTCGAGCCGGTAGACCTGGAGGGGGACGGCCGAGAGCAGATCGACGATCGCACGGGTGCAGGCGTGCACCACCGGGTGCCGCTCCCATCCCTGGATGCGGACGCTGCGCCCGGTGGCCTGATACTGTGTGGGCTGATCCCCGCGGACGATGGTCCAGCCCTGGGCCGCGATGGACGGGGCAGCACGCCCGAGCGCGGCACGCCCCAGCGCGGCACGCAGACGCGCCCAGAGGCCCATCAGTACACCCTCAGGCGCCCGCCCAGGGCGAGCTTCGCGAAGGCGCCGCTCGACGCGTCCACCTGGTCGTCGTACTTACCGGCGGGGAACGCCTCGAGCTCGTCGAGGTAGGCACGGTTCCACGGACCGCGGACGATCCGGACATTGCCGGCCTGCCACTGGGCGGCGAACGGGTCCGCCCGTGTCACCTTGTCGCCGGTCACCGTCTCAGCGCGATAGGGGAAGCCGCTGAGGAGGCGCAGGGTCGCCTCGGCCGATTCTTTGCCGCCGCTACCCGGCTCCTGCTCCACCCAGCCACGCACACTGGGCCCGTCCAGCTCGGCGGTCTGGCGCATCAGGCGGTTCCGCTCGGCGCTGGCCAGCTGTGCCAGCACCACATCGACGACGTAGTACACCCCGTCGGCCACGGCCATGCGGACCCCGGCGGTCCGGTTCCCGCCACCGGCGGTGCCCGCCTTGTCCCAGTAGCGCACGTGCCGCGCGTGCGCCGGGACGGCGTCGACGATCAGCGCGCGATCGCGGGGGAACAGATTGCCGGAGCGGGGATGCGGGTCCTGCTGGTAGAGTGCCGACCAGCTGTACGGCCCGAGCACCTGCTCGATGGCGGCCAGGGCCTCCTCGTCGTAGCGGTCCGGGCACAGGGCGGCTCCCGTGGGCCGGCCCAGCGGATCGTCCGGCTCGGCGCGGGCCGGCAGACGCACCACCTCCCACCGATCGGGCTCCTGCTCGAGGATGCGGCCGGCGAGGTCGTCCTGATGCCAGCGCGTGAGGATGAGCACGATGGCACCGCCGGGCTCCAGGCGCGTGTACAGGTCGTCGCGGAACCAGTCCCACACACGGTCCCGGTAGGTCGGGCTCTCCGCCTCCTCGCGCGACTTGACCGGGTCGTCGATCACGATGAGGTCGGCTCCGTGGCCGGTGACGCCGCCGCCCACGCCGACTGCGCGCACGCCCCCGCCCGCCGTGGTCTCCCAATCCTCCACGGCCGTGCGCTCCTCGCTGAGCGACACGCCGGCGAGGCAGGCGAGTCGGCGCGCCTTGCGCGAGAACTTGGCCGCGAGCGTCGCGTTGTAGGCGGCCACGATCGTCCGGAACTCGGGCCACTCGACGAGCCGGTAGACCGGATAGCGGACGGTGACGGTCTCGCTCTTGCCGTGACGCGGCGGCATGGCCAGGATGAGCCGGTCGATCTCGCCGTCGGTAACGCGATCCATCTGCCGCTGGACGTAGGCGAGGTGCGGCCAATCCCAGCGCCAGCGGGGCGAGACGCGGCTGTTCCAGGCCGCGAATCCGGCCGGCACGCCACGGAGGACGCGCTCGAGCTGCCGGACGGTCGTGGGGGGAAGGGCGTCGAGCGTCAGCACGATCACCCCAGCCCGAGGATCCGCCGCACCTCCGCGCGGACCTCATCGGGGGCGAGCCGGCCGACCGGTAGATCACGGCCCTCGGTGTCGGTGACGGTGGTCGTCGTGCCGAGACCGTACTTGCCGAGCAGGTCGATGGCCTTGAGCCGCTCCGCTGGCCCGATCTGGGGATCGTCGGCGATGCGCTTGAGGGTGGGGATGCGCGCGCTGAAGGCCTGGCGGCAGGCCTCGCGCACCTTCGAGGGGGGACGTCCGCTGCGGCCCTTCTTGCCGCCCGTGTTCCAGGGGTGGGCCCCGGGCTGGAAGCGTCGGCCGTTGTTGGCGGGAGCCTGAGAGCTCATGCTGTGCTGGTCCCCCTCACACGCTGGCCCCGTACCGCCTCCCGAGCGAAAATCGGGGGGCGATGCGGGGCCAGGGGACCGGTCTTACGAGTCCAGGGGGCCGATGCAGCGAGCCCAGGGGCCCAACGGGGCCGAGTTGTTGCGGTGGAACTTAGGGGGCGGCCGGCCGCCGGCGCAAGGGGCCGTCAGCTGGCGAGGCGCAGTCGGGCTCGCTCGATCAGGCCCCAGGTCACGCAGAGCGTGCGGCCGCAGCGACACCGCACGGTGCCCACGATGAGGTCGGCCGGCAGGGTCCAGGCGCGCGTGGCCTCGAGGAATGCGACGCCTACCCAAAACGGGCAGCGCCGCTCGCGGAAACACCGGTCACAGCGCAGGGGTAGAGGCACCACGGCAGCGCGGCGGCTCACCCGGTCACAGGCGGTTTTGGGGCCGGTTTTACGCTGTCGGGCGGGATCTCGCCGGCGATTTGGCGCCACGATTTCTGGGCCGCCAGGCCAGCCTCGACCGCCTGTCGGAGATCAGCTCGGATCGCGGAGAGCGCCTGAGCGGCACGCCTCATGACGAGCACGAGGACCAGGTTGACGGCGAGCGCACCGCTGCTGGCAGCGATGTCGACCCACTGGGTCCACGAGGGCGGCAGCGCGGCCATCGGGCGTAGGCTACGACCTGGGCGCTACGATGCGGGGCGGCATGAGCACCCAACCCGCGGGACCCGACACGCGGCGCGCGAGACCGTGGCGCGCGAGATAGTCCAGCACGGCGTCTCGGCCACCGATCACGTGGTCCCGCTGGCAGAGCGCGCGGAATTGGGCGAACTCCTCCTGTTCGGGCGTGGGCCGGCCCGCGCCGGACTTGACCTCGACCGTGAGCTCGAGCCGGAGGACCGGATGGAACGCCCAGAGATCGGGGAGACCGGGCGTCTGGCGTGACGCGCGGGCCTGTGAGAGGCGATAGACCGTCCAGCCGGTGGCGCGGAGCACGCGGACGGCCGCCTCGTACTCGGCGGCGCCGCGCCGATAGGCGCAGGCGCGGGATGCGCGGGTCGCGGTCATGCGGAGACGTCCGGCGGGTCGCCCGAGGCGCTAGGGCTGGACTCCAGAGCTCGCCATGCCTTGCGCACGGCCGTCCACGGGAGAAGATCGGGATCGGCGTAGGCCTCGTCCTCAAGGCGCCGCAGGATGGTGATGCAGTTCTGGCGTTCGTCTTTGCGGATGTCGCGCTCCACGAGCGCCAGGACGCACTGGAGAGTCGCCACCCAGCCCAAGCGCACCTCGTTCCACGGCGCGCCCGGCGGGAACGCAAGGGGCGAGGACGGCTCCATGATGTCGCGCAGCCTCATGGCCCAGAATTCACGGCGTGCCTCGTCCAGCCATTCGCTCATTGCGTACCTTCCTGCTCGCGGGCGCCTCGGGCCGCCTGGCGGTAGGCCTCCTGCTTCGCGCGCACCGGGTCTGGCTCGTCCTGAGGAGGCAGCGATCGGGCCTCGGCCAGCTCCTGCACGAGCCGGGCTGGTGGACCGTCCAGCGGCTCTCCCGGCCGGCGAGCGCGGCCCACGAGCACTGTCCGGCGCGCCCCGTAGAGCGGGTGGCCGCCGGCGTGGTGGCGGGCGCACTCGAGCCGCTCGAACTCGGTGCCGTCCGAGCGGGCGAACCGGAGCCACTCGAGCGGACGCCCGCAGGCGCACTGGGGTGGGACCCACGCGTCGGACGGCCGCAGCACACCGTCCTCGACTGGCCGGGGGCACTCGTCCCGGACCAGCTGGACCAGTTTCGCGACGCTCGGAAACCAGCGGTCGCTGGTCCGGATGTAGCGATCGACCGCCGCCCGCACCGCCTCCGGCGGAAACCGACCCAGCGCCTCGAGGTAGTCCCCGATCACGAGCCGCTCCTGGCCGTCGTGGCGCTCCGGCACTCCGTAGTGCCGGTAGAGCCGGGCGAACTCGCGCTCCAGTTCGGCGCGGGTGATGCCGGTGAGGATCATGAGCTCCCCTCCTCAGGCGCGAGCTCGCCGCGGAGCCGGGCGATCGCCCGGGCTGTGCGCCCGGGCGAGGCGCGCGTGCTGGGGCGGTCCTGCTCGCGTCGGTGGTCCCGCACGACCCGGAGGACGAAGGCGCGGAATCGGGCGGGGTTGTAGGGGCCGGTGTAGTCTCGGCAGGCAGTCGCCAGCTGGCCCGGAGCCGGCGCGTAGCCCGCGGGGAAGTCCTGGCCGGCCAAGTAGTTGAGCCAGCGAGCGGCTTCTACGTCGGGATCGGGAAGCCGCCCGAGGAACGCCAGTACGGCCTCACGGTCGCCGTCGGCGAGGTGCTGGGCGAGTTCTACTGCGCGCGCGCCGCGCTGCGGGGGAGAACTACTCACGACCGCCAGGGAGTGAGTAGTTCTCTCTCCGTTACCGTTAACGTCTCCAGTCATTTTCCCTCCTGATTCCCGCGCGGGTATCGGGCGGGAGGCCGGCGGGATTGGCGGGTCGTGAGCACGGGAGTCGCCCTCTCTCCCGCGCCGGTCAGAGGCTGGCCGCGCGGCGTCGCGCCGCTGCTTCTCAAGCAGAGCGCGCTGCCGCCACCATCCGCGCACGACCCCGACCGGATCCCGCTGGCCCTCGCGCCGCTCGACGCAGACGGCCCGAAAGACCTGGGCGAATGCCCCGCGCTTGCCCCGCCAGAGCGCCCAGAGCTCGAGCGTCGTGTCCGTCACCTGCGAGGCGTCGCCGTCCTGCCGGTACTCTCCGAACCCGCAGCACGCTGCCACGTAGAGGCCCAGCGCGTGGGCCGGCTCCACGCGGAGCGCCTCGGCCAGCGCTCCGACCAGCTCGTGGTCGGGCGCGCGCGTCTCCCACCGGATCCAGGTCATCTCATGTCCTCAGGCTCGCGGGGCTCGAGGGGAGCGAAGAGACGGCCCAAGGGCCCGTCGGGTCGGTTCTCGTGGTCCGGCTCCCGCGGGGCGAGCTCGGCCTCGTCGGGGCCCCTGAGCCAACCGGGGCGCCTCTTCGGGCGGGGCCGGGGCCTCGTCATCGGGCGGCCCCTCGGATGCTGATCTGCTCAGGCTCTCCGCAGTCCCGTGTCCGCCGACGCCAGGGCTTGTGCGTGGTGCAGTAGGCCGGCGGCCGGCCCTGGCCCTCATAGGCGAGCGAGGCGCTGCATACGCGGCAGCGCGGCTCGGGCCGCACGGGGTGCTGCGCGTAGTAGCGTGCCCGCGCGAGCGCCCTCCGACGCTCTGCGTGGCGGGCGCGGTAGGCCCGCTGGTAGGCCTCGTATTTGTCGCGGCTACTGTACCCGTTCGGCTTTCCGGCGAGGCGCGCGCGGCGCTTCTGGAGCAGCACCTTGAGGCGGTTCTTCCGGCGCCACTCGCGCTTGTACTCGTTCCGGCGCTGCCTGAGGTCCGGATCGTTCCTGTAGCGCGCCTTGGCGCGCGCCAGCCGCTCGAGCCGGTGCTGGCTGTTGTAGCGGCGCACAGCCTCGAGCTGCGCCCGGCGCTTGCAGCGCTCGCACCGCCAGGACCGGCCGCGCCGCTCCGAGCTCCCGCAATCGATGCAGAGCCCGGCCATGCGACGGCGCTTCTGGTCCGGGGTGAGCCGATCGACCAGGGGCCTCCCGCGGCGCTTCCGGTACTGGAGGGGCAGCTCGCGCAACAGGCGGCGCCGCCGGCAGGCCTCGCAGCGGCGGGCCCGTCGGCGCTCCCGGGGGCGGTGGCATCTCACGCAGAGGCCTCGGCTCCAGAGCGTGCAGCTGGGGCAGATCCAGCGGACGCGCCCGAGGAGGTCGATCTCCTCGACCAGGGGGGCGCGGCAGAACGCGTGGGTGCAGCGGAGGGGGGCCCCGTCAGAGGCCCGGTGCGCTCCCGGGGCTTGCCGTCGTGGATACGGCTCGGGTACGATTGACGGTCGGATTGGCGGCCGATCGGCCAGATCGCGGTCGCCCGAGCGGCAGGCCGTCCGGCGACTTAGGCGCTTGCCCGGCACCCCGGTGGGGGGGTGTGGAGCAAGCGGTCGTCGGTTCAAATCCGACCAGTGGCTCTCCGCAAGAGCAAGAGCAGCACCACTTCCGCGCCCCCTCTCGGCCGGCCGTATGATTCCGGTACGGCTGCGATACGATTGCTGCATGAGCCCGCCGCTCCGTGAGCCTCTGCGGCCCGTCAGTCGGCCCCGCACTGGCCCGGCCGCCCCGCATCGGGCCGCGCGTCCGCGATCGCCTGGAGCTCGGCGAGCCGCTGCTTGATGTACTTCGTCGCCTGCTTCATGTCCCGATCCCCCACCCAGAAAAGCCCGAGTACCGGATCGCCCGTCTCCGCGCGCACGTTGCCGGCGACGGTCCGGCGCACGCCGTGGAAGGCGCGGTACTTCACGTGCGGGACGCCGGCCGCCCGCTCGGCCCGGCGGAGCGCTAGGTTCGCCGCCTGATAGCTCCAGGGCTCATCCCGTCGCGCAGGCTGGCCGCTGAAGAACACCCAGGGCCCCCGGTAGCCTAGCCGCTCGCGCCAGTAGCGGGCCGTGAGGAGCGCCGAGAGCGCGCCCCAGGTGAGCGGCCGAGTGTGCCGCTCCCCCTGCTCGTCCCAGTCCTCGACCATGGTGACGGTGCCCTTCACCAGGTCGACGTCCTGCCAGGTGAGATGAAGGGTCGCGTTCGAGCGGAACCCGTGCTCCGCGGCGAACAAGAAGAGCGCCGCGAAGCGCCACTCGCGCCCGTCCTGGGGCCGCAGCGTCGCGAGGATCCGCTCGCACTCCTCGGGTGTGTATTCCGGGATCTCGAGCGGTCGGGCCGCCCGCCCCTCGGGAAGGCGCCAGAGCCCCACCCGGTTCCGGGTGATGAGCTCCCGGCTCTCGGCCCACCGGTAGACGATCTTCGCCACGGCGACGATGTGGCGGATCTGGTTCGGCGCGACCCCGAGCGTCGTGAGCTCGTGCCAGAGCTGATCCACCGTGTGGAGCGTGATGGCGTCCGCCGGCGTGTCGGGCTTCACGAAGAGCTCGAAGCGGTCCCACCGCTGGCGATAGAGGAGCTTCGTGCGCGGTCGCAGCTTCGCGTACTGGGGAGACCCCAGATAAGCCTCCCAGATCTCGCGGACCGTCCGCTCCCGGACCATCCGGGCCGGCGCCTCGTACCAGGCCTTCGCCCAGGCCTTGGCCGCCCGCTCGCCCTCGCGGGTGAGCGGCCAGCTCTTCCGCCGCGGGCGGCCTCCGACGTAGCGCTCCACGGTGACGAGCTGGCGCTCCGGATCCCGGAAGACCAGCACACGGCGGTTCCCGCGCACGCCGTGCCGAGCGAGGATCACCCTCGTCATGCGGCGTCCTCGGCGGCCGTCTTGCTGGCATCTCGCCGGAGTGCATCAAACGGGACGGCCCGCGGGAGCACCGCCATCCGGTACCAACGCCGGCCCTGGGCATCCCGGCCGGCGTTGCCTTGCGCCTCCCATTCCGGAAACATCCGGCGGAGCCACCGCACCCGGCGGCCGCTGTAGATCTCGGCGTCCCGTTCGGAGAGCCGCCGCGTGTAGGGCTCGGCAGCCCGGGCCACGTCAGCACGGAGGTGCTCGAGTGTCTCGGGCGGCACCATCGCCCGGGCGCCCACCAGGACGGCGATACGCTCCGCCCAGTCGGCGAGGACTTGCTCTAGGGACGTGGCACCGTCGCTCACGCCCCTGCCCCACCGTGATTGCAGGCCCGTTGGGTCATCGGCCCGCTTCGTCCAGCGACTGGCGCCCGTAGGGCCGCCAGGAGCGCGGCAGGCGACCGTAGGGCGCGCCGCGGTCCAGTCGCCAGGGTCGGCTCCACCAGGCGATCAGTCCCACGTAGCTTGCGAGGACAGCGACCGCCAACCCGATGATAGGTCTCATGAGATCTGCCTCAGCTGGAGGGGCGGGGGCGGGCGCGCACGGCCCGGTGACAGCGCGCCGCTGGTGGGTCAACCCTTGGGGCCTAGCCCCCGCTCCTGTCCTGATCTGATTGAGCCCGCCTGAGCGCGTGGTGCGATTCCCGCATGTCGCCGGCACAGAGCCGTTGCGACGCCGGTCACGACGTCG
>Ga0070741_10016793_pt1 | contig 12129 bp, 11 predicted proteins | sample Coa_R1_4_FD_66440 | JGI IMG/M metagenome (GOLD analysis project Ga0070741, IMG submission 66440) | Surface soil microbial communities from Centralia Pennsylvania, which are recovering from an underground coalmine fire - Coalmine... | ecosystem: Environmental > Terrestrial > Soil > Unclassified ...
TCCGCGGGGCTGAGCCCCTGCTTGAGCAACTCGATCGCCTTGGGTCCATACAGCCGATTAGCCGCCGCTTGCGTCGCCACGGCGCCGATGCCAGGGATCGCGTACGGCACCGCGGCCCCCGCGGTGAACGCGTGTGACTGCACCGCGACGCCGAGCTCGTTGGTGTTGGGATCGAACGCGATGATCGAGAAGGTGGCGAACGCTCGCGATGGCGCGGCGAGCATCACGATCAGCAGCAACGACAGACGTTTCATACCTGCGTGTCTCCGGTAATTGAACTGATGGCGACGCCCGCCGCACACAACGGACACGCGTCGGGTGTCCACATGGAATAGTCCTCGCGCGACAGCGCGATCACCGTCACACCATGTTCACCGGCGAATCGCCCGATCGCGTCGCCGAGGACGAGCAGCGCTCCGATCGCGACGACCGTAGCGCCCGCGGCAATCAAGCCTTCGTACGCACCGCGGACAGCGGATCCCGCGCTGATCACGTCGTTGACGATCGCGACGCGCCTGCTGGCAACAACCGGTCGCAGCGGCTGCGGTAGCTCGTAGCGAACAGGAAACAGCGCGGTGCTTGCGGTCGCAATTCGCTCGGCGTACGTGAAGTCGACGCCGAGCTCTTCGGTCACCATCAACGCGACGAACGCGCCTTCGTTGAGCGGACCACAGACGGCGTCGACGTCATGCACGCGCAACCGATCCGCGAGTTGCCGCGCAAAGGGCCGGATGGCGTCCGGCCGTTTGCACAGCGTTTCCAAATCCATCCAGAGATCGGCGTGGTACCCGGATTCCATGCGGAAATGGCCACGACGGCTGACGACTGATCCCAGGTAGTCACGCATTCCTGTCGAAACATATCGTCGCGCTGCGCTAGGATCAAATGTCGCGCGGAGGGATGGCCGAGCGGTCGATGGCGGTGGTCTTGAAAACCACTGTGGGGGAAACTCCACCGGGGGTTCGAATCCCTCTCCCTCCGCCAACCTCACTCGCGTTCGGTTGGCATCGCGAGCGGTCTTCCGGTTGGCTGCGGCTCGCGCCGCACCTGCACCGAATCCCTCTCCCTCCGCCACATTCATGCTTCGGCGTCTCATGCCGATTTCAGTCACGGGAGACTTCTGCCGTGACGTTGCCCAGCGACCTTGTCAGCCGGATCGCGCGCCTCGACCCGATGCCCGTGAGCGCGCAGGCGCTCATGAAAGCGCTGCACGACGACAGCATGGGGCCGGCGCGACTCGCACCCTTCATCGAACACGACCCAGCGATGGCGGCCGAGGTCCTGCGTCGCGCGAATTCGGTCGCGTTCGGCGGGTGCCGGCCGACGGCCAATGTCCACGCGGCGGTTCTGCGCCTCGGCACGTCGAACATCCTGACGATCGTGCTCGGCGGATCGCTGCAGCAGCTCAAAGTAAAGCTGCCGATGTACGGGCTCGGGGAAGACGAACTCTGGCTGCACTCGGTGGCCGCCTCGCTCGCCGTCCGGGCCATTCAGCAGGAGCGGCCGTCGGCGAACATTCCCGATTCAGCGTCGATCGCGGCGTTGCTCCATGACATCGGCAAGCTCGTGATGGCGCGCTACATGAAGGCTGATGCCGCCACGATCCGTGCATGCGCGCGCGAGCGCACTATCACGTTTGTTGAAGCCGAGCGAGAAACGTTCGGGTGCGATCACACGGAAGTCGGCGCCGCACTCGCGCGCCACTGGAACCTGCCCGATGCGCTCGTGTCTGCGATCGAGTGTCATCACGACACGACGCTGACCGATCCGACGCCGACGATGGACGCGGTGATGGTGGCGAATATGGTTGCCAAGTCCGTCAACGCTGGGCTCGGCGCCGAAGGCATGAACCTGGCGCCGGATCACCTGGCGTTGAAGCGTCTCGGTCTCGACTTCGTCGCGTATTGCCGCGTCATTCTGCAGACGCACGACTGGGTCGTCGACCTGAAGTCCTCGTACGGCGCCGCTGCGTAACAGCTGCTGTTAGAACAGCCATCCGACCGTGAGCGCAGTCGCACCATCGTGGAGACCGCGGGCGACGTCAACGCGCAGGATGCGTTTCACGCCAGGGATTCGTACGCGGACGCCGGCGCCGACGTCGATCTGCATCGGCGGAGTGACGCCGTCGATCGGCCGCGACGCTTGCGCCATGTCGACGAACGCCGCGGCGCCGAGTCGCACTGGCAGCGGACGATCGAACCAGCGCTGCCCTTCGGCATTCCCAAACATCAACGACCGTCCGAACATCGTCTCGCTCGTCACGTTGATCACGCCATCGTCCAGCAGCGGGTGGGCGCGAAGGAGATCCGAACGGCCGTGGCCGTCGCCGGCGCCGGGCCAGAGCGCGAGCGGCGCATGATCGCTGACGCGCTGCCATCCTCCTGCGATCGCGTAGGACCAACCGCTGACGACGGGCGACGAAGACCAGCCGCTGCGCAGCGTCATCGCGTTGAAGCCGGGCACGGGCCCATGCGTGATCCACGTCTCGCCCTGAGCGCTGATCGACATGCGGTCCTTCAGCAGTCGTCGTTCGATCGCCGCGCCGACGGATGCCGCGCGGCGGTCACCGCTCCAGTCGTCGACGCCGGTCGATAACGTGTATCGCCAGTGCGCCGAGAACCAGTCGCTGACGCTGACGCCCGCGTGCGTTCGCGATTCGCGGAGCAGCGACGACGAGTTCGCCAGCGCGTACGTTTCGGCTTCCCAGCTCGCGTCGACGCGCCATACGCCAGGCAGACCCGCAAAGTGAGGCGCAACGAATCCAGCGTCGACGCGCGGACGGTTCGACCAGAAGCGCCCGCCCGCCGTCCAGATCTCGCCTTGACCGCTGAAGCCTGGCAGCGTCGCCACGACCTCGCGATCGACAGCGGCATCGAGTGCGACGCTGCTCCAGCTGGCGACGTCGTGCGGCAGCATCGCACGTTCTGCAATCACCACGTCCACGGTGGCGAATCCGTCCGCGTCCGGGCGCAGGTCGAGGCGCGCGGTTGCGCGGTCGGGCAGTTCGTCGAGCCGACGCCGCGCCCGCTCAAATGTTTCCGCGGTCAACAAGGCTCCCGGCGTCAGGCGCAGCGCGTCCGCGATCGCTTGATATCGAGCGTGATGGACGCCGTCGATCCGGACGCGATCGAGCTTCGGTTTGCCGATCCGGTTCCACGCACGCAGCGCGCCGCCCGGATCGTTCAACATGAACAGGCTCGACCCGAGCACGTCGAGCGCGTACGCATCGGTCGCATCGCGCGCCAGCGCCTGCCGCGCAAGATCGGCCGCATCGCGCCAGCGACGTTGCCCGAACCGAATGCCGGCGAGTTCCGCTGTCGACGCGTCCTTTTCGGCCGTCGCGAGGGCGGCGGGATCCGGCGGTTCGACGACGGCGGTGCCGACAGGGATGCCTGAAGGTAGCCAGGCACCACCAGGGCGGATGATCAGCGACCAGAAGTTCGACGGCCGCCAGAGCCCGACGAAGTCCCGCGTGTGGATGTGACGCGATGGCCCCCACGATGGATCGTGGACGATGACCGCGTCCTCGGTTCGACCGACCACGACGACGTAATGGAAGCGAGCGCCGCGGTCTGCGAGCAACACGATGATCGGTTCGCGCGATGCGAGATGCCCATCGAGCTCGTCGAGCGATCCGGCGAACGGCTCGACCGTCCATCCGCGCCTCGAAATCGCGGCGACCAGCGCGGTGGCTGCGATGCCGCCGGCATGACGGTCCACGAGCGAGGCAAACGGCTGCTCGGTCGCGTGCGCGTCGCCCCAGTATCGAAACACCATCGCCGCTGCCGCACCACCGCATAGCAGATCGCTTTGCGGTAAGTACGGCACGTCGATCACCGGCGCTGTCAGCGCCAGCGAGAGCAACGTCGCGGCGATGGACCCAAACATCTGATGTCAGGCCTTGACGACGACGACGAGCAGGATGATCAAGAGCAGGACGATGATGATGGTCGTCGTCGAGATGACGACCGTGGATGCGCCGCCGACGAGCTGGTGATTGACTTGGCGAGCGGCATCGGCCGCCTGCGAGAGATCCGCGCCGCTCAGCGTGTCGGCGACAGTGGTGACGCGCGCCATGTCGATGTTCATCTTTTTCGCAACTGCGCGCACTTGCGGTTTCGCGAGCGCCTCGCGAATGGCGGCGCGGTCGGCGTCCTGCTGCGCCACTTGTGCTCGAACCGCGGCGGCGAGCTGCGCAGGCGAAACGACGTGCTGTTGATCGCCGGCGACGGCCGGCGCGATACCCATCAGGACCATCAGGACTACGGCGAGACTCTGTCGAACGTGGTGCATCGGACACCCTCCTCTTTGCGCGCATAGCTGAAGCAATCCCGATACCGATGAGCGATTCACCAGAACGGCTGAGACGGAACGGCACAAACGTCGCATTTGGAACCGTGAGGGAGGCACGTTCATGAAACTCATCTGTGCGGCGTTTGGTATCGCGGCCATGTGCGCGGCCGGTGTCGGTGCGCAGACGAAAACGGTGACTGACGTCGGACAGCGCAAGATCGAAGTCAAGGACGGGAAGAAGATCACCGTCACCGGCTGCCTCGAGCGCAACCCCGGCGGCGGCTACATGCTCACCAACGACGAAGGCGGCATGAAGTACGATCTCGTCACCAACAAAGATCTGGCGAACCATGTCGGCCACCGTGTCTCGATTCGCGGCAAGGCGACCGATCAGGGCGACGCGAAGCTGAAGATCGAGTCGAAGGTCGGCACGACCGGCGTCGCCGGCGACGATAAGACTGCAGCCACCGCCACGACCGAGATGAAAGGCGACATGGGCCTGAAGTACCTCGGCGTCGACTCGGTCAAGGTGCTGTCGAAGTCCTGCATGTAAGATCCCGACACGGATCAACGGTTTTCGAACTGGATCGCTTCGCTGGAAACGCGGCACCTCGAGGAGTTGGCCTTCTCCGAGGTGTCGCGAGCGTTGCGCGCGCTCTCGTCGACATACGTCGAACGCCGGTCGACGATTGCTGATGGCGGCGCCTTATCCGGCCGCGGCAAACGCGCGGCGTTCGCACTGTTCTACGGTCCTCTCCATTTCCTGCTCGTCGATCACATCGTCCGCGCCCTTCCAGAAACCGCTCGCCGTGTGAAAACGATCCTGGATCTCGGATGCGGAACAGGCGTCGCTGGCGCCGCGTGGGCGAGCAACTGCGCCGGTCAAGTCGACGTCCTCGGCGTCGACCGCAACGCGTGGGCGGTCGGCGAGGCGCAGCAGACCTACCGCGCGTTCGGTGCGACAGCGCGCGTGAAGCACGCGAACGTCGCGACGTTGCGTTTTCCGAAGCCTCCGATTGCCGTCGTCGCTGCGTTTACGTTGAACGAGCTGGATGAGTCGACGCGCGACGCGATGCTCGACGGCTGGCTCGCCGAGGAGCGACAACAGATCCTCATCGTCGAGCCGCTCGCCGGATTCGTCGCCCGCTGGTGGAATCGGTGGCGCGATCGGTTCGAAGCGGCCGGCGGCCGTGGCGACGAGTGGCGCATCCGCGCCGAACTGCCGCCGATCGTCGCCAAACTCGATCGCGCAGCGGGTCTCGATCACCGCGAGATTACAGGCCGCTCGCTGTGGAGGTCCGGCTAAAGCCCGACACGGCGTTCGGCCAGCCACTTGAACAACTTCTCCGGAGGCCACGTGTTGACGACGCGGTCCGCGGGGATGCCGGCGAGGCGCGCGTGCGCGATCGCCGTTTCGGCATAGCGCAGTTCGCGAGTCGAATGCGCGTCGCTGTCGAGCGCAAACAGGCATCCGCTGTCCAGTGCGCGCGACGCGAGGTCGTAATCGATGTCCTGCCGTGCGGGATCGCCGTCGATTTCGATCGCGACGCCGGATTCGGCCGCGGCTTCGAACACGCGATCCCAGTCGGCGGCGACGCCGGGCCGCGATCCGTACATGCGTCCGCGCGGATGCCCGAGGATGTGGACGCCGGGCGACGACACCGCCTTGACCATTCGTGCCGTTTGATCTGCCGCGGAACGCAGCGTCGAATGTGGCGCCGCGACGACGAGCTCGAGTTGTTTGAGCTCCGCCGGTGTCATGTCGACCGAACCGTCGCTGCGGATGTTGGCTTCGATCCCTTTGAGCAATCGAAAGCGCCCGAGGTACGTCTCGTTCAAGCGATCGATTTCGCGATGCTGTTCGAAGAGGCGCGCCATCGAGACGCCGCCGGCAATCGGCAAGCCGTACGAATGATCGGTGACGGCGCAGTACTCGTAACCGCGCTCGAGGCCGGCCTTGATGATGTCTTCGAGCGTCTGGCTGCCGTCGCTCCAGACCGAGTGCATCTGGAAGTCGCCACGATAGTCGTCGCGGCGCACTGCTTTCAGCTTCTTGTTCTTCAGCGCCGCCGCCACCTGCGACCGGCTCAAATAGTGACCGCGCAGCGATCGGCTCTTCTCGACATCCGCGGTCTTGCCGCTCTCCGCGATTGCACGCTCGACGGTGGCCGATGACCCGGTCTTTAACACTTCCAGGATCACGCGCGTGGACGAGGGTCCGATGTTCGGGATCTTCTGTAACGTGCCGTCTTCGTTCAGCAGCGACTCGATCGGCACTTCGAGGTTGATGACCGCGGACGCCGCACGCTTGTAGCCCCACTTGCTCTGCTGCGATTTCTGGACCGACGCCAAGTCGCGGAGCAAGCTCGCGATCAACGTATTCGTATCCATCCATTAATATTGTCCGCTGTGCCGCCGACGTTTGCTGCGAACCCGCGTCCCGCCTCAACCGTCGTCGTCATGCGCGACTCAGCCGCGGGTCCGGAGATCTTCATGGTGCGGCGGCACGAGGGGACGGCATTCATGGGCGGCGCGCACGTCTTTCCGGGCGGGCGCGTCGATCCGGCGGATGCCGATGCCGACGCGTCGTGGTGTGATGGCGCTGATGCCGATCTCGCCGACTATCGTGTGGCCGCGGCACGCGAGCTCTTCGAAGAAGCCGGCGTGTTGCTCGCGCGGTCGTCCGCGAATACGTTCGTCTCGCTGGCGGGCGACAGCACGCACGCGCGATTCAAGCAGTACCGTCACGACGTGCACGAGCACACGGCGACGTTGCGCGCGATCTGCGAGCGCGAGCGTCTGCGGCTGGCGCTCGACGCCATCGTGATGTTCGCGCACTGGGTGACGCCGCCGATCGACACGCGTCAGTTCGACACGCGGTTCTTCCTGACGCGTGTTCCGCCGGCGCAGGTGCCGGCGCACGATGAGACCGAAACGACGCACAGCGCCTGGTTGACTGCCGCCGGCGCGATCCGCGAGGCGGAAGCGGGCCGCATCATCCTGCCGCCGCCGACGTGGACGACGCTTCGCGAACTGGAACCGTTTGCGACGGTCGACGAGGCGCTCGCGTGGGCACGACAGCGTCGCGTCGTGCGGCGCCAGCCCGAAGCGCTCGAGCGCGACGGTCATCGGATGCTCGTGTTGCCAGGCGATCCGCTGCATCCCCAGCCGGATCCGGATGCACCACTCGAAACGCGCTTCGTGCTCGTCGATCGTCGCTGGCACGCTGAACGCGCATAGAATCCGCGCATGGCGGGCCCTGCCCAGAGCGAGCGTCGCGAATCGAACGGGTTGAAGCGGGTTCTGACGTTTCGTGACCTCTTTTTGTTCTACATGGTCACGAGCTTCAGCCTGCGCTGGATCGCAACCGCGGCGGCCGCTGGACCGAGCGCGTTGGTGATCTGGGTCATCGCGGCGATTGGACTCTACGTCCCGCTTGTTTTCACCGTCCTCGAGTTATCGGCTCGCTATCCGCAGGAGGGCGGCCCATACGTCTGGAGCAAGCAGGCGTTCGGTCCGTTCGCGGCGTTCATCACCGGCTGGACGTACTGGGGATCGAACCTGCCGTACTTTCCCGGTCTCCTGTATTTCGCGGCGGCCAACGCGTTGTTCATCGGCGGCCCGTCGTGGCAGTCGCTCGCCGACAACCACACCTACTTCATCGTCGTTGCGATGATTGGTCTGACGTGCGCCGTCACGCTCAACGTCGTCGGACTCGAGATCGGCAAGTGGTTGAACAACCTCGGCGCGCTGGCGTCGTTCGTGCCCGCGGCGGCGCTGATTGCGCTCGGATTCGTGGCCTGGTCGCGGTTCGGATCGGCGACGGTGATCAACGCGCACACGATGGTCCCGAGCACGAGCCTGAAGGACGTTATCTTCTGGTCGACGATCGCGTTTGCGTTCGGCGGCGTCGAGAGCGGTTCGACGATGGGCGAGGAAATTCGCGATGCGGAACGAACGATTCCGCGCGCCGTCCTCGCCGCTGGTGCCGCGGTCACGATCCTCTATCTCGTGACGACGTTCAGCGTGCTGCTCGCGATCCCGAAAGACCAGGTGTCGGGCCTGCAAGGCATCATGCAGGCGGTGCAGGCGGTGGCGACGCGCGTGTCGCTGCCGTGGCTCGTGCCGATCATCGCGGCGTTCGTCGCGTTCAATGCGCTCGGCGGCGTCGGCGGATGGTTTGCCGCGACGGCGCGGCTCCCGTTCGTGGCCGGCATCGATCGATTCCTGCCGGAAGCCTTCGGCCGGCTGCATCCGACATGGCGGACGCCGTACGTCGCGCTGCTCGTCCAGGCGGCGATTGCCGGCGTCTTCGTGTTCCTCGGTCAGGCGCGAACGTCGGTCCACGGCGCGTACGAAGCGCTCGTCAGCATGGGCATCATCGCGTATTTCATTCCCTTCCTGTTCATGTTTGCCGCGCGCATCAAACTGGGCGGGCCGTCGATCACCACGGTCGCCGCCGCGGTGGGGTTTGTCGTCACCGCCGTATCGATTGTGCTTTCGTGTATTCCTGAAGACACGGAACCGGACAAGACATTCTTCGTCGTCAAAGTCGTCGGCGCATCGCTCGCGCTCGTCGGCATGGGCGTCGTCGTGTACCTGATAGGGCGTCGCAAATGATGTTGCTGCTCGCTGCCGCGGTGTTGACGATGCGGGTGGATTACTACCACTCGGGAAATGTGTCCGAAGAACATTTCAGCGTCGATCGCGTGGTGCTCGAGCCGTTGCCGTGGCCCGGCAATCCGGCGCGCGCGATCGATACGACGAATCGCGGCAAGTATTTTTTCGAGGTCGTCGACGTCGCGAGCGGACGCGTCGTGTACTCGCGCGGGTTCAGTTCGATCTACGGCGAGTGGGAGACGACGGGCGACGCGACGCACGGCGATCGGACGTTCTCGGAATCGCTGCGGTTCCCGGCGCCGGAGCGGCCGGTGTGGATCGTCGTCAAGAAGCGTGATCTGCGGAATGCCTTTCGTCCCGTCTGGACGATTACCGTCGATCCAGCAGACAAGTTCGTCGCAAGAGGGACAGCGGATCCCAATGCCGGCGCGTTGATCAAGTTGCACGAGAGCGGCGATCCGTCGCAGAAACTCGACCTGCTGATCCTCGGCGACGGTTACACGCGCGCCGAGCGATCGAAGTTCGAACGCGATGCCAGGCGATTGCTGGACGTGCTGTTCAAGACGTCCCCCTTCAAAGAGCGGCAGCACGACATCAACGTGTGGGGATTGTGTCCGCCGTCCGCGGAATCGGGCGTCTCGCGTCCGTCGCAGCACATCTATCGCCGGTCGCCGATTGGATTGACGTACGACGCGTTCGACACCGAGCGCTACATGCTGACGTTCGAGAACAAGGCGTTTCGCGACATCGCCGCGAACGCGCCGTACGACGTCGTCGAGATCCTGTCGAACTCGTCGACGTACGGCGGCGGCGGGATTTACGGTCTCTACAGCACCGTGGCTGCCGGCAACACGTGGGCGCCCTACGTCTTCGTGCACGAATTCGGTCATCACATCGCCGGCCTCGCCGACGAGTACTACACGTCCGCGGTCGCGTATCTGCCGGCGTCCGATCGCGTCGAACCCTGGGAACCGAACGCGACGGCCCTCCTCGACCCCGCGCAGTTGAAATGGCGCGACCTCGTCGATCCGGCCACGCCGCTGCCGACGCCGTGGCCGAAGGACGAATTCGACCAGCGGTCCAAAGAGGAACAGGAAAAACGACGTCAGATTCGGGCGGCCAATCGGCCCGAAGCCGACATGGACGCGCTGTTTCGGCAGGAATTGGACCGGGATACCGCCCTTCTCTCCAGCGGGCCGTATGCGGGAAAAGTCGGCGCCTTCGAAGGGGCCAATTACGAGTCGCGCGGCTACTTCCGGCCGCAGGAAGACTGCATCATGTTTACGCGGGACAACGTCCCGTTCTGCCTCGTGTGCCGCCGCGCGATCGAGGCGATTCTTGATTTGTATAGTCGGGATCAATAAGACTAGGCGGTCTGTTGAACTCTAGAAAACGAGGACACCATGCAGGACGATTTCGACAACGGAATGGGAATGCCGGACGAGGAAATCGGCGGCGGTAGCGACATGGGCGACATGAGCGGTGGCGCGCCCGACGTCGACTTGGACGCCGAACCCGAGGCGGCCGGCGGCGGATCCGAAGGTCGCGCTTCGGGCGGCGGCGCGCGCGCGCGCAAATCGTCGGGATCGCGCAAATCGAGCGGCGGCGCACGCAAGTCGGCCGGCAGCCGCAAGGCCGCGCGGAAGAGCGCCGGCGCGAAGAAAAAAGGCGCCGCGAAGAAGAAGAGCGCGCCGAAGAAAAAGGGCGGCGCGAAAAAGGCCGCGAAGAAATCTGCGCCGAAGCGCAAGGCCGGGAAGAAGAAGTAAGATCAGTCTTCAGTCGCGGGTCGGCAGTCGCCAGTCTCAGTCACCAGTCCGGGCATTCCAGCTCGACTGGCGGACAGACGACTGGCCGACTGACGACTGATTTGGTGAGGTGGCCGAGAGGCTGAAGGCGGCGGTTTGCTAAACCGTTATACGGCCCAAAAGCTGTATCCAGGGTTCGAATCCCTGCCTCACCGCCAGCCTTCGCTCGCTTTCGCGAGCTTCGGCTAGGCAGGCTCTCTTTTGATCCGCGTTCGATTCGCTCCATCCCCAACCGGTTACCTCCACGTCGGCGGCGCGCGCACCGCGCTGTTCAACTGGCTGCTCGCGCGGCGCCATGGCGGCGTGTTCGTCCTCCGCATCGAAGACACCGACGTCGAACGATCCTCGGCGGATATGGTCGACGGAATTCTCGACGGCCTGCGCTGGCTCGGTCTTGATTGGGACGAAGGTCCGACGATCAGCGGACCGTACGGTCCCTACTTTCAATCCGAACGTCTCGATCGCTACCGCGCGATGGTCGAGCGGCTCGTCGCGCAGGGCAGCGCGTATTACTGCTTCTGCACGCCGGACGAACTGAAAGCCCGGCGCGAAGCGGGCGAGCAATCGAGCGGCGGGTGGAAGTACGACCGCACATGCCTGCAGCTCACCGCCGACGAGATCGCCGCGCGCGAACGCGACCGTGTGCCGCGCGCCGTCCGCGTCAGAGTGCCGGATGGCGTAATCGCGTTCGACGATCTCGTCCATGGGCGGATCGAGGTTGACGCCGCGAACATCGAAGACTTCGTCATCGCGCGATCCGACGGTCAGCCGACGTACCAGCTGTCGGTCGTGTCAGACGATGTGGAGATGAAGATCACGCATGTTGTGCGCGGCGACGATCACATCTCGAACACGCCGAAGCAGATCCTGCTGTATCGCGCCGTCGGCGCCGACGTGCCGCGCTTCGCGCACGTGCCGTTGATTCTCGGTCCCGACAAGAAGCGCCTGAGCAAGCGTCACGGCGCCACGTCGGTGACGGAGTACGAGCGACAGGGATATTTGCCCGAGGCGATGTTCAACTTCCTCGCGCTGCTCGGCTGGTCGCCAGGTTCGGATCAGGAGCTGTTCTCACGCGACGAACTGACGCTGGTGTTTGCGCTCGAAGGCATCAGCGGCGGCAACGCCGTCTTCAATTCCGAAAAGCTCGACTGGTTCAACCAGCAGTACATCATGCGGCTCGCGCCGGACGAGCTCGCGCGTCGCGTCAAGCCGCTGCTCGAAGCGGAGCAGTTGTGGCGCGACGAGTTTCTCGGCGATCGTCACGCCTGGTTTTTCGCCGTCCTCGAGTTGCTCAAGCCGCGCGCAAAACGGCTCGGCGATTTCGTGTCTCAGGGCCGATTGTTTTTCCGCGACGCGGTCGAGTACGACGCCGCGGCCGTCGACAAACATCTTCGCGCCGACGGGATGCGCG
>Ga0070741_10016794_pt1 | contig 12128 bp, 11 predicted proteins | sample Coa_R1_4_FD_66440 | JGI IMG/M metagenome (GOLD analysis project Ga0070741, IMG submission 66440) | Surface soil microbial communities from Centralia Pennsylvania, which are recovering from an underground coalmine fire - Coalmine... | ecosystem: Environmental > Terrestrial > Soil > Unclassified ...
GTCTTGCACCACCGCGGCCACGGTCGCCATCGCGGTGCCTGCGTCATAAGGGGGCTTGCCCTCGACCGCGGCGAACAACGTCGCGCCGAGTCCCCACAGGTCCGAGGCAGGGTTCACCGGTTTGCCAGAAGCGATCTCGGGAGCGATGTAAGCGGGTGAGCCGAGCATCAGGCCGGTCGCGGTCAAGGTCTCATCGGCCGGGTTACGGGCGATCCCGAAGTCGGTCAGCTTGATCCGCCCGTCGTGGGCGACCAGCACGTTGCCGGGCTTGACGTCACGGTGAGTGATGCCTGCGGCATGTGCTGCCTGCAACGCGGCTGCCACCGCGGCGCCGATGGCGGCTACCTGCTGGGGCGGCAACGGGCCTTCGCGGGTCAGCTCGGCCAGGCTGCGCGAAGGCACCAGTTCCATCACGACGAACGGCGCGGAGCCTTCCCGCGTCACGTCGTAGAGCGTCACCACATTGGGGTGCGACAGGGCCGCGATGGCCCGCGCTTCCCGCAACGCGCGCTCGCGCAGCGCGTTCGCCTCGGCGTCGGGGATGCCCGGCGGCAGCAGCACCTCTTTGATCGCGACCGGCCGTCCGAGCACCTCATCGCGTGCTGACCACACTGTGCCCATGGTCCCTCGGCCCAGCACCGCCTCAAGCCGGTACCGGCCGGCCACCAGGCGGGGTGCAGGGTTGGTCACGGCCCCATGATGCCCGTACCCGCCACGCGGCCGCAGGAAGTGGGCATGATGAAGGTGGTGGACAGGTCAGCGGAGTCGGGTTTTCCGATCAAGCCGGTATACCGCGCGCAGGATGTCGCGGGAGGGTTGGCTGAGCGGCTGGGAGAGCCTGGGCAGTTCCCGTTTACCCGGGGGGTGTATTCGACCATGTACACCCGGCGTCCGTGGACCATGCGGCAGTACGCCGGGTACGGCACTGCTGCGGAGTCCAATGCGCGGTACCACCAGCTGCGACGGGCCGGGCAGACCGGCCTGTCGGTGGCGTTCGACTTGCCCACGCAGATGGGCTACGACTCGGACGAGCCCATCGCGCACGGCGAGGTGGGCAAGGTCGGGGTGGCCATCGATTCGATCGAGGACATGCGCACGCTGTTCGACGGGATCCCGCTGGACGAAGTGTCCACTTCCATGACGATCAACGCGCCGGCCAGCGTGCTGTTGTTGCTGTATCAACTGGTCGGCGAGGAGCAGGGGGTGCTGGCGTCGACGTTGACCGGAACGGTGCAAAACGACATTCTCAAAGAATACATCGCGCGGGGCACCTACATTTATCCGCCAGCGCATTCTCTGCGGCTCACTTCGGACATCTTCGCTTATTGCAACGCGGAGATGCCGCGGTGGAATACTATTTCGATCTCCGGTTATCACATGGCCGAGGCCGGCGCGAACCCGGTGCAGGAAATTGCTTTTACGCTAGCCAATGGGGTGCAGTACGTGCAAGCTGCGCTGGACGCCGGGATGGCCGTCGATGAGTTCGCGCCACGGTTGTCGTTCTTTTTCGTCTCCCGTACCACACTTCTGGAGGAAGTTGCGAAGTTCCGGGCCGCCCGGCGGATCTGGGCTCGCCTGATGGCCCAGCGCTTCGGCGCCCGGAATCCGAAATCGCTGATGTTGCGATTCCACGCCCAGACCGCCGGGGTGCAGCTGACCGCGCAGCAGCCCGAGGTGAACGTGGTGCGGGTCACCGCGCAAGCGATCGCCGCCATTTTCGGCGGCGCCCAGTCGCTGCACACCAATGCCTACGACGAGGCCATCGCGTTGCCCACCGAGAAGGCTGCCCGGTTGGCTCTGCGAACCCAGCAGGTGCTGGCGCACGAGACCGATCTGACCGCCACCGTGGATCCCTTCGCCGGTTCCTATGCGATCGAAGCGATGACCGATGAGCTGGAATCCGGCGTGGTCACCCTGATGGACAAGGTGGACCAGCTCGGTGGCGCCGTGCAGGCCATCGAGGCGGGTTTCCAGAAGGCGGAGATCGAGCGGACCGCCTACCAGACCGCGGTGCAGATCGACTCCGGTGATCGGGTGGTGGTCGGGGTCAACCGTTACCGGCTTGACACCGAAGATCCTTACCAGCCGCTGCGGGTGGATCCGGCGATCGAGGACCGGGCTCGGGAGCGGCTCGCGATGCTGCGCTCGTCGCGATCCCCCGTCGCGGTTGGACGTGCCCTGGATGAGTTGCGGCGGGCCGCCAAGGACCCCGATAGCAACGTGCTCTACCCGATGAAACGGGCGCTCGCCGCGCGCGCCACGGTCGGAGAGGTATGCCACGCGCTGCGCGATGTGTGGGGCAGCTACGTGCCGTCAGAGTCTTTCTGACGGCCTTTCAAGGACCTTCTAAACCCATAAGTGAGCCCGGCTTGCTGACGTCGCACAAACAACACTTGTTAGCTTCCAGATGGATCACCTTTGATTGATTGACCATAATGTGGCGTACGGCATACGGTCGAACTGTGCGGAGAATTCTTCGGCCCGCCACGGATGGTCGGCAGATTGAACGGATCACTACCATGTCGAGTGCGCGGGAGGCATGGTCGGCCTCCGTTTCGACTGCCTGCGCGCCAATGCCCGAGGCGCCGAGTACGTTGGTCAACAGCAGCATGTCGACGCCGCCCGCGCCCCGAGGAGGTGCGATCGAGATCGGGTGCGCAGGGTTGGCGCCACTCGCCTGACCCGTGAACCGCGCCATGTTGTGGCCGAGTTCGATGCCGGTGGTGCGGGGTGGACTGGACAGCTCCGGTTGTGAACTTGGGGCTAATAGGGCGGTTGGTTGCGGTACGTCCCGGCACGGCGGGCGGCGTGGGGTAGCTGTGTCGGGCAGAATCAGGGGATGAGTACCGCGGCAGCCAACCCCGCTGTCGCCGTGGCGCGGACTGGGGACGCGCTGCGAGCATCGCGGCGCGGCACCGACACCGAGCACCGCGGTACCGGCAAGGTCGCCGTTCCGGTGGCAGCGGATCGCTTGGAGATCGAGCGCCTCGTGGCAGCTGCGGATCCGGCGCGCAACGTCATCGCGGTGGCCACCGAAACACCGGATATGACGATCAAGTTGATCGGGGCGTCCGTCGAAGAAGCCGGTACGGGTGAGTGCTGCTCCTGCAGAGAGGGGTATTCGACGACGTGACGATCACCGTTAACTCGTCAACGCGGTATGACCTGCGGGCTGACGTGAGCGCCGCTTGCACCAACGGCGCGCGTGCGCTGGCACCGACCGGATTGGCGGCGGCCACCGGCGACGCCGGAGGTGGGGCGTGACGCTGTTACATTCCAGCACACTGCCTCCCGCTGAGGCGCCGCTGGACATCGCGGCCGGTCGGGGGCCGTCCTGGCTCGATGAGTGGCTGTCGAAGCACGGGACCGACCTGGTCGCCTGGCGCAGGCATCTGCATGCCCACCCAGAGCTCGCCTACGCCGAGCACGCCACCACAGCTCTGATCGCCGAGTGCCTCACCAGTGCTGGCCTGCAACCTGTCCGGCTGCCCGACGGCACCGGGCTGATCTGCGACATCGGTGCCGGTTCGCGGCGCGTTGCGCTGCGCGCTGACATCGATGCACTCCCTCTGGTAGAAGCCACCGGGCTGGAGTTCGCCTCCACTGTGCATGGGGTGATGCACGCCTGCGGGCATGACGCGCACACCGCCATCCTGCTCGGTGCCGCGTTAGCGTTAGCGTCAGCTCCAGCGCTGCCCGGCCAGATCCGGGTGATCTTCCAACCGGCTGAGGAAGTGATGCCTGGCGGGGCGCTGGATGTGCTCGCCACTGGCACTCTGTCCGATGTAGACCGCATCTTCGCGCTGCACTGCGCGCCCCGGTTGCCCGTTGGCCAGGTCGGCACCCGGGTTGGTCCGATGACGTCAGCTTCCGATCTGCTGGAGTTGCGGCTGTCCTCGCCCGGCGGGCATACCTCGCGGCCGCACCTCACCGCCGACCTGGTGCACGCCCTCGGCATCGTGATCACCGGGCTGCCTTCGTTGCTGTCCCGGCGGGTCGATCCCCGCTCGGGCACCCTCCTGGTGTGGGGGGCAGTGCAGGCAGGTCAGGCCGCCAACACGGTTCCCCAGGAGGGGCTGGTTCGCGGCACTCTCCGCACGGGCGACCGGGGAATCTGGGCGGATCTGGCACCACTGGTCCGCGAGCTAGTCAGTGCCCTGCTCGCGCCCACCGGGGTGGGCTTTGATCTGCGCCATGTCCGCGGCGTGCCGCCCGTGGTCAACGAGCCGGTCAGCACCGGGCTGCTGCGCGATGGTATCGCCGCGGCATTGGGCGAGGACGCCGTCGTGGGTACTGAGCAGTCTGCTGGTGCGGAGGATTTCGCCTGGTACCTGGAGCACGTACCAGGATCCATGTGCCGTCTCGGTGTCTGGTCAGGTGAATACCCTCAGCACGACATCCATCAACCCACCTTCGATCTCGACGAGCGCGCACTCCCGCTCGGCGTGCGGGTCATGGTGCACACCGCTCTAGCTGCCCTAACCTGACCCCTCCCGCGTGTCGCGCGCCTGTGTCTTGCGTGTCGCGCCCTCGTGCTCCATGTGTCGCGCCTCTGCGCCCCGCGTGTCGCGCGACCACGGCACGCCGCGCGACATCCGTCCCGATCCCTCCGGTGAAAGTTGTCCACAACGGGTCTGGTTGTCCACAGCTGCCCGATCCAACGCTCGCATCGATTGGCGCAGCTGAGCAAGGCTCGGGCCATGCTCAGCCTCCCCGAAGAATGTCGCGGCCCATGGACCTACCCGCAGCTACGCGATGCCATTGGACGGCGCAGCGTGGACCGGCTGCGGGCCGACGGCCGGATCCGGCAAATCTGGGGAGTACTGGTCCGGCGGGACGGCCTGCTGGATCCTGACACCCGAGCGGCCGCAGCGCTGCTCGTGGCTGGACCCAAAGCAGCGCTGACTGGTCTCACCGCGGCCTGGTTGCAAGGTTGCCCGGCGGCAGCCACGCCTGCCGTGCATGTGGCGGTGCCCTATTCGAGTTCTCTGCGAACCCAGGAAGGCCTGGTTGTTCACCAGGGGCGCAGCCTGCTCAATGAGGTGATCGAGGTGCGCAAATTACGCACCGTGACGCTGGCCGTGGCCGTCACCGAATTGCTCTGCACCGATGTGGCCAGGCGGGCTCTCGCTGTCGCGGATCAAGTATGCGCACAACTAGGCGAGGGGGAGCGGTCGGCGTTTCGCCGGCGGATCGCTGATCGGCTGGCCACCCGGGCTGACCGCCGCGGTACTGCCCGCGCAGGCATGCTGCTTCGTCTGGTCACCGGGCGGCCCGAGTCACCGCCGGAGAGCTGGTTGAAGCTGCTCGTTGTTGACGGAGGATTTCCGATCCCGACGGAGCAGTTCGCAGTTGTCGACGCGCTGGGCTGCGTACGGTATGTGCTGGATCTGTCCTGGCCCGAGTTGCGCATAGCGCTGGAGTACGACGGTTACGAGTCGCACGAATACCGGCTGGACCGCGATGGCCGCCGCGATCTTGATCTGGAACGGCGTGGCTGGATCACGATCAGGGCCACCGCGGCCGACCTCGCTGAACCCGGTGGGTTGCTCGCCAGGCTCGATGACGCCTTTCAGATCAGGGGAGCAGGCCACTACCGGGCAGTATCGGGAGAGCAACGCCCATGCAGACGGCGCGCGTGAGCACACGACACACCCGGCGCGGGGGGAGGGGACGGGAGAGGAGGGGAGCAACGATCAGGGGCCGATGCCCGAGCAGGGGCGAGCGCGCAATTCGGCGACGTAGTCCTCGGGAGCACCGGCGGCCTCGGCAGCGTCAGCGATGACGCCGAGATATCGCGCCGAGGGCAACCCGCCCTCATAGGCGTCGAGAACGTAGAGCCAGGCAAGCGCCGAGCCGTCTAGCGTGTGCACCCGCAGTTTCAGCTTTTTGTGCAGCCCGAAATCCCCACCCTCCCAGCGATCGAGCAGCTTTTCGTCCTCCGGGGTCACGTCGTAGATCACGACGAACACCTGGGATTCGGGGTCTTCAACAACGGTGGCCAGCGCACCTTCCCAGAGGAGGTCTTCACCACCGAAGGTCAGCCGCCACCCGATTAACCAGCCTGTCATCGCCATCGGCGAGTGCGGCGCGCGTTGCGCCATTTGGGCGGGATCCATGTTCGACCCGTAGGCGGCGTAGAGCGGCACGCGCGATAGCGTAGTCGCCACATGAGATGTCCCGCCGTTCCCGCCACCACCGTCGGCTACGCCCTGTATACGGGCTGCGCACTGAGTGTGCTTGCTGCCGCGCAACCTCATGCGTGCCCGTGCGTCTTTTTGGGTAGATGGCTGGCATGAGGAGGTTGCGATGCGGATCGTCACCTGCGGGCTAATCGCTGGTGCGGCTCTTCTGGGCCCAGCGCCCGTGGCCATGGCCGATGCACCGATTAGCACTCCGAATGCGGACAGCCAAGCTGCGCCGCAAACCGAAGTCAGTTTGCTTGCCGTGTCGCTCACTGTGGGCGGCGCGATCGCCACCGCTGGCTCCGGGATGGCGCTGGTACTCAATCGCCGCCGGGCGGTCAGTCGTCAACCCAGCCAAGTGTCCGGATGACCGCCTTGCGCCACTGAGCGTAAAGCTGCTCTCGCCGCGGCTGATCCATCTCCGGATCCCACTGCCGGTCGGCTGACCAGTTATTGTGGATTTCCTCTACGCCAGACCACACACCCACAGCTAGGCCGGCAGCGTAAGCAGCGCCCAGCGCGGTGGTCTCACTGACCACGGGGCGGATCACTGGGACTCCCAAGATATCGGCCTGGAACTGCATCAGCAGTTCGTTGCGCACCATCCCGCCGTCTACCTTCAAAGCAGCCAGCTCGGTCCCCGAGTCAGCGTTCATCGCGTCGAGAACCTCGCGGGTTTGGAATGCGGTAGCTTCCAGCACCGCTCGCGCCAGATGGCCCCGGTTGACGTAACGCGTCAGGCCGACGATGGCTCCCCGAGCGTCAGAGCGCCAATGCGGGGCGAACAGTCCGGAGAAGGCAGGCACGAAGTAAGCGCCACCGTTGTCCTCGACAGAACCGGCAAGCCGCTCGATGTCATCAGACGAAGAGATCATGCCCAGGTTGTCACGCAACCACTGCACCAGCGCGCCCGTGACGGCAATGGAGCCCTCCAGCGCGTACACGGCATCCTGCGCACCGAGCTGGTAGCAGACTGTGGTGAGCAGGCCGTGGCCGCTGGGCACCGGCTTGGTCCCGGTGTTGAGAAGCATGAAATTACCGGTGCCGTAGGTGTTCTTGGCATCTCCGGCGGACAGGCAGGCCTGCCCGAACGTGGCAGCTTGCTGGTCACCGAGAATGCCGCCGATCGGCACCCCGGCCAGTACCGCGGGTTCCCGCACCGAGCCATACACCTGAGATGACGGGCAGATGCTCCCCAGCATGGACACCGGGACACCCATCTCCTCGGCGATGTCGCCGTCCCAGCACAGCTGGTGCAGGTCCATCAGCAGGGTGCGCGAGGCATTGGTGACATCGGTGACATGCAGCCCGCCGGTCATGTTCCACAGCAGCCAGCTGTCGATGGTGCCGAAGCAGAGTTCACCGCGGCGCGCTCGCTGCCGGACACCATCGACATGGTCGAGAATCCACCGGATCTTGGGGCCGGAGAAGTACGTGGACAGCGGCAACCCGGTACGCGCCTGATACCGGCTTGCACCCGTCGAGCCGCCCAGCTCCGCGCATAACCGATCGGTGCGGGTGTCCTGCCAGACGATCGCGTTGTACACCGGCTCGCCGCTGTGCCGGTCCCACACCACGGCGGTCTCCCGCTGGTTGGTGATACCGACTGCGGCGATGTCGCCAGCTGTCAAACCCGCCGCGGCCAGCGCCCCAGACGCCACCTGCTGGGTGTTCGCCCAAATCTCCAAGGGATCGTGTTCCACCCACCCGGCGGCGGGAAAGTGCTGCTGGTGTCCGCGCTGCTCAGCACTGACCACCCGGCCCGCATGATCGAATACCATGCAGCGGGTAGACGTAGTGCCTTGATCGATCGCGGCGACGTACCGGCTCATTGCTGTTAGACGCTAGCGTCCCCACACTCGGGTTGGGACGCTAGCGTCCCCACACTCGGGTTGCCGATCAGGACAATTGGGCAGTTAGTAGCTATGGACCTCCGACTGCTCCAGCGGGCGCCCACGCGGACACTGCGTGGCCGGACTTCGGTGGTGCTTATCGCCACAGCTTTCGCAATCGCCATGCTGGGCACCACGTTGCCGACACCGCTATATCCGCTGTACGAGAGAACTTTCGGCTTCGGCGAGCTGATCACCACCGTGGTGTTCGCCGCGTACGCGGTCGGGGTCATCGCCGCTTTACTGATGTTCGGACATTGGTCAGATCAGCTGGGTCGGCGACCGATGCTGCAGGTGGGGTTGGTGTTGTCCGGTCTTTCCGCCGTTGTGTTCCTGCTGGCCGGGTCACTCGGCTGGCTATTTGTCGGGCGGGTGCTATCCGGCCTGTCGGCCGGAATCTTCACTGGCACCGCGACCGCCACGATCGTGGATCTGGCTCCAGAGGAGGGCAAGTCACAGGCGAGCTTGATCGCGGCCGCAGTGAACATGGGAGGCCTCGGCGCAGGACCGCTGCTGGCCGGTGTCCTGGCGCAATACGCACCGCAGCCGCTGGCCTTGTGCTTCCTCGTTGATCTGATTCTCGTCGCGCTGGCAGTCCTTGGGGTGTACATCGTCGACGAACCGGTGCGGCGGACCGGTACCGTCCGGCTACGACCGCAGAAAATCAGTGTGCCGAGCGAGATCCGAGGCGTGTTCACCCGGGCCGCGGTCGCCGGATTCGCCGGCTTCGCGGTGATGGGACTGTTCACCGCGGTGTCCCCGGCGTTCCTTGGCACGGTATTGCACGACACCAGTCATGCGGTCACCGGCGCAGTGGTGCTTTCGGTATTCCTCGCCTCGACGATCGGCCAGTCGCTGTCCATGGTCCTCGGCGAGCGGCGCGCCTTGACACTCGGGTGTGCCGGCTTGATCGGGGGGATGATCCTCGTCGGCGCCAGTCTGCTGGTCCGTTCCCTGGCAGTACTCATCGTCGGAGCGGTCATTGCCGGACTGGGCCAGGGTATGAGTTTCCGCGCCGGCCTCGGTGCGGTGACTCGAGCTAGCCCACCGGACAAGCGCGGCGAGATCACCTCGACCTACTTCGTCATGCTCTACGTGGGGATCGCGATCCCGGTCATCGGTGAAGGCATCGCGGCAGCGGCCTTGGGTCTGACCGTCTCCGGCGTGGTCTTCGCTGCACTCGTCGCGATACTCGCCGCAACTGTGTTGTTGCTCCTCAGACGGGCTCAACAACCCAGCGGGTAGCACCTCGTCGGCCAGCGCTCGTGGCACCACGCGGGAGACCAACCGCGGTAGCGTGCAGCAGGCGATCGCCACAACGTAGGGGGTATGACCGGTGCGGCAGGCCAAGCGTGAGCACCTGCAGCCTTTGGACCCCATCCCGGGGCAGCTGTGTCCGGCGCAACGCGCGTCGGACTGGCAGCGGCTGGCCGGTGAGCAGTTTGACGTGGTCGTCATCGGCGGTGGTGTGGTGGGTTGCGGTGCAGCCTTGGACGCCGCCACCCGCGGTCTCAAGGTGGCGCTGGTCGAAGCCCGGGACATTGCCTCCGGCACGTCCAGCAGGTCGTCCAAGCTGTTCCACGGTGGCCTGCGCTATCTGGAGCAGCTGGAGTTCGGCCTGGTTCGCGAGGCTCTACACGAGCGCGAGTTGATGCTCACCCGGCTGGCACCGCACCTGGTCAAACCGGTGAGCTTCTTGTACCCGCTGGCGCACCGGATCTGGGAGCGGCCCTACATAGCCGCCGGGCTGGCGCTGTACGACACCTTGGGTGGTGCACGATCAGTGCCCGGTCAGCGGCATCTCACCCGGGCGGGAGCATTGCGGTTGGCGCCGGCGTTGCGCCGCCACCATCTCGTCGGCGGGGTGCATTACTACGACGCGATCACCGACGACGCCCGGCACACCATGACGGTGGCCCGGACCGCCGCGTACTACGGCGCGGTGGTGCGCAGCTCCAGCCAGGTCATTGGCTTCCGGCGAGAGGCGGATCGGATTTGCGGAGTCCGCGTGCGGGATTGTGAGACTGGTGCGGAAACCGACGTCGACGCGCACGTGGTGCTCAACTGCACCGGTGTGTGGACCGATGAGATCCAGCGGTTGTCGGGTGGGCGGGGGAGGTTCCGGATCCGCGCTTCCAAAGGCGTGCACATCGTGGTTCCCCGGGACCGCATCGTGTCGGAGAGCGGGTTGATCCTGCGCACCGCGACGTCGGTGTTGTTCGTCATCCCGTGGCGTAACCATTGGATCATCGGCACCACCGACACCGAGTGGAAACTCGACCTGGCGCATCCCGCAGCGACTCGCGCGGACATTGACTACCTGCTGGACACGGTCAACTCAGTGCTAGCTACCCCGCTCAACGACGATGACATCGAAGGCGTGTACGCCGGCTTGCGGCCCCTGCTGGCAGGGGAAAGCGAGGAGACGTCGCGGCTGTCCCGGGAACACGCCGTCGCCCGGGTGGCGCCCGGTCTCGTGGCCATTGCGGGCGGTAAGTACACCACCTACCGGGTGATGGCTGCTGACGCAGTGGATGCGGCCGTGCCCGACTTGCCAGGCCGGGTCGCGCCTTCCATCACCGACAAGGTGCCGCTTCTCGGCGCGGACGGTTACTACGCGCTGGTGAATCAGGCCGACACGCTGGCCGCTCGGTACGGGTTGCACCCCTACCGGCTACGGCACCTGCTGGATCGCTACGGCTCGGCGGTGCACCAAGTGTTGGCGCTGGCCGCCAACCGTCCCGATCTGCTGTCGCCCCTGCCGGAGGCGCCGGATTACCTCCGTGTCGAGGTGGTGCACGCGGCCAGCCACGAGGGGGCCTTGCATCTGGAGGACGTGTTGACCCGGCGTACCCGGATCTCCATCGAATACGCGCACCGAGGCGAGGCCTGCGCCACCGAGGCCGCCAACCTGATGGGGGAGGTGCTGAACTGGTCGGGTGCTGTGCGGGACCGGGAGGTGCAGCTCTACCTGGCCCGGGTGGCCGCCGAGCGGGAATCGCAGCGTGAGCCCGACGATTCCACCGCTGACGCTCGCCGCGCCGCCGCGCCCGACCCGCGGCCGCAACTGCTCGCCGCAGTCAGTTGACCTCCCTTTCGCGGCTTCGCGTCTTGTGCCGCGTTCGGCGCGTCGCGCTGCCCCGTCCCGCGTGTCGCGCCCTGATGATCCGTGTGTCGCGCGCTGGCGCACCGTGTGTCGCGCCCTCCTGCGCAGCGCGGAATAAGCAACGTGCAGGGCACCCGACACATCCGACGGGAAAGCCCGACATCCGACGGGAAAGCCCGACACGCCCGACGGGAAAGCCCGACACATCCGACGGGAAAGCCCGACACGCCCGACGGGAAAGCCCGACACGCGCGGATTAGGGGGTGATGGTGCAGAGGAGGGTTCCCAGGGTGACGGGGCTGCCTGGTTGCACGGTGAGGGCGGTGACGGTCCCGGCCTGGTGCGCGGTGACCGGATTTTCCATCTTCATAGCTTCCAGCACCACGAGGAGATCACCGGCTTTGACCGTATCCCCGTTGGACACCGCGACCCGAACGACGGTGCCTTGCATGGGTGCAACCACCGCGTCGCCCGATGCTGCGGCAACCCGAGGGCCGCCGCGTTTACGGGGTCTGGCGCGTGGCGCTCCGCCACCACGCAGGGCCAGGTCACCCGGGAGGCTTACCTCCAGGCGGCGGCCACCAACCTCCACAACCACCGTCTGGCGCGGCGTTGGCGCAGGCACCTCAGCCACCGGCCCGGAAGGTTCAAGCTGCGCAGCAAACTCGGTCTCGATCCACCGGGTGTGCACGGTGAAGTGCTCGGCATCGCGAGCGGCGAAGGCCGGGTCCGCCACGACCGCGCGGTGGAACGGGATGACGGTGGGCACCCCGTCAACCGTGAATTCGGACAGCGCCCGCCGGGACCGCGCCAGGGCCTGCGTCCGATCCGCGCCGACGACGATGAGCTTGCCCAGCATCGAATCGAACTCACCGCTGATCACGCTGCCGGCGCGTACCCCGGCGTCGAGCCGCACCCCCGGACCCGATGGCGGATCGAACACCG
>Ga0070741_10016795_pt1 | contig 12128 bp, 10 predicted proteins | sample Coa_R1_4_FD_66440 | JGI IMG/M metagenome (GOLD analysis project Ga0070741, IMG submission 66440) | Surface soil microbial communities from Centralia Pennsylvania, which are recovering from an underground coalmine fire - Coalmine... | ecosystem: Environmental > Terrestrial > Soil > Unclassified ...
CGCGCGCTGGAGGACGTCTTCCTGGAGCTGACCTACGGAAACGATTGACTCCGTCCGCGCCCGCTATCGCAGCCGTGACGCCGACGTTCTTCTCGCGGACATGCTCGGCCAGCCGCTGTCGTACGTTCTGGCGCACGGCGAAGAGGTCATCGACGCGGCGCCGATCGATGCCGCGATGCGGCGGCGGCTTGCCGGCGAGCCGCTGCAGTACATCCGCCGCAGGACCGAGTTCTACGGACGCGACTTCTACGTCGACGACCGCGTGCTCATCCCGCGCCCGGAAACGGAACTGCTCGTGGAGACGGCGATCGAGCGCATCGAGCAAGGCGCGCGCGTGGCCGACATCGGGACCGGGAGCGGATGCGTCGCCGTGACGCTGGCCCTGGAGCGTCCCGACCTCTCGGTCATCGGCACCGACGTCTCTCCTGCCGCGCTCGCGGTCGCGGCGCGCAACGCGCGCGGCGCCGTGCCGCTCGTCGCCTGCGACGTGCTCGGCGCGTTCGTCAGAGACTTCGACTGGATCGTGTCGAACCCGCCGTACGTCGCGGCGCGCGATGTCGAGGCGCTGGCGGTCGAGGTCCGTGATCACGAGCCGCGCGCCGCCCTCACGCCCGGCCCCGCGGGCACGGAGATCATCGCCCGCATTCTCGATCAGGCCGGGCGCGCGCGGGTGATCATGGAGATCGGCATGGGGCAGGAGGCTGCGGTGCGCGACCTCGCCGCGTCGCATCACTTCGAGGTGGAGGAGGTGCGCGGCGATCTCGCGGGGATCCCGCGGGTCGTCGTATTATCGCGGCATGGCTGGAAATGACCGCTGCCTTTTCTGCCGCATCGCGCACGGCGAGATCCCGGCGAAAAAAGTCTACGAGGACGCCGATGTCGTCGCCTTCCAGGACATCAACCCGCAGGCGCCGACGCACGTGGTGGTGATTCCGCGCAAACACATCCCCAGCCTCGACGATCTGACGGAAGCCGATGCGGCAACGGTCGGCACCGCGCTCGTCCGCCTGGCGCAGATCGCCCGCGATCTGCATCTGACCGCCGACGGCTACCGGACGGTCATCAATCACGGCCCCGCCGCCGGGCAGACCGTGTTCCACATCCACTTCCACTTGTTAGGCGGGCGGAACTTCGGCTGGCCACCGGGATAGTGCGGCTTCGCCGTACCGGAACGACACCGTCCCAACGCAGGCTCGATATCGTCCGGACACCCTGTTGAGTGACGACCGTTTCACGTTCGATTTGCCAGTGAGATTTCCGCGCGGCGCAATCACGCGGGTGGCGGGACGCGGAAGCGAGGGCCGCCGCTGAAGGTGATGGAGCGGCTGCCCTTCCGCCGCGCGGCCTTGCGGCGCGTGAGGAAGTCTTCCTTCGCCTCGTCGAGCGTGGAGGGGACGTAGGTCGCGCCGGCGGCGAGCGTGGTGGCGCGGTCGCGCGCGAACGCGGAGCCGCCGGCGACGATCATCAGCTCCGGGAAGGTCTCCGAGATCAACTGCATCAGCGCGTAGCCGATGTTTACGTGATCGGAGTTCGTGCAGGAGATGAACAGCGCCTCCGGCTTGAACTCGGTGATGAACGCCAGAAGTTCCTGATCGGGAAGATCGGTGAAGTAGTCGATCAGGTATCCTTCCTGCCGCAGCAACTGCGTCAGCATCAGGGTGCCCAGCGAGAGCCGCTCGCTGGCCACCGACACGGCAACGATGTGCCGCTTCTCGTCCGGCGTCACCGCATTTCGATCGCCGAAGCGGATGATCAGCTCGCGGATGACGTCTTTGATGAAGTGATCGTGCGCGGGCGTGATGCGCTTCCGCTCCAGCTCCTCCTGCGCGAAGGTCAGCGTGGGGATGAACAGGTCGGTGAACATCTCCTCCATCGGGTACGACTCCGCGTGCCGGTCGGCGATGGCGATCGCGCCCGTTCGGTCGCGCACCAGCAGGCGGTTGTAGAAGCTGAGGTATCCCTCCAGCGGATCCTCGGCGCCGAACAGGATCGAGAAGATGCGCAGCGCGGGGATGAATTCGCCGCCCACGGTCAGGCAGACCGAGATTGGCGTCGCCAGCAGCAGGCCCACCGGTCCCCACAGCCAACCCCAGAAGATCGCCGAGACCAGCAGGGCGATCGGCGAGATCCCGACGCGGTGCCCGACGACGATCGGCTCCACGAAACCGCCGATGAGCTGATCGATCAGCACGAACAGGCCGAGCACGGCCAGCGGGATGTACCAGTTCGGAGCAACGGCGATCATCAGAAAGGTGGGCAACGAGGCGCTGAGGATCGCGCCGACGTACGGGACGAACCGAAGGAGCGCGGCGACCACACCCCACAGCGGCGCGTGCGGCACACCGAGGAAGAAGAGGCCCATGCCGATGAGCAGTCCGAACGTGAGATTGAGCACGGCGAAGGTCAGCAGATAGCGGCTGATGCGTTGCGAGGTCTCGCCGATCGCCTGCGTGGTGACCGTCAGGTGCGCGCGACCGGCGAGCCGCAGAAGCTTGTCGCGCATCTGCTCGCGTTCCTTCAGCAGGAAGAAGACCAGCACCACCACGAGGAAGACCGCGGCGACAAACTCGATGGTGGGGGCAACGTCGCGGTAACGCTCGCGCACGGTCTTATCGGGAACCACGCGCACATTGAGCGGCTTCTCTTCCTGCGGGGTCGTCTCGGTCACGCGTTGCAGCGTCTGCTCGAATCGCTCGAACACGGCCAGCCCCGCCGACGAGCGGCGCAGGAATCGCAGTTTCTGCTCCACGCGCGCCAGGGTCCGGCTCTCTGTGAATTCGCGTGCGACCGCGTTGAACTGCTGATAGATCCACCAGCCACCGAGAGACAGCGCGGAGACGGCCAGACCGACGGAGAGGACGATCGCACCGGTGCGGCGGAGGAATGTCCGCTCCAGGACCGAGACGATCGGGGTCAGCAGAAAGGCGAACAGGATCGCCAGCGCCACGGGCACCACCACCGGCTTGGCCAGATAAAGCACGGCAATGACCACCAGGGTGGTGAAGAAGATCCGCGTGTTCGATTGCCGCCGTTCATGGATTCGCTTGTCCGCGGCGGCAGCCGGCTCGGCGACCACCGGGCGGCGGACGGACATGGTCCGGTCGACATCGTCCTCTTCGTCTTCGAAAAAGGGCACGGCTCAAATGAGTCTACTGCAAGGAAGTGGCCCGCGCTCGCGCCGCGGCGGGGCCTGCCGACAACACGCTGGCGTCGCCTCAGCGGCGCCAGCGCAATACCGGCTGCCGTGCCGCTCTGGCCTCGTCCAACCGGCGCACGGGGGTGGTGTGGGGGGCGGAACGGACCAGCTCGGGACGCTCGGCGCACTCGCGGGCGATGGCCAGCATCGCCTCGCAGAAGGCGTCGAGTTCCTCTTTCGGCTCGCTTTCGGTCGGCTCGATCATCAGCGCGCCGGAGACGATCAGCGGAAAGTAGATCGTGGGCGGGTGGAAGCCGTAGTCCATCAGCCGTTTGGCGATGTCGAGCGTGTGCACATCGTGCGCGGTCTGGTTCCTGTCGCTGAAGACCACCTCGTGCAGCGACGGCGCCTCGTAGGGCAGGTGGTAGGTGCCCTTGAGCCGGGCGCGGATGTAGTTCGCGTTGAGCACCGCGATCTGGGCAATGCGTCGCAGGCCGTCGGGTCCCATCGAGCGGATGTAGGTGAGCGCGCGCAGCAGTACGCCGAAGTTCCCGTTGAACGCGCGCATCCTGCCGATGGAGTCGGGGCGGTGGAACTCCAGATAGAACGATCCGTCGGTGCGGCGTTCGACGGTCGGCGCCGGAAGGAACGGAACGAGGCGTTCCGACACGCCGACCGGCCCCGCCCCCGGCCCACCCCCGCCGTGCGGTGTGGAGAAGGTCTTGTGCAGGTTGGAGTGCATCACGTCGATGCCCATGTCGCCGGGACGGGCGATGCCGACGAACGCGTTGAGGTTCGCGCCGTCGCAGTAGAGATAGGCCCCCTGGCCATGGAGGATCTCCGCCATCTTCCTGATGTCGCTCTCGAACACCCCGAGCGTGTTCGGCACGGTGAGCATCAGCGCGGCGACGTCTTTGTCGACCGCCTGCTCGAGCGCCTCGAGGTCGACGGTGCCGCGGCTGTTCGATTTCAGCTCGCGGATCTCGTAGCCGGCGAACGCGGCCGACGCGGGGTTCGTCCCGTGCGCGGAGTCGGGGATGAGAATGTATTTGCGCGGATTCCCCGTCCTGCTCAGCGCCTTGTGGATCATCAGGATTCCGGTCAGCTCGCCGTGCGCGCCGGCGACCGGCTGCAGCGTGACGCGCGGCATGCCGAAGATCGCCTTCAGCGTCTGCTCCAGCGTCCAGATCAGCTCGAGGTCTCCCTGCACCTGATGATCGGGCTGCAGGGGATGCGAGAGCGCGAAGCCCGGCGTGCGCGCCATCTCCTCGTTCAGCCGCGGGTTGTGCTTCATGGTGCACGATCCGAGCGGATAGAGCCCCGCGTCGATGGAGACATTGAGTTTCGACAGCCGCGTGAAGTGGCGGATCACATCCACCTCGGAGACTTCGACCTCGTCGGCGATCGCCTCGCGCATCAGTCCGCGCGGAAGAAGGTCTTTTTGCTCCCGCACATCGAGCGGCGGCAGGCGGTATCCGCGGCGGCCGGGCCTGGAATGCTCGAAGATCAGCCCCTCGCGGCTGGCGCCCCGGGGAACGGCGGCGGTCGCGGGTTCCTGTTCGGTGATGGTCATCGCCGTCCCCGGGCCACGGCCGCGCTCAACGCCTTCGCGTATTGGTCGAGCTGCTCGCGCGAATGGAGTTCGGTCACGGCCACCAGGATCTCGTTGTCGTGACCCGGATAGAACTCGCCCAGCGGAAGCCCGCCGAGGATCTTCTGATGTTCCAGATCGAGAAGGATCTCGCGCGCCGGGAACGGCGTGCGGTAGACGAACTCGTTATAGACGGGGCCGCGGAAAGCTATAGTAACCGTTGATATAGTCTGCAGCCGGTCGCGGAGATAGGCCGCCTTCTGCAGGCAGTGCATGGCCACCTCGCGCAGCCCTTCCTTCCCCATCAGCGACAAATAGATGTTCGCCGCCAGGGCGATCAGCGCCTCGTTGGTGCAGATGTTCGAGGTGGCCTTGCCGCGCCGGATGTGCTGTTCGCGCGTGGCCAGCGTCAGGACGTAGGCGCGCCGTCCGTCCACGTCGACGGTCTCGCCCACCAGCCGGCCCGGCATGTGACGTTTCAGCGCGTCGCGCACGACCATGAATCCGACATACGGACCGCCGAACGACGGCGGGATCCCCCACGCCTGCCCTTCGCCGACGCAGACGTCGAATCCATGCTCTCCCGGCGGGGTCACGATGCCGAACGAGGTCGCTTCGGCCACCACCGCGATCTTCACCGCGCCGATGGTGTTGGCCACCTCGGCCACCGCGTCGTAGTCCTCCAGCACGCCGAGGAAATTCGGCGACTGCACGGCCACGGCGAAGACACCGCCCGTGCATGCCTTTCGCAACGCCTCGAGGTCGACGCGGCCGTCACTCGTCCAGCCGACCTCGACGATTTCCAATCCCAGATTCTGCACGTACGTGCGGACCGTCTCGGTGTAGTGCGGATGGACTGACTTGGCGATGATGACCTTTGTGCGGTTTTTCACCACGCGCTCGGCGAGCAGCACGGCCTCGCACAGTGCGGTCGAGCCGTCGTAGAGCGACGCGTTCGCCACATCGAGTCCCGTCAGCAAACACTGGTGCGTCTGGTATTCGAAGATCGACTGCAGCGTCCCCTGCGAGACCTCCGGCTGATACGGGGTGTACGAGGTCAGGAATTCGGCGCGGAGGAGGAGCTGATCGACACAGGCCGGCTGCGAGTGCGCGTACGCGCCGCCGCCGAGGAACGAGACGTGGTCGGCCGCGGTCTTGTTCTTCGCCGCCAGGCCGCGAAAGTATCGCCTCGCCTCGATCTCCGACCATGGGCCGGGGATGTCGAGCGGTGTGTCGAGCTGCACATCCTTGGGGATGGACTCGAACAGACGGTCGATCGAATCGACGCCGATGACCGCGAGCATCTCGCGAACATCTTCGCCGGCGTTGGGAATGTAGCGGTGGGGTTTGGAGTCAGGCAACTTATCGTCCCGATTCCGCTCGGATGTAGTCCTCGTAGTCATCCGCGGTCATCAACTCCTCGATCTCGTCCGCCGCCGCGCTCATTTTCACTTTGATCATCCATCCGTCGCCGTATGGATCGGTGTTCACCAGCTCCGGTTTGTCCGCCAGCGCCTCGTTGACTTCCACGACCTCGCCCGACACGGGAGCGAACAGCTCTGAAACCGCTTTGACCGACTCGATACTCCCCATCTCGTCGCCCTGTTCGATTTCCGTCCCCACTTGCGGCAGCTCGACGAAGACCACGTCGCCGAGCTCCTTCTGCGCGTAGTCGGTGATCCCGATCGTCCCGATGTCCCCCTCCACGTGCACGTATTCGTGGCTTTTGGCGTAGCGGCTGTCCTCGGGAGTCATCGGTCAGCTCCTTTTACTTCGAGCGTTTGTAGAACGGCGTCGGAACGACACGGGCACGCGTTTCCTTCCCGCGGATCAGAACGATGAATTCCGTGCCGGGCGCCGATTTGTCGAGGGGAAGATACGCGAGGCCGATCGGTTTTTTCAACGTCGGCGAGTGGGTGCCGCTGGTGACGACGCCGATCTCCTGCTTGCCGTCGACAATCGGATAGCCGTGCCGGGCGATTCCGCGGTCGACCATCTCGAATCCGACCAGTCTGCGCCTCGGCCCTTCCGCCTTCTCGCGCTCCAGCACGTCGCGTCCGGTGAAGTTGCCCTTCTCCAGCTTCACGATCCAGCCGAGGTCGGCTTCCAGCGGCGTGGTGGAGTGATCGATGTCGTTGCCGTAGAGGGCCATCTTCGCTTCCAGGCGCAGCGTGTCCCGCGCGCCAAGGCCGCAGGGGACGACCTTCCCGCCCTCGAGCAGCTCGCGGAAGATCCGCGCGCCGTGCTCGGGGGCAACGTAAATCTCGAATCCGTCCTCGCCGGTGTATCCGGTCCGCGAAACGATCGCCGGCACGCCACCGACCTTCCCCCGCGCGAAGCGGTAGTACTTCATCGATGCCAGGGCCACGTCGGTCAGCGGTTGCAGGATGCGCTCGGAGTCGGGACCCTGAAGCGCGAGCTGGGCGTACTCCGCGCTCGCGTTGCGCACCCGCACGTCCATTCCTTCGGCCGACTGAGTGAGCCATTCGAAGTCCTTGTCGCTGTTCGCGGCATTGACCACGACGAAGTAGTCGTCCTTGCCCATCTGATAGATGAGGATGTCGTCGACAAAGCCGGCCGTCGGATAGAGAAGCCCGTTGTACTGCGCGCGCCCGTCTTCGAGTTTCGAGACGTCGTTGCAAGTCGCTTTCTGCAGGAGCGCCAGCGCTTCCGGGCCCTGCACGAGCACCTCTCCCATGTGCGAGACGTCGAACAGGCCGGCGCGCGTCCGCACCGCCTGATGCTCCTCGATGATTCCGCTGAACTGGACCGGCAGCTCCCAGCCGCCGAAGTCGATCATCTTTCCGCCAAGCTCGTGCTCGAGAGCGTTGAGCGGGGTCTTCTTGAGTGGTTGGTCGGTCACGGGGGCGATACGCTAACATGTCTGGGGATCGGGAGGGCGGGTGACCAACGAGATCGGCGATTTCCTCGACTACCTGACGTACGAGCGAAACGTCTCCATCAACACCATCGCCGCGTATCGCGACGATCTCGAATCGTTCACCTCGTTTCTCTGCAACGACTATTTCACGCTGGCGCGCGACCAGCTCGACTGGACACGCGTCGATCACCTCACCATCCGCGCCTATCTGGCGCACCTCGCGCGCAAGAAGCTGAGCCGCGCATCGAGCGCGCGGCATCTGTCGGCGCTGCGCTCCTTCTTCAAGTACCTGATGCGCGAAGGAACGCTGTCCGTGAATCCAGCGCGAGGCGTGGCGACACCGCGGCGCGAGAAACGGCTGCCGTCGGTGCTGCAGACCGCGGAGGTGACGGCGCTGCTCGAAATCCCCGATCTCGAGACCCCGCTCGGCATTCGCGACCGCGCCTGGCTCGAGCTGCTCTACGCGTCGGGGTTGCGCATCAGCGAGCTCGTCGGCATCGATCTTGATGACATCGAGCTGCGCGCGCGGCTGGTGAAGGTGCGCGGCAAAGGGGCGAAGGAGCGCATCGTTCCCTTCGGGTCGAAGGCGGCGGAGGCGATCCGCAACTATCTCGCCGTCCGTCACCCCTCGCCCGACGAGACCGCGCTCTTCATCAACTACCGCGGCGAGCGGATCACCGCGAGGAGCGTGCGCCGTCTGTTCGACGGTTATGTCCGCGATGCCTCGCTGCGCGCCGGCATCTCGCCCCACACGCTGCGCCATTCCTTCGCCACGCATCTGCTCAACGCCGGCGCCGACCTCCGCGCCATCCAGGAACTCCTCGGCCACGCGTCGCTCTCCACCACACAGAAGTACACACACCTGCACGACTGGCAGCTCATCGAGGTGTATAAGAAGGCTCACCCGAGAGCCTGAAGTGCCAAACCGACTCGCAAACGAGACCTCCCCCTACCTTCTCCAGCACGCGCACAACCCGGTCGACTGGTACGCGTGGGGCGAGGCGGCGTTCGCCCGCGCCCGCGCCGAGGACAAGCCGATTTTTCTTTCTATCGGCTACTCGGCGTGCCACTGGTGCCACGTGATGGAGCGCGAGTCGTTCGAGAACCCCGACATCGCCACGATCCTCAACGAGCACTTCGTGTCGATCAAAGTCGATTGCGAGGAGCGGCCGGACATCGACTCGATCTACATGCAGGCGGTGCAACTGATGACCGGACAGGGCGGGTGGCCGATGTCGGTGTTTCTGACGCCCGGGGGCGCTCCGTTCTACGCCGGAACGTACTTCCCGCCCGACGACCGGCATGGCATGCCGGGATTCCGTCGCGTGCTGCTGCACGTGGCGGAGGCGTACCGCGCGCGGCGCAACGACGTCGAAGCGGCATCGGCCGAGGTGACACGGGCGATCGGGGCGACGCTGCAACCGAGCGGTACCGGGGTCATCGACCGCGCGAAACTCGAGCGCGCCGCGACGAACATTGCACAGGCCTACGACCGGGAGAACGGCGGGTTCGGCGGCGCGCCGAAATTCCCTCCCTCGATGACGCTCGATTTCCTGATGCAGATCGGCGGCTTCGACGAGATCATCGTCAATACATTGACCAAAATGGCGCGCGGCGGAATCTACGATCAGATCGGTGGCGGATTCCATCGCTACTCCACCGACGCCCGCTGGCTGGTGCCGCACTTCGAGAAGATGCTCTACGACAACGCGCTGCTGGCACGCCTCTATACGCGCGCCTGGCAGTGGTCGAACGATCCCCTGTTTTCGCGCGTCGCCAACGAGACCCTCGGCTTCGTCCAGCGCGAGATGACCTCGCCCGAAGGCGGTTTCTACTCCACGCTCGACGCCGACAGTGAGGGAGTGGAAGGGAAGTTCTACGTCTGGTCGCGGCCCGAGGTGATCGACGCCCTGGGCGAAGAGGAGGGGCGCGTCTTCTGCGCGCTCTTCGACATCACCGAGCGCGGGAACTGGGAGGGACACAACATTCTCAACGTGCCGCGCGATCCGGAGGCGGTCGCCGCCGATTTCGGCATCAGCTCCGACGATCTTGCCGCCATCGCCGCGCGCGGCAAGTGTCATCTGTACGGCGTGCGCGCGCAACGCGTGCCTCCCGCGCGCGACGAGAAGATCCTCTCCGGCTGGAACGGGTGGATGCTCGGCGCGTTCGCCGAGGCATGCCTGGCTTTCGATCGATATGACGACGTGGTGCGCGCCAACGCCGAGTTTCTGCTGTCGCGGATCGACGCGAGCGGCCGGCTGACGCGGCACGCGGGCATCGCCGGCCTGCTCGAAGACTACAGCGGCGTCGCCTGGGGCCTGACACTGGCGTACGAGGCGGTTCACGAGCGGCGCTATCTCGATGCCGCCGCGGGGCTGATCGATCAGATCGTGCAACGCTTCGCGGACCAGGAGCACGGCGGCTTTTTCGACACGCCCGTCGATCACGAGAAGCTGATCACGCGGCCGAAAGACTTCTTCGACAACGCCACACCGTCGGGCAACTCCGTCACCTGCGACGTGCTGCTGCGCCAGGCGATCCTTTTCGGACGCGAAGAGTACATTGCGATCGCGAAGCGCGCCATCCAATCGCTCTTCCCGCTCGTCGAGCGCTACCCATCCGGTTTCGGCTTCCTCCTCGGCGCCGCCGCGTGGCAGGCCGGGAGGCCAATAGAGATCGCCATCACCGGTCCGGCCGGCGATCCCGCCTTCCGCGCACTGCGCCGCGTCGTCGGCGAACAATTTCTGCCGCACCGCGTCCTCGTCGCCGGCAGCGGCTCGTCCGATCTTCCGCTGATGCAGGGCCGCGATCCGAATCGCGTCGTCGCCTGGGTCTGCCAGTCGAACGTCTGCCGCGAACCGACCAGCGACCCGGAACGCCTCCGCGCTCTGCTCCGTGTCTCACGCTGATTCGATCGTCCGCCGGAAGCACTTACGGCAGCGCAGCGCAGCCCCACGACTGCTTCCGGCCGCAGAGCGCCACCCGTACCGTGCCGCCAGTCGCGGCCCTTCCACGTTCACATCGAACCCCGGCTTCAAGACAACGATGTCGTCGTCAATTGCTCGATGGCCGCGGAAAGCGGACGCTACTCGAGGACCGCTGGATCAACTGGCGGTAGCGCTCACGGCGTCTTGGGCACGAGGACCCAGTCGGTCTTGGTGGGCGCGCTCTCGTTGCCGCTCTTGTCGACCGAGGTCACTTCGTAGAAGTACGAGATGCCATGGTTCACGGCGGTGTCACGGAAGTTCGTCTCCGTGATCACGCCAGTCAGCGGGATCCGGCCGATGGGCCGCAGGGTTTCGATGCCGCTTCCCTCGGTGCGGTAAAGCTTGTAGCCAGCGAGGTCCGGCGCGGAGACCGGGTCCCACACCAATCGCACGGCGTTCGTTTCGACGAGCGCGGTGAGTCCGGCCGGCACAGGCGGCGGGAGGAGGTCCTTGAACGTCGCCGCGGCGGGGGCGGAGAGATCGCTCTCGATGCGCGGCGGGCCGGCGGCGGCCAGGGCGGCGACGCGGTATTCGTAGTCGCCGTACGGCGGATCGTCGGTGTAGGTCGTCAGCGCGACCGGCGCTGCATTCACGGGCCTGGCCAGCGGCTCGAGCGTCTGGCCTTTCGTCACGCGATAGATGTCGTAGCCGACGATGCGCGGCTTTTCGTTCCCGGTGATCGATTTCTCGGGCGCTTTCCACTCCAACACGACGCCTTCCGGTTTCGCCGTGGCCGCCAGCGCGGCAGGCGGCGCCGGAACATCGACGGGAACGATCGAGGCGATGTTCGACAGCGCGCCGCGCGCGCGCATCCCCTCGGTCACCACCGCGTAGTCGATCCGCACCGGCCGCCCGTCCTCGGTGTGGAATTGCGGCGCGTCCTCGTACATCAGGCGTGCCGTGGCCGGCGGGATGGTGGCCGCCTCGATGCTGTCGAGGCGCTCCCCCAGGCGCGTGAACTGCTGCGGTCCGATTGGCGGGACCGGGGAATCGCTTTGCGCTTGTGTCACCGGAAGCGTTTCGACGTAGCGGTACACGATGATGCGCCGGATCGCGCCGAGCTTCTGGCCGGCGGTCGTCAGGGCCGGATAACTCCAGGAGAGGATCACTTTGTCGCCGCGCTGTGTTACAACGAGGTCGCTGGTGGCCTGGGGGATGACCGGAACGGGCGGGTGGGGATCGCCGCGTTTGCCACAGGCGGCGAGAACTGCAAGCAGGAACAGGAAGGTCCGTTTCACCCGGGCGGATTCTAACGGATATGTGCGGAATCATCGGATACGTCGGCACGCGTGATGTCGTCCCGGTACTGATCACCGGACTGAAGAAACTCGAGTATCGCGGCTACGACAGCGCCGGCATCGCGGTGGTCGACGGCAAGGGCGTCGAGGTCGTGCGCGCGGAGGGGAAGCTGACGAACCTCGAGGCGAAGCTGAGCGACAAGCCGATCCGCGGAACGTTCGGCATGGGGCATACGCGGTGGGCGACGCACGGCAAGCCGAACGAGAACAACGCGCATCCGCACCGCGACTGCAC
>Ga0070741_10016796_pt1 | contig 12127 bp, 7 predicted proteins | sample Coa_R1_4_FD_66440 | JGI IMG/M metagenome (GOLD analysis project Ga0070741, IMG submission 66440) | Surface soil microbial communities from Centralia Pennsylvania, which are recovering from an underground coalmine fire - Coalmine... | ecosystem: Environmental > Terrestrial > Soil > Unclassified ...
GACGATGCCGACGGCGAGCGTGATGCCGAGGAGCGTCATGTTGTTCAGCGTGAACCCCATGATCGCCATCAGCGTGAACGTCGAGACGATCGACGCCGGAATCGCGAGCGCGGAGATGATGACCGCGCGGATGTTCCGGATGAAGAACATGACGACGATCGCGGCGAAGAGGCTGCCGTAGAGCAGGTGCTCCTCGAGCGACGCCACCGAGGCGTAGATGAAGCGCGAGTCGTCGCGCACCATCGTCAGCTTCACCGACGTGGGGAGCGCCTTCTCGATCGCCGGCAGTTTCGCGCGCACGCCTTCGATGACCGCGACGGTGTTCTCGCCCATCGCGCGGCGGACGTCGAGTTCGACCGCCGGCTTGTCGCCGAACCAGACCGACGAGGTCGGACGCTCGAAGCTGTCTTCAGCGTAGCCGAGGTCCGACACGCGCACCGGCGTCCCGTTCACCGTGGCGACGACGATGTTGTTGAAGTCCTGGCTCGCATCGATGCGGCCGAGCGTTCGGAGGAGCAGCTGGCCCTTGCCCTGTTCGACGGTGCCGCCCGGAATCTCGATGTTCTCGTCGACGACGGCGTCGCGCACCTGCGACATCGACAGGCCGTACGAATTCAGCTTCTCGACGTCGACGACGACGTGGATTTCGCGGGCGCGGGTGCCGGCGAGCGTCACCTGCCCGACGCCGTTGACCGTCTGAATCGCGCGCGACACCTGCTTGTCGGCGATCTCGGTCAGCGTCCGCAGGCTCATCGCGTCGGACGACACCATGATCGACATCACCGGGTCGGCGTCGGGATCGACCTTGGTGATGACCGGCGGCAGCAGTTCGGGCGGGACGTTCTTGATCGCCGACGCGACCTTCTCGCGGACGTCGTTCGCCGCGTCGTTCAGGTCGCGCTCGAGCACGAAGCGGACCGTGATCTGGCCGCCGCCCTCGTTGATGCGCGCCGAGAGCTCGTCGATGCCGGAGACGCCGCTGATCGCCTCCTCCATCGGCTCGATCACCGACGAGGAGAATTCGTCGGGACTCGCGCCGGGCAGCGACAACGACACGTTGACCGTCGCCGGGTCCGCGCGCGGAAAGAGGTCGACGCCGAGGTTGCGGAACGAGAAGATCCCGAGCACCACGAGCGACATGACGAGCATCGTCGCGAACACGGGCCGGCGAACGCACAGCTCTGACAACATACGGTTCTCGGTTCTCGGTTTTCGGCTACTCGGTCTTCTTCGCGGCGCCGCCGACGCTGACCTTGATGCCGTCGACGAGCTTGTCGACGTCGGTCGTCGCCACCGGCTCGCCGGCGTTCACGCCGCTGACGATCTCGATGCGATCGCCGAGGCGTTCGCCGACCTTCAGCTCTTTCGCCGCCAGGCGATCGCCGTCGACGACGAACACGCGGTTGACGCCGTAGCGGTACTGCAGCGCCGAGTACGGCAGCGTCAGGATCCGATCGGTCTTGTTCGTCTGAATGCGGACGCGCGCGAACGTGCCGGGCTTCAGCAGGGCGTCGCTGTTCGGCACGAGCGCTTCGAAGCCGAACGCGCGCGTCGCGGTGTTGACCGACGGGCTGATGCGCGACATCTTGCCGGCAATCGCTTTGTCCGGGTACGCGTCGACGTGCAGCTCGACCGGCTGATCGACGACGATCCACGGCACCATCTTCTCCGGGATCTCACCGGTGACCTTCAGCGGATCGAGGCGCACGAGCCCCATGACCGGAATCGGCGTCGCCGCCGACCCTTTCACGAGCTGCCCGAGATTCACGAAGCGCTTCGAGATGTAGCCGTCGAACGGCGCGCGGATGTAGGTATCGCGGAGCTGGCGATCGGCGAGCTTGGCCGCGGCGTCGGCGGCGGAAATGTTCGCCTGCAGGTTCTTCGCGTTCTGCAGCGAGGAGTCGTAGCTCGCCTGCTTCGACTGCAGCGCCGCCTGCGCATCGTCGAGTGTCTGCTTCGGGACGAGCTGGCGTTTGTAGAGCTCGTCGGCGCGCTCGAACGACTGCTTCGCCTGCACGAGATCGGCCTGCGCCTTCTGCACGTCGGGCGTCTTCTCGATCGGCGGCAGATGTTGGGGATCGGGGGCGCCGTACTGCGCGAGCGCGCGCTGCAGCGCCGCCTTCTGCTGCTCGAGGTTGTACTCGGCCTTCTCGCGATCGAGCTCGACGAGCGCGTCGCCCGCGCGCACGCGGTCGCCGAGGTCGTGCAGGATCTTCGCGACGAGCCCATCGGCTTCCGACGACACCGTCACTTCGTCGACCGCCGTCAGCGTGCCGACGACTTCGACCGTTCGCTGCACCGACTGTTCCTGGACCCGTTCGACCGCAACTTTCTTCGCGGCGTCATCGCGTCCGCGCGCCTGCGCCGTTTCCGACTTGGTGCACGCGGTGGCCGAGAGCGCCAGCGCGGCGGCGACCCAGGCGCCGAGCGCCGCGCGGCGCAGACAGATATCAGTCATAAAGCTATGGGACGAAACGCGTTAACGAGACGTATGAGTATACACGGCGGCGCGAGACGGCCGCTCGTTGTAAACGATTGTCTCGGAAGGGAGTTACAGCTGCAATCGGCGCAAACGGAGCGCATTTCCGATGACCGACACGGAACTCAGCGTCATCGCGGCGCTCGCCCAGATCGGCGTGATCAACAGGCCCGCAAACGGATACAGGACGCCCGCCGCCACCGGGACACCGATCGTGTTGTAGACGAAGGCGAGGAAGAGATTCTGCCGGATGTTGCGCACCGTCGCGCGCGAGAGGCGCCGCGCGCGCACGATCGCGCGGAGGTCGGGATGCACGAGCGTCATCCCCGCGCTCTCGATCGCGACGTCCGTGCCAGTGCCCATCGCGATGCCGACGGCCGCCTGCGCGAGCGCCGGCGCGTCGTTGACGCCGTCGCCCGCCATCGCCACCGTGCGTCCGCTCTTCTGCAGATCGGCGACGATGTCGCGCTTGCGATCCGGCAGCACGCCGGCGTGCACCTCGTCGATCCCGAGCTGCGCCGCGATCGCGTCGGCCGTGGCCTGACGGTCGCCCGTGACCATCACGAGGCGCACGCCGTCGCGGTGAAGCGCGTCGACCGCTTCGCGCGACGTCGCACGCACCGGGTCGGCGACGTCGATCGAACCGGCCGCGCGTCCATCGACAATCACGCGGACACCAGGACCTTCGATGACGACGGCGCGGCCGTCGACGCGGCCGCTGACGCCGCGTCCCGGCGTCGACTGGAACTCGGTGACCGGCGGAACCGTCAGCGCCCGCTCGTCCGCCGCGCGCAGAATCGCCGCCGCGAGCGGATGCGCGCTGCCGCGTTCGACCGCCGCCGCGAGCCGCACGACATCGTCTTCGCTCCAGCCGGGCGCCGCGGCGACGGCGGTGACGTGCGGCCGCCCTTCCGTCAGCGTTCCCGTCTTGTCGATGACGAGCGTGTCGACGCGCGCGAGCAGTTCGAGCGCTTCGGCGTTCTTGATCAGCACGCCGGCTTTGGCGCCTTCGCCGGCGCCCACCATGATCGCCATCGGCGTCGCGAGGCCGAGCGCGCACGGGCAGGCGATGATCAGCACGGAGACCGCGGCGACCAGCGCGTGCGCCAGCCGCGGCTCGGGTCCCCAGGTCGCCCAGACGCCGAACGTCACGATCGCGCTGAGGACGACGGCGGGCACGAAGTACGCGGCGGCGCGATCGGCCAGGCGCTGAATCGGCGCGCGCGTCCGCTGCGCCTCGCTCACCATCCGGACGATGTGCGCGAGGAGCGTGTCCGCGCCCACGCGGTCGGCGCGCATCGTGAAGGTCCCGTTCGCGACGAGCGTCGCACCGATCGCGCGATCGCCCGGACGCTTCTCGATCGGCATCGACTCGCCGGTAACCATCGATTCGTCGACCGCCGCGGTGCCGTCGAGCACGACACCATCGACCGGCACCTTCTCGCCGGGCCGCACGCGGACGACGTCGCCGATCTGCACAACGTCGAGCGGCAGATCGATCTCCTGGCCGTGGCGGACGACGCGCGCCGTCTTTGGCGCGAGGCCAAGCAACTGCCGAATCGCCGCGCCCGTGCGATGGCGCGCGCGCAGTTCGAGCACCTGGCCGAGCAGCACGAGCACGGTGATCGCCACGGCGGTATCGAAGTACGTCTCCACTTCGCCGTGCATCCGGAACCCTGCGGGGAAGATGCCCGGCGCTGCCGTCGCGACGGCGCTGTAGACGTACGCCGACCCGACGCCGATGCCGATCAGCGTGAACATGTTCGGGCTCGCGTTGACGATCGAGGCCCACATCCGCTCGAAGAACGGACGACCGGCCCAGAGGACGACGGGCGTGGCGAAGATCAGGCCGAGCCAGTTGATCGCACCGGCGCCGAGCCGCTGCGTCAGCGCGCCGCCGCTCGCCATGTCGCTCATCGCCAGCAGGAACACCGGCGCGCCGAGCGCGACGGCAATCCAGAACCGGCGCGTCATGTCGACGAGTTCGGGATTCGGCCGGTCCGAGACGTCCGGCACGCGCGGCTCGAGCGCCATGCCGCACTTGGGGCACGCGCCGGGTCTGTCGCTGACGACTTCGGGATCCATTGGGCAGATCCACTCAGCCTCCGCGCGTGCTGGGTGCTGGGTGCTGGGTGTTGAGTGCTCGTGCCGGGTGTTGGGTGTTGAGTGCTCGTGCCGGGTGCTGGGTGTTGAGTGCTCGTGCCGGGTGCTCGGTGTTGAGTGCTCGTGCCGGGTGCTGGGTGTTGAGTGCTGCGGCGCGAGAAACTGCTGCGGGTCCGCCGAGAACTTCGCAAGGCACCCTTTGCTGCAGAAGTAATACCGCGTCCCGTTGTAGTCGAACGAGCCCGCGGCGGTTGCGGGATCGACGGTCATGCCGCAGACCGGATCGATCGGTCGCGATTCCGGCGTTGAGCGTTGAGAGTTGAGACTTACGTCCTGAGAGTTGAGACGTGCGCCCTGAGAGTTGAGAGTTGAGACTTGAGAGGTGAGACGTGTCTTGAGTCCGCCGATGGCGATCGTCTGCGGCGGCGCGTGTCCGTGTCCCATCGGCTCGCGGTGTCCGCTCAGGAACTTCTGCGGATCCGCCGAGAACTTCGCGAGGCACCCTTTGCCGCAGAAGTAGAACGTCGTCCCGTTGTACTCGAACGAGCCCGCGGCTTTTGCGGGGTCGACCGTCATGCCGCAGACGGGATCAATCGCCATGTGCCATCTCGCTCAACGTCCGGCGAGTTGCTCGGCCGTCGTGAACCGCGGCTCGATATCGACGGGGATGTTCGTCAGGCGGTCGAGCGCCTGCTGCACGACGGGGCGGACGACGCCGGTGTCGCCGAGCACTTTGGCTTTCGCGTAGCTGCCCTCGGCCTGGATCGTCATGATCTCGCGCGTCAGCCCCTCGACCGCCGCCTTGATCTTCGTCGCGTCGACGGCGAACGTACCGTTCGACGCCGTGACGCCGCCGTGGTCGAGCAGGTAGTTCAACTGCACCGCGATGCCTTTGCCGTGCGCCTCGTTGACGCCGAAGCGAATGGAACGGAACGTCGACGCGAGATACGTCGTGTACAGCTGACGCTCGAGCGACTTCGGCAGCGCGCCCTTGTCGATCAGGTATTGAATCGCGAAGAGGCTCGAGATGTCGGCCTTCGCCTCCTCGAGAAAGCTGTAGGTCTCCTTCAGCTCCTGTCGCACCGTCGTCTGCCGGCCGTTGACGCTGATGTTGTGCGGCCCGAGGCCGTGCATCAGTTCGTGCACGACGATCTGCGTGAAGAAGGCGTCGAAGTCGACGTCGCCCTGGTCGCCCGGCGCGAGGACGCTGCGCGAAATCGGCACCAGCGTTTTGGCGAACTTCGCGTCCTGCACGTTCTTCAGCATCACGCGCTTCGTGCCGCGCTCGGCGACGACGCGCTCGTCATTCGGCAGGTTGAACGCGGCGGTCTGCACGCCGCGGTTGCCGTCGCCCGCCGCGTAGATCTCGTTGACGACCGCGATCGGCGCCAGCGCGCCGAGCCGCGGGTTGCGGTACTTCGGATCGATCGGCAGGTGGTTCTCGATGTCCTGCAGCTCGCCGGCGAAGCGCTGCAGCTTGGCGCTCTCGGCCTCGTCCTGCACGGTGATGAACGATTCGAACGCCGCCTTGTAGTTGAACAGATCGTCCTCGTACACCTCGTAAGGACCGATCGTCGGCTCGATCGCGCCGGTGATGTTCATCCACGCGACGTCGCTCTGGTAGTAATCGTTCGACAGGAACGCGTCGGCGCGTGCGGTGAGGAACGCCTTCAGCGTCGGCTCGGTCGCGATCGCGGCGGCGTCGCGCAACAGCGCCGCGGCGCGCGACAGTTCGTTCTGATACTCGACGCTGTACGGCACCGCCTCGAACGTGCGGCCGTTGCGGCGAATCACCGTGAAGAAGCCGGTGGCACGCTGCCGATCGCCTTCGGGCAGCGACGCCAGCCAGCGCTCGATGTCTGCCTTCGACGCGCCGTCGGGATAGAAGTTCGCCGCCTCGGGCTTGTGCGCCGGCGCGCCGGGCACGAACGCCGCGTTGTGATCGAGCCGCGACCACGGACCCTTGTTGATGTAGAAGTAGTGCAGCCGCGCGCGTCCTTCCGGCGACTGGTCGCGCGCCAGATCCATCAGCATCGCCGGATTGCCGCCCCACACCTGACGCAGAAACAGCGCGTCGATGATCTTCGACGCGTCCACGAGCTTGCCGAGGACGCGGCGGTCGGCGTCCGACAGCTTCGACAGATCCGCGCCGATGTCCGTGGGCGCGAACCGCGCCGCCATCTGCTGCAGTGTCGCCGTGTCGGGCATCTGCGGTCCTGTCTGCTGGCCAGCGAGCGTGAAGGTGAACAGCAACACGACGGAAACGGTCGTCATTGCAAGGCAGCGCGGCATGGATCGAGTGTAGCGCGGCTGTGGACTAGTGCACGCCCCGCGACATCGACAACGTCGCGGGGTCCGCGCCGAGCCGCCGAATCGCGGCTTCCCACATCCGATCGGCCGGCGTGTTGAAGATCAGGTCGCGATCGACGTCGCTCATCAGCCACGCGGACGCCTCGAGCTCCGCCTCGAGCTGCCCGGGGCCCCAGCCCGCATAGCCGACGATGAGCCGTGCGTGCGCCGGCGGGTCGGCGTCGAGCAGGCGTCGCAGCAGGTCGGGCGACGTCGAGAGATACAGATCGCTCGTCACCGGCGTCGCGCCGTAGGCGCTCCCCTCGTCGGGGTCGTCAGGCGAGTGGCCGACCAGGATCCAACTGCGCTGCGGCTCCACGGGTCCGCCGATCCACACCTGCAGGTCGCGGTCGCTCGTGACCGGCGGATCCAAATTCACGGTGACGCGCCCCGTCGTCTCGAGCGGACGATTGACGACGAGGCCGAACGCGCCGCGATCGTTGTGCGAACAGAGGAGAACGACCGTCCGATTGAAGTTCGGATCGGCGAGCTGCGGCATCGAAAGCAAGAATGCGGGCGCGAGCGACGAAAACACTGTGCACCGCCTCCGTACCCCATCATATATAATTCGCCGGTTCCCTCCCCTAGCGCCCCTATGGTTGCCGTCTGACACATTCGTTCCCCCTGTCGTCCTCGTCGCGGCCGAGGCCGAGGAGGTGCGCGCGGACATCATCCGCTCGCTCCGCGGCTACGGCGTGCGCCGTGTGGAAGGGGCGCCCCGTGCGCGCGCGGTCGAAGCCGCGGCGCGCTGCGTCCCCGACGTCATCCTGATCGTCGCCGATCAGCAGATGAAGGACCCCGTCGCGCTCGTCACGGAGCTGCGCGCGAGCCCGCGCACGCGCGAGGCGCCGATCGTCGTGCGTCTCGGCCCCGGCGGGCGCTCCACGAGCGACGGGCTGCTCGTGGCGGGCGCCGATCGCGTCCTCAACGACGGACCGGAATCGGCGGCGCTGACCGGTGCGTTGCTGAGCGTCGCCGACGTCAGCCCCGATCGCCGCGCGATCCGCAACGTGCGCCGCCGCGTGGCCGCCCAACGCGCACCGACGCTGACGCAGCTCGCGGACGCGCTGCAGGACTCGATGCTCGCGCTCCTCGCCGCCGATTCGTCCGGCCGCTGCGCGGCGATGAACGACCCGCTCGTCGCCGCGACGGCGTTCGCGCGCGACGATGTCATCGGCCGCCCGCTGTGGGAGATTCTCGAACCGGGCAACGGCCGCGATCTGCGCACGAGCTGGGCGACCTTTCTCGTCGTCGGCACGCTGCAGAGCCGCTGCGCGCTCAAGCGAAAGTACTCGGCGCCCGCGCCCGCCGAGGTGTATCTGTCGGCGCACGTGTTGCGCGACCTGCACGTCGCGGTTATTCGGCCCGTGACAACGCGCGCTTGACCGTTCGCAGATCGTCAGTGAAGCGTTTCATCTCCGCATGACGCGTGTCGGCGTCCGGCGCGCGCAGGATCGACGACGGATGCACCGTCGCGACGACGATCGGCGCGAGCGGCGACGGCACCGGTTCGCCGCGATGCGCCGTCACCTTGAATTGGCGTCCGAGGAGCGCCTGCGCCGCGGTGGCGCCGAGGCAGACGATCGCGCGCGGCTTCACGAGCTGGATCTCGGTGTCGAGCCACGGCCGGCACGCGTTGATCTCCGCGGCGTTCGGTTTCTTGTGAATGCGCCGTTTGCCGCGCGGCTCCCACTTGAAGTGCTTGACGACGTTGGTGACGTAGACGGCGGCGCGATCGATGCCGGCGTCGGCGAGCGCGCGATCGAGCAGCCGGCCGGCCGGACCGACGAAAGGATGTCCGGTGAGATCTTCCTGATCGCCGGGCTGCTCGCCCACGAGCATCAGCTCGGCTTTCCGCGCACCCTCGCCGAACACCGTCTGCGTGCCGCGCTTCCACAGATCGCAGTTGCGGCAGTGCTTCGCGGCGTCACGAACGGCGTCGAGCGTCGGTTTCTTCGGCATTGCGGAGCGCGACCGCGACGTTGCGTCGCAAGCCCTGTGCCTTGGCGCGGCGCATCGCGCTGCCGTCCAGCGCGCGATCCAGCTCATCGTCCGTCCGCTGCGACAGCGTGAGCAGGTCGACGCGATCCCACGCGGCGCGCGGCTGCCACGCGGCGTCGTCGCTGCGCGGCGCCACGGCATTCCACGGACAGACTTCCTGACAGACGTCGCAACCGTAGACATGCGCGCCGATCCCGGGCTGCAGATCGGCCGGGATCGCGAGGTCGGCGCGCAGCTCGATCGTCAGATACGAAATACAGCGCCGCGCATCGAGCACGCCCGGCGCGACGATCGCCTGCGTCGGACACGCGTCGAGGCAGAGCGTGCACGTGCCGCATTGATCGAGCGCCGGCGCGTCGACGGCGAGGTCGAGGCTGCAGATGATCACGCCGAGAAACAGCCACGATCCGATGTCGGCGTTGATGACGCACGTATTCTTGCCGATCCATCCGATCCCGGCGTGGCGGGCGTACACGCGCTCCTGCACGGGACCGGTATCGACGTACCGGCACGCGTCGAACGGCTCGGGCGACGCCTCGCGCATCCACGCGAGCAGCGCGTCGAGCCGGCGTCCGATCACGTCGTGATAGTCCTCGCCCCACGCGTAGCGCGCGATCTGCGCGCGCCACGGGTCCGCCGACTCGGTCGAGTACGGGCGATCGGTGTGGTAGTTCGTGGCAGTGACGATGACGGTGCGCGCGGACGCGACGACGTGGCGGACGTCAGCGCGGCGCGCGGCGGAACGCGGAAGGTACCCCATGTTGCCGGCGTAGCCGCGATCGAGCCACTCGCGGAAAAACGAAAGCTCGGGCAGATCCGCCGCCGGCGCGATCCCGCACCGATCGAACCCGAGCTCGAGCGCCTTCGCCTTCAGCGACGCGGCATTCACGCCCGTGCGCTGAGTTGTCGCAGCACGTACGGGAGGATTCCGCCGTGGCGGAATGCGACGAGTTCCTCCGGCGTGTCGATCCTCGCCATCGCCTGGAATTCGATCGGGGCGCCGTCGCGGAGCGCGCGGACGGTGATGAGGCCGCGCGGCTTCAGGCCCTGCGCGATGCCGACGAGCTCGTAGAGCTCGCGTCCGGTGAGGCCGAGCGACGCGGCGCTCTGGCCGGGCTGGAACTGCAGCGGCAGCACGCCCATGTTCACGAGGTTGCTGCGGTGGATGCGTTCGAAGCTCTCGGCGACGACCGCTTTCACGCCGAGCAGCAGCGTCCCCTTCGCGGCCCAGTCGCGCGACGATCCGGATCCGTACTCCTTGCCCGCGAGGATCAGCAGCGGCACGTTCGCCGCTTTGTATTTCATCGCGGCGTCGTAGATCGTCATCACCTCGTCCGCCGGCATGTAGGTCGTCCAGCCGCCTTCGGTGCCGGGCGCGAGCTGGTTGCGCAGCCGCACGTTGGCGAACGTGCCGCGCATCATCACCTCGTGATTGCCGCGGCGCGCACCGTACGAGTTGAAGTCCTTCGGTTCGACGCCGTGCGCGATCAGGTACTGGCCCGCGGGACTGTCCTTCTTGATCGATCCGGCCGGCGAAATGTGATCCGTCGTGATGCTGTCGCCGAGTAGCGCGAGCACGCGCGCGCCCGTGATGTCCACGACCGGCGCCGTCTCCATCGTGATGTGCTCGAAGAACGGCGGATTCTGGATGTAGGTCGAATCGGACTCCCACGCAAACCGGTCGCCGGTTGGCACCTTCAGCTTCTGCCACCGCTCGTCACCCGAAAAGACGTCCGCGTACTCCTTGCGGAACATGTCCGACGTGACGGCGCTGAGCATCGTCTGCTGAATCTCGCGATCGGTCGGCCAGAGGTCGCGCAGGTACACCGGCGTGCCGCTCGTGTCGATGCCGATCGGCTCGGTCGTGAGATCGAGCGTCATCCGGCCGGCCAGCGCGTACGCGACGACGAGCGGCGGCGACGCGAGATAGTTCGCGCGCACTTGCTGCTGAATGCGCCCTTCGAAGTTGCGGTTCCCGCTGAGAACCGAGACGACGACCAGGTTGCGCGCCTCGACTTCGGCGGAGACCTCGTCGGGGAGCGGACCGCTGTTGCCGATGCACGTCGTGCAGCCGTAGCCGACCAGATTGAATCCGAGCCGGTCGAGGTACGTTTGCAGCCCCGACTTGCGCAGGTATTCGGTGACGACCTTCGAACCCGGCGCGAGGCTCGTCTTCACCCACGGCTGCGTCGTCAGACCGCGTTCGACGGCTCGCTTCGCGAGCAGACCCGCGCCGATGAGGACGCTCGGGTTGGACGTATTCGTGCAGCTCGTGATCGCCGCGATGACGACCGAGCCGTGCTCGAGCTGTGTCGTCGCGACGTCCGCGACCGCGACCGCGCTCGTTCCGCCCATCGTCGCCGACACGTGCGCGGAGCCGCCGGCTTCGGCGCCTTTTTTCGCCGCGGCGGGCGTCGCGGCCATCATCGACGCGAGCGACGCCTGGAATCCCGCTTTCGCGTGCTTCAGCGACACGCGATCCTGCGGCCGCTTCGGACCGGCGAGGCTCGGCTCGATCGTCGACAGATCGAGATCGATCGTCTCGGAGTAGATCGGATCCGGCGCGCCGGCAACGCGGAACATGCCCTGCGCCTTCGCGTACGCCTCGACGAGCTGCACGCGCGCCTGATCGCGGCCGGTGAGCCGCAGGTAATCGAGCGTCATCTCGTCGATCGGGAAGATCGCGATCGTCGCGCCGTACTCGGGACACATGTTGCCGAGCGTCGCGCGGTCGGCGATCGTCAGGTTCGCGAGGCCGTCGCCGAAGAACTCGACGAACTTGCCGACGACGCCGTGTTTGCGCAGCCGCTCGGTGATCGTCAGCACGAGATCGGTCGCCGTCGCGCCCTCGAGCATCTGGCCGGTCAATCGCACGCCGAGGACCTGCGGGATCAGCATCGAAATCGGCTGGCCGAGCATGGCGGCCTCCGCCTCGATGCCGCCGACGCCCCAGCCCATCACGCCGAGGCCGTTCACCATCGTCGTGTGCGAATCGGTGCCCACGAGCGTGTCCGGATACGCGATCGCCTGATCCTCGCTCGTCATGACGACGCGCGCGAGATATTCGAGGTTCACCTGATGGACGATGCCCGTGTCGGGCGGGACGACCTTGAAGTTCCGGAACGCGTTCTGTCCCCAGCGCAGGAACGAGTAGCGCTCCTTGTTGCGCGAGAACTCGAGCTCCGCGTTGAGCTG
>Ga0070741_10016797_pt1 | contig 12127 bp, 14 predicted proteins | sample Coa_R1_4_FD_66440 | JGI IMG/M metagenome (GOLD analysis project Ga0070741, IMG submission 66440) | Surface soil microbial communities from Centralia Pennsylvania, which are recovering from an underground coalmine fire - Coalmine... | ecosystem: Environmental > Terrestrial > Soil > Unclassified ...
CATCAACGCCGAGGCCGGGCATCAGGTCATCTCCGTGCAGTACCTGTCCCAGCTTCGGCTCGGCCAGCGCTCCGTGCCGAGCTACGAGAAGCTGGCGGCGATAGCGAAGTTCTTCGGCGTCGACGTGCGGTACTTCAGCGACGACCTGACAGCGAGCACGACCGACGAGCAGCTCGAGGTACTCCAGGCGATGCGGGACGCCGGTGTGCGGTCGGTCGCGCTGCGCGCCTCGGGCCTGTCCGACGCGTCGCTGGGCGCGGTGAAGGCGCTGATCGAGCACATGCGCAGCCAGGAAGGCCTGCCGCCCGCAGGCGAAGACGCCTAGCTACGCTTTTGTCCTTTTTGCCCCGGACGCCGCCATTCTGCCAGGTGCGCATCACCTCAAACATGAGTATCATGTTGCCATGAGTTATTAGCTGGCTACTGCTGGTCATTCTCCCCGCTGGCGGCAGCCGCAGGCACAGATGCCAGGGGGTTAACCATGCGCGATATCCGCACCCTCCAGTCCCTGAGCCGGCAGCGACTGCGCGGGATCCCTGTCCCGCAGCCGTTCGACCTTGTAGCGTTCGCGGCTGGCGTCGGAAGGAAACTGGGCAGGACGATCGAGATCCGCGACCTTCCCGACGACCCGCGCCTGGCAGCGGTCAGCGGCGCCTGGCTGTCCACCGACCGGGCCGAGATCATCCACCTGGAAGCCGGCACCAGCGGCTGGCACCGCGACCTGATCGCGCTGCATGAATTCGGGCACCTGCTCAGCAACCACCCGTCCGACCCGGACTGGGATCGCGAGCAGCTCGCCAGGCACTTCCCCGGCCTGTCACCCGCAGCCCTGGACCGGACGCGGTTCCGGCACGCGCAGGACGGCTACAGCGACGAGGAGGAACAAGAGGCCGAGATGATCGCCTCAGTCATCCTCGACCGTGCCGACATCGGGCCGCCGGCCGACGTGCTCGACAGCGGCGGGTTGCTGTCCCGGCTCACCGAGGCTTTGCGGCACCCGCTCCGCGATGTCTAGCGCGAACCTCGCCGTCCTCGCGCTGCTGTGGGCCGTCATCGTCTGGCGGATCCCGGCAGTCCGCCAGGCACCGTGGAAACGGGCTCCGTGGCTCGCGTTCGTGTTTCTCGCCGTGGCGCTCACCGCGGACCTGCCCCCGGTCATCGCCGCCATCGACCGCCTGTCCGGGGTGACTGACCTGTCCGTGCTGGTCAAGCATCTGGCCGTCACCGCATCCTGCGCCTTCGTCCTGGCTTGGGTGCACTCCCTCACCCAACCAGCGCAGCCTCGGCCCCTCCTGACTGGCGGGCACGCGGTCGCGGCGAGCGTCGCGATCGTCCTGATCGCGGTGTTCGCGGTCATGCCCCGGAACCCGGCCGAAGCCGCCGACTTCACCACGACCGAAACCGGCTGGCTGTCCGGGGCCTACCTGTGGGTCTTCTACGTCTACTTCACCACCGCGCTGGCGGTCGGCGCCATCCTGTTCTGGCGGGCGCACCGCCAGCTCAGGCCCGACCCGGCCCGGCCCGGACTGCGTCCCGGCCTGCTGCTGCTTTGCGCGGGCTGCGCGACCGCCGTCGCCTACGCCATCTGCCAGGCTCTGCTGCTCTCGTTCCGCACGATCAGCCCGCTCCCGCCCGGCGGCGCCGCCGCGCTGCGGCAGCTGTCAGCAGGCCTGGAGGACGCGTCGATCGTCATCGTCCTGGCCGGCACCGCGATCCCGGCGTTCGCGGCCGGGTGGCAGTCGTTCCGGGAACTGCTCGCATTGCGCGACCTGCGTCCCCTGTGGGCTGACCTGATGACGATTACCCCCGGCGTGTCCGCAGGCCCGGTCGGCACCGGCGGCAGGCTCAGCCATGCGCTGCGGAATCCCCACGTCCGGCTCATCCGCCGCGCCGCCGAGATCCGCGACAGCGCCCTTCAGCTCCGCGGCTACATCGCCGCCCCGGTCCTGCGCACTGCCCGGACGATGCTCGCCCGCCGCGGGATGTCCGGCATCGAGCTCGATGCCGCCACCGAAGCCTGCTGGCTGCGGCTCGCCGCCCGGGCGGCCGCCGGCGGTGCACCCCCGGCCAGCGGCAGCCGTCACGTCCTTCCCGGCGGGAAGAACCTGCACGAGGAAACCGGCTGGCTCCGCGAGATAGCCTGTGCCTACCGGTCCCCCGCAGTGAAGGAAGTAACAGCCGCGCTCAGCGCCGCGATGCTCATGCCGCGGCCACGCGACCCCGTCCCGGCTGCTTCCGGGCGCGCCATCACCGGGCCGGCCGCCTCATGACCACCGCGCCGTCGCCCGCCCGCCCGGTCGCGCAGCTCGTCAGCGACTGGCTCGAACCGCGTACCTGGGTCACCGGAACCGGCCTGCTGATCGGCTGGCACGCCGACCGCCTCGCCGGGGCGGGATGGGCCATGCTCGCCGTCCTGGCCGGCACCGTCCTGCCCGCGATGGTGATCAGCCACGGAGTGCGCCGCGGCAGGTACGCCGACCGGCACATCACCAACCGCAGCCAGCGGCTCCCCGTCCTGCTGTTCGTCCTGGCCTGCGTCGCCGCCTGCCTCGGCCTGCTCGCCCTGGCCGGGGCGCCCCGCGCGGTCATCGCGCTCACCATCACCATGGCCGCCGCGATCACCGTGCTCACCGCGGTCACCGCGGCCTGGAAGATCTCGATTCACTGCGCGGTCTGCTCCGGCGGCGCGACCGTCCTCGTCATCACCTTCGGGCCGGCCCTCGCGCCCGTGTACCTGCTCGTCGCGTTCGCCAGCTGGTCGCGCGTCGCGCTGCGAGAGCACACCACCGCCCAGGCCATCGCCGGCGCTGCGGCCGGCGCCGCCAGCGCCCTCATCTACCTCGCCCTCCGCTAGAACTGTCTGCTAGAGCGGATGAGCTTCGATCCTTGATCCGTCACAGTTGACAGCGTCGGTCGCGATGACTTAACCTTCCAGCACAGCGTTCCGCTGTAGCGGAACGCTGTGGGCAGCGGGTGGGTCCGCTGCATCCAGGGCGCCTGGCCTCCCTCACGGGCACGGACATCCGGGGGATGCCATGCGCGCTCAACAGCATGAGCACGGCACGTGCCGCCGTGGGTGGCGGCAGCCATGAGCCCCGGCTCGCGCGTCGCGGCGCTCGCCGCAGTCGCGCTGATGACACCGTTCATGCTCGCGGCCGGCGTCGCGCTCGCCGCCGAAGGCTCCGGCGCCATCTCGTCCATCACCGCCGACGTGGCGCTGTCGTGCACAGGCACACACGCAAGCAGCGCTCCTGGTGACGGGCTCGACAGCACCCAGATCACCGACGCGCAGATCATCTACAACGTCGCCGCAGGCATGAACCTCCCCCTGGACGCGGCCATAATCGCGATCGCCACCGCGATGCAGGAATCCGGGCTGCGCAACCTGCCATCCGGCGACCGTGACTCGCTCGGCCTGTTCCAGCAGCGTCCCTCGCAGGGCTGGGGCACGCCCGCCCAGCTCATGAACCCGGTCTACGCGGCCACCGCGTTCTACACCGCGCTAGTCCGCGTCCCCCATTGGCAGAGCATTCCGCTCGCAGTCGCCGCCCAGGACGTCCAGCACTCCGGCTACCCAGGCGCGTACGCGCACTGGCAGCCCCTCGCGACCGCCCTCGCCGGCCGGTTCGCCGCCTCGGCCACCACCTGCCAGCCCGCCGACGGCCGCGGCGTGCCCGCCTCCGGAACCACCCGGCTCCCCGCCGGTTTCGCGCTGCCGCCGGGAACACCTCAGCAGGTCCACGTCGCCATCAGCTATGCACTCGCCCAGCTCGGCAAGCCGTACATCTGGGGCGGCACCGGCCCGGCCGGGTACGACTGCTCCGGCCTGGTCATGATGGCCTACCACGCCGCCGGGATCGACCTCCCCCGCACCACCTACCAGCAAGTCGATGCCGGCACACCCGTCTACAGCATCAGCCAGCTCAAGCTGGGCGATCTCCTGTTCACCGCCGGCTCGGACGGGACGGCGAACAATCCCGGACATGTCGGCATGTACGTCGGTTCCAGCACCGTGGTGGAGGCGCCGCAGACCGGTGAAGACGTCATGCTGACCCCGCTATCCGGCTACTGGCAGCACAGCACCGTCGCCATCCGCCGCATCGTCGACGGGAGCACACCTTGACTCCCCTCAAATGACTCGCCTGCCACACCCACGACCACGCTCCCCCGGTCCCTTCCGCAAGGAGCGAACACGCATGAAACACGAAACAAGCAACCTCATCGCAGTCCGGCTGCAATCCAAAACACCACCCGACCTAGTCGTCACGGCAATCGGCCCGTGGGCAGCCCGCGCCCAGTGCGCCGATGCGGACCCGGAACTCTTCTTCCCACCCGGCGACGACCCGGCCGCCGAAGCCCGGCAGATCTGCAGCCAGTGCCCCGTCCGCGACGACTGCCTCGCCTACGCACTCGACGCCGGCGAACAGTACGGCATCTGGGGCGGCCTTGACCCCGCCGAACGCCGCAACCTCCGCCGACGACAGCGCACCGACCGAGCGGCCAAAACCGAGGGGGCAGCATGACACCCCAGCAGCGGCGGCTCCGCGCGCAGATCGCCGCCAACGCCCGCTGGTCCCGTCCGATGGCCCGCGCCGACCAAGCCGACGCCGCCCGCTCGGCCATCTTCGCCCGCCTCGAACACCAGGTTGATCCCGACCGGGAACTCCGGTCCGATCACCGCGCCACTCTAGTGGCCGCGGCAGCCCGCAGGCTCTCGGCCGAGCTGAACGCGGCGCGCGCCCGCAAGCGCGCTGCCACCCGCTAAGCAGCGAACACTGTTATCTGGACAATGACATGGTGTAGTTTACGTCTCTTGGTAAGCATGTGATTACATAGAGTCCTCTCCGTGCATGTGATCAAGGTAGAGGGAGCCGGGCCGGGCGAGCCGGCGGTCCGGCTGGTCGATGATCATGGCGGACCGGTGGCCGAGGTGGATGGCTTCTTCCGGCTGCTGACGGTGCGGGAGTACTCGCCGAACACGGTGCGGGCGTACGCACACGATCTGCAGAAGCTGTTCGCCTGGCTTGGCGAGGCAGGGTCGCGGCGGGTGAGTCCACGCCCCGCGCGGGCGATGGAGTTCTTGCAGTGGCTGCGGCTTGGGTCCTCCTCGCGGCGGGCTCACCGGCTGAAGCTGGGCGTCGCCACTGAGGAGGGGCGTGTCCTGTCGCCGAAGACGTGCAACCGGATCATGGCCGCGGTGTCGTCGTTTTATGAGTTCCTGATCGCCAGTGAGCAGTATGCGGGCCGGGACAATCCGATCGTGAAGGTGGCCGACCAGCATCGTGAAGATTCTCGGGCACAAGAGCCCTGGTATGTCGATGACCTACGCGAACATCTCCGATCCCTAGTCCTGGCCGATTACCAGTCTGTGCTGCAACCAGGCGCTGTCATCGCCGGGCCGCTGGCCGACTCCCTGAGCGCCGGGCAGCTCGAATAGGACGCGCTGGACTGGCTGAAGACAATTTCTACAAGACCGAGCTGGAACTCGGCCACTGCCTGCGCCTGCCCCAGGAAGGCCCGTGTGAACGCGACCTCTACCTGAATTGCGCTAAATTCGTCACCACTCCCCAGTACGCCCCGCAGCTCCGCGAATGCCTCTGCAGGGAGCGCCAGCCCGCCAGTGATGCTGAAGAACGTAACTGGACCCGCGAAGTGGAACGGCATCGCCGGACCATCGCGCGGCTCCAGGCGCTTCTTGCTGAACTGGGCGAACCACACGGGGACGACTAGTGACATTGACGGATCGCGTACATCGCAGCTAGCGACAAGGAGCCACCCATGGGACCCAGGCCCATGCAGCATCTGTTTGCCGGGAGCCAGCTGAGTGAGATGCTTTCCGGTGCCGCTCGCCAGGCCACGGACTTGCTCGCGGGCTGGCCAGCTGATGATCTCCTGAGCATTCCGGAGGCTGACCTCGCGGAGCGGCTCATCAAATTGGCCACCTTTGCGGTGCCAACTCTGGAGCGCGACAAGGCCTGGCTCGAGCCACCCGCTGAGGTAACAGTGGAAGCGATCGACTTCGGACGGAATTTCCAGGCCACTGTTACCCGCTTCACCCTTGTCGTTCCCGTAGACGGCGACTCCTCGATGTTCGGGATGAGAGCCAGCCGTTTCTCCGGCGGCACGACTCTGGGAGAGATCGACAGATCGACCAGCACTTTGCGGCTGCACTGCGATAACCCGGCAAACGCTGCTCAGGCCAAGGCGTACTTTGATCAGCTGCTCGAACAGATCGAGCAGCAGCTTGGGTGGACGCGAGCCGACATCCAAGCTCATAACCAGCAGATGGCGAGGCAACTCTCCGCAGCGATCGCCCAGCGGCGAGCGAAGTTCCTGAAGGATCGGGACCTGCACGCCAGTATCGGCTACCCGATCATGAAACGGCCGGATGCCGACAGCTACAGCGTTCCGCTGAAGCGGAGGAAGATAACTCCGGACCGCCCCGAACGCCCCTCTAGACACCCGAACGCATACATCCCTGAGCCCGCCATCAATGATGCCGACTACGAAGCGGTCCTGGCGGTTCTCCGGAACGCCCGCAATGCTCTGGAACGCAGCCCTGGCATGAGCGCCAAGCTGGACGAGGAGGAAACGCGCGATCTCCTGCTCGTCATGTTGAATGCCCAGTTCGAAGGCAAGGCCGCGGGGGAGGTCTTCAACTGCACTGGCAAAACCGACATCCTCGTCCGCGAGGGCGACCGGAACGTCTTCATCGGTGAATGCAAGATCTTTGACCCGAAAAACAAGCAGAGCGTCCAGCATGTCGTTACCAGCGCTCTTGACCAGCTTCTGGACTACCTCGTCTGGCGTGACACCAAGGCAGCGCTCCTGCTGTTCATCCGCGATGCGAACGTCTCCGGCGTCGTTGGTAAGGCGCTCGCCACTATCAGCAGCCACCCCAATCACAAGAGGCCAGGCAAGATCCACAGCGAAGAGCGGCACGACTTCGTCCTGCACGCCAATGGCGACCCGAGCCGGGAGGTCCACCTCGCCTTCCTGCCATTCCTGATAGGCAGCAGGAGCGCGTAGAGAACTACCGCGAATCGGGCGAGGCTCAGAGCATATTGGCCGACTGTCGCAGATCGATGACGGACAACACGCCCGGAGACCAGCCTTACCTTCAGCTGGAGGACAGTGGAGAATGACACGAAATCGGACGTCTGGTCCAAAAATTGTCCAGATAAACACTCAAGAAGCCACCACGCGTGTGCGGGGCCGACCTAGTTGGTTAAGTCCTGCCGCAAGGTGACATCGGACGATCCCGCGTGTGTGCGGACGCGTACCGGCGACGAAACCGAGTCAGAATTCTTTCGGATCACTCTCGCGCGCGGGGACGACGTGGGCATGCCAGTTGTGCTTCCACGGGACGCCGGACCACCCCCGCGTGCGGGGACGACTCCGGCGCGGCTCTGCCTCCCCTGTGCCCTCACCGGACCACCCCCGCGTGTGCGGGGACGACACGGATACAGGGACTGCGGTGAGCCGATCGGGCGGACCACCCCCGCCAGGTTCATGGTCCAGGAACGCCTACCTCCGCGACCTGGTCCTCCTCCCGCACCGTGTGCACGCCTCCGGCGCGGTAGACTCAGCCACCGCGGGTGGCCGCACGTTCTTCCTCGACCCAGTACTCGGCCTGACCATATAGCCCGGCCTTCAGGACAGGAGAGACGATGCCGTCGTTCGACCTCCGGTATGAACCGTGGATACCGGTCCGGTACGTGCAGGGCGCCAGCGGCCCGCCCTAGGGTTCTCGGATCAGTTCCTCCGCGCACATGAGATCGCCGACATCGCGATGCCAGTACCTCCTGCCGCATCGGGGCTGTGGCGGATCTTGTACCTGATGACGGCGCGAATTACAGGGCTCGACAGCCTGGATCGCTGGGAGAGATACGGTCCGTGGAAGGCGGCGCGGAACCAGGCTTTCACCGGCGGCTACTTCGAAGAAAACGCTGTCGAAGAGTACCTGAACAAATACGCTGACCGGTTCGACCTCTTTGACGCCGCCCAACCATGGCTGCAGGACCCGCGTCTAGCCGCGCAGTGCCCTAGCAGGACCAGCCTGAACAAGCTGGTAGTGGGACGCGCCACGGGCAACAACCCGGTGTGGCTCAGCCACGTGACCGATTCGGCGCCGCAGACAGTCCGGTCCCATGAGGCCGCATGGAACCTGCTGACGTGGCTTTACTACGGCCCCAGCGGGCAAATCACACCGCGGTCTGTCCGGGGCCAGAAGGAATCGAACGTGACCGCGGGACCGCTGCGTTCTCGCATATCCTTCCTCCCGCTCGGCCGCTCCGTGTACGAGTCGCTGATAGCGGGGCTGGTGCACCCCGGACGTTACGACGAGGGCGCAGATCCCGATCAGGCGCCATGGGAGGCCGGTGCCCTGCCCGACCCGCTCGGAATCCCGCCTTGCCCATCCGGTCTCAGCGGCCCGCTGACTAGCCGGTTCCGGCATGCTGTCCTGCTCGGCTCGTCCCCCGACGGCCGCACGGTAACCGATGCCTGGATTACCTGGGCGTGGCGTCAGCCGTCTGCCGAGATCTCCGATCCTTACCTGATCTACGACACGGCCAAGGACCGAGCGGGGATGCGCGCGCGAAGTGCCAGGCTCGACCGAGCGGTCTGGCGGGACCTGGATGCGCTGCTGATGGAGGACACCGGCTCAGGGACATCGCGGCGCCCCGCCGTTTTCACCACCTTGCTCGACGCACCACAGGACGTGCTGGACGCGCTGCGGGTCCGGGCCATCGGCTTTGACCAAGACGGGCAAGGTCGTCGACAAGCAGTGGTTCACCGCCACCACGCCGCCCGTGCTCACGCTTGGCCACCGAGACGAGTACCGGTACGGCCACGACATGAAGGTCACGCGGGAAGCCGCCGAACGAGTCGGCCAGGACCTGCGGAAGGCGCTGCGACGAGCATGGGCGGCGATCGACGGTACTGATGGCCCGTGGGAGACGCGAGGGATGACCCGGTACTGGGCCGGAGCCGAGGACCTGTTCTGGCAGATGCTCGACGGTAACGACTTCGGCTTCCCGAACAACCGGTTCATCCGCGTCGCGACCCGTGCCTTCGACGAGGTGACCGGCCAGCACGAGCTGCGCGGTCCCCGCGTGGTGCGCGCCGTGGAGAAAGCCCGAGGCGGGATCTTCGCCTCGTGGGACCGCAACGAACCAGGACCTGGGGAGGCCGAAAGTGCCTGACAGCGACCCGATCTTGCAGAAAGCCCACGAGCTGGTGCGCGACGTCCGGCAGCTGATCGCCGCCAGCCCGGCCGCCAGGGCCGCGTTGCGGCACAGTCTCGGTCTTGGCCCGGACGACGTGGCGCTGGACGTGCACCGGATCGTCACGCGGCACCTGCCGCCGGTGCGCAAGGACGACGCGACCGAGCATGCGTTCTATGCCGTGACCGCCTACATGGCCGCGCAGTCGCGGGAGGCCCGCGATGACGAAGCCGCACGCAGCGGAGCAAACGGCTCGGCTCACCGCCGCAACCTGGGTGATTCACTGGCCCACGCCGTGCATGACAAGGGCCTGAACGAGAAGACCATCGAGGCGCGGTTGCAACTCCTGGCCAGGCAGGATCTAGCCGGACTACACCGTCAGCTTCCCCGGCTCATCCTCTACCTGCGCGGCAAGCGGATCGGGATTGATTGGGCGGTCCTCGTCAGGGACCTCGCCCGCTGGGGTCATCACCCGAAGCAAGTAGCGAAGGAATGGATGCAGTCCTACTACCGCACCAGCGACCGGCTGACCACGCAGAACAGACCACGCGAGGCAGCGGCCGCGACAACCGAAGGGAACTCGGAGAAGTGAGCACACCGCTGTACCTAGATATCCATGCACTGCAGTCTGTGTCTATCCAGCGGAGAACGAGCAGCGATACTTGATCAGGACCGCCGGGAAGCGGCGCCGGAGCATCTTCGACTCCGACGGCCTCCAGCTTGTCCGCTTCACCGCCCAAGAACCGTCAAAAAACCGCACGTCGCGAAGTGTCGTCCCCGCACCCGCGGGGGTGGTCCGTGCCCTCCGGCACGGCCGCCCGCTCTCCTACCGTCGTCCCCGCACCCGCAGGGGTGGTCCGCTCGGGAGATCCGCGCTGTGGAGGGACACGCCTTCGTCCCCGCACCCGCGGGGGTGGTCCGAGTCGGCGGTCCCGCCGAGCCCTTTCAGCGTGGTCGTCCCCGCACCCGCGGGGGGTCCGGTGCCGGAACGGGTGACCCCGGATTTCACCGCGTCGTCCCCGCACCCGCGGGGGTGGTCCGATCAAACGCGAGCGTCATGAGGCCGTGCCTCAGTCGTCCCCGCACCCGCGACGGTCGTCCGATCAGCGACCTGCTCTTGTCCGGCGAGCTGCGGTTATCCCCGTACACGCGGGGGTACTGAGGATCGCACCGATGCCATGTCACGCGGCCGACCTGCGGATCTGCTGGGCAAGCAGATTGAGCTCGGCATTCGAGCCCCGTATCCCAGCGGCGCGTAGCGTCCGGCGGGAGACACGTTGCCCCGCAGCGATCAGCTCACCGGCGGCTACCGTTGCTTGGTGGAGCCGCTGGCCGATCGACTCGCCGTCGTCTGCAATACCGTCGTCAGATTGGCCAGGCACTTTGATACAAAGCTGATCAGCCTCGTCACCCTCACCAGCGCTGTCGCGTGCCTCATCGCAACGCTTCTCTCCGAAGTCAACATCCGGCTGCCATCCGGGTTTGCGGTCGCGGACCAGGACCGCAGTCTCAGCGGTCCTGGTCTCCTGGTTCTCGTCCACAGCAACGGCGTCCGCGCGCAGCATGTGGGCCAAGGCGGTCCCCGCGCCGAGGACCATCACCGGCAGCGACGACACCAGCGTAGTCACGGACCATGGGGCGCGGGTGACGTGCGCCTCTTGCAAGAGGTGGTAGGCGATCTGCCCTGTCGCCCCGAGGACCAGCGCGGAAATCGCGGACCACCGCGCGAACACCCTGGTCCGTGCGCTGACCGCCTCACTGCTCGTTAGCCACGCGCGCAGCGCTATGGCCGCGTACGCCTCCACGCCGATCGCCAGCGTAATGGCCGTATCGAGGTGGGCTGAGTTCCAGACTCCCGGGAGTGGGTGTATATCGCCGAATCCGGCCATCTCGCCAAGGCCCACCCAGCCGGACCAGACGGCCACGAACGCTGGAAGTGCCAGGACCAGCAACGGCCAGACCGGGACCTGAACCGGCTGCGGCAGCCGGCTGGTTCTCCGCTCTGCGCCCTCGCCAGTTTCGAGAGGACCGGCCCTGCCTCCCGGTCCTCTGGCGTCCGCCGCCGGCATCGGTGCCGCTTCCCACGTGCGCGGCCCCAGGTCAGCATGCCCGCCGCCAGCCGGGTCGCGTCCGGCGCTCGTAAGATCCATCTTCATCGAGAAAGTACTCCCCTCCAGGACGCTCGGCGCGTGCCAGATAAATGGCACGGGCACGCGCTCCAGCGAGGCTCCGAGTTACCGGATGCGGCTCAGTAGATGTCGCCGCGGCGGAGCTTGACCTTGATAGCGCGCTGGACCTGAAGGTCCTCGGCATACCGGTCGACCATGGACCGGTCCGTCCAGCCCATGATCCGCATCAAGTCACCTTCCTCGGTGCCCCCGTCGAGGAGGTCGTTGGCGAGCGTGTGCCGCCATTGATGCTGGTGGGCCGGATCCCAGTTGGCCTGCTCCGAACGCCGGATGATCATGCGGGCGACGCCGCTGCCCGTGAGGGCGCCCTTCCGGCCGAGCCAGAGGGCCGGCATCTCGGCTTGCCGGTGCGATTGCCGGAAGCGGAGGTAGGCGACGACCGCTCGCGCTGTGGCCGGCGCCATCGCGACCAGGCGGCCCTCCTGGTACTCGCGCGCGCCCTTCAGCGGTACCACGCGGGTGAATGGGCTCGCGATGAGGTCGGACGGCAGGTCGCCGATTTGCTGCTGCTCGAGTTCGGTACGCCGGACGCCTTCGCCGAGCATCCGGAAGATGGCGTGGTCCCGGGCGTCCTCGAAGGTCCTGGCGTTCCCGCCGCCGGTGACCGCGAGGAGATCCCTGATGTACTCCATGGCCAGCGTCGACGGCCGCTTCTTGCCCGGCCCGTACCGCACCAGATCTTCGGACTTCCACGGGTCCGGACAGCCCGCG
>Ga0070741_10016798_pt1 | contig 12127 bp, 11 predicted proteins | sample Coa_R1_4_FD_66440 | JGI IMG/M metagenome (GOLD analysis project Ga0070741, IMG submission 66440) | Surface soil microbial communities from Centralia Pennsylvania, which are recovering from an underground coalmine fire - Coalmine... | ecosystem: Environmental > Terrestrial > Soil > Unclassified ...
GTCGCCCGGCAATCCCGGATAGCTTACCCACGCGATTTGCGGCTGCTTCGCCATCCATTCGGCGACGGCCTGCGTGTTGTCGCAATGCTTGCGCATGCGCAGCGGCAGGGTCTCGATACCGGTAAGGATCAAAAACGCGTTGAACGGCGACAGCGCCGAGCCGATGTCGCGCAGCGCCAGCATGCGGCACGCCATGGCGAAGCCGAAATTGCCGAACGTCTCGTGCATCACCACGCCGTGGTATTCGGGCCGCGGCTCCGAGAGCATCGGATAGCGTTTCTCGCGCGACCAGTTGAAGGTACCGCCATCGACGATAGCGCCGCCGATCGAGTTGCCGTGGCCGCCCAGAAATTTGGTCAGCGAATGCACCACGATGTCGGCGCCGTGCTCGAACGGCCGGCACAGGTAGGGCGTGGCGAGCGTATTGTCGACGATGTAGGGCACGCCGGCGCGCTTGGCGATCTGCGCCACGGCGCCCATGTCGGTGATGACGCCGCCTGGATTGGCGATGGATTCGGTGAAGATCGCTTTTGTCTTGGGCGAGATGGCGCGCTCGAACGATGAAATGTCCTCGGGGTCGGCCCATACGACGCGCCAGTCGAAATTCTTGAACGCGTGGTTGAACTGATTGATCGAGCCGCCGTAGAGCTTTTTCGACGCCACGAATTCGTCGCCGGGCTGCATCAGGCAGTGAAACACCAGCACCTGCGCGGCGTGGCCGGATGCCACGGCGAGCGCGGCGGTGCCGCCTTCGAGCGCGGCGACGCGTTCTTCGAGCACCGCGTTGGTCGGATTGCCGATGCGCGAATAGATGTTGCCGAAGGTCTGCAGGCCGAACAGCGAGGCGGCGTGATCGACGCTTTCGAACACGTAGGACGTGGTCTGATAGATCGGCGTCGCCCGTGCGCCGGTGGTCGGATCGGGCTGCGCGCCGGCATGCACCGCAAGCGTCGAAAAGCCCGGAATGCGTTCGGTCATGACGTGCCTCGGCGCTGTCCTAAACGGGAGAGGGAAGCGAATGCTGCCGGTTTATAGGAGCCGCCGTGCGCGTCAAGGCACGCGGGCGCGGTGAAGCTTGAGCGAGCTAACGAGCGTTTTAGTGCCCGGTCTCTTCGCGCTGGGCGCGATCGGCCGCCGAGGTGGCGCCGCCCTGGGCGGTGGAGCGGTTGAGCGTCATGCGCTGCATGCCGCCGATCTTCGCCTTCTTGGAGCTGATGGTGCGGGTGTTGACGCCGAGCCAGGCGATCTCCGACGACAGCCGGCCGTATTCGATCTTCGGGCAGCGGTTCATCACCACTTTCATGCCGTTTGCTTCGGCGAGCGCCGCGGCTTCATCGTTGCGGATGCCGAGCTGCATCCAGATCACCTGCGGCCGCGGTTTTAACGTCAGCGCCTCCTGCACGATCGGCAGCGCGTATTGCGAGGCGCGAAAAATATCGACCATGTCGATCGGCTCGGGAATGTCGGATAGCCGCGCGTAAACATGCTGGCCCAGCATGGTGTCGCCGGCGTGGCCAGGATTGACCGGAATCATCTTGTAGCCGCGCTCGAGCAGATATTTGAAGGCGAAATAGCTCGGCCGCACGTCCTTCTCCGAGGCGCCCACCATGGCGATGGTCTTCACCGTGTTGAGGATGCCGCGGATGTAGGTGTCGGAATAGGAATTGTGGTCCATCGTCTCTGCCAACTTTGCAATCGCGATTGCAGGCGCGCTCAGCGATCCTGCCATTTCGGCTCACGTTTTTCGATGAAGGCGCTGATGCCTTCCTCGGCGTCGCGCGCCAGCATGTTTTCGACCATCACTTCGGACGCATACTTGTAGGCGTCGGCGAGCGGCATTTCGAGTTGGCGATAGAACGCCTCTTTGCCGATCTTGAGCGTCAGTGCCGATTTGGCGGTGATTTTGCGCGCGAGCTTGAGCGCCTCCTCGCGCTCGCTGCCCGGCTCGACCACGTGATTGACGAGGCCGATGCGCGCGGCGTCTTCGGCGGCGATCAATTCGCCGGTCAGCAGCATTTCCATCGCATGCTTACGCGGCACGTTGCGCGACAGCGCCACCATCGGGGTCGAGCAGAACAGGCCGATGTTGACGCCCGGCGTTGCGAACTTGGCGGCGCGCGAGGCCACGGCAAGATCGCAGCTTGCCACGAGCTGACAGCCGGCGGCGGTCGCGGTCGCCTGCACGGCGGCGATCACCGGCTGCGGCAGCATGACGATCTGCTGCATCACCGTGCTGCACAGGGTCATAATGTGCTTGAAATAGGCGCGGCCGCGGTCCTGGTCGGCGCGCCGCGCATTGAGCTCCTTCAGGTCGTGGCCGGCGGAAAAGGCCGGACCGTTGGCGGCGAGCACCACGGCGCGGACATTGCGATCATGCGCAATCGCGGTCAGCGCTTCGCCGAGAGCCTGCAGCATGGCTTCCGACAGGCTGTTGCGGGCAGGTGACCGGTTGAGCGTCAGCACGGCGATGCCGGCGATATCCTCACGCAGCAGGATCGGCTCGGAGACAGGGGCTGCGGCTTTGGCGGCTTGCGGGCTCATCGATCTTGCCTGGACTTTCCTTGGGCGTTGCAGACGCGCTTTGGCTTTTCGCTCGCGCCCATTGTATCCGATCCGTCAGGCCAGAGGAGGAGAGGCGATGACAGGGCAGGGCACCGGTGCGCCGGCTGGCGCTGGCGTGGGGACTGACATGGCCGCTCCCAAACTGCCGCGCAAGGAGCTCGAGGCGCGGCTCACCGCCGAATTCCCCGAAATGTTCAGCCCGGACAGCGGGTATGCGATCGAGGATTTATGGCATGGCGGCGCCATCGTACGGCGGCACTATCATCCGCGTTCGCTGCGCCCCGGCGGCACGGTATCCGGACCGAGCATCATGGCGCTGGCCGATTTCACCATGTACGTCGCGGTGCTTTCGGCGATCGGTTGGGTGCCGCTTGCGGTGACCACGAACTTCAACATCAATTTTCTGCGCAAGCCCGCGCCGTGCGATCTTCTGGCCGAGGCGCGCCTGATCAAGCTCGGCAAGCGCCTGGCGGTTGGTGACATCGCGATCCGGTCGGACGGCGCCGGCCCGGATCTGGTGGCGCACGCCACCGCGACCTATTCCCTTCCGGACTGATGGTATTATAATACCGTTAGCCTAAGTTGCTGGCGAATTTGCAAGAAAATGCGGCAGCGCAATTGACGATGCCGGCACTCACGGTTACAAGCTGGCGCGCGGCGGCTCATGCAGCCGGTGCGTTTCCAAACGGATGTGCAAAATGAAAACCTTTTCGGCCAAGCCCGCCGAGGTCGACAAGAAGTGGGTGCTGATCGATGCCGACGGCCTTATCGTCGGCCGGCTTGCGTCGCTCGTAGCGCTCCGCCTGCGCGGCAAGCACAAGCCAACCTTCACCCCCCATGTCGACTGCGGCGACAACGTCATCGTCATCAACGCCGCCAAGGCAGTGCTCACTGGCCGCAAGGTCGAGCAGAAGGTCTACTATAAGCACACCGGCTATATCGGCGGCATCAAGGAGCGCACGGCCAAATCGATCCTGACCGGCCGTTTTCCGGAGCGCGTCGTCGAGAAGGCCGTGGAGCGCATGCTGCCGCATGGGCCGCTCGGGCGCCGGCAACTGGGGAATTTGCGGGTCTATCCGCACGCCGACCATCCGCATGCCGCCCAGCAGCCGGAAAAGATCGACATCGCGGCGATGAACCGCAAGAACAAGAGGACCGCCTGATGGCCGACACCATCCAGACGCTGGAAGATCTGTCCACGCTCAAGCCGGCCGCGGCGCCGGCGCCGCCCAAATACGTGCAGAAGCTCGACAAGCAGGGCCGCGCCTATGCGACCGGCAAGCGCAAGGATGCGGTGGCGCGGGTCTGGATCAAGATGGGCGCTGGCACCATCGTGGTGAACGAGCGGCCGGTCGAGACCTATTTCGCCCGCCCGGTCTTGCGCATGCTGATCCAGCAGCCGCTTGTCGCTTCAAACCGGCAGGGCCAATACGACGTGATCTGCACCGTCTCGGGCGGCGGCTTGTCCGGCCAGGCCGGCGCCGTGCGCCACGGCCTGTCAAAGGCGTTGACGCGCTACGAGCCGGACCTGCGCTCGGTGCTCAAGCGCGGCGGCTTCCTGACCCGCGACCCGCGCGTGGTCGAGCGCAAGAAGTACGGCAAGGCCAAGGCGCGCCGCAGCTTCCAGTTCTCGAAGCGCTAGTCTCTGGCATTTTCTGCTCGTCCCCGCGAAAGCGAGGCCCCAGCTTGTACAGCCTGTCTGGATTCCCGCTTTCGCGGGAATGAGCGGACGGGAGCAGGCTCATCAGAAAAATGCGAAAGCGCGGATTTCGATGCTTTCGCGCGGGCGCGCATTCGGTGGCGTGTTCGGATCTTCGAAGGCGGTGTGCGCGGTCCAGCGGGCGCGGCCATCCTTCATCGACTCGTAGGTCTTGAACACCAGCGCTTCGTCGCGCCGCATGAGCGGAAACCAGTACCACTTGTGCGCGGGATTGTAGGTGATGGCATAGGTCTGGCCGACGCGCTCTGCGGCGCGCCGCTCCGAGATCACAAGATTCTGCGGCGATAAGGAGCGCGCATCGGCGATCGCCAGCGGATACGTCTCGACCGGATAGCGGATCGGACGCCACACCTGGATGATGGCGAAGCGCCGTTTGAGCAACTCTTCTGCCTCGTTCGGCAACAGATCGCGCACGCGCTGCGGGCCGGACCATTCGGTGTAGTCGTTGTGCACGCGACGGACCACCTCGCGGATCTTTTTCGCTTCGCGCGTCTCGTCGTCGGCGGTACGCAGCGTGTGGTCGAACACATGCACGCGCGCCGCGCCGCTTTCGGTTTTGATCAGCGCTTCCATCTCCGGATAGTAGACGCGCCTGATCTCGTCCTCGTCGTAGAAGTCGGCCATCTTGGTGTCGTGCCGGATGAAGCGAAAGCCGTCGCGCTCCAGCGCGAACTCTTTGGCGTGCGGGCGGCCGTTGTGGATGACGACGCGGCGCGGATCGGGCGTGGCGCCCGAGCGCGTGTCGCGGCTCCCTGGGGTCGCGACAATGGTAAAGACTTTCGCGCCGTCATCGATGATGTACTGGACCGTCGCCTCGATCGTATCGGGGGCGACGTCGAGTTCTGCGGTGTCTGCCATGGTCCGGCTCCCTTGGTATTTGCCACAATCTAGGCGGTGCCGCTCCACAAGTGAAGACTGCGCGGCGATTGATTAAAATTGTGCGGCGCGCATTGACCTTGCGCCAATCCTGTTGGCGACCGGCAACAACCCAGTAACCGCTGCGGAACGTTTGGCCCGCTAGCGTGGCGGCCTTACGTGCCGGCAGCCGGGCTCATGCATCTCGACGTCCAAACGCTTTCCGTGGTGACGGTGTTCATCACCGCGCTGCTTGGCGCGTTGCTGGTTTTCGCCGGCCTGCAGAACCGCAGCATCCGCGCACCAATGTGGTGGGGCGCGGCGCACATCGTCAACGCCACCGGACTCGGCTTGTTGACGTCCCACGGCGCGGCGCCCGATTTCGTCACCGTCGACCTCGCCAACGCGCTGGTGCTGCTCGGGTACGGTCTGACTTGGAGTGGGGCGCGGCTGTTCGACGGCCGCGGCATTCGGCCGTATCTGCTGCTGCTCGCCCCGGCCGCATGGCTGCTGCTGTGCCGTATCCCGGGATTTGCGGCCGGCGGCGATCTCGGCACGGCCGTTGTCTCCACCGCATTGGCGGTGCTCGCGCTCTTGACGGCCGAAGAGTTTTGGCGCGGCCGCGACGAGCCGCTGATGTCGCGCTGGCCGTCGGTGATCGTGCTGCTCGCCTATGCGGCGGTGCTGTTGGCGCGCGTGCCGGCGACGCTCTTGAGCCCGCTTTTCGCCGCGGATTCGCTGCTCGGCGGACTGTCGTTTGCGCTTCTTGCCTTCGGCACGCTGTTGTTCACGGTGGTCATGGCGTTCCTGCAGCTCAACATGACCAAGGAGCGCACCGAGCTCAAACACAAGATCAATTCGCTGGTCGATCCGTTGAGCGGCGTCGCCAACCGGCGCGCTTTTCTCGACGGCGCCGCGGCGCTGTTGTCGCGCCAGGAGGGCGACGGCGAGCCGCTGGCGGTGATGCTGTTCGATCTCGATCACTTCAAACAGATCAACGACCGTTTCGGCCATGCAGTGGGCGACTCGGTGCTGCAGGCTTTTGCCGCGACGGCGACCGGCACGCTCGGCGCCGACGTGCTGTTCGCCCGCATCGGCGGCGAGGAATTCGCCTCGTGCCTGCCGGTCGGCGATCTGGACGAGGCGTTCGCCATCGCCGACCGCGTGCGCCGCAACTTTGCCGCCGGCGCGGCCCGCTTCGGCGCCAACGAGTTGCTGCCCACCGTGAGCGGCGGTGTGACGCTCGGCTGCGATCCGCACGCTACGGTTACCGATTTGCTAGCGATCGTCGATCGGGCGCTCTATCGCGCCAAGGAGCACGGCCGCAATCGCGTCGAAACCGAAACGTCGCAACAGCAGGCGATCGGCGCCCCGTCGATCGTGCCGATCATCGGCCGGGAGCGAGCGGGCGTTACCGGCGCGGCGGTCCGGCGCTGGCGGACGGCGTCGTAGCCGACGCGCGTCCGGCGCTGGGATACGTTACCGGACGCGCAGCTTTCATCTTACAATTTTCAATAATGCAATTTGCGCGGTTTTTTGACACAAAGGCGCGCGGCGCTTCGAATATTTGGCAAAGCCTGAACGGCGAATACTGAGCAGCCTGCAAACAATGGTGCTAGGGTCCTCGGCAGAATAACAGGCTGGAGCGCCCGACTATGCTGCCGCGTCTCATCGAAGCGTTGAGCTCGCTCGATATCGGAACGCTGTTCGTCATTGCAAGCTGCGTCACGTCATTGCTCGGGTTGTTCTTGCTGTTCGCCTATGTGCAGGACCGCATCCCCGCACTGGCCTTGTGGGGCGCGGCCTATCTGCTGGGTGGCTTTTCGGGTGCGATCTGGCGGCTGGGCGATCAGATCACGCCGCCGCTGCCGGCTTCTACGCCGAACGTCTTGCTGTTCATCGCGGTCGGCATGATCTGGAGTGCGGCGCGTTTGTTTCACGGCCGGCCGATCTCGTGGGGCGGCATGTTCGTCGGCGCCGGCCTGTGGATGGCGAGCTACAGCGTGCCGCTGTTTGCCAATTCGTCGGCGCTGCGCGTTCTGGTCAGCGCGCTGATCGTGGCGGTGTACACTTTCCTGATCGCTGCCGAACTGTGGCGCGAGCGGCGCAAGCCGCTGATCCGCCGTTGGCCGGCGATCTTCGTGCCGATGTTGCACGGCGCCATCTTCCTGTTCCCGATGGCGATGGCGAGCTTCGACGGCGAGGTCGGCAGCGGCTGGGTCGGGATGTTCGCCATCGAGGTCGTGCTCTATGTGGTCGGCGCCGCCTTCATCGTGCTGGTGCTGGCGAAGGACCGCGCGGTGCGCGCCTACAAGGCCGCTGCCGCGACCGATGCGCTGACCGGCCTTCTCAACCGCCGCGGCTTCTTCGAGGCAGCTGCCGCGATGATGGGTGCCCACGGCGCGACCATGACGCCGGTGAGCGTGCTGGCGTTCGACATCGACCATTTCAAGAAGATCAACGACACGTTCGGCCACGGCGCGGGCGACCAGATGCTGCAGTTGTTCGCGACGGTGGTGCGCAAAACCATGCGCGGCGGCGACATCATCGGCCGGGTCGGCGGCGAGGAGTTCGTCGCGCTGCTCTCCGGCACCATGGCCGAAACGGCGGTCGCCGCCGAGCGCATTCGCAACGCGTTTGCCGCGGCAACGACCGGGCCGGACGGTCACGGTATCCCGGCGACGGTCAGCGTTGGCGTGGCCTGCGGCTCGCCCCATGCGGCGATCGACATGCTGATCGCCCGCGCCGATACCGCGCTCTACCGGGCCAAGGCCAACGGGCGAAACCGCGTCGAGCTGTCCGACGAAGCGGTCGCGGCGCCCGGGCGCGCCGCATCCGTGGTGCCGTTGCGGACACTGCAGCCGCAGCTTGCGGAAGCGCCCGCCGGTCAGGCCGGTCCTATGATGCGGCGCCGCAGCGTACAATAATTTTGTTGCGGCCGATAAAAAGCGGGGCGCCGCAGGGCGCCCCGTAACTTTTGCATCCGTTGACGCAATGCAGGGAGAATAGGCCGAACGGCTACGCCGAGTAATACATCTCGAATTCGACCGGATGCGGCGTGTGCTCGAAGCGAATGATCTCCTGCATCTTCAGCTCGATATAGCTGTCGATGAAATCGTCGTCGAACACGCCGCCGGCTTTGAGGAACTCGCGGTCCTTGTCGAGATTACTCAACGCCTCGCGCAGGCTGCCGCACACGGTCGGGATCTTCTTCAACTCGCGCGGCGGCAGATCGTAGAGATCCTTGTCCATCGGCTCGCCCGGATTGAGCTTGTTCTTGATGCCGTCGAGGCCGGCGAGCAGCATGGCGGCAAAGCCCAGATACGGATTGCACAGCGGATCGGGATAACGCACCTCGACGCGCTTGGCCTTCGGCGACGAGGCCAGCGGAATACGGCAGCTGGCCGAACGATTGCGCACCGAATAGGCGAGCAGCACCGGCGCTTCGAAGCCCGGCACCAGCCGTTTGTACGAGTTCGTGGTCGGGTTGGTGAAGGCGTTGATGGCGCGGGCGTGCTTGAGGATGCCGGCGATGTATTGCAGGCAGGTATCCGACAGGTCGGCGTATTTGTTGCCGGCGAACAGCGGCTTGTCGCCTTTCCAGATCGACTGATGGCAATGCATGCCCGAGCCGTTATCGCCGTAGATCGGCTTCGGCATGAAGGTTGCCGTCTTGCCGTAGACCTGCGCGACCTGATGGATGCAATACTTGTAGATCTGCATCTGGTCGGCCATGCGCACCATGGGCGAGAATTTCATGCCGAGCTCGTGCTGCGCCGAGCCGACTTCGTGGTGATGCTTCTCGACCTTGACGCCCATGCGCGCCATGGCGGCGAGCATTTCCGAGCGCATATCCTGGGCGGTGTCGAGCGGCGGCACCGGGAAGTAGCCCTTCTTGAAGCCGATATGGTGGCCGAGATTGCCGCCTTCGTATTCGGTGTCGGAATTGGTCGGGAATTCGATGGAGTCGACCTTGTAGCCGACGCTGTAGGGCGTCGCCGAATACTTCACGTCGTCGAAGATGAAGAACTCGGCTTCGGGTCCGAAGAACACGGTATCGCCGATGCCCATGGCCTTGACCAGGCCGGCGGCCTTCTTGGCGATCGAACGCGGGTCGCGGTTGTACGGCTCGCCCGTGAGCGGCTCGAGCGTATCGCAGATCAGCACCAGCGTGGTCTCGGCGAAGAACGGATCGATGCAGGCGCTTTCCGGATCCGGCATCAGCTGCATGTCCGACTCGTGGATCGCCTTCCAGCCGGCGATCGAGGAGCCGTCGAACATGATGCCTTCGGCGAAGGTGTCCTCATCGACGACCGTTACGTCGCAGGTCACGTGTTGCCATTTGCCGCGCGGATCGGTGAAGCGGAAGTCGACGTATTTGACGTCATTGTCTTTGATCAACTTCATGACGTTCTTCGGCGTAGTCATGGCAGGCGTACCTTTCGTGGTGCTGGTGGAAAGCCAAACGTGTGTCGCCGCGACGCCGCGTGGTGCGGTCCGGCAAGTTCAGATCGGCGATTCAGATGGCGTCAATTCCGGATTCCCCGGTCCTGATGCGGATCGCCTCCTCGATATTCGAAACGAAGATCTTGCCGTCGCCGATCCGGCCGGTCTGCGCAGCGCGGCGGATCGCATCGACGGCTTTTTCGACCATGTCGTCGCCGAGCACAACCTCGATCTTCACCTTGGGGAGAAAATCGACCACATACTCGGCGCCGCGATAAAGCTCGGTATGGCCTTTCTGGCGGCCGAACCCCTTGGCCTCGGTGACGGTGATGCCTTGCAATCCGACTTCCTGCAGTGCCTCCTTCACCTCATCGAGCTTGAACGGCTTGATGATCGCCTCGATCTTCTTCATCGCATTCATTCTCCCGGCTCCGAGGCAGGCGCGGAACCATCGCGTCGGTTTAGCAGGTCTCGTGCCAGGGTCGCCGCTGCGAAAATAATCAAGCCGGATCAGTACAGTACACGGCGCCTGGGGCCGATTTTGCGGTGCCCGGAAATGGCTTGCGCCGCAAAAGTAGGCACAGTGCCTATTCTCTCGTCAATAGCTGTCGCGGAAGACGAGGGGGTGCTCACCGATAGGCGCGGCCTGCCGCTTTCGTTATCTTCGGTGGCCGCATGATCGAGCTTCTGAACAATGCCGAAATGGCCGAGGCCGACCGCCTGACGATTGCGGGCGGAACGGCAGGCATCGACCTGATGGAGCAGGCGGGCGCCGCGGTTGCCGCCGCGGTGATGGAGGCACACGCGGCGGGTACCTGCGTGGTTGTCGTCGCCGGCCCGGGCAACAACGGCGGCGATGGCTTTGTTGCCGCCCGGCTGCTCGCCGAGCGCGGCTACGAGGTGAATCTTCTGCTTCTTGGCGAACTGAGCCGGCTCAAGGGCGACGCCGCGCTTGCGGCCAAGCGCTCGGATGGCACCGTAGTCGCCGCCGATCCCGTGATGCTGGCCAGTGCCGACGTCGTGATCGATGCGCTATTTGGCGCCGGTCTGGACCGGCCGGCAGAGGGCGCCGCCCGGGGGTTGATCGAGGCGATGAACGAGCAGGCCGCGCCGGTCGTCGCGGTCGATCTGCCGAGCGGCATCAACGGCTCCTCGGGAGCGGTCATGGGCGTGGCCGTGAAGGCCGCGCGGACCGTGACCTTCTTTCGCAAGAAGCCTGGGCACGTCCTTTTGCCGGGCCGGCTTTATTGCGGTGCCATCCGGGTCGCCGATATCGGTATTCCCGATGCGGTTCTGCAGCGCATCGCTCCCAACACATGGGAAAATGTCCCGGCGCTGTGGCGCGACCGCTTCCCGGTGCCGCAGCTCAGCGGACACAAATACGACCGCGGCCACGCGGTGGTGGTGTCGGGACCGTCCTGGTCGACCGGTGCAGCGCGGCTCGCCGCCCGCGGGGCCCTGCGCGCTGGCGCCGGCCTCGTCACCATCGCCAGCCCGCGCGAGGCGCTGGCCGTCAATGCCGCCGCGAACCTCGCCATCATGGTGCGGCCGGTCGACGGGGCAGAGGCGCTGACGGGATTTTTGGCGGATCGGCGCCTGAATGCGGTGGCGCTTGGGCCGGGGCTGGGATTAGGCGAGCCGACCTGCGCCATGACCCTGGCCGCGCTGTCCTGCGACCGCGCCGTCGTGCTGGACGCCGACGCACTCACCAGCTTCGCGGGCAACCCGCAGCGGCTGGCGCAGGCGCTTCTAGCGCGGGGTGACAGGGCGACTGTTGTGACGCCCCACGAAGGCGAATTTGCGCGCACCTTCAACGCACTGGACGCCCGGACGAAAGCGGGCTCGAAACTCGACCGGGCCCGGCTCGCCGCCGCTTTGACCGGCGCGGTCGTGCTGCTCAAGGGCGGCGACACGGTGGTTGCCGCACCGGATGGCCGGGCTGCCATTGCGGGCAATGCCCCGGCTTACCTGGCGACCGCTGGTGCCGGCGACGTGCTCACCGGGATCACGGCGGGCCTGCTGGCCCAAAATATGCCGGCCTTCGAAGCCGCCTGCGCGGCGGTCTGGCTGCACGGCGAAGCCGCCTGCGCATTCGGTCCGGGCTTGATCGCCGAGGATTTGCCCGAGACGTTGCCGCGCGTTTACCCGGCCTTGCTCGCGTGACGCCCGGCGTCGTGCGGTCGCATACGCCAGCGCGCGTTGCCGGGGCGGCGGTGTGACGCCTATTTTTGTAGTGCCCCGTTCATTGCGCATGATATAAGCCGCGCCGCCGGGCCGCCGTGCGTGTCGCGGGCGTGGCGGAATTGGTAGACGCGCGGGATTTAGGTTCCCGTGACGCAAGTCGTGGGGGTTCGAGCCCCTCCGCCCGCACCATGGGCGGCTTACGGCAAAAACGGTTTGCAAGGCGCTGATCCGCGCGATGATAGAGTAGTTGCAATGCAGGTCACTGAAACGTCCGCCGCAGGCCTCAAGCGCGAATACCGCGTCGTGGTATCGGCCGCCGATCTCGAGGCTCGGGTCAACGAGCGGCTCGACGATCTCAAG
>Ga0070741_10016799_pt1 | contig 12126 bp, 10 predicted proteins | sample Coa_R1_4_FD_66440 | JGI IMG/M metagenome (GOLD analysis project Ga0070741, IMG submission 66440) | Surface soil microbial communities from Centralia Pennsylvania, which are recovering from an underground coalmine fire - Coalmine... | ecosystem: Environmental > Terrestrial > Soil > Unclassified ...
ACACCGAGGTCCCGCGCAACACAAAAGCCGCGCCGCTTAGCAGGCTTAATGGCCGGTGGGATCCCCCCTGCGGCCCGCCTCGTACAGGAACCAGACGCGCCGCTCGGCCTGGTCGATCCATACTTCGAGCAGGCTCGTAGTCGCCACGTCGTTCTCCTCGTCGCAGAGATCGTGCGTTTCGCGCATGATCCCGATCAGCGTCTGGTTGTCGCTCCTGAGCTCGGCCAGCATATCGAGCGGATCGACGTAATCGGCGTCGTTGTCGGCAATGCGCTGCAGCCGTGCGATATTGCCGATCGAGTGCAGGGTTATGCCGCCGAGCTTGCGCACGCGCTCGGCAATATCGTCGGTGGTGGCGAAGATCTGGTCGGCCTGCTCGTCGAACAGAAGATGATAGTCGCGGAAGTGCGGTCCGCTCACGTGCCAGTGGAAGTTCTTGGTCTTGAGATAGAGAGCGAACATATCGGCCAGCAGCGCGTTGAGCGCGCCGGTGATGTCCTTGCGGGCATTGTCGCCGAGATCGGTCGGCGTGGTCAGCGGCGCCTTGCGGCGCTCCTTCACGGTGGCTTCCTTGCTCATGACTTCTCCTCGAAGAATGGGTGGGGAAAGCGCGGGACGTCTGCACCTTCGCTGCAAAGATGGGGTGTGCTTGCGGAAAAGGCCAGCATCAAGCAGCGGCCCAGCCCCACCCTGAGGCGCGGTGTCACGCCCTCGTCACATCACGGTATGCGGCGGCTTAAGCCGTTTCCGAAAATAATGCGGGAGCTTGCGTCCCGATCGGCTATCCTTGCCACGCCGCTCTTGTACGTTTCGGTGAAGGAGTGCGTCATGTTCATTGCCATGAACCGGTTCAAGGTGAAGGAGGGATCTGAGCACGACTTCGAGCAGGTCTGGCTCAATCGCAAGACGCATCTCGAAGACGTTCCGGGCTTCATCGAATTTCACCTGCTCAAAGGCCCCGAGCAGGACGGCCATGTGCTTTACGCCTCTCATTCCATGTGGAGATCCGAGGCGCATTTTCGCGCTTGGACCCAATCCGAAGCCTTCCGCAAGGCGCATGAGAGCGCGGGCGCCAACAAGCCGCTTTATCTCGGCCACCCCGAGTTCGAAGGCTTCACCTCGCTGCAAGAAGTAAAGGCCGCCGGCGCCAAAGCCGCCACCAAATAGCGCGCGCCATCATGACCGCCTTTGGCGAGAATGCGGTGCTCTGACCTAGGCCGGCGAAGGCAGGTCGAACCGGCGATGGCGAGGCGAAGCTAGAAGCCCTTCAACAAGAAACCGAATCCTGGCGGCCTGATCTTCTGCCGCTCCGAGGCAGGCGCATTTTCGAGACTCTCGGCGAGAATGGCCTGCACCATCGCCTGCAGCTCCGTCGTCTTGGCGCGGACATCGGCCATGGCGCGTTCTAGAGCCTCCTTGTCGAGCGGATCGGCGCGCATGACGGCGAACATGCGTTGCCGTGCCTCGCGCAGCTCGAAAATGGCCGCCTTCAACCTGGGCCCCTCCGCCAGCAGCCGCTCCCGCATGTCCTGACGGAGAGAGGGCGGATAGCTCAGCATCACCTTCGCCAGCGGACGGCTATGCCAGCGCGTGGCAACCCATGCGCCGGCGACGAACAGATTGAGGCAGACGGAGATGAGGAGGAGGACCGAGAGGACGATAATCGTCGCGCGCCTCGAACCGGTGCTCACAGAAGCCCTCCAAAATTGGCCTGCCCCGAAGCGAAATCGATGAGCGAGGGGGAAACGTCCTGCGCCGAGGCCATCATCATCGCGGCAAACCCGGCGGCGAAGGAGAGCGCCGAGAGACCGGCGCTTGCGATCCAGAACCGCGGCGTCGGCGACCATGACGCTTCGGTCGCATCGAGGGCCTGGAGCACGCCGCCGATCTCGCCCGCGCCGAAGGGGGCGGGCCGTACAGCATCGGCGAGCGTGCGTTCGAAGGCCGCGAAGTCCGCGAGCATCCTGGCGGCGGTGGGGTCGCTCGCCACGAGCAGCGACGCAGCCTCCTTCTTGCCCTCAGGCCATCGCTCGAGATCACCACCGAAGCGAAGGAGCGCCTCGTTCAATTCTTCTCGGTTCATTGCGCATCCTCCTTTGCCTTCATCTTCGCCCGCAAAGTCCGCCGCGCCCGCACCAGGAGCTGCTCAGCGGCGCCTTCGCTTACGCCGAGAACGGCTCCGATCTCGGCGTTGCTCCGCTCGCCCTGCACCGACAGCAGAAGCGCGAGGCGCTGTTTCTCGGGCAGGTCCCTGATCATATGGCGGACCTCGGCGAGATGCTCGCGTCCGGCGACATCCGCGAACGCGTCGGGCGCGTCGGCGGCGGGATCGGGAACCTCGGCGAACGGCAACCAGCTCCTGAGGCGCTTGCGCCTCGCCTGGTCGATGCACCGGTTGACGACCACGCGATAAAGCCAGGTCGAGAACGCTGCGCCGCCGGGGCGCCACGCATCGGGGCGCCGCCATAGCATGATAAAGACCTCCTGGGTGATGTCCTCTGCGTCGGCAGCCTGCCCGGAAAAGCTAAGGGCAAGGCCGCGTACTTTTGGTCCGTGCCGGCGCATGAGCATGGTGAAGGCGCCGCGGTCCTCGCGAGCGATCCGCGCGAGCAGCTCCTCGTCGGAAAGGCTCGCATCCCCCGTCGCCTCCACCATGAAGTCATCCCGAAGCCGTCAATAATGACGCCACACGCGCCCCACGACATAAGTGTTGCCTGCGGGGCCCGTCACCGCGCGGTAACTATAAGTGCGGTAAGGCCCGTAGGCGAAGCCGGCCGACCGCGACCAGGTCTGACCGCCCGGCCCCATGCCTTCGACGTGATACTGGCAGCCATAATAGCCGCAATGGCCGCTCACTGTGCGGGAGCCGCCATAGGGACCTGTCCAGGTGCCCGACCAGCTCCCGGCGTTGGCCGAGACCACGCCGAGAAGCAAGGCGACGACAGAGGCGCTCGAGGTGGCAATGAACTTGGTCATGTTGTGTCTCCTATTCGGTTTGTAGCGGTTGCTGTGGCCGGCCTCTAACGCGCGCCGTCGAGAAAATTCGCGAACTCCTCCTTGGAGATGCCGCCGCCGCTCTTGGCGATCAGGTCGAACCACGAACGCCCGGCCAGGAATTCGTCGCGCGTGACCTTGCCGTCATGATTTTGGTCGAGCTCGGCGACCCGCTCGCTCGGGCTCGGCATCTGGGCGCGAAGCCCTGCGAGGGTGGAGATCCGCCTTGCTCTCCGCTTTTCCGCGTTGTCCTTCGCCGCTTCGAACTCGGCGGCGGTGACGACGCCATCGTGGTCGGCGTCGATCTTGTCGAACATCCGCCCGCGCGCGGCTTCGGCTTCGTCGGCGCTGATCACGCCGTCATGGTTGGTGTCGATGCGGTCGAAAATCGCCTCGCCCATGAAGCCGAGGTCGTCGGCGTGAGCAAGCGCGACGCCCAGGAGCGTCAAGGTGAGTGCGGCCGCCGCCGCGAGAAGGGCGATAGAGATGCGTTCAGCCGTGATCATAGAGTTCGTTCTCCTCTAGCCGGGCTCCGGTTGTGCGGAGCATTGCCAGTGGAACGAACCGATGAGCCCCTCCCTACGGGGCAGGGCGACGGATTTTGCGGTGTAAGCGGCCTGGACATCCACCCCCAAGGGCCGAGGCCGCCCTCAGTTCACTCGGCTCACCTCGACCAGGTTGTCGGAGAAGGTCGGCGCGCGGCCGAGCCCGCAATGCGCATCAGATGAGATCGAGTTGACCGATCCATCCGAGCGGTTGAGGCTCCGCCAGTAGCCGAGCGTCGCCACCACGATTCCGGGATTGACGTCGTCGGTGACCTTGGCCACGCCCTCGAAATCGCCGCGGTCGTTATAGACCCGCACCGGGTCGCCTTCGCGGATGTTGCGCTTGGCGGCGTCGGCCGGCGAGATCAATACGAACTGCTCGCCCTGCCCTTTGATCTTGTGCTTCTCGTTGGCATAGCACGAATTGAGAAAACCGTGGCTCTTCGGCGAGATGATGTTGAGGGCATAGAGTTTGGCGCGCTCGGGATTCGTCTCGGGCGCCTCGCGGTTCGGCACATAGCCAGGCAGCGGATCGATCGGCGAGCCGTCTTGGTCGCCGTCATAGCCTGCGCGGAAGGCGCCCGCCACGAAGTTCTTGGCATCATGCAATAGGAACTCGACCTTGCCCGAGGGCGTGGGAAACTTGCCGTCCTTGTGCGGCGCGCGGGTATCGGCCGGGCCCACGTCGATCTTGTAGTAGCCGTGCCGCTTGAAATGTTCCATGTCGATCCCGCCCATCTTGGGATCGTCCCAGTTGATGTAGTAGGCGGCAAGCTCGCTGTCGCTCATTTTGAAGATGGGATCGTCGAAGCCCATCTCCTTGGCGAGCAGCCGCCACATCTCGCTCGTCGGCTTGCATTCGCCGGGCGGATCGACGGCTTTCTGGTTGTAGGTGAAATAGAAATGGCCCCACGACCACATCATGTCCTCGGCTTCGCCTGCCATGGCGGCCGGGAGCACGATGTCGGCGTATTTCGCCGTGTCGGTGAGGAAATGCTCGGCGACGACCGTGAACAGATCCTCGCGCTCCAGTCCCCTGACGATCTTGTTGGTCTCGGGTGCCTGGCTCACCGGATTGGTGCAGAACACGAACAGGCTCTTGATCGGCGGGTCGAGCTTCATCTCGCCGGTGAGCGCCGCGCCGAGCTTGAGATTGTTGATCGCGCGCGTGCCGGGCTTGATCCAATCGGGCCGCGAGACCTTCGCCCAGTCGACCGGGAACTCCCAGAGCGGCATCTGCAACAGCCCGCCGCCGACATGGCGCCATGAGCCCGTCAGCGCCGGCAGCGCGCACACCGCGCGGATCGCCTGACCTCCTCCGCGGTGCCGCTCAAGCGCCACGCCGATGCGGATGACCGAGGGCTGGATGGTGGCGAACTCGCGCGCGAACTTGGCGATGTCGGCCGCTTTGACGCCGGTGATCCTCTCGACATGGTCCGGCGTGAACTCGGCCGCGCGCGCCTTCAGTTCTTCAAAGCCGTAGGTGTGCTTCTCGACATAATCCTTGTCGATGAGCCCCTGGCTGATGATTGCGTTGATGACGCCCATGGCGAGCGCGCCGTCGGTGCCAGGCCGCGGACAGATGTGCCAGTCGGCGGCCTTGGCCGTGCGCGAGCGGTAGGAGTCGATGACGACGATCTTGGCGCCCCTCTTCTGCGCCTCGAGCACAAACGGCCAATGGTGAAGATTGGTGGAGATCGAGTTGCACGCCCAGATCACGATATAGCGCGAATGCACGAAGCTCTCTGGGTCGACGCCGCCGGTCGGTCCGACCGTCAGCAACCAGGCGGTCGACGAGCCCGATGCGCAGAACGTCTTCTCGTTCACCGTCGAGCCGAGGCGATTGAAGAACGGATCGCCCGAGGCGATGCCCTGCACCAGCCCCATATTGCCGAGATAGGAATAGGGCATGATCGCCTGGCTGCCATAGGTGGCGATGATCTCGCGCCAGCGCCGGCCGATCTCCTTGATGGCCTCGTCCCAAGAGATGCGCGCGAACTTTTTCGAGCCCTTGGGTCCGGTTCTCCGCAGGGGAAACATCAGACGGTCGGGATTGTGGTGATGGTCGTGGAAGTCCTTGAGCTTCACGCAGAGCCCGCCCCGCGTCATCGGGTGCTCCTTGTTGCCCCTGACCTCGACGAGCTTCCCGTTCTCCACCTCGTAGATCATGGCGCAGGTGTCGGGACAGTCGTGCGGACAGGCGCCGAAAAAGCTCTTCCGTTGCGGTTGATCGTTCATCGAACTCCTCCCGTTAAGCGTCGCCCTCTGCGGGACTGATCAAGGTCAGCGTACGAAGCGTGAGGCCTCTTGTCGATTGGGTTTTCTTTTTCGAGGGGAGGGTCGGCGGCGCGATTGACCGATAGCCGATCGTCACGATCCGCGCAGCTTGCAACAAGCTATGGTTGTCGGGAGTCCGACCGAGTATAGTGGCTTCAAGGACAGGGCAGTCGCTCGGGGTGCCGATCCGATGGACCGGTTGTCGCCAGGCTTGCACGTCGGGCTTGTGCTGCTCCTCGCCGCACTGGCGACGCCTTCCCATCCAGCTTGGTCTGAAGATGGGCTCAAGCCGGGGGAGGCCTTCGTAACCCGCTTCTCGGGCACAGCCGATCAGGGCAGCAAACCCGTAATCGACCTCAACGGCACCGTCGGCAGCATCCTCGATTTGCGCCACCCGGGCTCCCCACCCCAGGGCGCCGAGTTGCTGAACGTGCCTCAGCGGTCCCCCGTCACCGCCGGACAGATCGGGCAAGTGTTCGGCGTCGCGCTCGACGACGCCAATCCTCCCAATGTCTACGTTACCGCCACCTCCGCCTTCGGCCTCCACCGCAACGACGGCAATACGGATTGGATGGCCGGCATGTGGGGTCACGGTGGCGGCCCTGGCACGGTGTGGAAACTCGACGGCGCCAACGGCGACAGCCCATCGGTCTTCGCCAACATCACCCTGGACGGCCGCGCCAACAGCGGCGCCGCGCTCGGCAACATCGCCTTCGACCGCTGGAACAAGCAGTTCTTCGTCTCGGATCTCGAGACCGGCATGATCCACCGGCTTCGCGCCTCAGACGGCGCGGATCTCGGCCACTACGATCACGGCACGACGGGACGGACGAACTTCTTCGACACGACGGCCGGCGCGACCGCAGCCCTTCCCGCCGTCGCTTTCGATCCCTCGAGCAGCACACACATCAAGGATTGCCCGAGCGGCGACTTCGCGCGCTCGCCGTCGTGTTGGAACTTCGCCGATTTCCGCCGCAGGGTTTGGGGCGTGGGGGTGAGGCGCGATGCTGCAAGCGGCGAGGTGCGCCTCTACTATTCGGTGTGGGGAAGCCAGGGCTTCGGCAATCCCGATTACGCCGCCGCCGGCGACGATCAGCGCAACGCGGTTTGGTCGGTGCGCATCGCCGAGAACGGCGATTTCGATACGTCGAGCGTGCGGCGCGAGTTCTTCCTGCCGGATTTCTTCCGCTCGCCCGAGGCGATCGCGCGCGCGGGGCGGAGCAATCCCGTCACCGACATCGCCTTCCCCGAAATCGGCCAGCAGCCGGTGATGGTGCTTGCCGAGCGAGGCGGCGTGCGCAATCTCGGGCTTGGCGCGGAGAATGCCTTCGCCACCCCGCATGAAGCGCGCGTGTTGCGCTATCAGTTGAACGACAAGGGCGTGTGGGAGCCCGCCGGGCGCTACGACGTCGGTTTCTACGATCGCAAGGACGAAGGGCCGCCTTACATCCGCGCCGACTCCTCCGGCGGCGCCGCCTTCGGCCTCGGTTACACCGCGGGCTGGGAAGCCGATCCCACGCAAGCCGACGCCTTTCTGTGGATGACGGGCGATGCGCTCTGCTGGTCCAAGAGCCCCTGCCTTGATCCCGCCGCCAAGACCCACACCGACGCAACCGAAGTCCACGGCGTGATGGGCCGCGACGCTGGCGCCTACGAGGAGGTGGTGCCCGACGCGGCGTTCCAGCCTTATCCCGCGCCAGGACCCGCCTATCCTCCCCAAGGACCCGACCGCTCCTATCTCATCGACATCGACGCGACGGCCAAGGCGGCCGCCCCTAACGATGCGACGAAAATCGGCGACATCGCCGTCTATGAGGCCGAAGCGAAGAAGCCGGACCTCAAGATCAGCAAGAAGGCGCTGTCCGACCGCTGCGCCGCCGGGAGCCAATGCACCTTCCAAATCCTCATCGAGAACGTCAGCGAGGCGCCATATCAGGGCGCGCTCACCATCAGCGATGTGGCCGACGGCAACGCCAAGCTGCTCGACAAGGCTCCCGCCGACTGGAGCTGCAAGACCCTGTTCGAGGGCACCGTCGAATGCAGCCACGCCGAGGTGGCTCTCGCGCCGGGCGAGAGTATCTCGCTCGCGCTGACCGTCGAGGTCCCGTCGTGGTGGACGCGGGCGGTCTACAGCAACTGCGCCGAGCTCACGACGCCGGGCTTTGACAAGGACGCCAAGGCCTACAACAACAAGGCGTGCGACTACGTCCCGACCATCGAACCGCCGCCGCCGGGCGGACCGATTCCGTTCGGCCCCGACATCGAAGTGCAGAAATTCGGCGTCGATCCCCAATGCGACTGGGTAAGCCACTGCTACTTCATCGTGCGCGTCATCAATGTCGGGTCTGCGCCCTACACCGGCCCGCTGCACGTGCACGATAAGATCCATCAACCGGGCGCAATCTTCGTCGACTGGTCGCCGCAGCCGGACTGGGCCTGCGCGCCGGTCGGGGTCGGCAACGAATTCGATTGCACGCATGGCCCAGTGACGCTGACGCCCGGCGATTATGTCGACCTCTCGCTCAAGATCGAGGCGCCGCCGATCGCGGCCTGGCACACTCATGTTCGCAATTGCGCCGCGTTCGCTTGGGACGGGGCGCCCGGCGATTACAACCCCGGCAACGAATATGACTGCGCCACGGTCTCGCGCTTCCCGCCCGGCTTCCCCGGCGCAGTGCCCTATCTCGAGATCGCCAAAAAAGCCGCGCCGACTTGCTGGCGAGCAGGCCCCGGGATGGACTGGACCTGCGAGTTCCTTGTCACCATCACCAATTCGGGCGGCGCGAGCTATCTCGACCCGATCGAGCTGAACGATCTCGCGAGCAACGTCCCGGCGACGCTTTCTGTGTATTGGGACACGCCGCCTTGGACCTGCGTCGACGGCGGCGGCGGCAACGTCACCTGCGAGTATCCCGCCGTTCCGGGCGGCCTGCCTCCGGGCGCCTCCATATCTCTCTACATGGTGTTCACCGTGCCGGGCGCGGTGGCCGTGCCGAATTATCTCCAGAACTGCGGCATGATCCTTTTCGACGCCGACGGCGACGGCGTGGCCGAGGAGCATCAAAGCTGCGCCATCGCCCTCGTCTGCGATGCGGGCTCAGCCAATTGCCCGCAAGATCTTGGCTTGCTGAAAATCGTGACGCCTGATCCGTGTTTCACCGGCGGCACATGCTCGTTCATCATCGAGGTTCTCAATATCGGCAGCGCGGCTTCCGCCGGTCCCACTGTGGTCACCGACACTCCCGATATCGGTCTCGGCGTGCCGACGACAACCGCGCCGGGCTGGACGTGCGCGCCGGCGGGTGCCGGCTATAGCTGCTCCAACCCGGCAGGCATTCCACCGGGAGGCGCGGCGATATTCGACCTCACTTTCCCGGTACCTGCGGGCTATGCCCTCCCGACGGTGAAGAACTGCGCCGACATTGCCGTCGGCCCGCCGGACAACACCATCGCGGTGAACGACCACGACTGCGCGACCGGCTCGGTCCCCTTCCCCGATCTGGCACCTGGCGGCGCGACCGAATGCAAGCGCGGCGAAAGCTGCGCCATCGACGCGCGCATCGACAACAAGGGCAGGCTTCCCTTCCACGGCGCCGCGGGCCTCCACGGAACGCTTGCCCCGCCGGTTAAGATCTCGAGCATCAAGTCCGGCACTCCCGGATTTGCCTGCAGCATCGCCGGCAACGGCGTCTATGACTGCAAGGGCACGAATCTCGACCTCGCCCCGGGCGCTTCGATTGCCATCGACCTCGTCATCGACATCCCCAAGGACTTCAAACCCGACGCGATCACGCACACCAAGGAGATGATCTGGCCGGATCGTTCGGTCGAGGACAAGAACCCGAAGAACGACAAGCAGACGAGTGCGATCACGATTCTCGGGCCGACGGCGGCGACCCCGCCGGCCTGCGCCGGCGGCACGGTGAAGAACGGCGAATGCGTCTGCCCCTCGGGCATGACGCCCGAGCAGACAGGCAGCAATGCCTTCACCTGCGTGAAGAAGCCGCCCAAGATCGTATGCGAGAAAGGCACCGTCAAAGACGGCGAGTGCACTTGTCCCGCCGGATTCTATCGCAAGCAGACCGGAAACAACGCCTATATCTGCGTTAAGAAGCCGCCCGAAATCGTCTGCGAGAACGGCGCGGTCAAGGACGGCGAATGCGTCTGCCGCGAAGGCTTCTATCCCAAGCAGACCGGGACCAATGCTTACATCTGCGTGAAGCAGCCGCCGGAGATCGTTTGCGAGAACGGCGCGGTCAGGAACGGCGAATGCGTCTGTCCCGCCGGCACGCGGCGCGAGCAGACGGGGACGAACAGCTATCGCTGCGTCGCGCTTCCGCCCGAGATCACGTGCGTCGGCGGCAAGGTGAAGAACAACCAATGCATCTGCCCGAAAGGCTTCACGCCGAAACAGACCGGTGCCAACGCCTATCAATGCGTGCCTGTGCTCATCTGCCGCGGCGGCCGCGTCAAGGACAATGAATGTGTCTGCCCCGAGGGATCGAGCCCGCAGCAGACCGGCCCCAACGCCTATGCCTGCGTTGCGAACCTGATCTGCGTCGGCGGCAAGGTGAAGGACAACAGGTGCGTTTGCCCGAAGGGCTTTTCGCCCAAGCAAACCGGCCCCAACGCCTATCAATGCGTGGTGAACCTCGTCTGCCGCGGCGGCAGGGTCGAGGATAACGAATGCGTCTGCCCTGAAGGCTTCTCGGCGAAGCCTGCAGGGATCAACGCCTATGCCTGTGTGCCCAACCTCATCTGCATCGGCGGCATTGTGAAGCACAATGAGTGCGTCTGCCCCTCAGGCATGCATGCCGAGACGAGCGGACCCAACACGTATCGCTGCGTTGCGAACCTGATCTGCAGGGGCGGCGCGGTGCGAAACAACGAGTGTGTCTGCCCGAAGGGCTTCGTGTCCAAGCAAACCGGCACCAATGTTTATGCCTGCATCAGGGCCTCGAGCGGCGGAGCGAACGAGGGCTCGACCGGCGCCGCGCAAGGATCGGCCGGGGACGCCGCACAGGGCTCAACCGGAGGAACGCCCTCGCAAGCAGGCGCTCCATCCCCGACCTTGGTCGTGCCTCAGATCACGCCACAACGCGTGCCGCCACAACGCTAGGCGGAAGACCGCATTCACGGCGTTGTTCTTGCGAGCACGACCGCGGCGGACCTGCTAGGCGGCTTCATCGACGGTCGGAAACGGTATCACCACCGGCTCATCGCGCACGCGAACCCGCTTCGCCCAAAGGCGATACTCGTCGAGAGCGGCGACGACCTTGTCGCACAGGGTGTCGAACTCGATGGCATCGCGGCCGGCGAGCGCAAAGACAATGTGCCTCAGCGCGTCTTCGTCCTCCGCGGCCGTCTTCTCGTCGGCGTAGAGATTTCGCGCCTCGAGATAGGCTGATGCCGCTTCATAGACTCGCTCGACGATCTCGAGCTCGAGGGGATCGAACTTCTGGCGCAACTCCATCATGGTTGCCTCCGATGTCGTTCCTCCCTTTGCCTCCGACCGTTGTGGGCGCCCTCAATGTTTTGCGCGGACTGCGCCTGGCGTTCCAGCTCCTCGGCGTGCTTCGCCCAGACCTCGGCCATGCGGTTGAACTCGGCCGCGAGCGGCGGAAGGGACTTGCTTGCGACCCTCCGGCAGAAATCGGCGTGCCTGCGACATTGGGCAGCGTCCTTGACCATGTGGCCAAAACGAATCCAGCCAAAGTGCGGTTCCCGTAAAAAGCGGGCCGTTTTTGGCCGATTTGCGGGATGGGCGATCGCGGCAAAAAGAACGGCTGGTGCGGACGGAGGGAGTCGAACCCTCACGGCCTTGCGGCCTCAGGATTTTAAGTCCTGTGTGTCTACCAGTTCCACCACGTCCGCTTCAGGGGCACGAGCCTAACCGAGGACGTGTACCATCCCCTTAAGCCGGGAGCAGCGTCTTGTCGGGGTCTTTCTCTTCGCTGCCCTCCACCGCGGCAGGCGCCGTATCCTCCACGGCGGCAGCCAAGGCCATGCGTTCAGCCAGCGTCAGGGGCGCGGGCGGGGCGGTTTTGGATTCGCTTACGACCGGCTCTTCTGCGACCGCGGGGACCATTTCGGCGACGGTCTGCGACGCCTCGACATCAGCCTCTTCCGCGCGCTCCGGCACAGCCGCAGCCGCACGCAGCGCATCGGGCCGGCCTTCGAGGCTCGCCCGGAGCAACAGGAATAGCGCAAGCCCGTTCAGCACATGCCAGGCGAAATGCGTGCCGACCGCGCGCCCGTGAAACAGGATCCTATCGCACAGCGCCATATCGAGTGTCCTGAGCGCGACGGA
>Ga0070741_10016800_pt1 | contig 12126 bp, 11 predicted proteins | sample Coa_R1_4_FD_66440 | JGI IMG/M metagenome (GOLD analysis project Ga0070741, IMG submission 66440) | Surface soil microbial communities from Centralia Pennsylvania, which are recovering from an underground coalmine fire - Coalmine... | ecosystem: Environmental > Terrestrial > Soil > Unclassified ...
GCAAAGGATAATGCAAGAAAATTTTAACGAGCTGCTAGACACGTCTGATACCCTGCTCTCGATTTCTCCCTCGCTCGTTTCCTTGCTAAACATGGACGATCTGGCAAAGCGTACAGTATTTGTCCCAAACGCTGCCAATCCCAAGTTTTTCAAGAAAACTCCGATGCCAAAAGCCGAGAAAAAGATGATCCTCTATGTGGGAGGGTACGCCCCGATGAGGGGACTGGAATTGCTAGTTGAAGCCTTTGGGCTTCTTTATTCAAAGAGAAAAGATTTGATGCTAAAGCTTGTTGGGCCAAATATCCCGGCTAACATGCAAAAGGATGGAATAGTGATCGAAAGGAGCACATACTATCCCGAAATGCCAGACACCTATTCTGGATCATACGTTTGCGTCATACCACACATGAAAAATCCGTACATGGACGCAGCCCTTCCAATAAAATTATTTGATGCGATGGCGTCAGCCAGGCCTGTCATTAGCACGAACTGCTATGAAGCAGGCAAGCTTGTCGAGGATGAAAAATGTGGCCTTGTCACAGAATGTGCTTCCCAGTCCTTGGCCGAGTCGATTGATTATCTGCTTGACAACCAAGCAATTGCAGAAGAGATGGGGGAAAGGGGACGAGAAGCCGTTGAGAAGAGGCACTCATGGGACCATAGAGCACAGGCGATAATTGAACAAATTCAGTGAATATGGTCGCAGGTTTTGCTTTCCATATTCATTGCATAAAAACACAGCTTGGTAGAAAAGATAAGGATCGATGTCATCTAGACATCCATCTTGCTCTGCCGCCGAACCTTGTCAGTGCTATTATGCTCGCGACTATTGCAGATATTAACACCAGAGTCACTCCTCCCACTGGAAATTCTGGGACTGCTGCAACGGCCTGTGTCAGTTTTGCATCGATTGCGCTAATTTCTGAGTCAAGCTGATCTTGCGGCACTCTATTTTTTATCATGTCCCTCAAGTCGGTAACCATCATTGTTTCCAGTTGGTGGACCAGCTCGCTTTGCCCGTTATTTTTCAAGTCGGCTTCTGCATACTCGATGTTGTCCAGATACGCGCTGACTGCAAGGTCTGAAGACCGATTGTAATTGCCATTTTTGTACTCTATTGAAACCTGTTTCAGAATGCTTCTGGCATTCTGGATATATTCTACAGAGGTCTTTGTTTCATTCTGGCTTTGCGCGTGCGCTTGCGGAATCGCTGTACTTATAGATGCCAGCACAATGAATGCAATGGCCCCGGATACGCCTGCAAGAAGAATGTAGTTTGATTTCATTTTCGGTTATGTCTTGTTAGGCCAGCCTAATTTAAACTATAAGCGACAGTCTAATAGTGCATATTCGTGATGCCCTTATAACTCCGATGAGTCTCCATATATCAAAGGAAAATATCCTTGAACTCAAAGCACTGCCTGGTTATTTCTTTAACACTCCTCATTTCCTTTTTAGCGCTGGCCGCAGTTGTGTCGCCAAGGATTAATGGCAGCAATACTCCGATCATTAACGCCGACGCATCGGCATTTTTGTATGTTAACGAGTCGCACTACAAGTCACTTGATCAGCTGATGATCTTGATGACAAATTACGGGAGGGAGGTAATATGGACAGCCGCCGGCATCTTGATATTCATTTTCGGTGGCTGGACAGGAAAAAAGACTTCCATTGTCATGGCGCTGGCAATGATCGTCCTGATCCCAATCGGCGCGCTGGCAAAGGAGGCAATAGGCAGGCCAAGGCCGCTGATACCGGATAAAGACTTCCTTATTGCCGCTGATACCGATTTTGCGTTTCCGTCAGGCCATGCGGTTATAGTGTCAGCCGGCGCGGCTACAGTATTGGTATTGTTTCGAGGCTCGTACAGGAAACTGGCGGTATCCATTTCTCTGGCAGTAGAGGCAGCCCTTGTATGCTTTTCCAGAGTGTACGTCGGTGGCCATTATCCGCTAGACGTGATAGGCGGGATGTTGCTGGGAGCCGGTGTTGCATTTGCCTTTATTGCGGCCGCCAAGCGTATCGACCAGCTTTTGCAGCCAATAGCCAAGGCTCTGAAAAGATGACTGGCTACTGGAAATCGTTTACAACGGCTCTCAAGCCATAGTATTTTTCAGTCGTGGCCATCGCTTTTTCAATCTCTGCCAGAGAGTATCGATGTGTAACGATTCTGGACAGATCGACTATCTTCTCTGCCGCGATCCTGGCGGCTTCCTGCAGCATCGCTGGCGTGGAGCTGAAGGCTCCTGTGATGGAGACTTGGTTATAATGAAGCCAGTTGGCGTCAAGTGGAAACACCTGCCCACTTGGCATTCCTGCAAAGATGTTGATCTTGGAATTCTTGCCCACGATCTTTGTCGCAAACTCTAGTGCGGCGGGGCTGCTCGTCGAAACAACTGCAATGCTGGCTCCTGCCGCACCGGCAAAATCTTGTACCTCTCTGGTTGTCACGTCAATATCAGAATCATTATACGCAAATACTGCGTCCGCGCCCATAGATCTTGCTTTTTCCATCCTTGACGATATCTTGCCCACCACTGCGACCCTTGCTCTTGTCAGCTTTTTGAACAGCTGCACGTGGAGAAGCCCCATCGGTCCGTCACCTATGATCACTATGGAGTCTGACTTCGCCGCAGGGGCAAGGCGTGAAAAGCTGTTAAGGCAGCATGCAAGCGGCTCGAGCAGCGCAGCCTCTTCGTCGCTGAGGGTGTCAGGCACAGGCACAAGGCCGCCGATCTTGGTTATCTGGTCAGGTACCACGACGTACTGAGCAAACCCGCCGTCAAGGGTCGAGCCTATTTCTTTCAGGTTCATGCAAAGGTTGTACTGGCCGCTCTGGCAGTATGCGCAGCCAAGGCATGGGATGAGGGGACATACTGCAACCCTTGCTCCGGCCTTTATGATCCTGCCTTGCACACTGACGTCATTTTGGATTTCGCCGCAAAGCTCATGTCCCAGAATCACGGGCGGGCTAACTTTTCGATGGCCGTTTCTGAATACCCTGGCGTCATATCCGCACACCGCACAGGCGTTTACTTTAAGGGTGGCCGGCTTGCATTCAAAAGGTACTTCCTGCACCGAAATATTGTTGGGGCCATGAAACACTGCAGCCCGCATGCTGTTTTTTCCCATGTTCGATTGGTACTGTAAATTTGTTCTACAACCTAAAAAGAGTTACAATTGATTTACCAGTGCACATGAGTCGACTATTTGAACCGCATATTCACATGTATTCCCGAACCACCGACGACTATGACGCGATGTCCAAGGCCGGGATAGAGGTAATAGTCCAGCCGTCATTCTGGCTTGGCAGCCCCCGGACGCACGTCGCCACGTTTGAAGACTATTGGGAGCACATGATAACATTTGAAACAAAGCGCGCAAAAGACTATGGAATCGAGCACTTTGTCTGTATCTCCGTGAACCCAAAGGAGTCTATGGAGAGGCCGCTTGCCATCGATGCCATGGAGGTCATGAAAAAATATCTCGATCGCGAAAGGGTGGTGGCGCTTGGCGAGATAGGCTACAACCTGATAAACGATCTAGAAGAGGAGGTGTTTGTAAAGCAGATGGACATTGCAACCGAAAAGGACATGCTGATGACTATTCACCTGCCACACAACAACAAGCCGGAAGGCATGCGGAGGATTGAGCGCATTTTGAACAGCGAGCAGGGCAGGCGCCACAACCGGCAAAAGATCCTAGTCGACCACAATATCGAAGACACTATTGAAAAGACGCTGGAGCTTGGCATGTGGGCAGGGCTTTCGGTGTATCCTGTAAGCAAGCTGTCGCCAGAGCGCGCAATGAACATCGTACGGAAATATGGCACTGAAAGGATAATGATACATAGTGCAGCCGACTGGGGACCGTCAGACCCGCTCAGCGTACCGCTTGTCGCAAGGGAGATGAGGAAGGCCGGCTTTGGTGCAAACGAGATAGAGCGTGTCACATTCTACAACGCGTACGAGTTCTTCAAGCAGTCGCCCAAATTCACGTGGAAGCCATAATGAAACTTGCATTTAGCACCAACGCCTTCAAGCGATACTCACTCGACGACTCTATACGAGAGATCGCAAAGATAGGATATAGTGGCGTTGAAATCCTGTGTGATGTGCCGCACGCCTACCCGCCGATTTTTGGGGACCAGCAGGTAAAATCGCTGAAAAGCACTCTTACCTCGTGCAACGTCCAGATCTCAAACCTCAATGCATTTACGCTATACGCAATTGGCGATGTCTACCAGCCATCATGGATAGAGGAAGGAAGAGAAATACGCATTCAACACACTATTGACTGCATCAGGCTTGCCAAGAAAATCGACGCACCAAGCCTTTCTACAGAGCCCGGCGGCCCGGTGCCACAGTCTCTTGGTACGCGCCAGCTTGAAAAAATATTCCTTGACGGTCTTGCAAGAGCTGCTATAGTTGCAGAGCAAGAGGATGTGCAGCTGCTGGTCGAGCCAGAGCCTTTTCTGCTTCTTGAAAATTCTAGGCAGTTCAAGAGCTTTATTCGAAACGTCAGCTCTGATCACGTCGGGCTCAACTTTGACATTGGGCATTTTTACTGCGTGAATGAAGACCCGGCGAAGCTCGTCTACGAACTGTCTGATTATATCGGGCACTTCCACCTCGCCGACATTGCCGCAAACAGAGTGCATAACCACCTGATACCCGGCAGGGGCTCAATAGATTTCCGTCAGGTCTTTGCGGCGATGGACGACATTGGCTATGAGGGATTCGTCACTGTAGAGCTTTACCCATACCAGGACAGCCCCGTGCATGCTGCAAAGGAGGCGCATGATTACCTTTGCAGCATAATGTAGGGCATCTGCGGCAGTACCTGCTTCTAGTCAGGCTGCCAAATGTCTTTACGGCGCCGCCTGACGTTGCAGCAGGGTATTTTGCAACTGTCGCGCCAGCCGCGGCTGATGGCGCCCACCTTACTGCTCTCATGATCTCATCTGGTCTTCTTTACATCGCCGGCATTGTGCTCAATGACTACTTTGACATAGAGATAGATAGAAAGGAGAGGCCATTCAGGCCGCTTCCTTCTGGCGCTGTTCCAAAAAGGGCTGCGATGATAATTGCCCTGGCCGCGCTGGCCTTGGCAAACATGATTTCATTTACAGTTGGAACTGCAAGCCTTGCAGTAACCTTGGCTCTTACCGCGATAATAATTGCATATGACTACCGGCTAAAGCATACCGCAGCTGGTCCGCTTGCGATGGCAAGCTCTAGGTTCCTGAATGTGGTTCTTGGGGCGAGCCCTGCTATACCGGCAGCGAGGGTTACCGGCAATGTTACGCCCTTGACTGTAGTAATCTTTGCAGCTGCATCGCTGTTTGTTTACGTCGTGGCAATAACTATGCTCAGCAAAAAGGAAGTAGGGAATGAAAAGCCAAGCGCGGTCCCGTTTTTGATTGTCTTTATGCTCATTGCGGCGGTGACAGCGATAGGCATGATGAGCCTGCAGCTGGCAGCCATGCTAAACCTGATAATTTTTGCAGCTGTAATGCTTGTGACTTTAAGGCAGCATATCGTAACCAGCTCACCGTCTATACAAAAGGCAGTAAGGAACATGGTCATCTCGATAATAATCCTTGATTCCGTGTTTGTCAGCGGCACAGCCGGCCTTCCGTACGGGCTTGCGACATTACTTTTCATTGCACCGGCAGTGATCTTGGCGAAAAAGCTGTACGTGACCTGATGTTAACTCATTTAAGCGATATGAGAATATTGACGGGCAGCAAATAGATGAAGCATTCCATAGTGCTGGACATCGTCGGCCTAGAGTACAAGCACCTTGATTCCGGCCTTGTTCCAAACATTGAAAAGATTGCGCGGGCTGGCGAAGCCGCAATGCTCGAGCCCGTGTTCCCCGCAGTTACGTGCACGGTACAGGCAAGCATCCTGTCTGGCAAATACCCAAGCGAGCACGGCATCATCGCCAACGGGCTGTACGACAGAGACAAGCATAACGTGTCGTTCTGGGAGCAGCCAAGCTCGCTTGTGCAGGCAAAGAGAGTCTGGGACACCAAGCAAGCCAAGACTGCGGTGCTCTTCTGGCAAAACACGATGTACGCCAATTCCGACATCGTCGTAACCCCGCGGCCAATACACCTTGACGACAAGATGGTGATGTGGTGCTACTCAAGACCGCCGGGCTATTACGAGCAATTGAAAGAAAAATTTGGCGAATTCAATCTTGCAAGCTACTGGGGCCCGCTCGCATCATACAAGTCAAGCGAATGGATAGCAAATGCCGCGGAATACACCCTTGAAAGCGAGCGACCAGGCCAGCTCTTTGTCTATGTTCCACATGTCGATTATTCCGCCCAACGCTTTGGCAAGGAATCCGCGCAGACAAAAGAAGATCTCAAAAAAGCAGACGAGATAGTAGGAAGGCTTGTGCAAAAGACAGTGGACCTTGGCATCCACGATGAAACGCAATTTGTCATAGTATCAGAGTATGCCTTTAGCGACGTCAAGGATGCCGTGCCTCTAAACCTTGTGCTGAGGGACGCCGGGCTTCTTTCTGTTCGCACGATTGGAGACAAAGAATACCTTGACTTTGAATACAGCAAGGCGTTTGCGATGGTTGACCACCAAGTAGCGCACATTTACGTCAAGGACGGGTTTGAGCGGGAGGCGAGAAAAGTGCTCGAAGCGACTGCCGGCGTGGACAAAATACTCGACAGCAGGGGCAAGAAGGAGCTTCACATAGACAACGAGCGGAGCGGCGAGCTGATCGCCATTTCTGCAAAAGACAGGTGGTTCAGCTATTACTGGTGGCAGGATGAGAGCAAGGCGCCGGATTTCGCCCGCAGGGTGGACATCCATAGAAAGCCGGGGTACGACCCTGTGGAGTTGTTTGTGGACATGAAGACAAAGTCGATACCGCTTGACGCCAGCCTTGCCAAGGGCTCTCATGGAAGGCCGGCTGACCCTGAAACAGGCGTGGGGATGGCGTTCTATGCTTCAAGCAAGAAACATGGAATGGCCAAGTCCGGCGTGGCAAAGTGCGTAGATGTCATGAAATGCCTTGTTGATGCACAATGAAGTATTCTATCACGCTTGCATCATTTAGGAAAATAGAGCCAATCGAGCAAACGCTTACAAAACTTGCAAGGCAGGGCTACAATGCTGTGGAGATGTTTGGCGAGCCCGGCGACGTTGATGTAAAGAAACTGAAAGACATGTTTGACTCGTACGACATTCCTGTCTGCGGCATAACCGGGATGTGGGGCTCTATAAGCAGGGATGGCTGGAAGCGTAAGCTCTTGAGCGCCGACCCTGCTTTGATGAAGGCTTCTGAAAAATATGTGCAGGACTGCGTCAGGATGTGCAACATACTGGGTGGCAAAGAGATGAATATCTGCCTCTTTGCTGATGAAAGGCCGGGATTTGACAGGACGCACGGCACGATTCAAGCCAAGGAAAAAGAACTCCTTTTTGCGAAAGCAATTCCGACAATCAGCCAGCTCTGCAAGTATGCCACAGACTATGGGGTTGAGCTTGTACTTGAACCACTCAACCGCTACAGCACGCCGTACTGCGCCAATGTAAAAGATGCGATTGCCATAGCGCAAAAGGCAAGCTCGCTTGGCATATTGCTTGATACTTTTCATATGAACATTGAGGAAGATTCATTTGCAGACGCGATCAGAAGCTCGCGCAGCCTTTTGCGGCATATGCACTTTGCCGATAACAACAGAAAGATGCCGGGGCTTGCACACATTGATTTTCAACCAATCATGAAAAACCTGCAGGAGATCAACTATGACGGCTATGTCAGCTTTGAACCCAACATAGCTGACAGAAATTACGAGCCTGAAACAAAAAGCGGGCTTGACTTTGTAAAAAGAATAGAACTGCGAAATAGCGTAACATTAGCTTAGGACAAGATTATGTCTGTAAATAGAATCCTTGACGTCCTCGTAGCCCTTAAATTCCGATGCAAAATATAGTGTAGTGTTGCACGAGCAGCTTTTGCTACAGGCCGGCGCTGGAATCCTGATAATCACAGCGGCAGTCATTATTGGACTTCTCGCGCTTTGGATAATCGTTTCGATCCCTGTGTGGATAGCGGCCAAGATCCTCACGCTTGGGCGTGCGAAATTTACGCGGGCCATGCTGGTTACCGCTGTCGGCCCTATAGTATATGCAATCGTGTTTTTCATTTCCTCAGTGGTACTTGCCCTGACATTTGGCGAGAGGTCCGCTCTGGTGGTAATATCGTTTGTCATCGCATTCATTGCATGGATAGCGGTGTTCAAGAAAGGGTTTGACACAGGCTGGCTCAGGGCATTTGGCATAGCCATCTTGGCAACGATAGTGTTTGCGGTCATCGGAGTTATAGTAACTCTTGCAATTCGGGCAATCGTGCCTGGCGCGCCGGCGATAACCCCGTTCCCGCTGCAGCAGGCCTAGCTATTTGACAACGACACTATATTCGTGCTCTGCCCACTCGATCAAGGATAACAGGTCTTTTACAATGTAGTCTGAATTTTCTTCTGCCACCGATTGGAGTTCTTGTACGGTGGAAGATGCAATCCGAAGCTCGCCCTTGAGCCTGCCCTTTATCGTCTTGGCAGTTGAAGACACGAACCGGAGCGAGCCTTCGCTAGAGGAGAATATGCATATTATCATCAGGCCATGGCTGTTGCCCCATATGCGTGAAATGTAGCGCTGAAAGTCGATATCGAAAAATGGGTCGATCTGCTCCTCGACATTTCCGACATAAATCGAGTCCCACCCATACATCTGAAACGCGACTGCGGCGCTCTTTGCTAGGTGAATCTTGTCTTCAGATCCAGCGACAGAAAGCATATGCGCGTTCATTTTTCGACCAGCCGGACGCGAATTGAACTTGACAAGGTCGACAAGCTCTATCATAAGATTCAGAAGAAACGTGCGCTCGGTCTTGTCAAGCCTTCCCCTCGTATAAAGCTCGCCTATCGTATTGACTGCTGGAAGCACAACATCTGACAGCACCCTTATCTGATCAACATTGGAATTTAGCACGCTAAGCAGTATCCTTCGCGCTTGATCTTCCTCGCCGGCTAAAACAGCCCCTATCAGCTTTTGCTGCACCTGTATGTAGTTGACAGGAAATTCAATGTCCGCAACCCCGGCTTCCAAGAACCACACATTGACCGAGCCCGTCTTTTTCTTTTTGACCAAGCCCATGGCATGCATGACGTCAAGATATTTTGTTATCGTCATCCTGTTGATGCCTGTCTTATCTGCCAGTTCGATGCCAGACAGGCCGGTGCCGGCGTTCTGTAGTGCATCGACTATCTTGCGCTTGACCTCATCTAGCGTATAGCGCCGGTACACAAGGGGCTTTTCATATTTGCATGAAATAAACTTTGCATGCTGACAGTCCTTTACTTGGAAGCACTAGAAGATTCCGCTACCTGCAAGCAAGGAAACCTATATCCCCAATGTTTCCTTTTTGGATTCAGGCTGTACTTGAAACCATTTCTGATCTTTCTGCTTGTGGTCTTGTTCTTCTCCTCGCTTAGCACTATACTGCTAGAACTAGCGCTGACTCGGGTTTTTTCCATCATCTTGTGGTACGACTATGCCTTCATGGCAATCTCTGTGGCATTTTTTGGTCTTGGCATTGGCTCGCTTGTGATACACATTCAAAAAGACAATACTAGGTGGAAGAGCACGTACGAAAAGAAAGAACATCTGTCATCGCGCATAATTTACTTTGCAATTGCATACGCAGTTTCGGTGCCTGCATTCGTCTTTCTGATATCGATCATCCCACCAACTACGTCCAATATCTATCTTTTTTATCTGATATCTTCCATCCCTTTCTTTTTCGCCGGGTCGATAATGGCACTGGTATTTCACACAATGCCTCAGAATATCAGCAAGCTGTATTTTGCCGATCTGGTTGGAGCTGCATCTGCTACACTGTTGCTTGACCCGCTAATGCAGAGGCTTGGAGCTGAACACGTAATTCTCCTGACAGCTCCTCTGGTTGTGGGGTCGGCAATGATGGGGGTATTGATTTTGAGAGGGCTGCGGGCTGCCCCGGCAGACAAGGTCTCATTAAGAGGCAGAACAAAGATGCTTGCCGGCGTTGTCCTTGCAGTCACGATACTTTTGCCTATAGCCGGAAATGTGTCGACGCTTGGCATCTTTGAAGTGCGCCCAGGCCCTGATAAGGGGCTGTACTATCAGATCGCTGATCCGTCAAGGTTTGAACATCTTTCAGAGCAGTGGAATTCTTTTTCCCGCATCGATGTTACAAGCAAGACCAGCAAAGTAACAGACAATGTTGCTTCCAGAGAGCTAGCCTCGGTTGTCATTGACGCAGATGCCGCCACGCCGGTATTCAGATGGAACGGATCTAAAAGTGATCTTGCATGGCTGCAAGCTTACATGGACTACCTGCCATACGAAATGCAGAAAATAGATAATACGCTTGTCATCGGTGGAGGCGGTGGTGAAGATATTCAAACAGCCCTTGCAGGAGGCTCTAAAAAAGTTACTGCAGTCGAGCTCAACCCTCTGATTGTTTCTGCAGTAAAGCGTTTTGGCAGCCCATCACCGGGGAATGTATACGAGCGCAATGACGTAGACTTGTTTATTGACGATGGCCGGCATTTTATCAGCTCAACAGATGCCAAATACGATACAATAGTGATAAAGCTCGTGGATTCCTGGGCTGCACAGCTTGCAGGAGGCTATGCACTTTCGGAGAACTACCTTTACACTACCGAGGCGTTCCAGCAGTACCTGCGCCACTTGAGCAACGATGGCATGCTTGTCATGATCAGATGGAATTTTGAGCTGCCAAGGCTCATGCCGCTTGTGGTTGATTCTCTAGTAAAGGAAACAGGCGGGAGCAGAGAAGACGCAAGCAAGCATGTCATAGTGGTAGAGGATAGGCCGGGCCTGTATTTTGGGCGCACTAGTGACAACCAAAAATACTATCCTGTGTTAGTGATTGTGAAGCCCACGCCTTTTACAGATGCTCAGCTTGACCTTGCAAATGAAAAGGCAGTCAAAAATCACGCTGACATAACCATGCTGGCTGACAGATACATGCGGCCGCCATATGACAAGCTGTTTGATAGCAACGCCTACAGAGAGTATTTTGCCACCGTCTCAAACCCAAGTATTCCGACAGATGATTCGCCCTTTTATTTTGCAAAAGAGCCGATCCCCCAGCAAATGATAATCCTGCTTGAAACGGTCCTTGGAATTTCTGCTATGCTGTCTGTCCTTTTGGTATTGCACGCCAGAAAGAAAAAGGCAAAGATGGATGCTGCGTCCGGCTTCCACATCCTCTTTGCAGTGTTTATCGGCCTAGGCTTTATGTTTCTTGAGATCACTTTCATCCAAAAGTTCCTCCTGCTGCTTGGGACTCCGATAATGGCGCTCACAGTCATACTATTTTCTATCCTGTTGTCAAGCGGGATTGGCGCGTATCTGAGCGGCAGAATATTTGCTGGCAAGCCGTACAGGGCAGTGCTTGTCACGGTGCCGATCCTTGCAGTAGTGATCCTGACTAACTTTTTCTTCCTGCAGGGGATCATCAATTCAAGCATTGCAATGGAGCTGCCATACAGGATTGCGCTTACGGCGGCGCTCCTGTCTCCGGCCGGCCTCCTTATGGGCTTTCAATTCCCATCGCTCATCGGCATGGCTTCGTTTATGAAAAAGAAGGGAAATGATACCACGCTTTTGTGGGGCGTTAATGTGGTCGCCTCAATAATAGGCACTGTCCTTGCGGCCACGCTTGCAATGGTCATAGGCTTTAGCGGAAATCTACTGTTTGGACTTGGAACATATGCTGGAGCTGGAGTTTCTGCTCTGCTTGCACTTCTTACCCTAAAATATGCAAGGGTAACGGTTGTAGGAGACAGGCAGTAAATTACTACTGCTGTCATGCTATTCCAATAATGATAGCTTTGCCTTGGTCGTATTCAAGCTACCTGTGCTGCTTTTTCTTTGGCATCTTTCTTGAATTTGATATTAGATCAGTGAGTGCGTTGAAAGCCTTGCCGACCTGGTCCATCTTCACAAGCACTATGGTGTCTGTATAGCAGCTGACAGTGTCTTCAATGTTGATGTGCCTGCGCGCCAGCTGATTGTAAAA
>Ga0070741_10016801_pt1 | contig 12125 bp, 9 predicted proteins | sample Coa_R1_4_FD_66440 | JGI IMG/M metagenome (GOLD analysis project Ga0070741, IMG submission 66440) | Surface soil microbial communities from Centralia Pennsylvania, which are recovering from an underground coalmine fire - Coalmine... | ecosystem: Environmental > Terrestrial > Soil > Unclassified ...
GTACAGCAGACTCGAAAGTCTGCGCTGCCGCGGTGTAGCGCAGGCTTTCCAGCCTGCTGTACCGCCGACTTTCAGTCGGCTGCGCGTTCCCATGCTGATCAACCCGACTTCTCGCCGGGGAGCGCTTCTGCGCCCTGCAGGCCAGAGGCCTGCGGTACAGCAGACTCGAAAGTCTGCGCTACCGCGGAGTAGCGCAGGCTTTCCAGCCTGCTGTACCGCCGACTTTCAGTCGGCTGCGCGTCCCTATGCTGATCAACGAGACTTCTCGCCGGGGCGGCTTCTGCGCCCAGCAGGCCAGAGGCCTGCGGTACAGCAGACTCGAAAGTCTGCGCTGCCGCGGTGTAGCGCAGGCTTTCCAGCCTGCTGTACCGCCGACTTTCAGTCGGCTGCGCGTCCCTATGCTGATCAGCTAGACTTCTCGCCCGGCGCGCTTCTGCGCCCTGCAGGCCAGAGGCCTGCGGTACAGCAGACTCGAAGGACCCTGATTGTTAAGGCCGGGTGGTCTTGGACTCTTCAGTTTTCGTCACCGTGCCGTCTGAGGATTGGGTCACAGTTTTTTCCTTGGTGTCCACGGTGCCGTCGCTTTTGACTTTATTCGTTTCGGTGTGGGAGATTTCACGAGCGCATCCGGCCAGCAACAGTGACATTGCCACGGTTGAGGTCGCGCCAAGGATTATTGCTTTACAAGTTTTCATTCAGGTTTCCGGTTTTCAGTTTTGTTAAAGAAAGCTTAGGCTCAACGTCGCGGCGCACTATGGGGGGAAACGCGGTGGGATGCCTCAGTTTTACCTTCCGCCCGGCTCTGGTCTGGTAGCAAAAGCGACGCGCTCGCGTCCGCGGGTCAACGGCCTGTCTGGTACTCTGTTTTAGCCGGTTCTGTCGGACCAGGTTGGCCAGTTGAATAGCTTGATTCGACCGCCGGAAATGGCTACTGGATACGGCAGCGCCGTTATGCCGCTTTCCGGTTCTGTGAAACCCCGGTTGGTCTTTGTCGCCAACACGATGTACAGCAACATCGTGTCAGGGGGCGAGATCCATACGTGTAACCTGACTGCCAGCGCCATCGCCGCCGGGTACCAGGTTCACTTTTTCACCGGTCACGCCATGAAAGCTGAACTGCAACGGCGCGCGCTGCCCGTGACTATCACGGTGACTGACCAGCGGATCATGACACCAAGGGATTTCGGTACGCTGGGCGGCCAGCTGAGTTTACTGGTGGACTATTCCCGGCGCTTGCGCGGGAGCTTGCCGCAACTGGCCGAAATTCGCCCCGATGACGTGGTCTACTCGGCGACCGATTTCTGGTGGGACATTATTCCCGTGCTCCGAAGTCCTGCGGTGCGCAAGATCATGTACTTGGGAATGGATTGCCCCACGTTTTGGGAAATTGTTTTCAAAACCCGGCCGGACGTGAAGTCCATCCGGTTGCCTTCCGTGCATTACTGGCTGACGCAGCAAATGGCGTTACGGCGGTTTCGGCACTGGCCGCAGAAGCGCCTCATTTATACGCATTACAACCAAAAGCCCCGGCTCGTGCGAATGGGCTACCGGGAAGAAGACCTGGTGTTTGTGTCCAACGGAGTCGATTTGAAACAACCGGCCGCCGTACCGGACCAGAAGAAGGTCTACGACGCAGCTTGGGTGGGACGGGTTCACAAACAGAAAGGAATTGAAGATCTGATCGCAACCCTCGTTTTCCTTTCGCGCGAGATTAAAGATTTTCGCGCCATTCTGGTTGGCGACCTGAAGAAAATGCTGGCACCACAGGTTACCGCCGCGGGTTTGGAGGCCAATGTCGAGTTTTCAGGATACGTTGCCGAAGCCGAGAAGTTCCGGCTCCTTAAGTCCAGCCGGTTGTTCCTCATGCCGAGTCGGTACGAGAGTTGGGGCATTGTGATCGGTGAAGCCCTGGCGACCGGCTTGCCGGTGGTGGCCTATGAATTGGATGCCTACCGGCCAGTCTTTGGCGATTTACTGACGTACGTGCCGGCCTTTGATTTGGAGGCTTTCAAACGAGCTGCGGCCGATGAAATCGGCAAAGCTCGCGCTGGGGAAAAGACCTTGGATCCGGCAAAACTAGCGCGGTTCATCGAGGAGAATTCGTGGGACGCCGTCGGTCAGAGGTTTTTGGGAGCAGTGCAAAGTTTGGCCTGACAACAGAGCCGATTATTAAGGCCAACGGCGGGGCGGGGACGTTGCGTCCCTGGTCCGCAGGGAGCCGCAGCATTGAGGAAACGGGCACGAGACGTCGATGAGACGTCTCTACCCCTTTCAGGAATTGGCGCTGGCCCTGACAACAGAGCTTGCGTTCGCAATCGCAAGCCGCTAGGAAAGCACCTATGCGGGTCATCAACTCCTGGGTTTGTGCAGTGGCTTGCTGCGTTCCCTTATTACTGCCGGCCGCCTCCGCCAGGTTCGCCGGCGTTCGCGCCGCGATGAACAAAGCTGTCGCCGACGGCCAGGTATCCGGAGCCGTCACCGTGGTTGCCACCAGGGACAAGGTCCTCGACACCGAAGCCGTGGGCTTGGCTGACATCCAAAAGAAAGAGCCTATGCGCCCGGACACGCTCTTTTGGATCGCTTCGATGACCAAACCAGTGACGGCGGTCGCGCTGCTGATGTTGCAGGATGACGGCAAGCTCAATGTCAGCGACTCGGTCTCAAAATTTATTCCTGAATTCGCCAGCCTCAAGACACCGTCCGGTCAGCCGGCCAATCTCACTATTGCTCAGCTCATGACCCACACTTCGGGGCTCGGTGAAGCCGACCGTGACGCCGCAGGCCAGGCTCACACGTTGGCCGATTTGATCCCGCTATTTCTAAAAGCGCCGATGCAATTCGAGCCGGGAACTCAATGGCGGTACACTCAATCAGGCATCAACACCGCCGCGCGCATCGTTGAAATTGCCGGCGGGATGCCGTTCGACCTGTTTGTTCAAAAGCGGATTTTTGATCCACTCGCCATGAAGCACACCACCTTTTATCCCGGACGGAAATCCTCGTTCCATCTGGTCACGGCTTACTCGAAGAACAAAACAACCGGCGCCCTCGAACCGGTTCCTCCGCGAGGCCCGATTGGACAGGAAGGGCATCCGCCGCTCGGGAATGGCGGTCTGTTTTCGACTGCGCCCGATTACGCACGTTTTTGTCAGATGCTGCTGGGCCAAGGGTTGTTTAAAGGCAGACGTTTTCTTAGTCCGGAGGCGTTTCGGCTCCTGACCACCCTCCAGACAGGAGATTTGCCAACCGGCTTCTTCCAATCAGCCCAGTACGGAAATCACGGGACAAACTACGGCTGGGGCATCGGCACCTGTATTCTGCGAGCCCCGCATTCTGGAGTGGTGGCGATGCTCTCTCCAGGCACGTTTGGCCACGGAGGGGCCTGGGGCACTCAGGCCTGGATGGATCCGGTTCGCGGGATTGCCTACGTGCTGATGATTCAACGCAGCGATTTGCCCAACAGCGACGCCAGCGACGTGCGACGCGAGTTTCAACAATCGGCGTCGGAGGCGATGCGGTAAGACCGTGTTACCGCCTGGGCGTGGGCGCCTTGATTTGGAGTCTTGCCCTCAGGCGGTTTCGGCCCCGGGCCACCTAAGGCCGGAACCAGGCCGTTGACCTGGGAGTGATCGCTACAGTCCCCTCCAATCCGTGTTTATCCGTGTCCATCCGTGGTCAAACTCCGTCGTTCCGTCCGCTTAACCAGGGGCGGCAATTGGCTGCTCGACTCTTTCAGTCTATTGCAGCTTAGCCGGGAACTGAGAGACTTGCGCGTAGAGCGCCGAGAGAGTTCCGCCGGTGTGCTGTTGGCGTACGTCCTGGCCGAACTGGAAGGTAGCGGCGGGATCGAAATTGCGGATCATCATGCAGTACGTCGAATTGGCCATGATTCCCAGCAACTGGCCGGTTCGGCTGATGACCAGGTCACCGCGGGAAGGATTGAATTTTCCGAAAAGTCCTTTGAGCACGCTGCGATCCAGCTTCAAATAATCCGGAGTGGTGACGTCGATTTCGAATTTGCACTCGCCGTAGTAGTTTTCGCGAGTGCCGATCAGCACGGCGTCCTGGAACTTGAACGGGTCAGGTGCGGTGGGATAAACGCGGCAGCCCAGTTGACGAGCCTGGTTGGCATTGATTGGAATCAGCACGATGCGCGGGTCCTGAAGATGAAACGACAAAGAGGCGATGGGTACGGAGGCCGCGTTATGGCTGAGCGTGCCGGTTAGCGCTTCCCAGTCCGTCCCGGGATTCCACAAGGTCAGTGGGGTGTCCTGGATATGGCAGAGCGCAAAAGTGTTTCGACCATCGGTGACCAAAACCGTTTGCGTTTCCCGGCGTTTGTCTGTGCCGACCAGGCCGGGGCGGAAAGCGTCGAATCGCGCCTCGACCCGATTGGTGACAAATTGGTTATAGATCGTGTTCGGCGCCAGCGGGCGGTTCTCGCGTACTTCCTGCGCCAATTCACTCGATTTGCTGGCCAGGGCTTTGACGCCTTCGGCGAGCTTGGCTTTCTCGGCGCGCTCGGCTTTCACCTCGTCCTGCATGCGGGCAACCTGTTCGGTGGCGGAGCGTTTCTCAGCTTCGGTGACTTGCAGTTGGGTCGCCAGCTGCTGCTTCTCATTCAGAACAGCCTGATTACTCTGAGCCAGGCTGGCCAGTTGCTGCTGAAGGGCGGCCGATTCCTCGACTTTCTTTTTAACCTCCGCCTCCATGGCGGCGAGCTTTTCTTTGGACAACACGGTTTCGGCGGAGCTGCTCTGAAGTTGCTGATTGAGCGACTGCAGGTTGGCCTGGGCGGTGGCGTACTGCTGTTGCAGATTGGCTTGTTCCTGCTGCAGTTTTTGCGCCTGCTCTTCCTTGGATTGGAGTTCCTGCTGGGCCCCTTGGATTTGTTTCTCGCGCTCGCCCAACAGCGCTTGTTGCCGTCCCAATTCCTCTCGGACATGGGCCAGTTCACCCACGACCTGGGAACGGCCTTTGCGTTCTTCTTCCAGTGCCAGGCGCATGACGGCGGCCAAATCTTTGCCTGCCTCGGGTGGTTGGTTGGTGGCCAGCTCGAGTTTGAGCGGTCGCTGGGGCTTTTGATCCGTGACTTTGTTAATGTCGACGGTGGAGAACGCCAGCAGGCTGATCAGCAGAAAATCGCAAATGACAATGAGAATGGATCGATTCATGACGGCGTGGCAAAAGAAGGCCGCGCGCCGGGGGCCACGGGCTCTTCAGTCATGCTTTCAGCTTCGAGCAGGAGCTTTCGCCGGGCTGGACGGAGATTAAAGATCTTGAAAAAGGAGACGAAGATGATCCCGAACGAGGTCGAGGAGTAGGCCGCCATGAGGCTGAACTGGATAATGTTGAGCGAGACCAGGATCAGCGAAATAATTGTGCCCACGAACCCGAGATACAACCCGGCGTCGAAGAGATGCTCTTCGTTTTCCAGGAGCCTAAGCTTGAATCGGGGCGGGACGCGCTGGCGCCGGATCTCGGCGAGTTTGAAGACGCAGGCAATATAAATGAGACCCTGCAGCACAAAGAACAGCAGCAGCGTTAGCAAACTTAGTTGGTTCATAAATAGTGATTTTGCACTGGCGGCTCCTGTTGGCACGAGTTTGCCTACCGTAGACAAGCTCAACCGGATGGGGAATTCCACTCGCTGGCTTTCCTGAGAGAGAAACGGCTCGCTCAGGAGCAAGACCACGAGCAGGAAGCCCAGCGCAAACAACATCTCACGGGCAACATGAAACCCGCGCACTTGCAACGGTTGCTCCAGCGCCGAAGCGCTCGGCAACGCAAAATGCACCGCAAAGGCCAGCAGAAACCCAGCCGCCAAATACAAAATCCACTTTAATGTCAGCGCAAACCATGGACTTTGCCAGCTTAAACCCGCCGCGGCGGACTTAAGTCCCTCAAATGGAAAATAATATGCCGCAGCCTCCCGATCCAGCCGCTGATCACGGGTAAGCAATTCATTAAGCCCGCCGGCACCATACGCCAATGCGCGCCCAAGATCGGTGATACCCGTTTGGCTGAAGTCCATGAGATAGTGCGCCACATCCGCCGGCCGGCCCGATAGCTCGACCACGGCGAAAAGCACGGGCAACTGGCTGGCAGACCGTCGCACAAGGTCGCCCTCGAGGCGAAGCGTCTCAGGGTCGGGCATGTTCTGGACAAAGGTTACCAGCTGGCCCCAATTGAAGCGCTGTCCCAGCGACATGAAGTCCAGCAGCACCTGTTCCAGCGGTTGCGTGGATTCACCGTGCACGGCCGAAGTGCTGTAAGTGAAAACACTATTGCTCAAACCGGAAGCCAGATGGCCGCCTTCCATCAACAAACCGCAGATTGACAAAGCCGCATCCAAGGGCTGTCCAGCAGCGGAACTGGAAGGAGGAAATAGAACCGTGTTGGTCAAGGAGCGGACCTGGAGCAACTGCTGAACTGCCGGACGATGTGAGGCGCTGAGGATGCCCAGCACTCGCTGGCGATTCTCAAGCCGGATCACATATTCGGTGAATGGATCCGAGCCGGGGTCGCGCAGGCCGGATTCTTTTTGAAAGATGCTCTCGAAGTGCGGCTCCGGGCCGCCCCAAACGACCCAGGCGGGGTGCTGCCGGGCCAATTCGTCGACCGCAAACTCGAGTTTCTCCCGGGTGGGAAGCCGTTCCTGCCTGGCGGCCAGGCTGAGAAGCTGAGCGGCGCCGAGTTGATTTTGGCTGGTTAATTCCAAGCCGCGCGCCACCAGTGAAATGCTGTGCTCGCCCGCCTTCTTGAGCACGCTTGAATCGACCGCCCGCAGATGCGCCGGGATGATCAACCCGCACGCCAGCAGCACCAACCCCACTATGGCGCAAACCAAAAAGGTCACCCCGCGGCTCATTTTGAGAAATTATACAGACGCAAAGCTGGTACAAAAAGTTTCGGGCGGGGGCAATTCAAAAGCAAAGGAAGTTTTTGGCTGCCGTAACTCGAGATTGACTCTGCATGAGCATTGGACGCAACGCGGCCACGCTCTGTTCAACCACAGATTTTCTGTCTCAACCTGCATTTTCGGCAGCCTTCCGGCACGCGCCTGTGTGCCCTTTATTCTACAATCTACCCAACCCGTGCTGATGTGCCCCTAGGAAAATTCTAGGGCTGAGGACCGCCTTCTCCGCCGAGACGCGCGGCGGGCTCCTTGCCTCGCATGATTTACTTCCGTTTTGGTGGCGAGCTGTTATAAGCCAACTCCATAGGGACTCGGGGAATTCGTCCCTTCGCTATATGGGTAACGGAAAACTCGACGGAAAAACTGCTCTCATCACAGGGGCCAGCCGCGGTTTGGGCAAAGCCATCGCCCTGGCTTTAGCCGAAGCGGGCACGCGGGTCATTCTGGCGGCGCGTGACAAGCCCTTGCTGGATCAAACCGCGGAGAGTGTGCGCCAGCTTGGTTCGCAAGCCCTGGTCTTTCCGACGGACGTGACGCGGGAAAGCGAAATCGCTCAGCTCCACAACGCTGTGGCGCGGCAGTGCGGGACGATTCAGATTCTCGTCAACAATGCGGGGATGAATATTCGCAAGCCGGCCACCGACTTCACCCTTGAAGAGTGGCGCCAGGTGCTGGATACGAACTTGACCAGTGCCTTTCTGATGTGTCGTTCCTTTGTGCCCTTGATGAAAGGGCAGGGTTACGGACGCATTTTGAATCTCACCTCGATCATGAGCCACATCGCTTTGCCGGGACGAACCGCGTACTGCGCCAGCAAGGCCGGACTGCTTGGGTTCACTCGTGCTTTGGCTTTGGAATTGGCCCCCGAACAAATTACTGTGAACGGGATAAGCCCGGGTCCATTTGCCACCGAGATAAACACTCCGGTGCTGCAGAATCCCGAACTCAACCAACAGTTCATCTCGCGCATTCCCCTTGGCCGTTGGGGCCGCGTCGAGGAGGTCGGCAAAATGGCGGTTTATCTTTGTTCCGAAGAGGCGGGATTCATCACCGGAACGGACCTGCTGATTGACGGCGGCTGGACCGCGCAGTGAGAGTTGGCGGTTAGCAGGTTATTAAGTTATCAGGTTATCAGGTTATCAGGTTATCAGGTTTTTCAGTTAGTTTGATAACCTGATGACTAAAGCACCAGCCGCAGCGTGGCGACGGCCGTCAAAATAAGCACCATTAATTCGAACGCCCGTTGGTCGAGTCGTTTCAGGATCACCGGACCCAGCAGCGCGCCTGGAATCAAAGCAATCAACAGGAATCCGTCCATGACCAGCGATTGGCGTGTGATCAGGCCCAGGTGGGCGCTGAAAGGCACCTTGAAAGCATTGACCAGCATGAAAAACCATGCGCCGGTCCCAACGAACACCAGCTTGGGCAGGCCGATGGCCAGGAAATATAAAATCATTACCGGGCCGGCGGCATTGGCGACCATGGTGGTGAACCCGGCGACCAGGCCGGTCAGGGCAGCGAACCACCAGGTATGCGGCACGAGCGAGTTGGTTTGATCAGGCCGCCGTTGGCGCCAAATACTCAGCGCCACAATCGCCAGGAGAATCCCTCCAATCATTCGCTGGACTTGCAGACTGCTGATCCGTCCCATCGCGAAATAGCCTCCCGCAACGCCTAGCGCGACCCAGGGACAGAGCTTCCACAAATGGGACCAGCTCGCGTGTTTGCGAAAAAAGGCCACGCCAAAAACGTCGCCGCATAGCAGCAATGGCAGCAGCGCACCCGTCGACTCTCGTGCCGGCAAAACGTTGGCGAATAATGCCACGGTCAGCACGGCGGCTCCGGCAATGCCCGTCTTGGACAATCCGCTCAAGAACGCGCCGAGCGCCAATACGGCCCATTGCCACGGGGTCAGAGTCATGGCGGCGCATCATGCGGACTGCTTGCCCCCGTTGCAACCGACTTTTGCGCTTGCTTTGGTTTTGCCGGAAAGATGCCGTTGAGCCTAAACCGGGAATCCCACCCTGCTCGATGGCCTCTTCAAGGCGCGCAAGGGTGTGATTAAATCTGTCGGTCATTCTGTGTTGAGCGGCAGAAAAGCGGCAGAGGGCTGCCGCACTCCAAAACCTTCGGTTCTCGATGCCCGCGCCAGTGTCGCGCTTGCGTTTTGGACTGCGGCAGTCCTCTGCCGCTTTTTTCGGCTTCCAGCCAAGACCGACGCTTCTAATCGCACCCGGCGCGCAGGCGGCGCTTGACTTCAAGGCATAGCCGTCCTATAGTCATATGACAGTAAAATTGTTGCGTGACTTTTGGCCCTGCGCACGGTCTTTAAGATATGAGCACTCAATCGCCGGTGGTCGTGGTCGAGAATTTCACCAAACATTACGGCCCGCTTGCCGCCGTCACCGCCCTGAGTTTCGAGGTTCAAGCTGGCGAAATTATGGGATTGGTGGGCGCTAATGGCGCCGGCAAGACCACCACTTTACGGGGCATTACCGGCATCTTGCGACCGTCGGCCGGACGCGTATTCGTCGGCGGACATGATATCGAGCGCGACCCGGTCGAGGCGAAGCGCACCTTCGCCTACATACCAGACACGATTCACCCCTACGATGCGCTGACCGTGACGGAGCACTTGCATTTCATTGCGCTGGCCTACCGGGTGCCAAACGCCGAGGCCAAATATCCCGCGCTGCTCCAGGAGTTGGAATTGACTGAGAAAGCACATGAGATGGCGTCGAATCTATCTCGTGGGATGTTGCAAAAGCTATCGCTTGCTTGTGCTTTTGTGCGCGAGCCGCAAGTGGTCATCCTGGACGAGCCGCTGACCGGGCTGGATCCGCGTGGAATCCGCAATATCAAGCAGTCGATCCGGCGCCGGGCGGCCGCGGGAACCGCGTTCTTGTTGTCCTCCCATCTTCTGGAACTTGTCGAGGCTTTATGTGACCGAGTGATGATTTTGCATCGGGGCAAAAGCATCGCTTTCGGTTCGCTCGAAGACATCCGGCACCGGGCCACATTGCATGAGGAGGCCTCGCTCGAGGAAGTCTTTTTCGCCGTCACCGAGCGTACGGCCGACTCGAGCGCGGTCTCGCAATGCACATGAATCGGGCGCTGCTATTCCTTTGGACGGCATTGCTACGGGGGCGCGCGTTGCGCTTTATGCGCGGGTTGCGCCGGCCGACCTCGTGTCTGGGGCTGGTGGCGACGCTGGTGCTGCTGGGTTTCTTATTCTATTTCCGAAATGAAAAGCTTTTCGGACAGTTGGTGCGGAAGGAGAACCTGGTCGGGGCCGGCTTGATCATGGTTTGCGGCTCGATCTTCAAGGGGTTCTTGCAGCGCGGTCTTCGGTGTGAACCGGCGGATATCGAATTCCTGTTCACCAGTCCTTTCACCCACCGGCAAATCGTATTGTACCGGCTGCTGCCCAATTACCTGTTCGCAGTGGTGCAGAGCCTGGTATTCCTGGTGCTGTTCGCCGGGCACTTGAGCCATCCTCTGCTGACCGCGCTGTGCGTTGCTTTATTCCAGATCGCCTGTTTTCATATCTCAACGGCCTTCGCCTTGTGGGCCGGGACAGTTTCGGACGAAACGCATCTGCGAGTGCGCTGGATGATGCTGGCCTCGTTCTTCCTCGTTACCGCACTATATCTGCGGCTGGCGTGGAACTTTCGGGTTCTGCCGGCGTTCTGTTCGTCTCCGGTGCTTCAGTTGGCTTTTTATCCGGCGGTGAATCTTTCAGAGGTGGCCAATGCCAGCGCTATACATCGATGGATTCAATTTGGTTCAAACACCGATGTTTCGTTCCGGTCCATTGGCCAGAGCGCGTTGTGGTTGGCCGGTTTCGGAGCCATGGCCGCCGCGAGTCTGTGGTGGCTGATGCGATTCAAGGCCAATCCCTTCGAGGCAGGGTTGAGCGTGAGCTACCGCACGGCGGAGCAACGGCGGCGAGTCCAACAGGGCCGGACCAGTGCGGCTTTGGCAGCGGCTCCCGCGTGCTCAATGCGTTTGCCAAAGTGGTCTTTGTTCCAAGGCGCCGGCGCCCTGGTTTGGAAGAACTACGTGGCAGTGCGGCGTGCCAGAAAGGAAATGCTCGTGGCGCTTTTTTTCACGCTGACCTACACCGGCGCGTTCACGGCACTGCTTTGGATCTTCCATGATATGGAGAAAAAGGCGGGACCGGCGCCACTCTACGAGGCGCGGGCTTTCACGACCGGGATTGCGGTTTTTCTGGGGATGCTGGCTTTCTTCCTGCAACGCATGTTCCCCTTTGATTTTCGACACGATGGCCCGCATTTGTTGAATTTTCGGACGTTGCCGATCTCGGCCTTTGGAGTGGCGTTAGCCGAAATCGCGGTACCGACATTGCTTTGCTTATGCGCGCAGGCCTGTGGGGTCATCCCGTTAATGCTTTGGGGCAAATTCGATTGGCCGACCCTGTTGCTGGTGGTGTTCGGTTTTCCCGCTGTCGCCCTGGCACTCAACTCGGTCTGGAACCTTCATTACCTGATGGCTGCGGCAAAACAGATCTCCGGACGGGCCAGTTCCAGCACGGCCGTGGGGATGGTTCTCGTGGTCGCGCTCTCGTTTCTGGTTTTATATCCGGCGGGCTGGGCCACGATTAAAGTTGCCAATCTGTTTACAGATCACAACCAATCCATCGCGTTCACGGTGGCTGCCGGCGCGGGTTTAGCGATCCAATATGGCGTCGACTTGTTGTTAGTCCTGGCGATTGGCCAATTGTTCCGCACGTTCGAGTTGTCGCGCGAGGCTTGATGCTATGAATGCCTCCACAATTGAAAGCCCTGACGCTGTCCCGGTGCAGACTTCGGTGGCGGCAAAGATGCTGAACCTGTTGGTCTGCCCAACGCTGGTATTTGATGAGGTTCTGGCCGGACCTCCCAAAACCGCCAATTGGCTTGTCCCGGCGGTTTTCGTCTGTCTGAGCAGCTTGCTTGTTCTCGGAATCACCAGCGAGCCGCCCCCCACCAGCGACGGTACCGCCGTCAGCATGCATTGGTCCGGGATTGCCAGGTTGGTGCTCTGCGCAAGTGTGTTTTTGGGGACGCTCTGGTCCGGCTTGGGCCTTTGGCTGATCGGGCGGTTTCTGCTGAAGAGGAGGTTTCAATTTGTGAAGGCTGTGGAAGTGGCCGGGCTGAGCGCGACGATTTTGGTGTTGGCCACTATCACGACCGGATTGCTGACG
>Ga0070741_10016802_pt1 | contig 12125 bp, 12 predicted proteins | sample Coa_R1_4_FD_66440 | JGI IMG/M metagenome (GOLD analysis project Ga0070741, IMG submission 66440) | Surface soil microbial communities from Centralia Pennsylvania, which are recovering from an underground coalmine fire - Coalmine... | ecosystem: Environmental > Terrestrial > Soil > Unclassified ...
ACGACGATCCGTGTCCCAACGGCAACATGCGGCGGTACACCGGTGCGCACGCCGTTGGAGAGCACGGCGGGCTTGTAGGAGGAAGAGGCGGTCTGGCCCTTGGTGACCGGCTCGGTCTCGACCACTTCCAGGGTGACGCGCTGCGGCAGCTGCAGCGAGATCACGTTCATGCCGTGCAGCGACAGCTTCACGGTCATGTTTTCCTGCAGATAGGCGGCGGCGTCGCCGACGATGTCCTTGGAGACCTGGACCTGATCGTAGGTCTCTGGATTCATGAAATGGAATCCGTCGCCGTCTTCATAGAGATAGGTGAAATTGCGCTCTTCGACCGTGGCCTTCTCGACCTGGTCGGTGGTCTTGTAGCGCTCGGAGACCTTTACCCCGTCGCTGATCCGGCGCATTTCGATCTGGCTGACCGGCGTTCCCTTGCCGGGATGGATGTTCTCGGCAGAGACGACGACGTAAAGCTTGCCGTCTTGCTCGATGACGTTGCCCTTGCGAATAGAGCTGGCGATGACTCTCAAGGCTGATCTTCCTGATGTTCTGGCCCGGCACCGTGCGGAATCTGCGGGCCTCAAGGCGATTTCGGGCGGCAACATACTGATTTTGCCGCTCAAAGCCAGCTTTTTAGGGTCGTTCGAGGCCGCCGATTAATGGCCGAAAGCGACCAGATTTCACCCTGGTGGACGGCCGGTCGCCATGCCGACCGCAAGCCGTTCCTGCTGGCACGGACCGCCGTGACGAAGGCGGTGCGGGCCTTTTTCGACGAGCAGGGGTTTTCGGAGGTCGAGACGGCGATTTTGCAGGTTTCGCCTGGCAATGAAACCCATCTGCATGCGCCGCGCACCGAATTGATCCGTCCCGACGGCGTGCGTACCACGCGCTATTTGCGGACCTCGCCCGAATTCGCCTGCAAAAAATTGCTCGCCGCCGGCGAGAAAAGGATTTTCGAGTTCGCCCGCGTGTTTCGCGACCGGGAACGTGGCGACCTGCATCTGCCGGAGTTCACCATGCTGGAATTGTACCGCGCCGACAGTGGCTACGATGCCGTGATGGCCGATAGCATCGTGATAACAGCCCACGCTGCGCAGGCCACGGGAATCGGCCAATTCTCATTCCGCGGCAGGAGCGCCGATCCCTTTGCCGAGCCGGAGCTGATCACGGTCGCGTCCGCCTTCGAGCGCTTCGCCGGCATCGACCTTCTTGCGACCGTCTCAAACGGCGAGGGCGACCGCGCGGCGCTAGCCCGGGCTGCCCAAGACAAGGTGCGGCTGGCAGATGACGACACCTGGTCGGACATTTTCAGCAAGGTTTTGGTCGAACATGTCGAACCGAGACTGGGGCAGGGACGTTTGACCATCCTGTTCGAATATCCCTTGCCGGAGGCGGCGCTGGCGCGGGTGAGTTCCAGCGATCCCCGCGTGGCCGAGCGTTTCGAGGTCTATGCCTGCGGGGTTGAACTCGCCAACGGATTCGGCGAATTGACGGACGCCGCCGAGCAGCGCCGGCGCTTTACGCTGGCAATGGACGAAAAGGCGCGCCGCTATGGCGAACGCTACCCGCTGGACGAGGATTTCCTTGCGGCGGTCGCGCAGATGCCGCAAGCCAGCGGCGTGGCGCTCGGCTTCGATCGGCTGGTGATGCTGGCCAGCGGCGCGACACGGATCGATCAGGTGGTATGGACGCCACCGTCAGGTGAAGGATGAAGAGCGGTCTCGCAACGACATTGCGCACGCCGGCCGAACTGGTTGCCCACGGCCTGGCGCGCGCTACCGATCTGCCCGACCTGGAAAGGGTCGCGGCGCGTTACGCCATCGCGGTGACGCCAGATATCGCCGGGCTGATCGACCGCGATAATCCCGGCGATCCCATCGCGCGGCAATTCATCCCGTCCGCGGCTGAGCTGTTTAGCCAGCGCGGCGAAAACGCCGATCCGATCGGCGACGACGCGCATTCGCCGGTCGCCGGCATCGTGCACCGCTATCCCGACCGCGTGCTGTTCAAGCTGGTTCACGTCTGCGCGGTCTATTGCCGTTTCTGTTTCCGCCGCGAGATGGTCGGACCGGGCAAGGACAGCGCGCTGCCGGATCAAGCCTACGGAAAAGCGCTCGCCTATATCCGCGCGCACAAGGAGATCTGGGAGGTCATCCTGACCGGCGGTGATCCCTTGATGCTGTCGCCGCGGCGGTTGCAGCAGGTCATGACCGATCTTGCCGCGATCGATCACGTCAAAATCATCCGCCTTCACACCCGCGTGCCCGTGGCCGATCCCGCGCGCGTCAACGAGGCGACGGTGCAAGCGTTGAAGGTCGAGGGCGCGACCAGCTGGGTGGCGCTGCATGCCAATCATGCCAGCGAGCTGACATCGGCGGCGCGCGCGGCCTGCGCCCGCCTGATCGATGCCGGCATTCCCATGGTGAGCCAGTCGGTGCTGCTCGCCGGGGTCAACGACAACGCCGCCGCCCTGGAAGCCCTGATGCGCGCCTTCGTCGAATGCCGGATCAAGCCGTACTATTTGCATCACGGCGATCTGGCGCCGGGCACCGCGCATCTGCGCACCACGCTCGCGCACGGCCAGGAGTTGATGCGGCAGCTGCGCGGCCGGGTGTCGGGCCTGTGCCAGCCCGACTATGTGCTGGACATTCCCGGCGGCGCCGGCAAGTCGCCGGTCGGCCCGAATTACCTGGTGCGACAAGATTCTTCGGCTCAGCCGCGTGAAGTGACCGGAGAGATGCGCTATCGTGTCACCGACTATTGCGGCGATGTTCATCTGTACCCGCCGGAGTGACGGGAGGAGCAAAATGAACAACATGAAGAAGACCGTGATCGTGGTGGCGTTGCTGGCTTTGACCGGCGCGCCGACCGCCATCGCCCAGACCGGCACGGGATCAGGCGCGAGCAAGAGCAGCGGCGGCATTCCCCAGGCCCCGGTCGGTCATCGCCAGCCGCGCGCCAGCGATGTGCCGAGCGAGAAGAACCTCAGCAACCCGAACGATCCCATCAACAAGGAAGATGCGATCCTCGACAAGAAGATCAAAAGCATCTGCCGCGGTTGCTAACACTTGGTGATGGCGGCCGCCCCAAGGCGGCCGCCAAGATGTCGCGTGCTACTCCGCGGGCTGCCCCGCCAGCGTGATCTCCGACACCAGCACCTTGCCCCTCGTCTCCGGGCTGTAGAGCAGGGTGAGAACGAACACGATCGCCGCACCGGTCGTCGTGACCAGCATCGGCATGGTGAAGCCCGTCGGCTGGGTGGCCGCGAAGTACGTCAGTATCGGCCCGGTGAAGCCGGCCCAGATCGCGCCCTGGTGATAGCAGAAACCCGACGCCGTCGCGCGCACCTCGGTCGGGAAGCGCTCGCTGAGGTAGGACGGGTTCTGTCCATAGATTGCACCAAGGAAAGCACCCTGCGCGATGAAGGCGCCGGACACCAACGCATAGGAATCGAACATCAGGTAGAACGGCGAGACCAGGATTCCGATCGCCGCCGGGATGATCATCGCCCATCTGCGGCCCAGGATGTCGGCGACATAGCCCCAGAAGCCCATCGCCAGGAACCCGACCAGGTTGGAGAGCGCGATCGGCATCGCCACCATGCCGGGGCTCAGATGCAGGTCCTTTTGCAGGTGGGTGGCGAACATGCCGTAGACCGAGTAGTAGATCACGAAGCCGGAAGCCATCCACAGGCAGGCCATCAGCGTGTTCGGCAGGATGCGCGGGCGGAAGATGTCGAGCAGCGGCGCCTTGAATTCCTTGTGCTGCTCGCGCTGGATGCGGCGGTTCTCAACCCACACCTTCGGTTCCTTGACGTAGAAGCGGATCCATACGACCGCCAAAGCCGGTAGCACGCCGAGGATCAACAAGCCGCGCCAGCCGATATGGTCGTAAAGCAGTCCATAGGCGAGGCTCGACATCAGGAAACCGAGGCCCCACGAGCCCTGCAACACGCCGCTCATCAGGCCGCGCGAGCGGGTCGGCCAGGATTCCATCGCAAGCGCGGCGCCGGCGGGCCACTCCGCGCCCATGCCGATGCCGAGCAGCGCGCGGAACAGGAACAGCAGCGCGAAATTCGGCGCGATGCCGGCCAGCAGATTGCAGACGGAGTACCAGAGGATCGAGATCATCAATGGCGCCTTGCGCCCGATGCGATCGGCGAGCCAGCCGGAGCCGACGGCGCCGACGAGGCGCAGCCACAGCGTGATGGTGAAGACGGCGGTCACTTCGATCAGCGGCACGTGGAAGGTTTCCGCGATCGGCACCATGATCAGAAGAAAGATGGTGAAGTCGAACGCATCGAGGGTCCATCCGAGCCATGCGGCAATCCAGGCGACCCATTGATCCTTGGTAGGCTCCTTCCACCACGGCACCTGGCCGGGCACTTCAGCCGTCATCGTCATCTGCGTTTCCCTCCTCTGATTTATTTCAATTCATTCTCCATTGCGATGCGCGGATGGCCGCCGCCGGGCAGGAATTGCCCGGACGCAATACGGCCAGCCTAGTGCCCACTTTCCGAAGTCCGCGCTCCATCGCCGCAACACCTTTTCGCGGACTTCGGAAAGTGGGCACTAGCAAATCCATGATTCTAGTGCCGCTTTCGATCTGAAGTCCCTGAACCCGATTTTGACGCGAGTGAGTCGGGGACTTCAGATCGGCGGCACTAGTTTCAGCAAAAGCGATGACGCTCCGCCGTGATGGCGGCGAGACTTGAGCCGGGTTGAGAAAGCTGCGCCGCATCGTAGGCGGCTCCCAGACGTTGCACGATTTCGGTCATTCGCAGCGGCGAGTATGTCTTTACCGTCAGGGAATACAAGGGGAGCGCAGCGAAGCGCTCAGCAAACTTTGGAAGGGGACGCCTCCTGGGACCTGAGCGGCCCTCCGGGCCGCTCAGCAACGTTTATGCGGATCAGGCGGACCGTTCGCGAAATTTGCTGCGCCGCACGTCCCGTCTTGCCGCGACCGCATCGGCCAATTGCCGCAAGACCTGCTCCGTCGTGTGCCAATCGATGCAGCCATCGGTGATGCTCTGCCCGTAGGTCAGGCACACGCCGGGCACCACATCCTGGCGGCCGGCCACCAGGTTGCTCTCGATCATCGCGCCGATGATGCGGTGCTCGCCGCCGGCGATCTGGCGCGCGACGTCGGCGATGACAAGCGGCTGGTTCTCCGGCTTCTTGCCGCTGTTGGCATGGCTCGCGTCGATCATGATGCGCTGACCGACGCCGGCCCGGGCGAGCTCGACTGAAGCGGCCTCGACGCTGGCTGTATCGAAGTTCGGCTTGCGGCCGCCGCGCAGGATGATGTGACAGTCCTCGTTGCCCGCGGTCGCCGCGATCGCCGAGCGCCCGCCCTTGGTCACCGCCATGAAATGGTGGGGATGGGAGGCGGACTTCACGGCTTCGGCCGCGATACGCACGTCGCCGTCGGTGCCGTTCTTGAAGCCGACCGGACAGGACAGACCCGACGCCAGCTCGCGATGAATCTGGCTCTCGGTGGTGCGCGCGCCGATCGCGGCCCACGCCACCAGATCGGCGATGTATTGCGGCGTGGTCATGTCCAGGAATTCGGTGCCGGCGGGCAAGCCGAGATTGTTGACCGCGGCGAGCAGATTGCGCGCGAGGCGGAGTCCCCGGTTGATGTCGAAGCTGCCGTCGAGATTGGGGTCGTTGATCAGACCCTTCCAGCCGACAATCGTGCGCGGCTTCTCGAAATAGACGCGCATGACGATCTCCAGCCGGTCGGCGAGATGTTCGCGCAATGTCGCGAGGCGCTCGGCATAATCGACCGCAGCGATGGGATCATGGATCGAGCACGGACCGACGATGACGAGCAGCCGGTCGTCGGCGCCGCCCAGGATCGCATGAATGGCGTTGCGCGCGGCCATCACGATGCGGGTCGCGGTCAGGGTGCGCGGAATTTCGCGCATGACCTCGTCGGGCGTACTGAGCTCCTTGATTTCGCGGATGCGTAGATCGTCTGTGGTACTCAACATGGCTGGCTCCTGTGGTTGTCCCGGAGACCTGCCGGCCAAAACAAAAAAGCCGCCAGGTCCGGCGGCTTGTTCGGATATCTTGCTGCAATGCTTTAGATTGAGCGCGATCCTCCCGCCGCCAGCGAGCTGTCGTAGCTAAAGTACCAAAAATAGCTGGTGGCGGCGTTGATCATGACCGGCCCTTTAGCCTGCCGTTTTTGCCGTGTCATCCGAAATCAGCCGGCAGATTCGATTTTTCGCTCAACTGTTGCGCGCCGCCAACGCCAGGCCGATCATCGTGGCGCCGCCGAACAGCAGATTTATGCCGACCAGAAGGCCGAGCGCCCATTCCGCCGAACCCGGCAGCCCCGCGATGATGAGGAAGGCGATCAGGATGTCCATCAGCCCGGCCACCAGCAGCCATGACCAGCGGCCCGACAATTCCTTGCGATGCGCCAGCGCATACATGATTGTGGTGACGCCTTCGGCGAGGAAATAGGCGCCGACCACGATGGTGAGCGTGAGCACGCCCTGCACCGGGCGCGCCAGCAGGACGCCACCGGCCAGCACGGCGAGCGCCGCTGAAATCAGCGACCACCAGAAGCCCGGCATGTTACGCCCCCAATAGGTGACGAACAGCCCGCCGATGCCGCTGATCAGGAACATCCAGCCGAGGAAGATGGTGATCGCAAGGCTCGCGAGCGGCGGCACGATCATCGCCGCGATCCCGAGGACCGCGAGCAGGATGCCTTCGAACAGGAAGGCCTTCCAATGCGCCTTCACCGCCGCGCTCATGTCGGATTGCAGTTTGTTGAAGTCGTGGGGAAGGGTCATTGCAGCTCTCCCGGCCAAGAAGATTACGTCGCAACCGCCATCCTAGCTCCCACCAGAGGCGGACGAAAAGCCCTCGGCCGTGGTGCGCATGCGGTTGCGGCCGAGAAAATAGATCGCCGTCGTGACGATCAGCAGCGCGGCGCCGAGCCCGATCGCGGCGAGCCCGATCGGCACCAGCACCAGCGTCACATTGTGGTCGGGATTGAGCATCCAGTGGCGCACCGAGCTCAGCACGAAGCTCAAGCCGATGAAGCCCGCGCCGCCGCCGACGACCAGCAGCGCCCACATCCGCCGCAACTGGCTCAGCCGTTCGCGGTCGAGGTCGGTGCGCGGGGCGTGATGCCGCGCCACGCGCCGCACCAGACGCATGGCAAATCCGATCGACGCGAAGCCGATCAGGATGCTGGCGACGCCGAGCCAGATGCGCAATGCGGACGACATCGTCGAAGGTTGCTGCAGCATCAGAAGCGGAAAGTCGAACGCGGCGTGCAGCCCGACCGGTCCCATGACCAGCAGGATCCAGCTCGACATGCGCGCCCAGTCGCGATGATGGCGGTGGGCGCCGAGCGCGGTGCCGCTGCGGGCGATCGCAAGATAGGCGCCCGCGATGACGCCAAGCGCGCCGTGGAAGGGAACGGTCAGGATGCTGCGCAGGATCGCGAGCGAGCGCCACATCTCGGCATGCTGCACGAGATAGGCGAGGTTCTCGTAGGCCGCAAACCCGAGCCCCGCGGCGGCGCCGTACACCACTGTGTCCATCGGATCGCCCGAGAGGCGGCGGCGCGAGGAGGCGACCGCGGCAATGACGAGGATCTTCACGACTTCTTCCGGCACGGCGACGCCGAACACCGCATGCAGCGCCTGCGACAGCCAGGGATCGTTGGGAATCGCAATGAGACGAACGAAAGGCGCGCGCACCAGACCGAGCAGCGAGATGCTGGCGGCGCCCAGCACGAAGGCGGTCCAGATCTTGACCGGAGGTCCCGGCCGCTCGCCGGCTGCGACCACCAGCCACAGGATAAAGAGCGCCGGAGCAATCGCGGCGGTGCCGATCACAGTGGGGAGGGATTCCACGAGGAGATTCATCTAGCGTCCCGATTCCGAAGTTCGCTCCATCTTGCCGCTCCTCCGGTTGCGAACTTCGGAATCGAAGGACGCTGGCAATCTTTGGCGCCGGTGCGGCTTTGGTTCAGAAGTCAGCATGGTGAACTCGCTGCGAATCTGATGCGGACTTCTGAACCGCCGCACCGTGTGCCAAATAGACCATTTTTTCGGCTTGGCTGTCGCCCTTGCACCACGGCGTTTTCGCCGCATCCATGAATTAGGTGTGGCCGCTTTTCAGCAGCCGCGACAGATTCCGTTCATCTTGGCATTCACCATCGCGTCATCCTCGCCGCCGGTGGAATCCGTGTAAACCCTGGTTCCGTCGGGATTTGTCGCCAGCGGAAGCGGCCGCGACGGCTTAGGCAAGGGCAGCGGATAGGTTGCGATCGGCGGATTGATCTTGTCGTAGCAGGTAAGCCGCGCCGCGGGATCCGCGATGGTCTTGCAATCCGCGGTCTCGGCCCGCGCGGCCTGGCAAAGTGCACAAATTCCCAGCAATGCGGCGAGAAATCTCATATCGGTCCCTTCACCGTCGGCAAATCGTGACCCGCCGCCCTGGATGCCCCACGATCAGTCAATGGAATCAAAGAGTTTCAAGGGCTTCCTCAAGCCAAAATGCACGCGTTCGGCCACGCTGTCCATGGCGGGATTTACGACCGCGGGAACCAGTTACAGGGCGGGCGCATGATTACATGATTAGGTGAGGCGGCGGTCGCTTTGGATTGACGTTCGCTTGTGCGTGCGCGGTGACCGGTAGCGAACGTCAAATCCGCCGCACTGGCAGGGAGGCACGCTGTGTTGCTTCGCGGAGCGGAAACGCATTCGAGGTCCGTCCTCAAGGCGGTAAGCTGGCGGGCATTGGGGACCCTGGACACCTTTGCGATCAGCTGGTTCATGACCGGCCGGGCGGAAGTTGCGGGCTCCATTGCCGCCATGGAAATCGTCACCAAGGTCGCCTGGTATTATCTGCACGAGCGGATTTGGGCGATCGTGCCCTGGGGCCGACGCCTGGCCTGACGTCACGCGAGGACGATCCTATTGCTTGGCGTCGGCCGTCGGGGCGGGCTTGGTCTTGGCCTTTGCCTCCCTGGCCTTCGCGGTTTTGGCCGGCGCCGGCTTGGACGCTTCGGTTGAACGCGCAGCGCCCCACGGATCGGTCTTGCCCTGGTCTGGAATGTTGCTGAGGGATCGCTGATAGGCCTCCGCGGCAGCCTTGTCCGCAGCTTTCTCCGAGTTGGTCTTTTCCTTGTCCGCTTCCCCATATCGCGGCACGTGCTTGTCCTGCGCAAATGCGGGCGCGGACAGGAAAGCAATCATGATCAAGGCGAGGACGGCACGCATCGATTGGCTCCAGCAATTTGGTGCAGGATAGCGCAAACGGCTGCGGTGTTTAAAATAAAAAAGTGCTGCAAAGGGCCGGGAACTGGCGCGCGGGAGCCCGGGTTGACCGAGAGAACATGGAGGCACGCATGAGAAAGCTGCACGTCCTTTGCCTCGTTCTCGCCGTCGCATTGCCGACGGCCGCCCTCAGCCGCGGCGGCGGACTGGGATCGCACCGGTCCTCCACGGGAGGCGCGTTCGGCGCAAGTCCGACGGCCCCCGGAACAAATTCGCTCGGGACCGCGCTGTCATCGGGCGGAGCCGGCGAACGGATGAAAGGGCCGCTACTCGGCACCGGCAATCCTGCCGTCGATCGCGAGGATAAGCGGGTCGAAAAAATGATCGGATCGATCTGCCGCGGATGCTAACCCGATAGCAGGCGCCGGCAGGTCTCGACAAACACCTCGGCGCCGGTGACGATGTCGGCATCATCGGTGTTTTCGGTCCAGTGATGGCTGACGCCGCCGATCGACGGCACGAACAGCATGGCTGATGGCATGATGGTGGCGAGCACCTGCGCGTCGTGCCCGGCCGCACTCGGCATGCGTACTGACTTTCCTTCCGCACGGGCCGCGCTTGCGGCCTCGATCGCATCCTGAAAGCGCGCATCCATCCGCGCGGGCGCGCCGGTGCGGATGCGCTCGACCGCGGCGCTGCACGGCCCGCTGCGGCTCGTCTCGTCAGCCATGCCGCGCAGCTTTGCTTCCAGCCGCTCGATGACGGCCGGATCGTCGTCGCGGATCTGGAACAGCATCTCGGCGCGGCCGGGGATGATGCTGGGCGCGCCGGGATCGAGCGTGATGCGGCCGGTGGTCCAGACCGTGCGCGGCCCGCAGATTGCCGGAAAGCTTTCGTCGATCGCGACACAGAATTTCGCCAGCGCCAGCCCGGCGTCCTTGCGGATCGCCATGCGCGTCGTGCCGGCATGGTTCTGCTCGCCGGTGAAGGTGATGCGATATTGCCAGATGCCGACGATCGAGGTGACGATGCCGATCTTCAGCCCGCTGCTCTCGAGCCGGTCGCCTTGCTCGATATGGGCTTCGAAATAGCCGATGTGGCGCCCGGGCTCGGCTGTGATGCGGGCGCGTCCGCCAAGGCCCGCGCTTTGCAACGCTTGCCGCATGCTGCGATCGGCGTTGCGGTCGCGCGCGGCGTCGATATCCGCCTCCGTCACGCCGCCGACAAAGGAGCGGCTGCCGAGGAAGGAGCCGAAATGGCCTTCCTCGTCGCACCATGAAGCGACTTCGACGGCACCTTTGACGGATGGATCGCGATTGAGCACACGCGCGGCTTCCAGCGCGTAGACGACACCGAGCGGACCATCGAGCCAGCCGGCATAGTTCTGGCTTTCGAGATGCGAGCCGGCGAGCAGCTTCGGCCCGGCTTTGGCGCTGGTGCCGAGCACATTGCCGATGCCGTCGATGACGGCGGTGAGGCCGGCCTCCGGCAGGCGCGCCGCGAGCCATTCCAGCGAGCGCATATGCGCCTCCGAAAAGGTCGGCTTGTGCACGCCGGTCTTGTGGGCGCCGATCGCGCGCAGCGCGTTGAGATCGGCAAGCACGCGAGCACCGTCGGCACTGATAGCCTCACGCATTAACCAAGACTTTCAAAGCGAACATCTGGCCTCTGTTTTGCTCACCGCAGTGGAGCACAAGAGACTGCCGAAAGAGAAGTACCATGATGGGACGGATATCGCCGGCTCCGGTTCGATTTGAAGCACTCGACGCGCTGCGCGGCATTTGCGCGCTGCTGGTCGTACTGTTTCACATCCCGATTTACCATGCGCTGAAGGGCGCCGGCTCCTTCGTCAACCTGCAGTTCTGCGTGGACATGTTCTTCGCGCTGTCGGGTTTCGTGCTGTGCCATGCCTATGGCCATCGCCTCAACGACGGCCGCGAAGGGCTTCGCTTCGCGTGGATGCGTTTTGCCAGGCTCTGGCCGCTGCATATGGTCATGCTCGGCCTGTTCGTCGCAATCGAGCTGGCCAAGCTCGTCTTCATGCGCGCCGACGGCTCGCTGGCGCTGGATTCGCAGCCCTTCGGACCGGGACACTCGTCCTGGGAACTCGTCACCAACGTCCTGTTCCTGCAATCCTTCAACCTGCATTCCGGCTTGACCTGGAACGGTCCGGCCTGGAGCGCGGCAGTCGAGTTCTATGTCTCGCTGCTGTTCGCCGCCGTCATCCTGCTGTTCCCGCGTTTCCGGCGCGAGATCTTCCTCGGCCTATGCCTTGCCGCAGGCTGGCAATTGTTCGAGCGCTCGCCGGGCACGCTGTTCGTGTCGTCGGACTGGGGCATGCTGCGCGCCATCTTCAGCTTTTTCGCCGGCTGCCTCGCCTATGACATGCGCGTGCATTCCAGGGGACGGCTGGAATTGCCGAACATGCTGGAAGCGTGGAGCGTGCTGCTGTTCATCGCCTTCGTGCTGACCACGCCGCAAGGCGGATTGCAGTACATCTTCCCGGTGCTGGCCGTGATCGTGATCTACGTGTTCTCGTTCGACCAGGGCGGCATCTCGCTTCTATTGCGTTCGCGTGGCTTTCAGAAGCTCGGCCTGTGGTCCTACTCGATCTACATGGTGCATATCTTCGTATTCCAGATCGCGAAGATGGCGGTCTCCTATGTCGGCCACAAAACCCATCTCGAGCTCGTCGGCTGGCACCTCAATGAGAAGCTGGTGCTATTGGGAGCGCCGCAGCAGGCGGTGTGGTTCGCGCTGATCTTCTCTATCGTTCTCGTCGTGCCCGTGGCCGCGTTGACCTATCGCTGGATCGAGAAGCCGGCGCTGGATGTGGCGCGGCAAGGGGTGTCGGTGAGCCCTGCGAGCACGCTCGTACGAG
>Ga0070741_10016803_pt1 | contig 12125 bp, 13 predicted proteins | sample Coa_R1_4_FD_66440 | JGI IMG/M metagenome (GOLD analysis project Ga0070741, IMG submission 66440) | Surface soil microbial communities from Centralia Pennsylvania, which are recovering from an underground coalmine fire - Coalmine... | ecosystem: Environmental > Terrestrial > Soil > Unclassified ...
GCAGCGACGGTTGATGGAGCGCGAAGGTGGTCGATTCGGCTCCGCCCGTCACGCTCTGCAGATAGCCCAAAAAGGTCTCCTTGTTGTCGAAGCGGTAGGGAACGTGGTCGAAGACCTCGACCGCGTCGTCGAGCGCGGCGATGAACGGGCCGAAGTCTCCGCGCGCCGCCGCCGACATGATCCGGTCGGCCGCAACTTTCGCCTCTTCGAGTGCCGCCATGACAAAGCACCTCCTGATCGTTTTTTCCGGTCGCAATCCAGGGTTGATGATCGCGTAGTCATCGCGGGAGTCAGACTCCCTCAGAACGCGGCTTTCCTTCAATTACCTTTCACGTAAGGGCGCGGATGATGCCGCGAGTGTCCGCGCGGCCGATCGCGGTTGTCGATAATATTAGACAGCGAGTATAAAATACTCGCCGCACGCTCCGGCCGCCCGCCGGAGAGATAGGAAGACCTGAGAATTGATGCGAACGTGGAAGGTCCCGGCGGTGCGGTTTCTCATCGCGGCGATGCTGATTATCGCGGACGGGTGCGGCGGCGGAGCGGGAGGCTCCGCTCCCGACACGCTGAACCCGCAGGCGTTGAATCTCGTGTTCGTGCGCGGCGCGGATATCGACCGTGCGACCGGGGGCCTTTCGGTCAGGGGGCTGAATCGCGCGCTCGCGATGGGCTCATTCCTCGAAGATATTCTTGCCGGAGAGCCGGCCTCCGGCATTCACGCCCTCGAACCCGCCACCCATCCGATTTCATCCAACGCCATCCCGGACCTCTCGCCGCTCGAGACCATCGAGCAGTTCGCTCTGCTCTATCAAAACGGCCTCGGCTACGCAGACGACGTCTCGTCGATCGCGGTCGATCTGAGCTTCACCGATGAAGGCGCGAACTTCGAACTGATCGACGCAATCGTGAAGAACAATCGGACCGGGAACTTCTTCTTCGCGGTGCCGGTCGAGATGCTCAGGCGGCTGATGGGTGATGTGGGCGATGCGGAAGGGTTAAACCTCGATCTGCCGCCTACGCCCGCGGACGCGTACAACCAGGTCTATGTGATCTCGATTCCCTCCGAAGGCGCGGCGAGGGTGGAAGTCTTCGATGCGGGAATCCGGCCGTCGGATTCCTACCCGGATCTTGATTTGCAGAGCGGCGGCCCGTGCGAACAGGCACCGTTCACGTTTTCGACCGCGGGAAATTCCGCCTACCAGGTTCCTCGCGGGGTAAATCGCGGGGAGATCCTGTATTTCGTTCGTCACGCCGAGGCGCATCCCGTCAGCGGCTTCGACAACGGCAACTACGTGTGTCAAGGGCAGTGGCGGGCAATAGGCCAGCCGTCAATACTTCTGCAAAAGATTGGCGGGGCGCCCGATCTGATCTATTCGAGCGACCCCGCCGAGCTTGTCTCGGGAAGCCTCGGTGGCGAGTACTCCTATGTGCGTCCGTCTCTTACGGTGAATCCGGTCGCGATCCAGACCGGGATGCCGCTGAATATCGCGGCCGAAAACGGTCAGAGCGTGCCGTGGTACGATGCACCGGCGGGAGTGTCGTTTTTCTTTTTCGGCGGGCGCTTCTCGGGCAAGTCGCTTCTCGTCGGATGGGAACACGAGCACATCCAGTCGATGCTCGAAGGACTCATCGGCCAATATGGCCCGTTGCCACCGGGGATGCCTTCATGGAGCGGCGACGACTACAGCACGATTTACAGGATTCAACTCGACGCGTCGGGCAACCTGAGCTTCTCCAATTCGTGTTCGGGGATCACGACGGCATCTCTGCCGGCGAACTGTCCGGTTTTCAGCGCCCGGCAGGATGTTCGTTCCCGGACAGGAATCTCATCAGCGCCGCGTTGAACATCGCGGGATCCTGGATGAAGGCAAAATGGCCGGCCTCGGGAAGGATCAGCTCCCCCGCGCCGGGGATCATCGATGCCATCAGGTCGGTATTCTCGCGCTTGATGGCCTCGTCGTGATCGCCGTCTGCGATCCAGACCGGCGCCCGAATGCCCCGAAGCTGTGCGTCGGTGAAATCCGGCTGCGTCGCCCACATCTGCTCGATATCGGCGAGGAAGGCATCGTACTGTTTCGGCGTGGGTGAGAGCCGCTCGTACTCCGTTCGCGCGCGGGCGATGAACGCCGTGAAGACGGGGCTGCGGTTTACGTCCTTCACTCCCGAGGGATTCGAATTGGCCGCGAACGCGAACAGCCGCGTCACGCGCCGGGGATGGTGAATTGCGATGTCGAGTCCGATGATCGCTCCGTCGCTCCATCCGACGATCGCGGCCTGCCCGATCCCAAGATGGTCCATCAGGGCGAGCACATCGGAGGCCATCAGGTCGTATCCGATCGGAATGGCGCCGCGGGAACTGCGGCCGTGCCCTCGACTGTCCATCACGATCACGCGATAGCGGGGAGAAAGCGCGCGGACCTGAAGACCCCAGTAGTTCGAATTCGCAAGGCCGCCGTGAAGCATGATCACGGGAATGCCCGCGCCGAATTCGGCATACCACAGCCGCGCCCCGTTGGCCTCGACAAATCCGCTTTGCGCCGGCTCCGGAAGGGTCGGAGTGGCCGGCAGGATCATCCATGGATACTCCGCCCGCGCCGGTGATGGGGCGGTTAGGGCAGCGAGGAAGCTGAGGAGGAGGAACAGCCGCCCCATCCGCCCTTCAATCGGATCGGGTCGCCCAGATGTAGGCATCGCGCCCCGGAGCATAGTTGAAGTTGGTCTGCGACGGATCGCGGTTCACGAGCGGACGAAGGTAGAGGGGATGCCGCATGCTGCGGACTTCGTGCTCGATCGCGAAAAGCGGCGCGCCATTTTCCGGATCGACTATCTGCCTGAACCGGTATTGATGCTGATCGCTCTCCTCGGTGATCAGGGAGCGTTCGAGCAGCCGGCGATAGGGACCGGAGAAATCCGCGATGTAGATCTGGACGTGATGTCCGTCGTAGTCGGGGAGAGGGGCGGAACTCTCGCGAAAGATGAACTCCTGTCCGGCGCCGACCTCGACCCGCGCGCAGGCGCCGCCCGGGCCGTCCTCCACGCCGGACCGGGCACCCATGATTTCGCGGTAAAATCGCGCGATTCCGCGGGCGGCGCCGGCGGGTACATCGAACTCGACGTAGGCGATGCCGAGGGTTATGGGGCCGAAGCGCGCGTCGGGCTGATGCGCGCGGATCCGATTGCCCCACGGGCATACGGCATCGACATGCCCCTCTGCGGCGCGGAAGGCGAATTTGGTGCCCGCGAGCCGTTTGCCTATTCTTCCAAGGCGTGTTAACAGAGTGTCAAGGTCGGGAACGACCAGGCCGATGCGTCCGCGCAAGACCTGCGGGCCGCCGGTTGGGAGATGGAACTGCGTGCGGCCCGCGTTGATCCACATGTTGGACACGCCTGTCATCAGGTAGGGATCGCGCGTCAGGCCCAGCCCCGTGATGTAAAAAAGGGTGGCAAGCTGCTGATCCGGAATCGTCACGTTGACATGCTCGAGCGCGACTATGTTGCCGAGGTCCTCGGCGCTTCGGTCGTAGCGGCGTTCCATGTCCGGTCCTCCTCACCTTGGACCTACAGCCGCGAGCGCAGCCCGTCAACGAGCGGAGAGCGTCCCGAAGACAGGGGCTACCTGGCCTTTTGAGCCTTCAGGCCGTTGATCAGAAGGTCGAGATGCGTCCGGGCATAAGCGTCAAGATCGACGGGATGATCCTCCGCGAACATCAGGGTCCACAGGGTTGCCGCCAGCACCGGAGCGAAGACGATTTGCGGAAAGTCCGCTGCGCGGGTGCGCCGGAACTCCCGCCGCGCAACACCCCGCTCGATGAGGCCGCGCAGAATTCCCAAGCCGTACGAAATAATCTCGTTGTAGTAAAATTGAACCAGTTCGGGGAACTGGGGACCTTCGGAGATGAGGAGCCGGATGATCTGAGCGGCGCGGGGATTCTTTACAAGTTTGGAGTAGGCTGTATTGAGATGAAGGCGCAGGAAATCCTCCGCCGACCCCTCGAAGCCCGCCGACAGCGATTCGATTTCGCTGAGGGCCGGATGCAGCGAACTGCGCGCCGCCGCCTTGAAGAGCTCCTCCTTGTCCTTGAAGTAGAAGTAGATGGTTCCTTTGGTGACACCCGCGCGCTCGGCAACGTCTTCCAGGCGGGTCGCGGCGAATCCGCGCCGGGCGAACTCCTGCACGGCGGCTTCGATGATTTCGCCGGGCCTCTGTTCCTTGCGCCGGCGTCGCGAGGTTGGGGGGGAGTGGGAGGGATGAGTGGAATCGCTTGACACGACGGCGAAGGTATTATTGACTGACTCGTAAGTCAATAACTCCACACGATGAATCTCCAGATCAAGCCGGTCCGCAACGAGCCCGACTCCTCCACCGGCGAGCAGGCTCCCGAGCGCTCCATCCGCAGGCCCCTTCTCCTCGCGCTCGCCGCCATCCTTCTCGCCGCGCTCGCCGGCGGTTTCTACTGGCAGAACGCAAGGCAGCCGGCCGGCTCGGACGAACTTTTGGTCTCCGGAAACATCGAGGCCCATCAAAGCCTGGTAAGTTTCAAGGACGTTTCATCGCGGATCGTTGAATTGCCCTTCGACGAGGGGCAATGGATCGAAAAGGGGCAACTGCTCGCACGTCTGGATGATTCCAACTATCGGCAGCAGGTCGCGGTCGATGAAACCGCGGTCCGCGTGCAGCAGGAGCAGCTTGCCTCGGCCCGCCAGAATCTCGTTGCGGCCCGCAACACGGTCGCCAACGACGAGGCCGACTTTGCGCAGAAGAGCGCCGACTTCCGCAGGTTCCAGGAGATGTGGAAGGAGGGGGCCGCATCCACGCAGAACCGCGACCAGGCCGAGACCGCGATGAAGCAGGCGGAGGCCGTGCTCAAGCGCGATCAGGCGCTCGAACGGGTCGCCGAGCAGAATATCGCGACCGCGGAGGCGAGGCTCAAGAACGCCGAGGAGACCCTGCGTCTGGCCAAGATCACCCTTGGTTACACCGTGCTTAGAGCCCCGTTCTCCGGGGTGATCCTCGTGCGGCAGGCCGAGCTGGGAGAGGTGATGCAGCCGGGCACCCCGGTCGTCACTCTCGCCGACCTCGACCATGTATGGCTGCGCGCATACGTGAGCGAGACGGATCTGGGAAAGGTTCGATGGGGCCAGCCGGCGACCGTAACGACCGACACCTATCCCGGCAGGAAGTACAGCGGCAGAATTTCCTTCATTTCCTCGAGCGCCGAGTTCACTCCCAAGAGCGTGGAAACGCATGAGGAGCGCGTGACCCTCGTCTACCGGATCAAGATCGACGTGGAGAATCCGAACCATGAACTCAAGCCCGGGATGCCCGCCGATGCGCTGATCAAGCTGGGTCCGGCTCCGACGCAGAGTGCCTCCGATGGACAGCCAATCGTCGGACATTGAGGTTCGCGACCTCGTAAAAACCTTCGGCGAGGTGGTCGCGGTCGACAACCTGAGCTTCTCGGTCCGCCGCGGCGAGATCTTCGGGCTCGTCGGACCCGACGGGGCCGGCAAGACGACCACGATGAGGATGCTTGCGGGAATCATGGCGCCCGATTCCGGCAGCGTGACGGTTGCCGGATGCGACGTCGTGCGCGACCCGGAAGCGGTCAAGAACCGAATCAGCTACATGCCCCAGCGCTTCGGCCTCTACGAGGATCTCACGGTCGACGAGAATATCCGCTTCTACTCCGACCTGTTTGGAATCGCGCGGCGCGTTCGCGAGGAGAGGGCGGCGTGGCTGCTCGATGCGTGCGGGATGAGCAGGTTTCGCTCGCGGCTTGCCGGAAACCTTTCCGGCGGGATGAAGCAGAAGCTGGGCCTGGTGTGCGCGCTGATTCATCGCCCGCGCGTGATCCTGCTCGATGAACCGACCAACGGGGTCGATCCGGTCTCGCGCCGCGAATTCTGGGCGATTCTCTACTCCCTGCTCGGACAGGGCGTTACGATTCTCAATTCCACCTCCTACCTGGACGAGGCCGAGCGATGCCATCGGCTGGCATTGCTGCACAACGGGCGCCTGCTCTTCTGCGACGAACCGGAGAGTCTTAAGGCGCGGATGCCGGGAGCGGTGCTGTCGATTGTGTCGCCCGAAGGACGCCGGTTGCGCGACGAACTGCGCCGCGCGCCCGGAGTCACGGGTACCGTGCTGGTCGGCGATGCGATCCACGTCTTCGTGGATGACGGACCGAGGCGGCTTGGCGAAATCCGCGAACGCCTCGATGCGTACGGAGCGGAATACGCGGAGATAGTGCAGGTCCCGCCCACCATCGAGGATCTCTTCGTAACCGCAACCATCGCCGACCGGGAGGCCGCCTGACATGGAACACTCCGTGGTGGTTCGCGATCTGGTGAAGCGTTTCGGATCCTTCACCGCGGTCGATCACATCAGCTTCGACACTCGCCGCGGCGAGGTCTTCGGATTTCTCGGCCCCAACGGATCGGGCAAGTCCACGACCATTCGGATCCTGTGCGGTCTGCTCCATCCGACCTCGGGGCGGGCCGAGGTCGCGGGCTTCGACGTGGTTCGTTCGCCGGAGCAGGTTCGCCGGCGAATCGGGTACATGTCGCAGAAATTCTCCCTGTACAACGACCTGACCGTGATCGAGAACCTGCGCTTCTATGGCGCCCTGTACAACGTGGTCGGCAGGCAGCTCGAGGATCGGATCGAGTGGGCGCTTGCGATGGCGGGTCTGGAGGGCAGGGAGTCAAGCCTTACCGCGACGCTTTCCGGCGGATGGAAGCAGCGGCTTGCGTTGGGATGCGCGGTGCTGCACCGGCCGCCGATAATTTTCCTCGACGAGCCGACCTCGGGAGTGGATCCGGTGTCGCGCCGCCGCTTCTGGGAGCTGATACAGGAACTCAGCGCCGAGGGGGTCACCGTCTTCGTCACCACGCACTACATGGACGAGGCGGAATACTGCAATCGGCTCGCGCTCATCTTTCACGGCAGGCTGGTCGCCCTCGGAACGCCCACACAGCTCAAGCTCAACGCCGTGCGCGGCGAGTTGATCTCGGTCGAAGCGCATCCCCTGGGGCGGGCGCTCGAGGTGGCGCGGGAACTCGAAGGCGTGCGCGATGCGGCGGTCTTCGGCAACGCGCTCCATCTCGTGCTCGCCGACGGCGGCGCCTCGATTGAAACTGTCAGAGCCGGGATCAGCGCCGGCGGAGTCGAGGTCAGACGGATCTCGCCGATCCGCCCGAGCCTCGAGGATGCATTTGTCGCGCTGACCCGGGATCGCCGCGATGAGAACGGGGACGGCGGGTCCCTGCAGGGAGTCGAGGCATGAGGCTTAACCGCCTGCTCGCGATAATCCGCAAGGAAGTGATCCAGATTCGGCGCGATCCCCGAAGCCTCGCGATCGTGTTCCTGATGCCGGCGATGCTGATGGCGCTGATGGGCTATGGGATCACGCTCGATCAGAAGAACGTCCCGGTATGCGTCTTCGATCGCGACGGCAGCCAGCAGAGCCAGGACCTGCTCAAGCGCTTTCAGGCCTCTCCGTACTTCAGGATCGTGATGGTGAACGGGAACTACCCGGAGCTGACGCGGGCGATCGATGCGGGCATGTGCAGCCTCGGAATCGTAATTCCGATCGACTTCGCCGAACGCCTGCGCAAGGGCGGGACCGTGGAGGTGCAGGGAATTGCCGATGCGACCGACGACAACACGGCGAACCTGGTGTTTGGCTACGCCGAAGCCGTCGTCGGCGGATACTCCTCCGAAGTGCAACTGCGCTACTTCCGCGAGCACGGACAGAAGTCCGCGAATCCCCCTGTCTCGATCGAAGCGCGAACCTGGTTCAACGAGCAGCTCAACAGCCGCAATTTCATCGTGCCCGGCGTCGTGGTGCTGGTGATGGTGGTAATCGGAACGTTCCTGACTTCGCTCACGGTCGCGCGCGAATGGGAAAGGGGGACGATGGAGCAGCTCATCTCGACGCCGGTGACTCCGCTCGAAGTGACGATCGGCAAGCTCATCCCGTACTTCGCGCTTGGGTTCGCGAATGTGGTGTTCTGCGAGGCGATAGCGATGTTCTGGTTTCAGGTGCCGTTTCGCGGCGCGCTATGGCTGATGTTTCTCGCCTCGTCGCTGTTCCTGGCGGTCGTGCTGCTGCTCGGATACTGGATTTCGGCCGCGACCAAGTCGCAGCTTGCGGCAAGCCAGATTTCGCTGGTGGCAACCTTCCTGCCCGCCTTCCTGCTGTCGGGCTTTGTCTTCCCGATCGACCAGATGCCGCTGGCGGTGCAGGCGGTCACGTATCTGACGCCGGCGCGGTACTACCTCGTGCTGGTGAAGGTGATCTCGCTCAAGGGCGCGGGAATGGCGCCGCTCGTGCCCTCGCTCGCGGCCCTGACGACCTTCGCGGTGCTGATCGGAACGCTCGGGCTGCGATCGTTCCGCAAGGAGTTGTGAGGACGGGGATGCGATGCTGAACCGGCTTCGGCAGATGATCATCAAGGAGCTGATCCAGCTCTTTCGTGATCCGCGCGCGCGGTTCGGGCTGCTTGCTCCCACGGTGCTCCAGGTCCTCATTTACGGCTACGCGGCGAGTTTCGAGCTTCATCATGTGCGGATGGCGGTGCTCGACCTCGATCGCACCTACGAAAGCAGGGAGTTGCTCAGCCGTTTCGAATCGAACGGGCACTTCGAACGCGCCGCGGTGCTCGCCAACCGCCATCAGATCGCCGATCTGATCGATCGGGGCGACGTGACGCTGGCGATCCAGATCCTGCCGGGGTTCGCCGAACTGCTGCGCAAGGGACAGACCGCGCCGGTCCAGGTGATACTGGACGGCACCAACTCGAACACGGCGCTGATCGCTCTTGGATACATCAACGAGATTGCGGGCCGCTACGCGCGCGAGTACGCGCAATCGATGCTGATGCAAAAGGCGCCCGCCATCGCCGTCCATCTCCCGACCGTCGAACTGGCCCGCCGCCCCTGGTACAACCCGAACCTCGAAAGCCAGTGGTTCTTCGTTCCGGGAACCATCGGGACGGTGCTCCTTACGTCGTGCCTCGTGATGGCGGCGTTCGCGATCGTGCGCGAGCGCGAGGTGGGAACGCTCGAGCAGGTGATGGTGAGTCCGATAACCCGGTTCGAGTTCATCGTGGGAAAGACCCTTCCGTTCTTCCTGGTGGCGGTCGTGCAGATGGTCGTGATCATGCTCATCGGGCGGGTCTGGTTTCAGGTGCCGTTTCGCGGAAGCTACGGGCTGCTCGGCGTCGGCACGGCCGTTTTTCTGCTCAGTGTGCTCGGGGTGGCGATCCTGATTTCGACGATCTCGAGCACGCAGCAGCAGGCGATGATAGCGGCGTTCTTCTTCGTAACGCCCGCGATCACGCTGTCAGGTTTCACGATCCCGATCACCAGCATGCCGAGCGCCTTGCAGTGGCTGACCTACCTGGATCCCCTGAGGTTCTATCTCGTCATCATCCGCGACAGCTTTCTTAAGGGGGACGGATGGGAGGTTCTTGGGCCGCAGGTCCTTTCCCTGGTGATTCTGGCGACTGCGCTGCTGACGGTCAGCGTGCTGCGGTTCCATAAATCGCTCGACTAAGACCGAGCGCCCTGGTGCCGAGAGGAGGACGCCGGCGCGAGCGCCGGCGTCCTCGGGGGAGGTAGGGGACTGGAGGAAGCGGTCAGAACAGAAGCCGCGGGTTCACTCGCCTGCTTCCGCGGAGCCGCCGTACTGCTGGAACAACTGGCGTTCCTGCGCGCGCAGCGATTTCCACTGGGTCATGAACTGCGATACCTGGGAGCGCTGCGCCGGAGAGAGCGTGGCCAGGATCTGCTGCGCGAGCTTCACTCTCTCGGCGAGTAGATTGTTCTGCGCGGTCGCGAGCGCCTGGAGGTCGGCCGCGGTGTTGTTGCCAGCGATCAGATCGTTCTCGAGCTGTTCGCGCGCGGTCCGAACCTGCGCGTGCAGGTTATGGAGATTCGCCTTGTCCGCCTCGAAAATCGCGTGGATCTGATCGTGCGAAACCATGCGGCCGACGATCGACGGAATCAGGCTTCCGTGCCTGTGGCCGAAACCGTGCGCGTATGCCGCACCTGAGAAAAGAGCCGCCGCCAGAAGACCGCCGGCCACGCCGTATCCAAGAGACAGTTTCATTGCTTTCGTTCTCCTTGTCTTCACGACACGTCAAAGATTCAAAGTCCGTCGGTTTCGATGTTCCATCCGTCGTCCGCGGCGACCTGCGTCGCGTCCTGTTCGTCGCGCGCCCCAACCAGGTCATCGAGGTAGAGCGCATAAGTCGCCGCTACATCGGCGGAGGCAAGACTTCCGTACGGCGCGGCGGCCGACGGCTCCGCCGATTCCTGCGCGAGCTGCGAACCGGAAGCTCCGGGGAACACTTCGATCGTGAAGCGGCCGAGCGCGAAGGCCGATATCACGATCGCCGCCGCCAATGACCATCTGAGAACCCCCGCAAACGAGGAGATTCCGGCCGACGGCGGCCGAGGGCTGTTCAACGCCGATACGATCCGCTTGAGGTCATCGTCGAGTGCTCGATACCTGCGTGCGCAGCCGAGGCAGCTTTCGAGGTGGGCCTTCTCGGCCTCGCTGCCGCCGCCTTCATGAATCGACCACAGGCTCTTCTCGCTCAGGCACTTTCCCATGTCATCGCTCCACCGCTTTGCGCAGATACTTGACCGCGCGGAACAGATGGGTTTTCACGGCCGCGGCGCTCAGACCCAGGCTCTCGGCCACTTCCTCGGTCGACCATCCTTCCACGTAGCGCAGCACGAAGACGTTGCGCTGCTTGTTGTTGAGCGATCGAAGATGGGTCCACACGCGCCGCTGCCACTCCCTGCTTCGCGCCTCCTCCTCGCTCGACCGCGACAGGAAGGGCGCGAGTTCATCGAGGTCGCCCGGCCGCCGCCTGCTCTTCCACCATCCCGAGCGCTGGCGGTCGCGGCATGCGTTGACCGCCACCCGAACCAGCCACGCCTCCCACACCGATGGCGGGTCCTGCGCGGCGACTCGCTCGACGGCGCGAAGGAAGACCTCGTGGGTCACATCTTCAGCTTCCGCGGGATCGCGGAGCAGAAGACTGCAAAGGCCGAGGATCCGGGCCTTGTGGGCGCGATAAATCGCCTCGTGGTCCACCGCGGTGCCTGTCCTGGGATCCGTGGCTTTCATCGCTCTCACTATCTAAGACGTAGGCGGAAGAAATCGGTTAACAAGAGAGTGTCGCAGCTTGCCATTTTTGCCGCGATTCCTATTGTCAAAGGTTGGGAGGGGACTCGATGTTCTTCGCGATCTTTCCGCTTCTGACTCTGGCGGCGACCCTGGTTCATCTCGCGGTCGCTCACGGCTTTCGCGCCGGATGGAGAACGGTCGCCGACGTTCTCCTGCGCTACATGCTGGTGATCGGTGTGGGATTGGAAGGCGTGTTCGCCTTCTATGGGCACGCCTTCATGAGCGAAGAGATCTCGAAGTCGATCGGATGGGCGCCGAGTCCGTTCGAATATGAAGTCGCAATAGCGAACCTCGCGATAGGCGTGCTCGGCATCTTATGCTTCTGGTTCGGCGGCGCGTTCCGGTTTGCGACGATAGTCGCCACGACCGTATGGCTGTGGGGCGACGCGGTGGGCCACATTCGGGAGATCGTGGTCGCGCACAACTATGCGCCGAACAACGCCGGGCCGGCTCTTTACAGCGATCTTGTCGTGCCCGCGGTGCTGATCGTCCTTGCGGCCGCATCGCGGCTGTCCATTCGTCAACCGGCCCGATAGCGCCCCGCGGATCCTATGGCTGGGGCAGCGGCCGCTCGCTTGCCGGCTGAACCGTAACCTCCAGGCTGAAGATTCGCACTGGCGGCTTGTCCTTCTCCCACGGCCGCGTGTAAGCAAGTTGCAGCGTGGTGGTGCCGGTCGCGGCGGCAAGGAATCTGAACACGGAGTGGCCTATAGCACCGGGGATGTTCTTGGGAGGAGGTTCGAAATCGGACTCTCCCTGCTGCTCAAGGACCTGCTTGTTGACCTGGGTCACCTGCCACGAGTATCCGGTGCTGGGATTGGAATGGAGCCGCACCTTGACGGTATCTCCGGCAAACACGGTCAGACTTCCTCCGTTCTGCGGATCGCTTACCGAAACGATGCGCGGCGGAGCCTGCGCAAG
>Ga0070741_10016804_pt1 | contig 12125 bp, 14 predicted proteins | sample Coa_R1_4_FD_66440 | JGI IMG/M metagenome (GOLD analysis project Ga0070741, IMG submission 66440) | Surface soil microbial communities from Centralia Pennsylvania, which are recovering from an underground coalmine fire - Coalmine... | ecosystem: Environmental > Terrestrial > Soil > Unclassified ...
TAGAACCTATCTCAAAATTGCTTGAGGAGCATGGTGATGCAAGCGAGTTGCACAAAACCCAGGAAGTTGGTGGCGTAGTATTCCCAGCGAATCAGCAACCGCCGCTTCCATTGGAGCCAGGCAAAGAACCGTTCGACGAGCCAGCGACGTTGATACCGCCGCAGATGGCGGCCATCCTGGGTCTTGAGTTGGCGAGTGGACCGGTGTGGCGCAATCAGGTTCACCCCGTCCTGCTTGAGGTCGTTATCGAGCCGGTCGCTGTCGTAGGCCCGATCCCCAATGAGATGTTCGGGCTTGGCCTCCAGCATGTAGAAGTCGAAACTCAGTTGCACCAGCGTGACCTCATGATGATTCGCGGCGTGCGTACTGACCGAGAGCGGGAGTCCATGCCGATCCACAATGGCCAGGATTTTCACCCCTTTGCCGCGTTTCGTGAGCCCCACGGCGTCGCCCCCGCCTTTGGCTGCGGCAAACGTGGCATCGATGAAGCTCTCGCGCTCATCAACGGTGCCTTCGTCTCGCAGCGTATTGGCGAGGTCCTTGAGAATCTCCCGCAGCACTGCTCGTTCGCACCATTGCTGAAAGCGGCGATGGACCGTCTTGTAGTTGGGATAGCACTGCGGCAGCATGTGCCACTGGGCCCCGGTGTTCAGAATCCACAAGACTGCTTCCAGGACCGCACGCGTGGGGATGGGTTTGCGGCCCGGCCGCCCTTCGGGGATGTGTTCCTCGGGAAAATGGTCCCGAATCCGCTCCCATTGTTCGTCGCTCAAGCGCAGCATGGACGTATCTATACCTAAGTGCTGTCAGGTTGTCAATAATTTTGAGATAGGTTCTAGTGTTGCGTCCCGGAAATACGTTCACAAAGTCGTTGAACCTTGGCGAGGATCGAATCCGCGGTCGCCGTCCACACAAACGGCCGGGCGGTGGCGTTATACGTCTGCACGAAGTGATCAATCTTCGCGACTAACTCCTTGACGCTCTGGAAGGAGCCGCGGCGAATGGCCTGTTGGGAGATGCGACGGAACCAGAGTTCCACCTGATTGAGCCAGGACGCGTAGGTCGGCGTGTAGTGCACGTGGTAGCGGGGACGCACCGCCAACCACGTCCGGACCTTGGGATGTTTGTGCGTGGCATAGTTATCGACGATGAGATGGACATCCAGGTTCTTGGGCACGCTTGCGTCGAGGTGGCGCAAAAACGCGAGGAATTCCTGATGGCGATGCCGTCGCCGACACTGGCTGATGATCGTCCCGGTCGCCACGTTCAGGGCGGCGAACAAGGTGGTGGTGCCGTGGCGCACGTAGTCATGCGTGACGCCCTCGACGTACCCCAGCCCCAAGGGGAGGACCGGCTGCGTGCGATTCAACGCCTGGACTTGGGTTTTCTCATCCACGCACAATACCAGCGCCTTGTCAGGCGGATGGAGATAGAGGCCAACAATGTCGCGCACCTTCTCCACAAAGAAGGGATCGGTGGAGAGCTTGAAGGTCCGCTGCCGATGTGGCTGGAGCCCAAACACCTGCCAGACGCGGTGGACCGTGGATTTGGAGATCCCGGTGGCGCCCGCCATCGCCCGACAACTCCAGTGCGTCGTGGCCTTGGGCGTCGTGCGCAAGGTCTTCCGCACCAACGCGGCAATCTTCTCGTCCGTGTGCGTGCGGGGACGCCCGGGCCGCAGCTCATCGTGCAACCCCGCGAGGCGATCCGTGACAAACCGCTGCCGCCATTTGCCGACGGTCGCGTTCGTCACACTCAGCTTCTGGGCGATCGCCGCGTTGCTCAGGCCGGCATGAGACAGCAGGATCATGCGGGCCCGAGTCGCGAGCCCATGGGGAATCGAGCGGGAGGCCACCAAGCTCTGCAATTGGGCCACCTCGTCAGCCGTCAAGGCCAAAGGGCATTTCGGTCGACCAATCTTCATGTGCGCACCTCCTTGTACGAGATGCCCACAGAAGACGCAAGACATATGCCATATATTTCTGGGACACTACACTAGACAACCTGTGAGACTTCTCTCTTCGGGAGAGGAACTGACCGCTGAAGACTGATGGCCGACGGCTGTTTCTACACCTGAGTCAGCCACGCCTGGTGGGAGGGATCCTCGCCGTTGACGACGTCAAAGAACGCCTTCTGGAGAGCCATTGTGATCGGACCGGGCTTGCCGGTTCCGATCCGCCGGTTGTCGATTTCGCGCACCGGGGTGAGCTCCGCCGCAGTGCCGGTCACGAACACTTCGTCGGCGACATACATTTCGTCGCGGGTGAATCGTTCCTCCGCTACCGGAATCCCGCGCTCACACGCGAGTTGAATGACGGAATTTCTGGTGATGCCTTCGAGAATCGAAGTCAACGGCGTCGTCTTGATCGCGCCGCGCCTGACGATGAAGACATTCTCGCCCGTGCCTTCCGCGACATATCCTTCGGGGTCCAGCATGATGGCTTCGTCATACCCATCCGCCTTCACTTCGCGCTTGGCGAGAATCGAGTTGACGTAGTACCCGGAGATTTTCCCGCGGGTCATAGAGACGTTCACATGGTGCCGCGTGAAGGACGACACGCGCGCGCGAATGCCGTTCGCCAACGCCTCTTCTCCCAAATAGGCGCCCCACCGCCATGCCGCGATCGCCATGCGGATCGGGTTCTCCCCCGGATAGAGCCCCATCGCCCCGTAGCCGATATAGACCAGCGGGCGGATGTAGCAGGCATCCAGTTTGTTCACCCGCACGGTCTCGACGATCGCCTCGGCCACCTGCTTCTTGTCGTATGGTATCCGGATCATGGCGATGTGCGCGGACTCGAAAAGCCGATCGACATGCTCCGGCAGACGAAAAACGGCCGAGCCGTTCTTCCCCCGATAGCAACGAATGCCTTCGAAGACCGCCAAGCCGTAGTGCAGGGAATGGGTCAAAACATGGACGTTCGCATCCGCCCAATTCACGAACGTGCCGTCCATCCAGATTTTTTCGCTGGGTTGCATCGCCGAGGTCCCCGAGAGATGTGTTTTCCGTGTTCGTGTATGGGTACAACGGTATAGCAGCACCCGCAGCCTTGTCAATGAATCGCCCAAGGATCCGTGCGCCCGGTGAACCTTGTCGGGCATTCCGTGGACACATCGTTCGAAGGGTCTTTGCCTTGACAGTTTTCGCGTCCCTGTGTTAGAGATTCGTGTCCTGTTCGGAGGCACATACCCATATGTATGCGATCGTAGAGACCGGTGGCAAACAATATCGTGTCGAGCCGGGGACCCTGCTGCAGGTGGAAGCGCTGCCCGGCGAAGTCGGCGGCACGGTCGAATTGGACCGGGTTCGGCTGGTCCACGGCGACAACGGTTTCCTGGTCGGCCAGCCTGTTGTCCAGGGCGCGCGTGTGATGGCGGAGATCGTCAAGCACGGGCGAGCCCGCTCGATCATGGTTTTCAAGAAGAAGCGCCGGAAGAACTACCGGCGGACGAAAGGCCACCGGCAGGGTTATACACAGATTCGGATCACCGGCATCCACACCGCGTGAAGCGATAGAGAGCGCGAAGCGTATCTCGTGAAGCATCGTTCGTTTGCGAGATACGAACGACCAGAGACGAGGAACTGAACAATGGCCACGAACAAAGGCGGCGGCTCCTCCCGTAACGGGCGTGACAGCAATCCCCAATATCTCGGCGTCAAGGCGTTCGGCGGCGAGACGGTGAAGGCGGGCAGCATTCTCGTCCGGCAGCGCGGGACGAAGTTCTTTCCTGGCTTCAACGTGGGGCTCGGGCGCGATCACACGCTGTTCGCGAAAATAACCGGGACCGTGAAATTTGAAGGCGGACGCGCTCGGCCAAAGGTGAGCGTGTACCCCAACGGCTCGACGTCGTAGACCGCGTAAGCCGCTGCCTCGCCCGTTCCGCCCCGGCCCACTTCCTTTTCCTTTCCTTTGTCCGTGTTTCCCACCGCGGCTTCGTGTTTCTGTACAGTCCGCGCGCCGCGCGCTATGATGGGGCCTCTTGAGCGAGCGCAACCATGTTCGTCGATGAAGTCCGCATTTTCGTGAAGGCCGGGCGAGGCGGGGACGGCGTCTGCAGTTTTCGCCGCGAAAAGTACGTCCCGCACGGAGGGCCGGACGGCGGAGACGGCGGCAACGGCGGCAATGTGATCCTGATCGCCTCGCACCGGCTCAGCACCCTCCTAGACCTGCGGTACCAGCAGCATTACGAGGCCAAGGCCGGCCGACCCGGAGAAGGGTCCAACCGCCGCGGCCGCACGGGCGACGACGTCGTCATTCCGGTCCCGGTCGGCACGATGGTCTTCGACGACGAGACCGGCGAGATGCTGGCCGACCTGGCCGCGGACGGCGGTTCCTTTGTCGCAGCCCGCGGCGGGCGCGGCGGGCGCGGCAATGCCCATTTCGCGACGCCCACGAATCGCGTGCCGACACGTTTCGAGCACGGGACGCCTGGCGAGGAGCGATGGCTGCGCCTCGAACTCAAACTGCTGGCGGATGTCGGTCTGGTCGGCTTGCCCAACGCCGGCAAGTCCACGTTGATCGCGGCCATTTCCGCCGCGCATCCCAAGATCGCCGACTATCCGTTCACGACGCTGACTCCCAACCTCGGCGTAGTCCGCCTGGGTGAAGACCGCAGTTTCGTCGTCGCGGACATTCCCGGCCTGATCGAAGGCGCTCACCAGGGCAAAGGGCTAGGCTTCCAATTCCTCCGGCATATCGAGCGGACGTCGTTTTTGCTGCACCTAGTGGACGTGTCGGAGTCTTCGCCGGACGATCCCGTCGCCGCCTTCGAGGTCATGCGGAAGGAACTGGCGGCCTACGACGCGACGCTCACAGCCAAACCCTTCGCAGTCGTCGGGACCAAGGTGGACATCCGCGAGTCCGGCGCGCGCCTGGAACACCTGCGGACCTATTGCAAGCAGCACCGCTTCAAATTCTTTCCGATCTCGGCCGTGACCCGGGAAGGCCTCGACGATCTCGTGCGCTTCGTCGGCCAACAAGTGGACGTGTTGAGGAAAGAACCGTGCACGACGAACTCCTGAAGCACGCCAAACGCATCGTCATCAAGATCGGCAGCAGCCTGGTCGCCTCCCGCGATTCTGGACTACGTCCGGAGCAGATCGACCGGTTGGCGGACGAGATCGCCTCCCTGAGGGCGAGCGGGCGGGAGGTTTTGATCGTCTCGTCCGGCGCGATCGTGTCGGGCATCCAAAAACTCGGCCTTAAAACCTATCCCAAACATCTGCCGGTTAAACAGGCCGCCGCGGCCGTCGGCCAGAGTCGGTTGATGTGGGCCTACGAGAAAGCCTTCGAGCGCGTAGGGCTCAAGGTCGCCCAGATCCTGCTCACGCATCAGGACCTGGCCGACCGTCGGCGCTTTCTCAACGCCCGCCACACGCTAACCACATTGATCGAATTCGGCGTCGTGCCCATCATCAACGAAAACGACACGGTGGCGGTGGACGAGATCCGGTTCGGCGACAACGACACCTTGGCCGGCGAGGTCGCCCACCTGGTGGATGCCGACCTGTTGGTGATCCTCTCCGACGTCGACGGGCTCTACACCGAGGACCCGCGGCGCAATCCCTCGGCGACGCTGATTCCGCTCATCCCGGACATCACGGAAGACATCGAGCGCCGCGCCGGACTCTCCTCAACCTTCGAGGGCACGGGCGGTATGGCGACGAAGGTGCGAGCCGCCAAGAAGGTGGCCGAGTACGGCGTGGCCACGTTGATCCTCAACGGGGAAAAGGCCGGGCTCTTGCCGGCCGTGTTCGCCGGACGGCAGGGCGGCAGTCTGTTTTTGGCTCGCAGCCGCCGCTTGACCAGCCGCAAACAGTGGATCGCCTTCACCCTGCGCGCCCGGGGATCGCTCAAGCTCGACGACGGCGCGGTGGATGCGCTGGCGAAACGAGGCAAAAGCCTGCTGGCCTCGGGCATCATCGACGTGAGCGGCCGGTTCGAAGCCGGAGACCCGGTCGCCTGCACGGACCGGGACGGCAAAGAATTCGCAAAGGGGCTGGTGAATTTCTCTTCCGAGACCCTGGTCCGCATCAAAGGCCTGAAGACCCTGGAGATCCAACAACTCCTCGGCCAGCAGGAGTACGAAGAGGTCATTCACCGGGACAACTTGGTGATCCTCTAGGACCAATCATGCGTCTCGGCTTATTCGGCGGCACGTTCAATCCGATCCACATCTGCCATCTGGCGATCGCGGCTCAGACGCGGGACCGAATGGGGCTCGACCGGGTGCTCTTTATCCCCACCGGCGATCCACCGCATAAGCCGCCGGGCGTGCTCGCGCCGGCCGAGCACCGCTGCGAAATGGTCCGGCTCGCCATCGCCGGCGAACCAAGTTTCGCCCTGACGGACATCGAAGTCCGCCGTCCGACGAAATCCTATTCGATCGACACGGTTCGGGAGCTGCAGCGCGACTACGGCCCATCGACCACGCTCTTTTTCATCATCGGCCTCGACGCGTTTCTGGACTTTGATAGTTGGCGTGAGGCCTCGACCCTGCTGCGACTCTGCCGTTTCGTCGTGGTTTCGCGGCCCGGCGCGTTGTTCCGTTCGATCGAGAAGATCTCGTTGTTGCCGCCGATCGAACCCGCGCAGCTTGCCGAGCTGGACGCCGATCGGAAGGACCGCGTCGATGTGCAGATTCCCGGCGGCAGCGGCCTCTCGCTGCTCCGCCTTCCGCCCTGCATGGTCTCCGCCTCGGACATTCGCAACCGCATCCGGCAGCGACTCAGCCTGGCGAATCTGTTGCCCACCCCTGTTGAATCCTATATAATCCAGCACAAGCTCTATCTGGAGGACGCCGATCGTACCGGAGTCTAAGGCCAAGGCCCTCGCGATTGCGCGGGCATCCCTCGACAAAAAAGCCTCCGATGTCCTGATCCTCCACGTCGCGAAACTGACCTCCGTCGCCGATTATCTGGTGCTGTGTTCCGGGGAATCGGAACGTCAAGTCAAGGCCATCGCGGACAACGTGGACGCGGTCCTGTCGGCGCAGCGCTCCGCGCCGCTCAGCATTGAAGGCGCCTCCGCATCCAACTGGATTCTGATGGATTTCGGCGACGTGGTCGCGCACGTGTTCCGAAAGGACGTGCGCGAACACTATGCGCTGGAAAAGCTGTGGGCCGATGCCAAACGAGTTCGGCTACCCTCGGAAGGTTCGTCCAGCCCCGCCCCGGTCCGGCAGACTCCGCGGGTCCGTACGGCGCGGGTCCGATCGACGAAGCAGGCCTGAGCCATGTTTCGGCTGTTGCTCACCATCTTCCTGGTCAGCGCCGGCATCTTCATCTATGGCTATTTCCGGGAACTGAATCCCGGCACCATTACCATCCGCACAAGCCCGACCGACACCTTTGAACTCAGTCCAGTCACGCTCGTCCTGGTGTCGATGGCGGGAGGGGCGTTCATCGTCACCCTGCTGGTCGGCATGCGCGAAACGGTTCATTTCATCGGCACCTGGCAGAGCAACCGCCTGCTGCGGCGCAAAGAAAAAGTCGATGCGCTCCACCGCGAAGGCACCCACGCCTTCATGTCGAAGCGGACGGCCGAGGCCATCAGTCTCTTCGAAAAAGCCCTGACCCTCGATCCGAACCGCACCGATTCCCTGCTCTGGCTGGGCAACATCTACCGCTCAGAGAACAACTACGCCGAAGCGATCCGGCTTCACCAGCACGCGCACCGAGTGGACGCGCGGAACATCGAGGTGCTGCTGGAACTGGCCAAGGACCTCGAGTGCGCCAAGCGGTACGAAGACGCGCTCCAGGCCTTGCAGGACATCCTGAAGATCGAGCCGGACAATCTGACCGCCTTGATCCGCAAGCGGGACCTCTTCATCCGATTGGAGAAGTGGGCCGATGCGCTCGAAATCCAACACCGCCTGCTCAAAGCCAACCTCTCGGAGGCCGACAAACGGGCCGAAACCAACCTCCTGGTCGGCTGCATGTACGAGGTCGGACGCCAACTGCTCGAACGCGGCCATCCGGAAAAGGCCCGTCGCTACTTTCGCGGCGCCATCAAGAAGGACCGAGGATTCCTGCCCGCCTACATCGGTTTGGGCGAAATTCTCGTCAGGGAAGGCAAAGTCAAGAACGCCGTCGAGATCCTCAAGAAGGTCTACGCCAAAACGAAGAACGTGATCATCCTCCACCGGCTCGAAGAGCTGTATCTGGAACTGGGCGAGCCGGCCGAGATCATTCGCGTCTATCAGGAGGCTGTCCAGCAGGACCCGCGCAACCCGGTGCTGCAGTTCTATCTGGGCAAGCTCTACTACCGGCTGGAGATGGTCGATGAAGCCTACGATGTACTTTCGACGATCGAAGGGCCGCAGGATCACATGGTGGACTATCACAAGATCATGGCCAACCTCTATTTGCGCAAGCAACACGTGCTGCAGGCCGTGGCGGAACTGAAAAAGGCGCTCGGGTTCAAAAAGCGCGTGGTCGTCCCCTACGTCTGCACCCATTGCCAGCACGAGATCGTCGAATGGTCGGGCCGCTGCCGTCGCTGCGGTCTCTGGAATACCTATGTCGCCCTGCCATGGGTGGACACCGGCAAGCCCGGCGTCGATCAGGACCATCCGCTGCCCAGTCTCCGCGCCGTGCCCTATCAGGGCATTGCATCTCCCTTCGAAACCGTGTAGGGTGGCCCCGCCTTTTTCTCCGATCCTCGTCCAAGTGGAGACGACCATGCCCGACTTCAACGCTCTGGCCGAAAAAGCCCTGCGGGATGAAACGCTCACACGGGAGGAATGCCGGTCCGTCTTGCAGGCGCCCGATGAAGACCTGCTGGCCCTGCTGCAGGCCGCCTTCCGCGTCCGCGAACGCCATTTCGGCAAGACCGTCCGGCTCCAGATGTTGCTGAACGCCAAGAGCGGCGCCTGCCAGGAGGACTGTCACTACTGTTCGCAGTCCTCGATCTCAACCGCCGCGATCGAGCGCTACGGGCTCTTGCCGCGAGAGCGGATGGTGGAAGGTGCGAAGCGGGCGGCGGCGGTCAAGGCGCAGCGCTATTGCATCGTGATCAGCGGCCGAAGTCCGCTGGATCGAGAGATCGCCGAGATCGCGGACGCGGTGAAGGCCATCAAGCGGGAGATACCCATTCAGATCTGCTGTTCACTGGGCTTGCTGAACGAAGAGCAGGCCCGCCAGCTCAAGGCCGCCGGCGTGGATCGGATCAATCACAACCTGAACACCAGCGAGGCCTACCATCCCTCGATCTGCACCACCCATACGTTCCAGGATCGGCTGGCGACGATCCGAAGCGCCCGATCGGCCGGCCTCGAAATCTGCTCCGGCGGCATCGTCGGCATGGGCGAACGGGACGACGACATCATCGATCTGGCCCTGGCCCTGCGCGATGTGAAGCCGGATTCCATCCCGCTGAACACCCTGCATCCGGTCCCCGGCACGCCCTTGGAGCACTGCAAGGACCTGACGCCGCAGCGCTGCCTGAAGGTACTGTGCCTCTTCCGCTTCCTGCATCCGCGGACGGAGATTCGGATCGCCGGCGGACGGGAATTCAATCTTCGTTCCTTGCAGCCGCTCGCGCTCTACCCCGCCGACTCGATGTTCGTCGACGGCTACCTCACCACCCCCGGCCAACCGGCCCCGGAAGTGTGGCAGATGATCGAGGATCTGGGGTTCGAGATCGAGATTAATTACAAACAGCCAGTTGTACAGTGAGAAAAGGCTGGTGGGGCCTGCCCTGCTCGGCGAGCTGCATGTTCACATAGCAATCCCCCAATCTTCGACAGAATTCGTGACGCCGGTTTCACCAGCCCTTTGAGAAATTCCTGTCCTCCAGAATTAGCCAATACTTCCATTTCACTCATCCGAAACAAAAACCTGAGCAACAGCCCGCTGCTAACGCTCGATTTCATACCCGCGTTGAAGTCTACTTGGGGCGGCTCAAAAAAGAAATCTCTCTGGATAGGCTATTCCGAACTGCGCTCATCGAACGAAGGCTCGAATTACTTTCACAACCAGCCGCAATTTCTCTTCGTCTAATTCCCGAATGAGCTTGCTTAGGGTCTCCTGCAATTCTTTCATCGTGCCTACATGACCGAAGTCGAACAGTTCCCACATCTCCACGTTTAGGGCCCTGGCGAGTCTGGTAAGCATCTCGATGGATGGACTCTGTTGCCCAACTTCCAGCCGACTGAGGTAGCGAGGACTAAGGTCTGCTTGTTCGGCCAGACGCTCCTGTGTCAGTCCCCGTGCCCTTCTAATCTCCTTGATCCTGCAGCCTAGTTTTCGAGACAAACCCGCCATCCCAGCCTCCCCCAAAAAATGAGATCACGATTAGAGGGAGGGTGACACGGTTTAATTGATAGAAAATATTTGACCTATAGAGCTTTATAGATAGACTTCTCTGCTTAGAAGAGTGAACTAGATAAAAAGTTTCTACTATCCCAGGCGACATGCCTGGAAGGTTCTTCACCGGTCTCGGCAACAAATCGTGTTCGTTCTAAAGCGAGCGTCCAGGTGCCGCAATGTCGCACATAGTCAGCAGGCTTGGATTTGGACTGAACCCGCAGTCAGGAAAACAAGGAGGCAGAACAATGCGCAAAAATACCGGTCTCTTGGTGTGCCTGGCACTACTGACAACCTCGGGGTGTGCGTCGATCTTGGACGGCAGTACCCAGGTGGTCAGTTTCGACTCAGACCCCAAGCGTGCGAAGGTCTTTGTCAACGGTGTACAAGTAGGCGTTACCCCGTTAAGCACGCAAGTGAAGCGGTCCAAAGACACAATTGTGGTGTTTAAAAAGGAAGGGTATGAGGATGAACAGATTGCTCTCCAAACCAAGCTAAACACCTACTTTTGGGGCAACATCATTACCGGAGGGTTCCTGGGGTCTACAACTGACTACGTAAGTGGGGCTATAGTTGAGTATGCTCCCAACACGTATCACGTCACTCTGGAACCGATTAACAAATCAGATGCAGACCGTAAGCGTCACAGCCACCAAAAGCGCGTCCGCCACTTCATTCTTGTCAACTATTCCAACCTGACGTCTGATCTCGCAAAAGGCGAGGGCGACTATCTTGCAAGTTTACATGCGTTGCTTGGCACAAATGACCTTCAGCCTCAGGAAACTGTTGGGAGACTGAGAAAGCTGGCGACTCGCCATAAGGATATCCCCGCGTTTGCAGATGCGGTGATTGCAGAGTTTCTTCAAACATGAGGATAAGCGACGGCTTCTTTAGGTCGCAGGATTACTTCCAAGGAGGCGAAGGCCTCACGATAGACCTACAAGAGAGGGGTTACAAGCCATGAATGCTGCGGACTTCACTTCAATGCGAGGAACATCTTTTCTGTATAGCCTTTGGATAACGGGAATGACTCTGGTGTTCCTTGTCCAACCCAGTAAGATAGATGCAGAGCCTTATATAGCGGGGTTCGCAGGCTACGGGCTCTCTGCGGAATTGTCCGATGTCACTTCGATGGGTGACATTAAGGGGTCTGACTTAGGCCTTCAGAATTCCCCGATCTACGGGGTCAAGGTGGGATACTTTCTTGACAACCTGAAGTACTTCGGGTGGGAAGCGGAAGTCTATTCCGCCACCCCCTTCCTTAAACAACAACACTTCACCTTCGACAACCCACCTGGATCGCAATCCTCAATTGTCGCTGGAGGCCATCTCCGCGTGACGACGGCAGCCTTTAACGTTGTGTATCGTTATCCCGGAGAACTCGTTCAGCCCTATGCAGGTGTTGGGGGCGGTTTGTTTTGGTTTACTAACCCCTCTTCGACAGCGGGTTCGGCGCTGAGGCCCGGCATAAACGTCCTAGCTGGCACGCGGCTGTTTGTCACGCGGCAGATAGCTCTCTTCGGAGAATACAAATACAACCACTCCAGTTTTCCGAGTTCTGCCGGAGGCCTGTTAAAAGCCGACTACAACGCACACTTCGTTGTGTTTGGGGTTGGATTTCACTTTTGACTCTTGACCAAGGGAGCGACGCAGCAGAACAAGATTGTCTTTCTCATCTAAGTAGAACCTATCTCAAAATTGGCTATCGAGTGGGAAAGCAGAAAAGGGGTCGGGAGCACTCTTGTCCAAAATAGGTTCTTAAAACACCCCCGGCTTGTGAGTAGGATGGGATGTTCACCAACATCCGTCCACGGCG
>Ga0070741_10016805_pt1 | contig 12122 bp, 12 predicted proteins | sample Coa_R1_4_FD_66440 | JGI IMG/M metagenome (GOLD analysis project Ga0070741, IMG submission 66440) | Surface soil microbial communities from Centralia Pennsylvania, which are recovering from an underground coalmine fire - Coalmine... | ecosystem: Environmental > Terrestrial > Soil > Unclassified ...
GAAGAACACCGGCCGCCAGTGGACCCAGATCCTTGGCTATACCCACTCGCTGTTCGAACTTGCCTTCGACGTGCTCAAGCGCACCAAGAACCTCGACAAGAGGGAGTCGGTCCGCGATGCCATCGTCGCTACCAACCTCAACACCATGGTGGGTCCCATCTCGTGGGGCAAGGGTCCGGTGAGAAACGTGGCGAAGTGCCCGCTGGTCGGCGGACAGTGGGTGAAGGGCAAGGGCAAGTTCAAGTTCGACCTGATGATCGTCAACAACAAGACGGCGCCCAACATTCCGGTCGACGCCAAGATGAAGGTGATTGGCAGCTAATTTCGCGCTGAAGCGTGTGCATGGCGCGCGCTCCTCTACAAGGGGGGAGCGCGATGTCGTGCCCGCACCGCTCGTACGATGCAATCCAACGTGTTGCTCCAAGTCGCCAATACTTCCAAGAGCTACGGTGCGCTGAAGGTGATCGACCGTCTCACCCTCGATCTGCGGGCGGGCGAGACGCTTGGCATCCTCGGCCCCAACGGAGCGGGCAAGACCACCCTGTTCAATTTGATCAGCGGTGATGTCAGACCCGACGCCGGGCAAGTCAGTCTGGAAGGTCGCGACATCACGGCCCTGCCACCGCACCAGCGCTGCCGGCTGGGCATCGGTCGCTCCTACCAGATCCCCCATCCCTTCATCGGCATGACAGTGTTCGAGAACGTGCTGGTGGGGGCCACCTTCGGGGGCGCTGCGCGCGACAGCAGCGCCCATGACATCTGCGTGGACGCGCTCAAGCGCACGGGCTTGATCAAGAAAGCCAATGTGCTGGCTCGCGCGCTCACCTTGCTCGACCGCAAGCGCTTGGAACTGGCCCGGGCGCTCGCCACGCAGCCGCGTCTGCTGCTACTGGATGAAATCGCAGGCGGGTTGACCGAATACGAGGCGCGCGAGCTGGTGGAGGAGATTCGCCAGATCAAGGCCGCGGGTGTGAGCATCATCTGGATCGAGCACGTCGTGCATGCGCTGCTGGCGGTCGCCGACCGGCTCATCGTGATCAACTTCGGTCAGAAGCTGGCCGAAGGCACACCGCGCGCGGTGATGGACGATCCCGAGGTCAAGCGCGTATACATGGGCATCGAAGTGTAGCCAAGATGCTGCTGCAGACCACTCAGCTCACCGCCCATTACGGCGACTTCCAAGCCCTGTTCGGCATCGACTTCCACCTCGAGGCCGGAGAGATCGTCGCCATCATCGGCGCCAACGGTGCGGGCAAGTCGACTTTCCTGAAAACCGTCACCGGCCTGCTGCCCGCGCTGCCCGAGGCGGTGCGTTTCGACGGCGCGCGCCTCGGCGGTCGCCCGCCAAGCGAGATCGTCGCGGCCGGCGTTGCGATGGTGCCCGAAGGTCGTCGGCTCTTCCCCAGCTTGAGCGTGGAAGAGAACCTGCGCATGGGCGCCTACAGCAGACGCCCGGGGAAATGGAATCTCGAGTCGGTTTATGAGCTGTTTCCCATGTTGCGCGACAAGCGCCATGCGCCCAGTACTTCGCTGTCCGGCGGCCAGCAGCAAATGGTGGCGATCGGCCGGGCGCTGATGGCCAATCCCAAGCTGCTTCTGTGCGACGAGATCTCATTGGGCTTGGCGCCTATCGTCGTGCAGGAGATCTACCGCACCTTGGGCAGAGTGACGGCCGAGGGCCTCAGCGCGGTCATCGTCGAGCAAGATGTCGGTCTGGCACAGCGTGCCTCCAGCCGCCTCTACTGCTTCCAGGAGGGACGCGTGTCACTCACCGGACGTTCCGATGAACTCAGCCGCGAGCAGATCTCTCAAGCCTACTTCGGTGTTTGAGACCACGCCATGCTGAACTGGATCGACACCATCCTCCAGGGCATCATCCTGGGCGGTCTGTACGCGCTGTTCGCGCTCGGGCAATCGCTGATCCTCGGTGTCATGCGCCTCACCAACGTCGCGCATGGCGATTTCATCATCCTCGGATCCTTCGCCGGCTACGCGTTGATCAGCGGGATACCCGGCACACCGCTCACCGGCCTGGGCCTCAACCCGGTGATCACCATGTTGATCTTGCTGCCTATCGCAGCAAGCTTCGGCTATGGCTTACAGCGCGGCGTGCTCAACGGTACCCTTGGCGCCGACCCCATGCCCTCGCTGGTGGTGACCTTCGGCCTGTCCATCATCATCCAGAACCTGCTGCTGGAACTGTTCTCCGCCGACCCACGCTCCATCAGCGCGCTGGGCGTGGAAACGAAAAGCCTCGCGCTCGGTGAGAACATCCATATCGGTATCTTGCCGCTGATCATCTTCGTCCTGGCGCTGGCCGCCACCGCGCTGATGGAGTGGCTGTTCCACCGCACCGACCTGGGTCGCGCCTTCCGCGCGACTGCCGATGACATCGACACGGTGCGGCTGATGGGCGTGAATCACCGGCACGTCTACGCGCTCGCCACCGCGATCGCCTTCGCGCTCATCGGCCTGGCCGGCATGCTGCAGGGGCTGCGCACGGTGATCCAGCCGGCCGACGGCCCTGGCCTGCTGCTCTACGCCTTCGAAGCGGTGATCATCGGCGGGCTGGGCTCTTTCTGGGGCACCTTCGCGGGCGGCGTACTCTTGGGCGTTGCGCAGAGCATCGGCTTCCGTTTCGATCCAGGCTGGGGGATCCTCATCGGACACGTGGTGTTCCTCGTCATGCTGATGATCCGACCCAGCGGGTTCTTCCCGAAGACACGATGAGCACCGCCGCATCCGTCCCCTACACCGTTGAGCGCGCAACCCGCGCCAGCCGCGTCGCTGCCGTGCTGGGCGCCGCACTGGTGGTGCTCGCCGTGAGCCTGCCGTGGTGGGGCACCAATGTCGCCATGCGCAGCGTGGTCGAGATCAGTTGCTATCTGGTGTTCGCTAGCATGTGGAACCTGCTGGCGGGTTATGGCGGCCTGGTCTCCATCGGGCAGCAGGGTTTCTTGGGACTGGGTGGCTACTTCCTGTTCATCTTCGCCCAGAAGATGGGAGTGAATCCCTTCGTGTCGGTGCCGCTGGCAGCGCTGGTCGCGGCGGCGATCTCGGTGCCAACCGCGCAGTTCGTCTTTCGTCTCCAAGGCGGCTATTTCGCAGTGGGCACCTGGGTGGTGGCGGAGGTGTTCCGTTTGATCTTTGCCAACGTCTCGGCCTTGGGCGGGGGCTCCGGCACCAGCTTGACGGCCATGGTGGGCATTCCCAAAGCCACGCGCGAGATGATCACCTACTGGATGGCGCTTGCCATCGTCGTGTTCGCGGTGGGTCTCGTGTATGGTCTGCTGCGTTCGCGCTTCGGCCTTGCACTCACCGCCATTCGCGACAGCGAGCGCGCGGCGGAAAGCCAGGGCATCGACGTCGCCCGCGTCAAGCTCATCGTCTACGTGCTGGCCGCATTCGGCGCGGGGCTGGCCGGCGCGCTCTATTACCTCAGCAACCTGCGCATCTCTCCGGACGTCGCCTTCAGCGTGAACTGGACTGCGTTCTCCATCTTCATCGTGCTGATCGGCGGCATCGGTACCATCGAGGGCCCGATCCTCGGCGCGCTGCTGTTCTGGCTGCTCAACAACTATCTATCCGATTACGGCAGCTGGTATCTGATCGGTCTAGGGCTGATGGCCATCGTGGTTATTATCAAGTGGCCGCGCGGCATCTGGGGTTCGCTGTCTCACCGCTTCGGCTGGCAGCTGTTCCCGGTGCAGCGCACGCTACGACTCGACAAGGAGTAGTCATGCATGACGCCTTCATCTGCGACGCCGTTCGCACCCCTTTCGGCCGCTACGGCGGTGTGCTGTCGTCGATTCGCACCGACGACTTGGCGACCTTGCCCATCAAGGCTCTGATCACGCGCAATGCCGCCGTGGATTGGACGCGGGTAGACGATGTCATTTACGGCTGCGTCAACCAGGCCGGCGAGGACAACCGTAACGTGGCGCGCATGGCGAGCCTATTGGCGGGGCTGCCGGTGGAGGTGCCCGGTGTCACCGTCAATCGCCTGTGTGGATCGAGCCTCGATGCCATCGGCACCGCGGCGCGCGCCTTGCGCTGCGGGGAGGCCGATCTGATGATCGCCGGCGGTGTGGAGAGCATGTCGCGGGCGCCGTACGTGCTGAGCAAGGCCGACAGCGCCTTCTCGCGCTCGGTGAAGCTCGAGGACACCACCATCGGCTGGCGCTTCGTCAACCCCAAGATGAAGGCACAGTACGGCATCGACAGCATGCCCGAGACCGCCGAGAACGTCGCCGCGGAGTTCAAGGTGTCGCGCGCCGACCAGGATGCGTATGCGCTCCGCAGCCAGCAACGGTATGCGGCAGCGAAGCGCGATGGCTTCTTCGCGCGCGAGATCGTGCCGGTGACGCTGCCCCAGAAGAAGGGCGATCCGGTCATCATCACCGACGACGAGCATCCGCGTGAAACCACGCTCGAAGCACTGGCGAAACTGAAAGGTGTGGTGAGGGAGGATGGTAGCGTGACGGCCGGCAACGCCTCGGGCGTCAACGACGGCGCTTGTGCCCTGTTGCTGGCCTCCGAGAGGGGCCTCAAGGCCCATGGCCTGAAGCCCCGGGCGCGCGTATTAGGCATGGCCACGGCGGGTGTGCCGCCGCGCATCATGGGTTTCGGGCCAGCGCCCGCGATGCGCAAGGTGTTGGCGCTGACGGGGTTGAAGCTGGCCGACATGAGCGTGATCGAATTGAACGAAGCCTTCGCCGCCCAAGTGCTGGCGGCGATGCGCGACCACGGTCTGCCGGACGGTGCGCCTCACGCCAATCCCAATGGCGGCGCCATTGCCGTGGGGCATCCGCTGGGTGCGAGCGGCGCGCGACTGGTGACGACCGCGCTCAACCAGCTCGAGCGTATCGGCGGGCGTTATGCGCTGTGCACCATGTGCATCGGCGTCGGTCAGGGCATCGCCGTCGTCATCGAACGCGTCTAGGCCAACCGATGCAGTCCCGGGCCGCACAACGACTTGCGTCAGCGCGATCGGGTGTGCACGCCGCGCGGGCGGCTCATGCGCGCCGCCCGGTCGATCTCCCCTCTCACTACTCGGATGGCATACGCCGTACCACGCGCCGAGGTGTGCGTTGCTAACGCAAGAACACCTCGGGGACCGGCGGTCCCCACTGGAACAGACTATCGGGACCGACATGGTGCGATTCCGCCGGCTTGCTGGCGTCGAAGACGTCGCCGTCGGCGTAATGCTCCATGATGACGCCATACGGGTCGTACCAGTAGTCGAAGATCTGGCTGCCCAGCGTATGACGCCCGATACCCCAGGCGTGCTTGTAGCCCTTCGATGTGAGCCACTCGTTGCCAAGCACCTGCGCGTCGAAGTCCTGAATCTCGAAAGAGCAATGATGCAGCTTGGGCACCGGCCCGCCGAACAAGGCGATGGTGTGGTGATCGGTGAACTCAGCGCCCCGGTCGCAGCGCAGGAAGCCGCCCAGCTTGTTGTCCTCGGTGCCGGCATGGATGGTGTCGGAGGTCAGCATGCCCAGGTACTGGCGCCACCAGTCGCGCGTGCGGTTGAAGTCGGAAGCGAAGAACAGCACGTGCCCCAGCCGCAGGATCTGAGCAGGACCTTTAGAAATGCGCTGCGTGCCGCCGCGGCGGTGCTTCTCGCGCGCATAGTTGATAGACAATGGCTCGCGCATCGGCAACGGCTGTGCGGGGGCGATCCCATACACCACCTCCACCGGAATGCCGTCCGGGTCGCGCAGCGAGATGCTCATGCCCCCGCCGGGAGCGTCGATCGGACGTGGCCCGTGCGCGCCGGGAATGCGCGCCGCCGCTTCGAACTCTGCAGCGCTCGCCGCGCGCATGGCGACGCCTGCGAAGGCATGGCGTTCGGCCTTGCGCGCCACGTAGCAGTAGGGAGCGCTGCCGGTGCCGCGCATGTACAGTGCATCGGCGGTGCGTTGCGCGCGCACCAGCCCGAAGTCGAGCAGGAAGGTCTCGATCGCGTCCAGGTCGGGAACATCGAAGGTGACGTGAGAGATCTCTGCGGCTTTCATTTTTTCCCTCTCCTCCACAGGAATGCCGTGAGCCGTGAGTATGGCAGGCGCAGGAGGGTGTCGCAAAAGGCGGCGAGCCGCGTGGTCGACCGAAGGCTGCTCGGAGGAATGCACGCCGCCCCACACTGCGCCGCCGGGTTGCTCCCAGCACCCCGCCTCGTAACGGAAGACATCGGCATACCGCCCACACCTCCCCCTCCTCATCCGAGGAGGGGTGCCCCGAAGGGGCGGGGTGGTCAGCCGAAGATCGTTGCGACATAAGCATACCGCTACCTCGCACAATGACCGCTTCGTCAGAAAGTAAACGGGCACACGCGCCGCACGGCGACGGCCGCGTGTCCGTTAGAACATCGCCGAGACACGGAGGAGAACAACATGAACCTGAAACAGTGGCTGGTGGCGGCAGGATGCGCGGTGTCTCTCCACGCGAGCGCGGGCGGGCTCCCGGGCATGCGTGGCGGCGATCATTTGGGCTTCACGGTGCCGGATCTCAAGCAAGCCGTCGACTTCTTCACCGAGGTGATCGGCTGCGACCCGTATTACAAGCTCGGGCCGTTCAAGGCCGACAATGACTGGATGCAGGTGCACTTGAACGTGAACGCGCGTGCCGAAATTCCCACCATACAGGTGATGCGCTGCGGACACGGCCTGAATCTGGAGATCTTCCAATACAGCGCGCCGGAGCAAGCCAAAGCGCCGCCGCGCAACAGCGACATCGGCGGACATCATCTGGCGTTCTATGTGGAGGACATGGACAAGGCGGTGGCGCACCTCAAGCAGCACAACGTCAAGATGATGGGGACGCCCACCGTGATGAAGGAAGGACCGAGCGCAGGCGAAACTTGGATGTACTTCCTCGCACCGTGGGGCATGCAACTCGAGCTGGTGAGCTATCCCAAGGGCAAGGCCTACGAGAAGGACTTCAAGGGCCGCCTGTGGAACCCCACTGCACCGGCCAAGTAACGTGCGCCGGGTTCTGAACGCGTTGGTACTGCTGGCGATGCTGAGCGCATCGCCGGCGGTCTTTGCGCATGCGCAGTCGAGCTTCAATCTGCGGATGGTTCACTTCGAGCATTCATCGACAGGGACGACCGCGTATTACCGAATCAGCCTTCCGCTGGTCGTCGGCGACATCGTGGGCGATCCGCGCAAGAGCAGCGCATACAAGCCTGCGCCGTTCACCATCACGCGCGTCGAAAGCGGGCAGTTGTTCCACTACGTCGACATCGCTGCCGTGCGCGCCGAGGCCATGCGGTTGGGCGAGATGATCGCCGCGAGCCATCGTCTCCACATCGATGGCGAGCCGATCATCCCAAAGGTACTCGCCGTTCGCGTGCAACCGAAGGGCTTCGTGCCGCCGTTCGCGACGCTCGCCGAACGTGAAGCGGCGGTCTTTGGTCCGGCATGGCCCGAAGGCGCGGACAGCATCGACGCCGGCTATGTCTTGGTCGACGCCAAGCTGTTCTATCCACATCGCCGCGACGCAAACAGCTTCGGTTTCGCCAGCCGCTTGCGGGCGGGCAGTCTCGGCGAGCCCGTCACCCGCAATCTGCTGATCGATCATCGAGCAGGACAGACGGTGATTTACAGTCCATCCGGCGACACCTTCGACTCGATCACGATCAACCCCTCGGTGCTGGCGTCAGCCAAGACCTTCTTCATCGACGGTGCGCAACACATTTCCGGCGGCCTCGATCATCTGCTCTTCGTGCTATGCCTGGTGCTCGCGGCCCCGCACGCGCGCGCGTTGATGTGGGCGGTAACCGGCTTCACCGCCGGCCATTCGATCAGCCTTGCCGCCGGCTTCTTCGGGTATGCGCCCAGCGCAAACTGGTTCTCGCCATTGATCGAGGCAGCTATCGCCGCGTCGATCTTGATCGCGGCGCTCGCTGTCCTGTGGAAGCGGCAAGCGGTGCCAGTGACCTTCGTGGTGACCGTAGCGATCGGTGTGCTGCATGGCTTCGGCTTCGCCTTCGGTCTGCGCGAATTGCTCGGCCCCGACGGACCGAACCCCATCACCAGCCTCGTCGGATTCAACCTCGGCGTCGAAGCCGGGCAGCTGGCTGTAGCCCTCGCCGTCGTCGCGCTCCTCCGCTTTGCCGATCGCAGACTCGCAAAGACTGCACAATGGGCGCGAAGCGGTAGTGCCGCGGCGGCGGGCCTTGTCGCCTGCATATGGTTGATGCAGCGGGTGCCCGCCCTGTTGCAAGCCGCGGCATAACGCAACACCTCGACCTCTCTCTGGAGAACAGCTCATGCGCAATCTCACCGAACAGAACCTCACCGACGCCGTGCTCGCCAAGCTCGAGGGTTGTGAAGACGCACGCTTCAAGCAAATCATGACGAGCCTGATCAAGCATCTCCATGCTTTCGTGCGCGAGACCGAACTCACCGAAGCCGAATGGTTCACCGGCATTCAGTTCCTCACTGCTACGGGACAGAAATGCGACGACAAGCGCCAGGAGTACATCCTGCTCTCGGACACGCTGGGTGTGTCGATGCTGGTCGACGCGATCAATCATCGCAAGCAGAAAGGCGCCACCGAATCGACCGTGCTCGGCCCCTTCTACGTTGCGGGCGCACCGGAACTGCCCAGCGGTGCGAACATTGCCGAGGGCGTGCCGGGTGAACCGGCCTATTTCTCGGGCCGCGTGCTCACCTCTGGCGGCCAACCGGTCGCAGGCGCAACGCTGGACTTATGGTCGACCGACGGCGAAGGCTGGTACGACGTGCAGCTCCAGGGGCAAGCCATGCGAGCACGTGGCCGCATCAAGACCGACGCCCAAGGGCGCTACGCATTCTGGACCATCAAGCCGGTGAGCTATCCCATTCCCACCGACGGGCCGGTCGGAAAGATGCTGCTCAAGATGGGCCGCCATCCCTATCGGCCGGCGCATACGCATATGATCGTCTCGGCGCCGGGTTACGGGCCGGTCACCACGCACTTGTTCGTCGAAGGCGACCCTTACCTCGAGTCCGACGCCGTGTTCGGTGTGAAGAACTCGCTCGTGGTGGATTTCGTCAAGCATGAGCCGGGGACGGCACCCGATGGGCGCAAGCTGGACAAGCCCTACTACACCGTCAAGTACGACTTCGGCCTCGAGGCGCGCTGAGTTGTAGCACTTTTGCGCACGTGTTTGATCCCGGACAAAGCCTGAGCGAGCGCGAGCGTGCATAGTTGGCGCGAATTGCCCGGAGCACCAGCATGCGGCGCGGCATTGTGCAGGGTGGCGGATATTCCCGACGGCGGTGCGCATGAACTGCGCTTTGGCAGCGACGAAGAGCCGTTCCGGGTGCTGTTGATCCGGCGCGCCGATGCGGTCTGGGCGTACCGTAACTGCTGTCCGCATTTTTCGATTCCGCTCAACTATGAGCCGGGGTTGTTTCATGTCTTCGACGGCGAGATTCTGATGTGCGCGCACCACACCGCGATGTTCCGCGTCGAGGACGGTTATTGCTACGACGGGCCATGCCAAGGTGCGAAGCTGGACGCGATTCCGTTGCAGCGCGACGGCGAGATTGTGCGCGTTGCATGACCGGTGCGAGGGCGAAGATCTGCGCGTCACGATGGCGAGAAGCCTACTCGTGCCTCGTCGCCGGACTCGGTCCGGCACCGGCGCGCTACACCGCCTGACACAGCACATGAGAAGGTGCGAACCGTAGCACTGAGAGGCGAAAACGATGAGACATGCAGCAGCCGACATCATTCGAGACGAACATCGATCGCTGAGCGCGGTAGTGCATGCGCTCCAGCACCTGGTGCGCCAGATTCGCGAGCACCAGGCGAAGCCTGACTTTCGCTTGCTGCACGCGATGCTGTACTACGTGCGCGAGTATCCCGAGCGCTTGCACCATCCCAAAGAGGACCGCTACCTCTTCAGTGCCTTGCGCCGGCGCACGCACGATGCGGACGGCGTGCTCGACGACCTCGTGCACGAGCACGCACAAGGCGAAGGTCTGCTCAACGCATTGACCGTTGCGCTGTCGACCTTCGAAGCCGGCGCCGACCCCGACTGCAAGCAGTTCGCCGAGCAGGTCGAGCGCTATGCGGCGTTCTATTGGGAGCACATGCGCAAGGAAGAGGAGGAGGTGCTGCCGCTCGCCGAGCGCGTGCTGAGCGACGACGACTGGGCGACGATCAACGCCGCGTTCAGCACGAATCGCGATCCGGATTTCAGCAAGGATCGCGAGGAGAACTTCCGGCGGCTCTTTACGCGCATCGTAAATCTGGTGCCGGCGCCATTGGGCTTGGGTTGATTCATGAGCGCCGATTCCTTCGACATCAACGCCCTGCTTCGTCCCGACCTTCCACCCGCCGCGCAGAGGTGGACCGGCTATCCCAAGTACAACTTCGTGGGCGGTCACAACGACGCCGGCAGCGTTCCGGTCGACGACCTCATCGCCGCCGTCACGACTGCCATGAAGCGCGAGGGCGACACGCTCGCGATGTACGGCCTGCACAGCGGTCCGCTTGGCTATCGGCCTCTGCGCGAGTTCATCGCGCGCAAGCTCGCGAAGGATGCCGGCATCGCTTGCACCGCTGACGAAGTGCTCATTACATCGGGCTCGCTGCAGGGCCTCGATTTGGTGAACGCCGTATTCCTCGCAAAAGGCGATACCGCCATCGTCGAGGAGATGACTTACAGCGGCACGATCACGCGGCTCCAGCGCTTGGGCGTGAACGTCGTTGGTGTGCCGATCGACGACGATGGCCTCAACGCGAACGCGTTGGCCGCCACGCTCGCCGATCTGAAAGCCAAGCGTGTGCAGCCGAAGTTCATCTACACCATTCCGACCGTACAGAATCCGACCGCGACGGTGATGAGCACGGCGCGCCGCCGCGAGATCCTGCGCCTTTCCACCGAGTATGGCGTGCCGATTTTCGAGGACGAGTGTTATGCCGATCTCGTGTGGGCTGGCGAGCGCCCGCAGGCGTTGCGCGGCATGGCCGGCAGCGATCAAGTCGTGCACATCGGCTCGTTCTCGAAGTCGATCGCGCCGGCGCTTCGTCTCGGTTATCTCGTCGCGAGCTGGCCGCTGATGAGCCGGATTCTCTCGATCAAGAGCGATGGCGGCTCGGGGGCGATCGAGCAGATGATGCTCGCCGAGTACTGCAGCACGCACTTCGACACGCATGTGCAAGCGCTGCGCAAGACGTTGCGCGCCAAGGTCGAGACCCTGATGTCGAGCCTGCGCGCGCAGTTCGGCGGCGAAGTCGAGTTCGACGATCCAGCCGGGGGAATTTTTCTGTGGGTGAGGTTTCCGCCCGCCGTCGACACCACCAAGCTCGCTCAGGTCGCGCTGCAAGCGGGCGTTGCGGTCAACCCTGGGGCGGAGTGGATGACCGACGCCGACGCCGGCAGCCGGCGTGTTCGCATCTGCTTCGCGCATCCCGATCCGCAGACCATTCGCGAGGGCGTCGGGCGGCTCGCCGAGATCTGTCACCGGGAGTTTGGAGTGCCCAAGCGCGATGCGAAGGCGCATCGCTAGGAGGTCGATTCGGAAGGTCAATCCAGTAACCGGGAATCAGTCGCCGCACCACGAGAGTCTTGGCCGACGACAACTTTCCCGGCGACGCTGTTGCATCGATACGATAGCCGTTTGCCGGCGGGAGGATTCCATGGACCAGCAGCAGCATGACGTACGTCGCATGCTGGAAGACACGCCGATCTTCGGTGGGCTGAAGGCCTCGACCTTGGCCGGGTTGTTGAGCGAAGCAGCCAGCATAGAAGTCCGCGAAGGCGCGTTCTTCTTTCGCGAAGGCGAAGCAGCCGATGCGATGTTCGTTCTCGAACAGGGTCGGGGCGCGGTGCTCAAGCGCTGGCAAGCTCAAGAGTATCGAATCGCCGAACTCGCGTGCGGCGATTGCTTTGGCGAAATGGCCTTGATCGATCTGCAGCCGCGCAGCGCCTCGGTCATGGCAGTCGAGGACAGTCGAGCGCTGCGCGTGACGCCAGCGGATCTTTATCGTGTTTACGAGATCGACATCGAACAGTTCGCGCTCATCCATATGAACATCGCACGCGAGCTCAGTCGGCGTCTGCGTTGGGCGAACGAGCGCGCCTTTCGACATCAGCTGGAGGTCGAGGCGTCGTCTGCGAT